>Ga0209415_10000987_pt1 | contig 54078 bp, 47 predicted proteins | sample PeaSoiSIISIP2007_FD_187696 | JGI IMG/M metagenome (GOLD analysis project Ga0209415, IMG submission 187696) | Peat soil microbial communities from Weissenstadt, Germany - SII-SIP-2007 (SPAdes) (version 2) | ecosystem: Environmental > Terrestrial > Soil > Wetlands > Peat | place: Germany... | reverse complement strand
CGCTTTGGAGCAGAGAGAGCACGTCATGCCATTGGATGTTATGGCTCACCGGATGCTGGAAGATCTTCTCTACAGTCGCCCGATGGAGGCTACCCCCACTTGTCATCGCTTGATGGAGGCTCCCGCTATCGAGGTCAAGTTGCCCGAGGAGCCGCTTGAGTCGAGTGACCAGCTCGTTGGGGAATCGGTCCAGGTCGTTTGGCTGGCCCTCGCTCCGCTCCACAAACGCCCGGATTCTTTCGGCCCTGGGGTCATGCCGTGCCACGGACTCGAAGAACCGGCGCTGGCTCTTTGCCCCCGAGACAACGACCTTGAATGCTGTTCCCGAGCGACCCTCCCCGTACCGGTAGCTCGACGCAGTGATGTACGTGTAGATTCCCAATGACAGAAGGAGGTCTGAGTAATCGCGCGCCAACCCCCCGGAGCTAGTCGTCAACCCGAACCGCTCGGAGTCGTAGAACCCGTCCCCGCGGTAGGCCCCCACGAGGAACTGAACCCGGCAATCCTCTAACGCGTGGAAGACGGACTTGGGTAGCCGCTTTTCAGAAGCCTTCCGGGCCAACTCAGGAAAGTTAGACTGGAAATATCTGAAAAGGTCGATGCCGATCGCGCGAACGGCATAGAGCGGAAGCGTTGCTCTAACTCGTCTCGAGGGTGACTGGAGTTGAACGTACGGGTCGACCCCGAAGACAGATAGGAAGAGATCCCGTGCATCGTCGGCGATCTCCGGATCCATGTTCGAGACGGAGATCTCGGCAGTCCTGGAGTCGGTGTCTCGATGTAAGTGCCCCTCGCTGATGATGTACCCGAGTAGCCGCGAGAGATCAGGAGTTAGCCCAGCGGGAAAGGCAACCTTCTTCCTGCCAGTGAGGTGGTCCGGTGCCCGAAGCACCGCTTCGTTCAGGACACGTGGGTATTCAGAAACGCCCGGTGCGAGATCCCCAGGACGCACGCCCTCGGCAGCCACGGTCGCCCATTTCCCATCCCTCCAGACGAACACTGGATGCTCGGGTGTTACGGTCAGTACTCGACCGTTCCCATACGATACTCGGACGAATCGAGAGGGAGCTGAGTGGCGGCTGACCCGGTCGACACGGACCCCTTGAAGCCCTCGGAAATCTGAGGTGAGCAGGGAGTACTCATCGCCCTGCAGGGGCAGAATCTCGCAGTCTCTTCCCGGAACGACTTGCTCGGGGTATCGTTGGAGGAGGTCCTCCACAAACTCCCCGATAGGTCGCTTCTCGCCGTTCAGGAACATGATCTCGAAGGCAGGGTGATAGGATTGCTGCTCGAGTGCCTCGTGCATGGCCGAGCGGTCCTCGGGGCTCATCTTGTCCAGCTCGTCGATGACCGCCATCCCGCCGTCCGCGAGGACGAGCATCCCGGCCTCGAGGACCCAGCGGCCCCCGGCGAAGTCGTCCTTCACCGCCGCCGCCGTCAACCCGGCGGCCGTGGCCCCTTTGCCGCTCGTGTAGATGGCCCGGGGGGCGACCTCCGCGACGTACCGGAGCAGCTGGCTCTTCGCGGTGCCCGGGTCGCCGACAATGAGGGTGTGGATGTCGCCCCGCGTCCGGACTCCATCCGAGTGGCGCTTCGCCACGCCTCCGAACATCTGGAGCGCGATCGCCTCCTTCTCCTGTTCCATCCCTTTGATGGTCGGAGCGAGCGACAGGACGATCTTGTCGACGACCGTCGGGTCGCCTCGGAACGCCAGGATGACCGCCTCCTCCTCGGGAGTGATCTCGATCTCGTCGTACTCGATCACCTTCGACTCGACCGAAGTTCCGAGCACCAGCAGATCGAACGTCGTGTTCCGGACGACGCCGCCCCCGCGCCCGGGGGCCGCCCGCTGGTAGCTCTTCAATACCCCGTTAAGGACGACGCGATTCCCCGGAAGGACGTGACCGGTCAAATCCTCGGTGAGGAGCACCGCGATCCCCTGGGGGTGGGCTCCCCGGCGTAGGCTCTCCGGGTTCTCCTGCATCTCGATGCGCTGCGCGTCGACGTAGCTCGACTTTTCCGGTAGAAGCCGGAATCGAGTCCGCCCTTGAGGTCGTCCGCATCCGCCTTGGGCCTCCGGGCATTCCAGGGGTTCTCGGAACACCATCGAGGCGTCGTCCTGTGGTTCGTGGAACTCGACCCGGCAGGCGACGCATTGAAAAACGGCGTCCCGGATCTGAGGTCGGACCTCGGTGACCCGACGGACGATCCCGTCGATCGCGATGAAGTGGTTCAGGTCGGTCTCCCGAAGGTCACGGATGGCCCGGTGGGCGGTGGGAGGAAGCCCGATCGGCCGCAGGCGCAGCCCATCGGAGTCGGGACCGGCGTTCGGAAGAAGCTCCCGCATCGCGCGGCGGCCGGCGTCGAGCACTTCCTCCGGGCGCTCCAGGAGGAGGTCCGCGAGGCTGGTGTCGGCGGCATCGAGCGTGGAAAACGGGACCTCGAGCGAGCGACGCTCGGGGTATCCGTCCGATAAGGCCAGGATCGCCGGACGGAAGCCGGCCTCCTCCAGGACCGCGGCCCATAGACTCTGAAGCTCGGGGGGCGCGGGGAGGGTCCTCCGTGCAGCGACCATGGTTGAGCTTCTCCACTACGGGTCCAGGCGGTAGCGATCGCGGGGGAAGAGGCGGGCCTCCCGTATATTGGAGAGCCCTGCCAACACCCAGGTGATCCGGTCGATGCCCAGACCCCAGCCTCCGTGCGGAGGCATTCCGAAGCGGAACGCCTCGAGGTAGCCGGCGAAGTTCTTCGGGTCGAACCCCGCGGCGAGCATGTTCTCGGTCAAGCGGTCGAGCCGGTGCTCGCGGGGCCCTCCGCTCGCGATCTCGATACCGTGGAATCCAAGGTCGAAGTAGCCCGTCTTGCGTGGGTTGGCGTCGTCCCGTCGGGCGTAGAACGTTCGGAGCTTGACCGAGGTCGGATAGTCAACGAGGAAGTAGAACGGCGAGCCAAACTCGGCCTCCGCTCGTACCCCGATCGCCTTCTCCTCTTCGGTCCCGAAGTCCTGCTCCGCTCCGGGCCGTCCGAGCCATTCCTCGCACATCTCGAACGGGATCCGGGGAAAGGGGCGGTCGAGGAGAGGGATCCGTTCCGCGAGCGGGCTGCCCCGTTCGGTGAGCTCGTTTCGGACACTCACGAGGGTCTCCTTCACGAGCGCCTCGAGAGTGTCGTGGAGGTCGGCGGCGCTTTCGATGTAGGACATCTCCCCGTCCAACATCGTCAGCTCCGTGATGTGACGGACCGTGTCGGACGGCTCCGCCCGGAACACCGGCGCGATCTCGAAGACCCGCTCGAAGCCCGCGCCCATGAGCATCTGCTTGTAGAGCTGGGGGCTCTGGGCGAGGAACGCCGGTTGGCCGAAGTAGTCGACCGAAAACAAGGTCGCGCCCCCCTCGGCCCCCTGCCGGAGCAACTTGGGTGTCTCGACCTCGAGGAAACCCCTCTCAATGAACGCACGGCGGAACCCGGTGAGGACCGCCGCGCGCAACTCGAAGATCGCGCGGACCGCCGGCTTGCGCAGGTCGATGACCCGATGGTCGAGGCGGGTGTCGAGGTCCGCCGCGACCTTGTCGACGACCCCGATCGGGAGCGGTACTTCCGCCCGGGAGACGACCCGGACCTCGGAGGGCAGGAGCTCGACCCCTCGGTTCGCCTTCTCCGACCGACGGACGGTGCCGTCGACCTCCACCACCGACTCGCGCGGGAGCTCGGCGAAGAGGGCGAACCAGGCGGGGTCGGCAACCCCTTTCTTCAACGTGACCTGGGTCGTCCCGGAGCGGTCACGAACGAGCGCGAATGCCACTCCACCGAGAGCACGGTAGTCCTCAACGAAGCCCGCGACCCGGACGGCCTCGCCGTCGCGGGCAGCGAGCTCACGCGACAGCCGTCGAGGGGCCGACAGGGGCCGGGACCTCCTTACGGGCGAGGGCGGCGCGGACGAGCGCCATGTAGAGCGGGTGGGGGGCTTCCGGGCGGGAGAGGAACTCAGGGTGGTACTGCACGCCGAGGAAGAAGGGTCGGTCGGGCGACTCGAGCACCTCGACCCGCCCGTCGACCGATCGACCGGTGATGCGGAGGCCGGCGGCCCCGAGTCGGTCGAAGTAGGCCGGGTTGATTTCGTAGCGGTGGCGGTGCCGTTCCCAGATCTCGCTGCGACCGTAGATCTCGGCGATCCGGGATCCCGGGGTCAGGAGGACGCGCTGGGAGCCGAGGCGCATCGTTCCCCCCAGGTCCCCGATGCCGGATTGGCCCTCGAGGAGGCATACGACGGGGTCGGGGGTGGTGGGGTCGACCTCCGACGTGTTGGCACGCGGCAGGCCGGCCCCGTTGCGGATCCGCTCCACGGCCGCCATCTGGAACCCGTAGCAGACGCCTAGGAAGGGGAGACCCGTTCGATAGGCGGCCTCGATCGCCAGGACCTTTCCCTCGACCCCCCGGGCCCCGAAGCCGCCGGGGACGAGCAGGGCGTCGGCGCGCTCGACCCGCGCGAGGAGCCCCGGGTTGGTGGGGAGGTCCTCCGCATCGTACCACTGGAGCCGGATCTCCCGCCCGAGGTGACCCTGGACGTGGTGGAACGCCTCCGAATGGGAGAGGTACGCGTCGCGCAGCTCGGTGTACTTCCCGACGACCGCGATGTCGACCGTCCCCTCGTTGCGCAGGTAGGTGGTGAGGAAATCCTTCCAGCCCGCGTAGTCGGGCACCCGGTCGGGGAGTCCGAGGATGCGGGTGAGCAGCTGGCCGACGCCCTGCGCTTCGAGGACGAGAGGGACCTCGTAGATCACCCGCTGGTCAGGGACCGAGATGACGGCCTCGGGAGGCACATCGCAAAAGAGCGAGATCTTCGCCTTGATCTCCGGGGAGAGGGGGGCCGGTCCTCGCGCGACGATGAGGTTCGGCCGGATGCCGATCGCGCGCAGCTCTCGGACCGAGTGTTGCGTCGGCTTGGTCTTGGCTTCGCCGACCGGACCGACCACGGGTACGAGGGTCGTGTGGACGAAGGCCATGTGGCCCTCGCCGAGCTCGTAGGAGAGCTCGCGGAGCGCCTCGAGGAACGGCATCGACTCGATGTCGCCCACTGTCCCGCCGACCTCGACCAGGATGACCTCGGCTCCCGCCGCCTGCGCTACGTCCCGGATCGACCGCTTGATCTCCCCCGTCACGTGGGGGATGATCTGGACGGTGTTGCCGAGGTAGTCGCCGCGCCGCTCCTTCTCGATGACAGCGCGGTAGATCTTGCCCGTCGTGAGGTTGTGCGAGCCCGAGATGCTCTGGCCCAGAAAGCGCTCGTAGTTCCCGAGGTCCAAGTCCGCCTCGGTCCCGTCGTCCAGCACGAAGACCTCGCCGTGCTGGTACGGGTTCATCGTCCCCGCGTCGACGTTGAGATACGGGTCGATCTTCAGGATCGTGACGGAGATGCCTCGGGCCTTGAGAAGGCGCCCGAGGGACGAGGTGGTGATGCCTTTGCCGAGGCCGGAAATCACGCCCCCGCTCACCACGATGACCTTCATCGATGTGCCCGCGGACTCGTAGCGGGCTTCTCGCATAAAGGCTCCGCAGGGCTGCGACACCTCCGCGCACCGGACGGTGGATTTTCAGCCTACCCCGGGGCAGGAGAGACAAAGGGAATTCGTCGGCCCGACGGGTCCCGGTGGAACCGAGAGAAATCCTCGGTCGCCGTGAGGTGCGAGGCGGGGAACACGGGTCCGTCCGTGCAAACGTGGTAGGGTCCGAGGGCGCACGCGTCGCACATCCCGAGGGCGCACTTCATGTGCCGTTCGACGGAGCAGAAGACGGGAACCCCCTTCGGTCCGGCCGCGGCCACGACCTTGTTCATCATTACTTCCGGCCCGCAGGTCCAGACCACGTCGAACCGCTCTGTGGCGAGGAGGGTGCCCGCGAGGCCGGTCACATACCCACGGGTCCCTTCCGAGCCGTCATCGGTCGCGACCTCGACCCGAGCCCCGGCGGCCCGCAGTCGGTCACGGAAGAGCAGCTCCCCGGAGCCCGTCGCTCCGAGAGCGACCGTCACCGCCGCACCGCCGGCTCGCGCGCGCTCCACGGCCGGCGCCAGGACGGCGGCTCCGGACCCTCCGCCGACGACCAGCACCCGGGGGGGGGAGACGTCGAATCGGTTGCCGTACGGTCCCCGCACCCCGATCGCGGCTCCCCGCCGAAGCGCCAAGACCCGGCGGCTCGTCTCCCCCATGGCCTTGATGGTGATCCCCTTGGAGGGGCCATCGATGTAGGAGAGGGACATCGGCAGCTCGTCGTCCCCCGGCAGCCAGACCATCACGAACTGACCCGGGTCAGCGGGATGGGCGTAGGGGAACCGGAGCGTGATAGTCGAAGGGGTCTCGACCACCGCGTCGGTGACCTGGACGATCGTTCGCACGCCGGGCGCTACGGTCCCCGAGATATAGCGCCGCTCCCGGGGCCTAGGCCGAAGCCGTTTGGGCCGCGCCCACCGCGTCCTCGAGGCGCGCGTAACCGAGAGCGTCGAGCCGCTCGGAGAGCTCCCGGTTGAGACGTCCGAACGCTCCGATCCCTTCGAACGTGATCGCGGTCCCGACCTGGAGCGCCCGGGCCCCGGCCATCACGTACTCGAGGGCGTCCGTCCCGGTCCGGATGCCCCCCACTCCGATCACCGGGATCTTCACCCGGCGGTAGATCTGCCAGACGCACGCGAGGCCGACCGGCTTGATCGCGGCGCCGCTGAGTCCCCCGAGGCCGTGCGCGAGAACGGGCCGTCGCAAGGTCACATCGATCGCCAGCCCTCGGACGGTGTTGATGGCGCTGATCGCCGCCGCGCCGCCCTGCTCCGCGGCGAGGGCGAGCGCCCCGGCATCGGCGGTGTTGGGGGTGATCTTGGCGATGACCGGAACGTGGACCCGTTCGACGACGGCCCGTACGATCCGTTGGACGTCGGCCGGGTCGGACCCCACCTCGGTCCCAAACCCTTCGGCGTGCGGACAGCTCAGATTCAACTCGATGGCCCGAACCCCCGTCGCCTCGATCCGCTCCGACAGCCGGGCGAACTCCGGAGCTGTCCCGGCGAAGACCGAGCCGATGACGGTCGCGCCCGCGCGTCGGGCGATCTCGATCTCCTGAGGGTATTCATCGATCCCAGGATTCGGGAGCCCCATCGCGTTGAGCAAGCCCCACTGATCGTAGACCTCGACCGTGGGGTTCGGATAGCCCGGGCGAGGTCCTTCGCCGATCGATTTCGTGATGACCCCACCGGCCCCGGCCCTCCACGCCCCGGCAAGCGACTCCCCACTCTCTCCCCAGATCCCCGACGCGAGGAGGAACGGGCTCCGCAGGCTGAGTCCGGCGATCCGGACTCCGAGATCCGCCACGAGCGAGGCAAACGAGTGGTGCCCTTAAATCGGCTCGGGCCGGTGACATTCACCCATGCACCTCGACCGTCTGAGCGACGCGGCCCGCGCGGCCGTCGAAAAGGCGTTCGCGCGGGCGGCCGAGCTCCGCCACGCCTCCGTCGAGCCCGAGCATCTCCTCGCCGTGCTCTTGGCCGAACCCGAAGGTCCCGTCGGGGCGCTCCTTGGGGCGCGGGGCCCGTCGAGCGACCGTCTTGTCCCGGCGGTGGAAGAGCGGCTGAAGAGCCTCCCCACGGCGGACCACGTCGCGCCTTCCGACCAGTACCTTTCCCGGGGCCTGACGGACGTCATCGATGCCGCCGAGAAGGAGGCAGCGCGCCGGAAGGACCGCTACACGACCGTCGACGAACTGTTCTTGGGCCTCCTCACGGTCGCCTCCGGCGCACGCGACCTGGTCGAGGGGGCCGGGGTCCGCCGCGCGGCGGTCGAGAAGGCCCTCGGGGAGCTCCGAGGGAGCTCCGGACCGGTCGAGAGCCGTAACCCCGAGGCCCAGTACCAGGCGCTCGCAAAGTATGGACGGGACCTGACCGCGCTCGCCCGCGATCGCAAGCTCGACCCGGTGATCGGCCGGGACGATGAGATCCGCCGCGTGATCCAGATCCTCTGCCGCCGCACCAAGAACAATCCGGTCCTCATCGGGGAGCCCGGGGTCGGCAAGACCGCGGTCGTCGAGGGGCTCGCCGTCCGGGTCGCCGCCCGGGACGTGCCCGAGGCCGGCCTCAAGTGGCGGATCGTGGCGCTCGACCTCGGCAGCCTCCTCGCCGGGGCCAAGTTCCGGGGGGAATTCGAGGAGCGCCTCAAGGCGGTGCTCAAGGAGGTCGAGCAGTCCGCCGGGGAAGTGATCCTGTTCATCGACGAGCTACACACGCTCGTCCACGCCGGGGCGACGGAGGGAGGGGCCATGGATGCGTCCAACCTGCTGAAGCCGGCCCTCGCCCGGGGCTCCCTGCATTGCATCGGGGCGACCACGACACAGGAGTACCGGAAGTACCTCGAGAAGGACGCGGCCCTCGAGCGGCGCTTCCAGCCCGTCCTGATCGCCGAGCCGACGGTCGAGGACGCGATCTCGATCCTCCGCGGCCTCAAGGAACGGTACGAGCTGCACCACGGCGTCCGGATCCATGACTCGGCCCTCGTCACGGCGGCGACGCTCACCGCGCGCTACCTTCCCGAACGTCATCTGCCCGACAAGGCGATCGACGCGATCGACGAAGCCGCCTCGATGGTGCGACTCGCCCTCGACTCGCGTCCGAGCGAGCTGGATGTCCTGGTGCGGAGGATCCGCCAACTCGAGATCGAGCGGACGGCCCTCGCCCGCGAGAAGGATTCTGCAAGCCGGGACCGCCTGAAACAGCTCGAAAAAGAGCTCTCCAACCTCAAGGAGCGCGAGACGGCCCTCGCCGCCCGCTGGAAGAAGGAACGGGAGCAGGTCGGCCGAGTCCGCGAGCTCCGCGCCGAGCTCGACCGGGCGAAGGCTGACGAGGCGAAGGCCGAGCAAGCCGGCGACCTCGAGACGACGGCCCGGTTGCGCTACGGAACGATCCCGGAGCTGCAGCGCTCTCTCGAGAAGGTGAGCCCGGCCGGGGACACGCCCGGTCCGGAGAGCCTCCTCAAGGAGGAGGTCGGCGCGGAGGATGTCGCCCTCGTGATCTCCAAGTGGAGCGGAGTGCCCGTCAGCCGTCTGCTCGAAGGCGAGGCGGACCGGCTGCTGCATATGGAGGCGTCCCTCGCGGAGAGGGTCGTGGGCCAGGACGAGGCCGTACAGGCGGTGGCGCGAGCGGTGCGCCGTTCCCGATCCGGCCTCGCGGACCCGAACCGGCCGATGGGAACCTTCCTGTTCATCGGGCCGACCGGAGTCGGCAAGACCGAGCTCGCGAAGGCGCTCGCCTCGTTCCTCTTCCACTCGGACCGGGCGCTCGTGCGGATCGACATGAGCGAGTACATGGAGAAGCACACCGTCGCGCGGCTCCTCGGGGCACCGCCCGGGTACGTCGGCTACGAGGAGGGCGGTCAGCTGACCGAAGCGGTCCGTTCCCATCCCTACACGGTGGTGCTGTTCGACGAGGTCGAGAAGGCCCACCCGGACGTCGTGAACGTCCTCCTCCAGCTGCTCGACGACGGCCGGCTCACCGACGGGCAGGGACGGACCGTCGACTTCCGGAACACGTTGGTGATCATGACCAGCAACCTCGGGTCCGACCTCCTGAGCGAGGCGACCTCGGACGCCGAGCGGCGGAAGGTCATCGAGCCGGTCCTGCGGGCCCACTTCCGACCCGAGTTCCTCAACCGGCTGGACGAGGTCGTCCTCTTCCACCCGCTGACTGAAAAGGAGATCGCCACGATCGTCGACCTTCAGCTCGCCTTGGTGGAGGCACGGCTCGCCGAGCGCCGGGTGCGTCTCCAGGCCACCCCGGCGGCCAAGCGGCTGCTGGCGGCGGAGGGCCTCGACCCCCACTTCGGGGCGCGGCCCCTCAAGCGCACGATCCAGCGGCGGGTCGTCGACCCGCTCTCCGCCCGCCTGCTCGAAGGGGAGATCAAGGACGGGAGCGAGGTGACCGTGGATATGAAGGGCGACGAGATCGTTCTCCGCGTCGCCGGGCCGCGCCCGGCGAAGTAGGTTCCATGGCTCGAGGAGTGACCGTCGCGGTGGTCGGCGCTGCGGGCGTGGCGGGAGAGCTCGGCAAGAAGGGCAGCTCGTCCGACATCACGCTGTTCAACACCGTCCGGGATGGCCACGCGGTCACGCTGGTCGAGCCGACCCAATTCCCGGAGCGGCTTCCGCCACTCGTCACCGCGCTCGCGATGGCGGACCGGTGCCTGCTCGTCGTCCAGGAGCTCAATCGGGCGCTGGCGGAGACGATCGCGACCCTCGAGCTCTCGGAGATCCCCACCCTCGTCGTGGTCGGGCCGTCGGTCGGCGAGGCGGACATCGGTCGTCTCCTGAAGGGAGGTCGGCTCGAGTCCGTCCCCCGCATGCCCCTCGACCTGCCCGCCCTTCGGGGACTGATGGACGGGTGGGGCGCGCCGGAGGTCGCCGGACCGGTTCGCGTGCCGCTCGACCACGCCTTCCCGGTGAAGGGCGTCGGCGCCGTCGCGCTCGGCGTCGTCCGGCAGGGAACGCTACGCGCGCACGACCGCTTGCGGCTCTGGCCGACGCCGAAGCCGGTGGAGGTCCGCTCGATCCAGGTGCACGATGAGGATCGGAAGGAAGCGAACTGCGGCGAGCGCGTCGGCGCCGCCCTCAAGGGGGTGGAAGCCGACGAGATCGCCCGGGGCCAGATCCTGGCACCCGAGGGCACGCTCCTGGCCGGGACGCGCCTCCGCTCCGACCCCCTCGAGAAGTGCCGGTACTATCGGGGGGACGCGTCGGTCGGCGCGCACCTCCACCTTGCCCTCGGGCTCCAGGTCGTCCCGGTGGTCCTCGAAGAGATGGGGAGCGACGGGGGGATCCTCGCCCCCGACCGGCCGGTCGCGTTCGGGGCGAACGAGAGCGCGGTCCTCATCGACCTCGACGTGCCGATCGGGCCGCGCGTGCTCGGCCGGACGAGGGTCCTCGGAGTCGCGTAGGCAGGGGCGGGAGTCTGCGCTTAAGCGAACATCGTGACGGACTCCTTGCGGAGCTCTTCCTCGCCGATGACCTTTTCGACCGCCCGGTCGAAATCAGCGAGGGTCACGGTCTCGCGCTCTTCGCGGATCGCCCACATCCCGGCCTCGGTGCAAATCGCGCGGATGTCGGCGCCCGTCGCGCCCTCGCACCGGCTGGCGAGGAGGTCGAAGTCGATCGTATCGCGGATCGCCATCCCGTGCGAGTGGATCCGGAAGATCTCGGCCCGCCCGAGGTAGGTCGGAACGGGGACCTCGATGATCCGGTCGAAGCGGCCCGGCCGCAGGAGCGCATCGTCCAGGATGTCGGGCCGGTTGGTGGCCGCGATGATCTTGACGTTCGCGAGCGGCTCGAAGCCGTCCATCTCGGCCAGGAGCTGCATGAGGGTACGCTGGACCTCGCGGTCCCCGCTCGTAGCGACCTCGAGCCGCTTCGCGCCAATCGAGTCGAGCTCGTCGATGAAGATGATGGTCGGGGCCTTCTCCCGCGCCAGTTGGAAGAGCTCCCGCACCAGGCGTGCCCCCTCGCCGATGTACTTCTGGACCAGCTCGCTGCCTACGAGGCGGACGAACGTCGCGTTGGTGTGGTGGGCGACCGCCTTCGCGATCATCGTCTTCCCGGTGCCGGGGGACCCGATGAGGAGGACGCCTTTCGGCGGGTCGACGCCGACCTTCTTGTAGAGCTCTGCGCGGAGGAGCGGATACTCGACCGCTTCGCGGATCTCGCGAATCTGCTCGCCGAGGCCCCCGATGTCAGCGTAGGTCACGCTCGGCTTGTCGACGATCTCGCTCGCGGTCACGAGCGGGTCCAACGAGGCGGGGAGGACCCCCATGACCGCGAGGGTCTGCTTGTTCAACGCGACGCGCGACCCAACCGTGACCTTTCCGTGCTCGACGGTCTCCGCCGCGTTGACGACGAAGTCCGGCCCGGTGGAGGACTTGACGATGACGCGGCCGTCGGTGAGCACATCCCGTACGCTGCCGACGATGAGCGGAGGGTAGCGAAGTCGGTCGAGCTCGGTCTTGAGACGCTTGACCTCCCGCTGCAGGCGCAGGATCTCGGCCTCCATGTAGTGCCGCTCGCTCTCGACGCGCTTGATGGCCTCGGCGAGCTGGGTGTTCCGCAGTTCGAGGAAGTTCACCCGGTCGAAGGACTCGTGCGGTACTGCTGGGGCTTCCGGTTCGCTCAAGTTCACCCGGTCCGGCCTGGACACGTCGACTCCCGAGATTGAATAAGCGTGGCGCCTTATAAGAAGGCCATCTTGGAACGCCTTGTGAAGCGGCGGAACGCTCCCGGACCGGCGCGTCGCGGCTTCGCCTTCGCCCCGGGCCACGTCACCGGATTCTTCACCCCCGCCGTCGGCGCCCGCGACCCGCGGGCTCGCGGTTCGACCGGTGCGGGTGTTGTCATCGCCCTGGGCGCCACTGCGGAAGTCCGATGGCAGCCCGGAGGCCCGTCCCGAGTAAGCGTCTCGGCCGACGTCCCCGGCCCGCTGCCGATCTCGGAGGAGGTGGCCCGCCGGCTCGTGCCGCCGCGGTCCGGACGAGTGACCGTGCGTCTCACCCACCAACTGCCGGTGAGTCAGGGATTCGGAATGAGCGCGGCCGGCGCTCTCTCTACGGCGCTCTCCCTCGCCGGGCTGTTCGGGATATCCCGTCAACGGGCCGTCGAGGTCGCCCATCTGGCTGAGCTGTTCGGCGGAGGCGGCCTCGGAGGGGTCGCCGCGATCCTGGGAGGTGGACTCGAGTTCCGGGTCCAGCCCGGCGTACCCCCCTACGGTCGGGTCGTCCACCGACCCTTCCCTCCCCCTCTCTTCGTGGGAGTGGTCGGCGGGCCGATCCCCTCCCCCCGGGTTCTCGGCGACCCGCGGGTACTCCGGAGGATCGCCGCAAGCGCTCAGGCGGTGTGGAACGCGAACCGCGCGCCCAGCCTCGTCGAATTCCTGGATGCGAGCGAGCGGTTCACCGACGACGTCCGCCTGGCCTCTCCCTCACTCCGCCGGACCCTCGGGGCGATCCGGTCCGCGGGCGGATGGGCATCCCAGGCAATGTTCGGGCGCAGCTTCTTCGCCGTACCTCGCTCCGGAACCGCGCGTCGGCGGCTGCTTCGGGAGCTCGAACGGCGGGGGATCCACGCCGTCGAACTTTTGGCCAGCCGCGTCGGAGCCTCGGGCCGGGGGAGTCCCGTCTAGGCGCGAGCGGGTCGCCGCGAGCTACGCAAGCATTTTAACGGGACGGCCGTCAGTGCCACTCCCATGACTCGCAAACCGGCCCGGATGTACCGCAAGGTCGAGGGGCAGGTCTACACGCGGCGGGAGTACATGGGAGGCGTTCCCGCCCTCCGGGTCACCCAGTTCGACACCGGTGACCTTCGCTCCCACTTCGCGCTCGAGCTCTCCCTGGGGGTCGAGGAAGCCGCGCAGGTCCGCGACGTCGCCCTCGAGGCGGCGCGCATCAGCGCCGTCCGGGTCCTGGAGAAGGCGGCGCCCAACGAGTATCATCTCAAGATCCGGCGGTTCCCCCACCAGATCCTGCGAGAGCACAAGATGGCCACGGGCGCCGGGGCCGATCGTATCTCGGACGGAATGCGACGCGCGTTCGGCAAGCCCGTCGGCCACGCGGTTCGGACCGAGATCGGAGGCGAGCTGCTGACGATCTACACGACCGTCGCGCACTTGGCCGCCGCTAAGGAAGCGCTCCGGAAGGCGTCCCACAAACTGCCCTGTCCCACCCGTGTGATCATCACGGAGCGGGCTTCGTAGCCGGAGTTCGCACGACCAGCACCGGACACGGTGCGTGCGTCACCATCGCGGTCGATACGCTTCCGAGCAGGAGGCGCCGGGCGGTGGAGAGCCCCCGCGAGCCGATCACCAGCAGGTCGATCGGGTGTTGTTCGAGCAAGGCGAGGAGTTCGTCGACAATGACGCCGTCCTCGCAGATCCCGGTGACCGACGTCACCCCCGCCTGCTCCGCGCGCTGAACGGCTTCCTCGACGATCTTCTGGTAACGTGGAAGGTCGCTCACCGGTACCGAAGGGGCGACGAACGGCTCGTTGGGGGCGACGTAGACCGGCTGGAGCGGAGCGATAGCGATCACCGAGAGCTGGGCTCCGTAGCGCCGGGTCAGGTCGATCGCGGCGTCCAACGCGAGGCGGGCGTGCGCCGACCCGTCGACCGCTACGGCGATCCGCTTGAAATCGGGAGGTGCCATCGAACGAGGAATGGCTGCCGCTTACATCTCCGTTGCGCACGCTCCCAGAACTCGTCCTGCGCCGGCCCCGGGATACGCAAGCCTTTTTCCGAGAGGACGCCTGACCTTGCAGGACGGTGACTTCGTGACCCCGGTTTGTTCCAATTGCGGTGCGTCTGATTTCGTCTGGGCGAATGAGCTCAAGACCGGGTCTATTGGAGGCGGTTCGCTCTCCTTGCGGGCTCGCGGGGAGCTGTCGATGGGCACGCGTCTTTGCCGAGCCTGCGGCCACGCCGATCTCTTCCTGAAGGACCCCGCGATCCTCCGGATGCCCCATACGTGGAAGCCGGGCGAGTTCGTCCCGATCCCCGTCCGTCCCCCGACCCCTTCGGCTCCGCCGCCGCCTCCGGCCGCTCCCCACGAGGGCGCCCATCAGCACGCGGCGGCCCCACCTCCTCCGGTTCCCGAGGCAAGTTCACCGACAACCGAATTCACCCTCGACGCTCCCTCGGCCCCCGTGTATCCGCCGGAGTCTCGCGCCCCCTCTTTCGGGTCGCCCTCGCCGGAGGGCGCTGCCCCCGCCTCTCCGGAACCGACCACTGACTCCAGCCAGGGGGCGCGAAGGTCGGGACGTCGCAAGTCGAAAGTGAAATCCACGGACCCCTCGGTGGAGACTTCACCGCCCCTGTAAGGTTCGTCATCGCGGCGGACGATTCCGCCGGTCCGCCCCCGCCAAGGTCCTGGAACTGGGGCACCTTGCACGCCGGGCGTGACTCATCGGCTCACCGGCGCTGCGCCCCACGAGCTACTGCAGGGATCTGCGGTCGGTAGAAATCAGTCGCTGGGTGGGTTGGGCGACCGACGAACGACGCGGACCGCAGCGCGAGCCCACCCGCAGCGGGTGCGGGCCCATGCTCTGTCTTCTCCGCCCGGCGACCTGAAGATTCGGCGATCCGGCGTCAAGCCGGCTTCACTTGGGGTTAATCATCGCGAACCGTCGGTGGCGGACGAGGAGCTGGCGTCGAAATGGGGTCCGGAAGGAAGCGACCCCGTCTGCGGTGGACCCGGTTCGTCGGCCCGGTCGTTGTTCTTCTCGCCCTGGGTGCCCTTCTATTGACAAGTGGCGGTGGGTTCGGCTACGGGCCGCCTCGGGGCGGCGCGACGAGTCGGGGGGCCCCTCCCCTTCCGGCCGGCCCTGACAGCTGTGCGGGAACGGTGCTAGCCCGCTTCACGATCGATCCGGCGGTGGTCAACATCTCTCCCCTCCAGGGTCAGAGGTTCACGGCGACCGCCGAGAGTACCTGCGGAACCCCGCTTACATCGAAAACCACCTTCTCGTGGTGGCTTTCTTCTCCGTCGCTCGGGCTGCTCAATTCGAGCGACGGCCCGGCGGTCGCCTACACTGCCTGCCTAGCGCCGATGGGAGGGCTCCTCCATGCCGAGGCGACCTCCGGGGGGGTCACCCTCTATTCGAACTCTACGATCGCGGTGACCCTCCAGAACCCCGGATGGCAAGACCCCTCCTCGAATTCGTCGAGCGGCGCTCTCGAGGGGAGCGGAGCGTCCGGCCCCGCCGAGACCCAGCGAGAAGCTGCCGCCCTCCTCGTCGGATTGCTCGTGGCGGGCGCCGTGGCGGTCGTGCTGTACGGACGGCGCAAAGGGCGGCGAGGTGAGCGTGAAGTCTGACGGCAGCGCGGCGGGTCCATCGCAAGGTCCCCCGCCGATCGACGGCAAGCCCCCCCAGCTCGTGTCCCTCCTCACCTTGCGACGGACACGCGCCACGGTCCGGGGTCCCCGAGGGAGGCTGGTCGTGGTGGCGATCGCTCTGTCCTACGGCGTCCTCGCCCTCCTCGCGGGGTACATGCTCGAATTCGTCCGCACGGGATCCTCCGGCGTGACCGTCGAGGTGCTCTCGAACCCATACTCCCCGGCGTGGTGGAACTACCCGGCCCTCATTGTGATCTCTCCGGGGGGAGTGCTGGCGCTGCCCTTCTTCGCTACGATCTCGATGGTGATCGTGTCGATCGGAGTGGGCCTTGGAATGGGCGCCGGCCTCCTGGTCGCCGTTCGATTCTTCCGTACCTGGAAGGCGGCGAGGACCGGAGGGCGCTCGGCCACCTCGCTGGCGGGGATGACCCCGGCGATGGTCGCGGTACTTACTCTCGGAGCGTGCTGCTCGACCAGTGCCGCTGCGGCGGGAGGCATCGGCGCGGTGGCCGTGGCGAGCGGGACGACCTACGACCAGCTCCTCCTCAACTCCTGGTTCCTGAACGTATTCCAGATCGTCGTCCTGGCCGTAGCGCTGCTCGCACAGGAGATGCTCATCTCGGTGTACGACAGTCTCCTCCAGTCGTCGCCCAACGCGGGGCCTGCCGCACTCTCGGGCCCCCGTCGTTCCGAGTATCGTGGACGCGCTCCCGTCCTGGCGCTCCGCGCCTTCCTCCTGATCGCTGGTACGTTGTGGGCGCTTTCCCTTCTTATCGACGTGGCGGCGCCGGCCACGGCCGCACCCGGGGCGGCGGTCGTCCTCGGTGGGTTGTTCCAGCATGTCCTCCTCGGGGTAACGGCGATCGCCGTCGGCCTGACCCCGGTGACCTTGATGGGAACTCCCGCCCGGAACCTTCCGCGTCCTCTCGTGCGGGCGGTTCGGGCGCTGCTCCTCGCCGCCGGAGCCTCCGTGGTGGTGGGCGTCCCCCCTCCCTTGAACGGCTGGGGACTCTCCGGGTTCGGAAACGACCTGCTGGGCGCCCTAGGAGTTCCGGCGGGCCTGGGTGGCGCCGTCCCCCCAGGAGGGGCGGGACTTGCCTTGGATCTCGGCGTGGCCGCGGTCTACGGCCTCGTCGGGGCATTCGTCATGCTGCTGGCCCTCTTCCCCCACTCCATCCTCCGAAAGTTGGCAGCGGGCCCGGAGGGGACGACCCGATCCTTGGAGGCGCAGGCCCTGGCCCCCCCTGGCGCGGCTCGCGAGACTTCGTAGGTAGAACGCCCCTCGGAATGCCGGTGGGGGAACGGCCGAAGCGGCCTCGCGCCCGGTTCAACCCTCTCGGGTCGCGACAAGCTCGAACAGAAGGCGGTGGGCCCCCGGGTGGAGATAGCGGGGCATGGATTTGAACCATGGATCTACGGGTTATGAGCCCGTCGGGATTTCAGGACGGCCGGGGTCCCCGGACGTTTTCCTGACTACCCTACCCCGCTGCGGCGCGGCCATGGAGGGCTCCGTATATGAGCTTCGACCTCGGGGCCGTGGCCGTGCTCCCGGAGATACGTTCCCGGGGGCAATGAGCAGGCCCGCTCGCTCTCCGCAGGCCTCGAACGGTGGAGAATTCTCGGCCCTGGTGCGGGGGCGCACTGCGGGGAGGCCGAACGTCCGGCCCACCCGTCCCGGTCAGCTATAGCCCCCGCGTCAGCCGTCGAAGGACTCACCGAAGAATCGCACGACCCGGGTCCAGGCGTCGCTCGCGCTTTCCGCGTGGAAGTTCGGACGGGTGTCGTTGAAGAACGCGTGCTTGGCGCCCGGGTACACATGGTACTCGAACTGCTTCCCGGCGGCGGACATCGTGTCCGCGAGTGCGGGGACCGTCTGGGTGATGCCCGGGTCCTCGCTCCCGTACAGGCCGAGCATTCGGGCCCCGATCCGCGGGACCGCGTCGAGCGGGGGGTTCTGGCCATAGAACACGATCGCGGCCCGGAGGTCGGGGTCGACCGTCGCAAGCCGAGCGGACATCGCCCCTCCGAAGCAGAAGCCGACCGATGCGATCCGGCGCGGGTCGACCTCCGGAAGCGTGCGCAGGTAGCGCGCCACTCCGAGGAGGTCGCGGGCAAATCCCGCCTGGACCGACGGTTGCCCGATCTTTCCGAACGCCTCCAGGATCGGCCGGCGTTCAACGGGCTGGTTCGCGGCGAACGCCGCCATCTTTGTCGGGTCCCGCCGGAGGTCGGGGGGCGCCTCGGAAAACGCCCGCATGGCCAACGCGATGATGGGAGGTGTCAACAACCGATGCAGGTCTCCCGTGAACAGGTCCGGCGCCGCGGCGACGTAGCCGAGGCGAGTGAACCGTCCGCAGACGTCCCGGATGTGGGCGTCCGGCCCGAAGATCTCGTGGATCACAATCACCGCGGGACGTCGTTCTACCATCGCCCTTCCCTCGGGGAAGGCGAGGTAGCAATCGATCGCGCGCTCGTCGACCGAAACCGAGACATCCTTGCCGGTCACCATGGGGTTCACGCGCTTCATCTCAGCCGAGAAGATTACGCATTCGATGAAGGACTCTCCGTGAGCGATGCGGGTCGACGGTGATGCGGACGATCCCGGCGCGCTCCCTGGGGCTCGCACACCGGGAAGTCAACGACTCGGAACGATCGGGGCAGGGATTCGATACGTTATTTGCCATTACCTAATAATTAGTCAAAGCGATAATATACTCCCTCGCACTCGACGAGGACATGGAGACGCTCCAACGGCTGACCCGCCGTCAGGTCGACACTCTCCGAGCCGTCGGCACAAGCGAAGCTCCCGAGCGGGGGGTTTCTCTGAAGGTCGCAGCCGCTTCGCTCAAGGTCCGCCCGCCTTCCGCACTGACCCATCTTACGACTCTGGAGGAGATGGGGCTCGTCGTTCGCTACCGAGGGAAGTCTCGATTGACGGCCCGAGGGCGGAACACGTTCAGGGAGTACCAGCGTCACCACCGGGTCGCCGAGACCCTCTTCGGCAGCCTCGGACTTGCCCCGGCGGAAACCTGCGTGGCGGCCCGAGAGATCGACCTCGCGATCTCCCACCGGACCGTCGAGGAGGTGTGCCGAGCACAAGCGCATCCCGCCGAGTGTCCGCACGGCGAGCCCATCGCTCCCTGCCATTCGCCCAGCCCCGGCAAGGCGGGCTAGGGAACCCACCGCCATCCGAGGTACGAGCAGATGGAGAGAATGACCAAGCTCGTGGTGACCCTGGTCGTAGTGATCGCTATAGTGGGGGCTGGGACGTATGCGGTGCTGATTAGCACGGCCGGCGGATCCCCTTGCGCAGGGGTTACGATACCGACGGTGAACGGATCGACCCCCGCTACGCGCGCCGGTGGGTCCCTCGGATCGACCCCTCACGTCGTCTCCATCATCAGCACCTCGCTCCCGCCTCTACCCCCTCAGGAGCCCAGACCCCGAGGTTCCCAAGCACCGATTCCTGTGGTGGCCGGCGAGAACTTTTGGGGCAGTCTGGTCTCCCAACTGGGCGGCGCCAACGTCTCGGTCATCAGTATCGTGAGCGACCCCAACGCCGACCCACACGAATACGAGGCGAACGCTTCCACCGCCATCGCCATCAAGCAGGCGCAGTACGTGATCGTCAACGGGGTCGGATACGACGACTGGGCCCTCCAGCTCATCGCGTCCGACGGCGACTCCAACCAGACGATCCTGAACGTCGGAGATCTGAACGGCGTAACGGTCGGGGGAGGGATCGTGGGCGGCAACCCGCACATCTGGTACAATCCCGTCTACGTCAATCGGACAGTGGCGGCGATGTACTCCAACCTGGTCTCCATCCAACCCTCGTCGAAGAGCTACTTCCAGGCGAACTACGCCTCCCTCAACGTGTCGCTGGGCGAGTTGTACGGCCGCGCGGCCGAGATCAGACATCAGTTCGAGGGGACCGTCGTCGCCTCGACCGAGAGCATCTTCGTGTACCTGGCCAATTACACCGGGCTCAACCTGGTCTCCCCGCCGGAGTTCATGGAGGCGGTCGCGGAAGGCAACGACCCCCCGGCCCAGAGCGTGGTCGAGTTTCAGTGCCAGCTTCAGAGCGGGAAGGTGAGCGTGCTGGTTTACAACGAACAGACGGTGACCCCGACGACGAATGCCATGAAGACGATCGCTGTCGAGAACAACGTGAGCCTCGTCGGGGTCACAGAGACCATTCAGCCGCCGAACGTGGACTTCCAGGATTGGATGGGTGGCGAGTACCTCGCTTTGCAGAATGCGCTGAACGCGAATGCGTTGGGAAAATAGACCCGCGTGAAGGGAGCTCCGAGCCACCGCCGGGCGCACCCCACCGGGCCGGCGGTCATCCGGGCGGATCGCCTCGAGGTCGGGTTCCGGTCCAAACCGGTCTGGAAGGACGCGAGTTTCGAGGTCGGGCGGGGAGAGTTCGTCGCCGTCATCGGTCCGAACGGAGCCGGGAAGACGACCCTGTTCCGGATGCTCCTCGGTCTGCACCGCCCTCTCGCCGGTACGATCCGGGTGCTGGATGCCCCACCGCGCCGCGGCAACCGGAGGATTGGTTACGTCCCGCAACGCCATACGATCGACAACGAGACCCACATCGCCTGCGAGACCCTGGTCCGGCTCGGCTTCTCCGGCACCGGTTGGGGGCCCAGCTTCGCGATCCGGGCCGAGCGCGAGGCCGCGGCGGACGCCCTCCGTTCCGTGGGGGCCGAGGAGTTCGCCAACAAGTCCCTCGGCTCGCTCTCGGGCGGGGAGTTGCAGCGCGTGTTCCTCGCCGAGGCCCTGGTCGGGAACCCCGACATGCTGCTGCTCGACGAGCCGCTGTCCAACCTCGACTTGCGCCGCAGCCGGGACCTGGTCGAACTGATCCACGGTCTCGTCCGGTCCCGGAATGTCACGACGCTCCTCGTCGCGCATGACATCAACCCCCTCATCGAGTGCCTCGACAAAGTGATCTACATCGCCAACGGCCGGGTGGCGACCGGCGCTCCCGAAGACGTCCTCACGTCCGCGAGCCTGACCGAGCTCTACGGGGTCCCCGTCGAGGTACTGCACGATTCGCGCGGCAACATCGTCATCGTCGGGGGCGAGAACCCCCACGAACGGGAGCACGCATGACCGGCTTCCTCCCCCCGTTCAGCTGGAACCTTTTCACCGACCTGCGCTACATGTGGCAGTTCGCCTTCATGCGCAACGCCTTCCTGGCCGGAACGGCGATCGCGATCGTCGCCGGGATCATCGGGTACTTCGTCGTGCTGCGTCGCCTCGCCTTCGCCACGCACGCCCTCGGCCATGTGGGGTTCTCCGGGGCCGCGGGCGCCGTCCTGTTCTCCGTCAATCCCGTGTACGGCCTGTTGCTGTTCACCATGTCGGGCGCGGGGGGGATGGCGCTGCTCGGCCGCAAGGCGGCTACGCGGGACATCGAGATCGGAACGGTCCTCGCGTTCATGTTGGCGGTGGGACTCCTGTTCCTGAGTCTGTACAAGGGGTACGACACCGAGGCGTACTCGATCCTGTTCGGGGAGATCCTGGCCATCAGTGATAGCGGGGTGGTGTTCATCGTCGAGGCAGCCCTGGTCGTGCTGGCGGTAATGGCACTGATCTATCGTCGGCTGCTCTTCGCCTCGCTCGACGAGGACGTCGCCGAGGCCAAGGGTCTCCCGATGCTCGGTCTCGGGCTGACGTTCATGCTGCTGCTCGCGGTGGCGATCTCGATCGCGGTCCAGGTCGTCGGCGTCCTGCTCATCTTCGCCCTCACGGTGACCCCAGCCGCGATTGGGGTGCGCCTGACCACTCGGCCGCTGTACGCGGTGGTGGTCTCCGTGCTCGTGGCGCTGTTCGCGGTTTGGGTGGGGCTTTTCGTCCAGTTCTACGCCCACGTGGGCGACCAACAGTTTCCGGCCAGTTTCTTCATCGTGACCATCGCGTTCGCGCTCTACGTTGCCGTGAGGGTGGGGCAGGCGCTCTCCGGCTGGCTCGCCCGACGGAACGCTCCCCCGGCCCGGCCCGGACCCTTCGCCCGGTCGGACTGAGGCCCAGATTCCTCGCCCGCCGCTCAACCGTTCGAATTATCTTCCCTCGTAGGGTGACACGGACGACGATGCTCGAGGGGGCGCCTTCATAATCGGCGGCATCGTACGCGCCTCCCTCCTCGGCCCATCGGTCTTCGACCGCGAAGAGTTCCCATAGCGATGGAGGGGGAGATCGCAACGATGGACGGCGGGAGTGGGCCGGCGGAGCGCACGCTCGCCTTGGCGAGTTCGGCCCCACCGGTCCCGAAGACCGCGGAGACCTTTGACCGGCACTATGCCAACCGCGTCATGCTGTTGCTGGCGGGCGTCGTCCTCGTCGTTCTGTACATTGAAGGGATGCTCACCCCGTCTCTCCCCACCATCCAAGCAGATTTCGGGGTGGATGCGGCGCAGGTTACGCTGATCATCTCGGCCTACGCGGCGGCCGGCGTCGCACTCAGTCCGGTCATCGGGAAGCTCGGCGACATCCACGGCAAGCGGAAGGTCATGGTCGCGGTGATGTTCACCTACGCCGCGGCCGTCACCGTCACGGGCTTTTCGCCGAACTTCACGTTCATGGTCGTGGCGCGTGCGATCCAGGGCATCGGCCTGACCATCATGCCCCTCGGGATGTCGCTCATGCGGGAGGAGTTCCCGAAGGAAATGGTCCCCCGCGCCCAGGGAATACTGAGCGCGATGTTCGGTATCGGGTTCGCGATCAGCCTTCCGCTCGGGTCCTGGGTCTCGCAGGATTACGGGTGGCGGTGGACCTACCACTCGGCGATCCCGTTCGTGGTGATCATGGCGGTCCTGCTCTTCCTCCTGGTCAAGGAGTCGCCGTACCGGCGACCAGAAACCCGGATCGACTACCTCGGGGCGATGTTCCTCGGCCTCGGTCTCGCGGGCGTCGTCGCCGCGCTCTCCCAAGGGGAGTCGTGGGGATGGACCTCGCCTCTGACCATCGGTTTCGCCCTGTTCGGCCTCTTCATGTTTGTCCCGTTCGCGGTTGTCGAGCGTGGGTTGAGCGTGGCGAAGCGCGAGCCCATCGTCGACATGCGGCTCCTCGCCGAGCGGAACGTGACCGTCACCAACGTCGTGCTGACGGTCGCCGGACTGGGCATGTTCCTCGCCCTGTTCAGTCTGATTTACCAGTTCGAGTTTCCCCTGGCTTCGGGAGGGTACAACCACTCGTGTATCTCGGCGCTGAATTGCAACTTCAACATCCTCACCGCAGGGATCGACATCCTTCCCCTCGCGCTGGGGATGACCGCGGTCGCCCTGGTCACGAGCGTCGTAGTCTCCCGCGTGGGGGTCAAGCCCCTCGCGATCACCGGTGGCCTGGTCATCGCCCTCGGCTTCCTTCTGGAAGCCTACGCCACGAACCTGACCACGGCCCTGGTCATCGAGGTGGTCATCGGGGCTGGCATGGGCCTGCTCAACGCGTCGATCATCAACCTCCTGATCCTAACGGTCGACCCGAAGGATATGGGTCAGGCGACGGCGATGAACAACGTCTTCCGGAACGTGGGGGGAAGCCTCGGAGCACCACTGGCCGGCTCGCTCCTCGCCACGTACATCCTGACGAGCGGACTGGCCACCGGTTTCCCGAGCCACCTGGCTTTCCAGTACGCTTTCTGGTTCGCGGCGGCCATCACCGTGGTCGGGACGATCACCGTCTTCTTCGCCCAGGAAGTTCTCGGCGATCGTCGGCACCCGAAGTTCGCCCACCTGCCGACGCTGCGACGACGGACCAGGGTGACGAGCGCAGCGTCGGCCCCGCACCCTGACCACGTGGCCGACGGCGTGGGACGGGTTCCCTAGCGGTGGGGGGTGTGCCGGCACGCCGGCGGAAGGCCGGTCGTTGGCTGAAGCCGCCCGAGGGACCCGTCCAGGAGCTCGACACCGAACGCCCGAGGGGCCGTCCGGGGGACGCGGCCCGAGTGATCGGAAACGGGCGGGGGAACGGCCGCGAGGTCCGTCGCTCACTTCCTTCGGGCAAAGGCCCGGACGGCGAGCACGTCATCGTTGCACGCGCCTTCGAACAAACCGAGGACGACTGATGGACTCGAACTCCCGCCTCGCTGGAGGAGAGGCCAGTGGTCTGCCTCGCGGCCTTGAGGGTACCGGGGCCATGTGACCCAGGAAATGCCTTAGTAGAGTGAAGGGGCTCGCCCTGGGCGCCCTTCTCCACGAGGCGAAGATCATCCGTGGCGCCGCTCCTCATCGTTTTCGCCGGACTTCCCGGAACAGGGAAGTCGACCTTGGCCCGCGAAATCGCACTTCGCCGGGACGCCGTTTGGCTTCGCGTGGACACGGTCGAAGCGGCCCTGCTCAAGGCGGGACTCCGTCAATCCTTCGAGACCGGGTTGGCAGCCTACATCTCCGTTCGCGACGTGGCCGCCGATCAGCTCCGCCTAGGACGGAACGTCGTCATCGACGCGGTCAATGGAGTGGAGCCCGCACGAGAGATGTGGCGCTCCCTCGCCCGAGAGCACCCATCGGATCTGTTCTTCGTCGAGGTCGTTTGCTCCGACAGGGAGGAGCACCGGAAGAGGGTAGAGTCCCGCCGTGCACCGACCCCTCCGTTGCCGCCTCCCACGTGGTCGGAGGTGACCCAGCGCGAGTACCAACCCTGGAGCGAGTCGATTCTGACCATCGACGGCCTCGCTCCAGTCCCGGAGAGCGTCGCGCGGATTCTGAACCACCTTTCAAGGTAATCGAGCCGCTGCCCGGCTCCGGCACGAGACATGCCCGTCGGTGGCTTTGGGGAGTTGTCCTCCCCTCCGGCGGTCGAGTTGTACGGAGGGGGTTCTCTGAGGGGGGCTCCAATCAACTCGATGACGAGCACCACGACGGACGACGCGAGTGCGACCGCGAGTCCTCGAAGGATTCGAGCGAATGCCTCAGACTCCCCGTGGGTATGCTCTGTCGTATCCCGACGAAGCAAAAGCAGGGGGCTAAATCTCAGCGCGGATCAAGTGGTCCGAACCTAGCGCGAATCAGGCCGTTTCCAGGAGTGATCCCACTAGTGTTAGTCTCATGAGTCGGGCTGCCGTGGGTTCGGGTAAGGAGCGGATATGAAGTGGGTGACTCGAGAGAAGGCGAGAGTGGACCGGATCGCCTGTCCATGGTTGATTCGGAAGTTTATCGACCCCGCTGCGGAGTTCCTCTATGTTCCGAAGGACAAGGTCATGGAAGTGGCCGAGCGAGAGGGAGCCACCCCTTTCGACACGCCAGGGGCAGAGCTTCATCACTTCGAAAGAGGAGGGAAGGAATACGTCAGCTTTGATGCGATCATCCGCAAGTACGATTTGAAGGACCCGGCACTGCTTGAGCTCGCGAAGATTGTGCGCGTAGCCGACGGGGGCTCGGGACGGGAGGCCGAAGCGGCAGGACTTGAGGCCGCCGCGACCGGATTCCGGATGCTGGCACGGGACGACCGCGAAAACCAACGGCTCCAGTTCCCCCTCTACGACGCGCTCTACGTCTATTGCAAGTGGAAAATCGAAGAGGGAGGAAGGCTCGAACACACCGGCGGCGGGTCTCCGTAGTGGCCGTGGGCCGCACCGAGTCCGTCAGGCAACCGACTGCCCCTCCCACGGACCGCCTTCGCGAGGCCGCGCGGTCGTTTGTATGACGGCAGAAGCACCGCTGTCTTCGAGCAGGTCTTCGGCGGGGCGCGACCGTGCCCTGTTGATGGGTGCGCGGACCGCCCGTGGGTTTGGCGCCGGAGCCCTGTCGATAGTCATCGCCCTCGACCTCGCAGGGGTGGGGTACTCTTCGTTGGCCATCGGCATCATTCTCGGGCTGGCTTTGGGGGGAGCGGCGGCCTGGGCTCTCGCGGTGCCCCGCATCGAGCTACATTGGCATCGTCGGTCGGTGTTCGTACTTTCGGCCGCCTCCCTCGCTGTCGGTGGCCTCCTTCTCTGGGTCGATTTCGCGAACCCCGGATTCCTGCTCGCGGCTCTCCTTCTCGGCGGTATCGTTGCCGGGGGGGCCGACGTAAGTCCCCTCGGGGCGCTCGAGCAGGCGGCTCTTGCGGGCACGACGGCGGATCGGGTGAGAACGCAAACCTACGCGGTCTACAACCTGCTGGGGTACGTCGGGGTCGCCTTGGGCGCCCTCGCCGCCGGTCCGCTCTCTGCACTGAGCGTCCCGACGGTCGCGGGATTTCCTCTCGGCCCGCACGACGCAACGCTCCTCTTCTACGGCCTCCTCGGCCTCGCCCTCGTCCCCCTGTATCGAAGTCTCTCGAGTGACGTTGACCACAAGGCGGGTGGCAAGCGGCCCTCTCCTCTCTCGCCACCGAGCCGACCGATCGTCTACTCTCTCTCGGCGCTCTTCTCGGTTGACGCCTTCGCCGGCGGGCTCATCGTGAACAGCCTCGTCGTATACTACTTCTCGATTCACTTCCACCCCGGGGTCGGCGTTCTCGGGTTCGTCTTCTTTCTCAGCAACCTCGCGGCGGGGCTCTCGCTCATCCTCGCCGCGCCGCTGGCCCGACGGTTCGGCCTCGTCAACACCATGGTCTTCAGTCACATTCCGTCGAACGTCTTCCTAATCCTCGTCGTCGTCGCGCCCGCCTTCTGGATCGCCTCTGCCCTCTGGGTCGCGCGCGCGACGCTCTCCCAGATGGACGTTCCCACGCGTCAGTCGTACATGCAAGCCGTGGTACCCCCCGGGGACCGCGCCGCGGCGGCGGGCTACACGACCGCCGCCCGCAGCTGCCAAGCATTCGGCGCGCCCGTTGCCGGGTCCTTCCTCGCGGCGGGCGGGCCGTGGGTAGCCGCCCCCTTCGCCCTCGCCGGATGCGTGAAGATCGGCTACGATGTCGCGGTGTACTCCCGTTTCCGCCGGCTACGCCCACCCGAGGAGATCGTCGGCGGTGCCAAAGGTCCCGCCCCGCGTCCGGACGCTGAATCGAGCCCGAAAAGCTTCAAGTGACTTCGGGGCCGGGCCCGGCCTCGCGCGCTTCTCGCGGTCAATCATCGAAACCCAGCGGTTTCTTTCAACGCGCACATTGGGAGAGGTGGGGGTCGGCCGCCAATCCCAGGACCGATTTGTTCAGAGGGGGTTCTCTACGAGCCCGCCGCGCCGGTTCTCGAGGAGGTACTCAGGAAAGCCGAGTCGATCTCGGACGGAGCCCGGAAGAGACACCTGCCAAACATCTGCCCGGGCCTGGGAAGAGAGGATCGGCCGCGGGGGGAATTCGTCGTCTTGTCTAAAGCCCCCCAGTCAGGGGGGCGGTGTACGCGCTCCACGTGTCCGGTAAGGGGCAGGTTCCGTAACTCCCAGACCGGAGGCCCACGAGGTCCATCATATCGATCGCTGTCGTTGGGAGACCGACGCTGCGAGGGGAAGGAATGTTCCGACGATTCTGCAGGACGAAGAGGATCATTTGCGGGTGGCTGCCATGATGAACCCGCCACCGACCTCGAGGGCCCCGGAGCGTCGGCCGACTTGCTCCTCGATCCTCAGAAGAGCGTTCCAGGTCTCTTTCTCTCGACGGGCGATCGAAGCGATTCGGTCGGAGTGAGCGGCGATCGGAGCGACGCTCATGGCGTCGACGACTCTGAATCCGGCACGAGCTAGAGCTCGAGTGGCCTCGGCCACGGTATAGAACTGAAACTCCCACGAGGCCATCCTCTTGGGGGCGTACGGCTGAAACCCTGTTCTGAGCACCCGGTCCACGAAAAAGAACCGCGGTCTCCGGAGGACGCGGGACAGTAGCCGGCGATTCGCCGCGTTGTGAAAGAACTCCTGGACCGCAGCAGCTGGGGAAGCGAAGTCGACCACGAGGCAGCCCTTTGGCCTCACGACCCGGCCGAGCTCCGCCAAGAGGACCGGGCCCTCGAACGCCGCGAAGCTCACGATGTTCCCCACGACCACGGCGGTATCGACTGAACGCGGCCGAAGGGGGAGGTGCTCTCCCGCCCCCCGAATCCAATCGATCCGCGAGAGCTCAGGTCGTCGATTCGCTCGCCGGCGCGCGGCGCGGAGACTCTCGATAGAGAGGTCGACCGCGATCACCTGATTTCCGCGCCGGCTCCGTAATTTGGGGGTAAATCGCCCTGGGCCTGGGCCAAGCTCGAGAATTACTCTGGCTGACCCCCTCAAGTGGAGTTGGATGAACCGTTCGCGAAGGGCAAACTGAAGAACTCGTTGCGGCTCGCCAGAGTATCGTTTCCATTCTAGATCTACCCGCCGGTCGAAGGTTTCGCCAAGGCGTTTGCGCCTTTGGCCGGGTGATCGAGTTCCCGAAACTCCCATGAAGGGGGCAGCATGAGTCGGACCAGCTATCACGATTACCTAGGCAGGATCCAAGTCGGCGAGGCACGAGGACATGCATTCAACCGGTCCATTGGGAGATCAGAGGACCGACCGCGAATGCCCAGGACCGATTTGTAAAGGGGGGTATTCTAACCACCCCACCGGGATCTGATTGCCGAACGCCTCGGAACGCCGCGACGAGCCCCGTGCGTCGCCGCTGACGCGTTCCTTCAGCCGCGGGAGGGATTTGAACCCTCGACCTGCTCCTTACCAAGGAGCCGCTCTGCCAGCTGAGCCACCGCGGCGTCAGTCTCGACCCGACCCGTCGTTCCTTTTCCGCTTTCCGCTCGCTGGGGGGCCCCGTCCGGAGGTCTCTCCGCGGGCCCAGGGGAATCCGATCGAGCTCTCGGACCAGCCCGAACGATCACGAACGGGGGTTCCCCGCTTCTCGAGAAAGGCTTGCATCCCGTCACGCTGGTCCCGAGTCCCGAACAGGCGGGCCCACAGGTCGAGTTCGTACGCGAGGTTCTCCTCGATCCTCGGGTCAGCCGCCCGGAGGATCTCGTACTTGGCGGCGGCCAACGCTAGCGGGGGCTTGGCCGCCAGCTCTTCGGCGAGAGCGAGGGCCGCAGGCAGGAGCTCCTCGCGGGGGACCACCCGGTCGATCCAGCCGTCGGCGTGGGCCTCGGCCGCGGAGAACGAGCGGCCGGTGAAGATCCAGCGACGGGCTCGGGCCACTCCCACCCGTCGGGGGAGGCGCTGCGAGCCGCCCCAACCCGGCGTAACGCCCAGATTGATCTCGGGCTGCCCGAACTGGGCGTCCGGCGACGCAATTACGAAATCGCACGCGAGGGCGACCTCGCAGCCTCCGCCGAGGCAGGCTCCGTGGACGGCGGCGATGACCGGCAGCGGCAACCGCTCGATCCGGCGGGTGACCTCCTGGCCGCGGGCGCCGTGGAGGTGCGCCTGCTCCGGGTCCATCAGTGCCATCTCCCGAATGTCCGCGCCGGCGGCGAACGCCGTTGCAGCGGCGCTGGCGAGGACCACCACCCGGACCGCGGGTTCCTCCTCGGCTTCGGTCAGTCGAGCGAGGAGCGCCTCGAGGACGGGGCCGGAGAGGACGTTGACCGGGGGGTGGTCGATCGTGAGCACCAAGGTGGGTCCCGAGCGTTCGGCCCGAACGAGGGAACGCGGCGGGTCGTCCGGCATGCGGTGCCTCGACCCGAGCCGGGCTATTTATGAGCGAGGGCTTGCCGCACCTCGTGGGTAGTTTCGTTCTCGCCACCCGCGAACGGGTCGAGGGCCGGACGTACCCCCGCGCCGGGGGCCAGACTCCATGACGACGGCCTTCGTCACCACCTGGTTCGGTGCCTTCCTCGTCGAAGACGGGGCGGTCGTACGCGCCGTCCCCGGACCGCTCGACCCGGCGGCGCTCGCCGAGCGGGCCGCCCGGCGACGCGAAGGGGGCCTCACCCCCGAGGAGGAGGAGTTGCTCCGGGCTCGTGGGTCGGCCGAGTGGGTCACTCGTGACCGCCGACTTGCTCAGCACGGCCTCCGCTTCGACCCCACGTCCGAGGCGGCGATCGATGCGAAGGCCTCCGGCGTGGACCCGACGCTTCAACGCACGGTTCTGCTCGCCGAGGCCGAACAGGCGCTCGACGTGGAGTGGGACCCCAGCATCCACGTTCAGGAGGCGGTCCGGGCCGCCGCCGACCTGGACCGGGTCCGGAACCTGATCGGGGAGCGCCTCGGCACTTGGGTCTCCCGCGACCGACCGGAGGTCGACCCGGGCGACCACGACCGGGCCGCACGGGAAGCCATGCTCCCCGGGGCCTCGTCCACATTGTCCCCCCAGGATCCCTCCCTCACCGAGGCGCGACGCAAGCTGGCCGAGCTGTACCGCTCCGTCGAGGGAACGCGCCACGCGCTCACCAAGGCGATCGAGGCGACCGCGCCTCTGAGGGCCCCGAACGTCTCCGCCCTCCTCGGACCCGAGCTCTCGGCCCGGATGATCGCCCAAGCGGGCGGCCTGGAACGGCTGGCCCGTCTCCCGTCGAGCACCGTCCAGGTCCTCGGGGCGGAGCGGGCGTTCTTCGAACACCTGCGGGGCCGCGCGCCGCCTCCCCGTCATGGCCTCCTGTTCCTCCACCCTGCCATCCAGTCCGCGCCCAGGGGGGAGCGCGGAAAGCTGGCCCGCGCCCTGGCCGGCAAGGTCTCGATCGCCGCCCGGCTCGACGTGGGGGGCGCCCCGATCCACCCGGAGCTCGTCCAGGCGTTCGACGCCCGGCGGAGCGTGCTCAAGGCGCGCCGGGGAGCACCCCGGCGGCCGCCCCGAGACCGGCGCTCAGGGCTTCCACTTGACGGTGCAGCCCGCGACCGTTAGCTCGGCCGGTACGACCGGTCTGTGGGCGAGAGCCTGCTCGAGGGCCCGCTCGAGGTACTTTTCCGTGACCTGGCCGGGGTGCTGGTGGTCGTTGTCGATCCGACCCTGGTAGAGAAGCTTCCGGTCGGGTCCGAAGAGCATCGGGTGCGGAGTGACAAGCGCGCCGTAGGCGTGGGCGGTCGCCTGGGGCTCGTCGACCAGGTACGGGAAGGGATACCCCTTCTCCCGGGCCCGGTGGACCATCGAATCCAGCCGGTCCTCCGGATAGGCGCGGGCGTCGTTCGAGTTGATGAGGACGACCCCAACGCCCCGGGGTTCGTACCGCCGGCCGATGTCGATCATCCGGCCCTCCCACGCTTGGACGTACGGGCAGTGGTTGCACCAGAACACGACCACGAGATAGGGGAACTTCTCGAAGTCCGCGAGCCGGTACGTCTTCCCGTCGACGCCCGGAAGCTGGAAATCCGGGGCGGGGTCGCCCGGATGCAGCTGGTACTCGCCCAGTTCGGCCATGGCCGACCGAGGGACCGGGGTTCTTTACTGTTTAGAGAGCGTTCGCGCTCGGGTCGAGGGGGGGCGGGCACGAGGGAGGGAGCGATCCGGGTCGATCCGGCCGTGCCGTTCGTCTCCTCCCTGCGGATCGAGGAGGAGCTCCTCCGGCAGGGCGAGCCCGCGGTGCACGTCGCGGTCGTCGAACGCACGGTACTTTCGGTCGGGGTGGGGGTCCGAGACGACAGCCCGTTACTTCGGCGGGCGGATGGTCTCGGGATCCCCACAGCCCATCGATCCTCCGGGGGAACGGGGGTCCTCCACCTGGCCCAGGACCTCGTGTGGGCGGTCATCCTCCCCCGTTCCGACCCCCGTGTGGGTCGAGACTTCGTCCACGGATACTCCCGGTTCGGGTCGGGGCTGGTGGCCGCCTTGGCGGCCCATCGGATCTCGTCCGCGTGGGTCCCGGCCCCTGGCCTCTCGGAGGAATGCTGTCCGCTGGGGCCGCGAGGCCACGTTCTTGAGACCCACGGGCAGGTGGTGGGTGCGGCCGCCCAGCACCTGACGGGGACCGCGCTCCTGCACCACGGTACCCTTTCCCTCCACGTGGACCGCGATCTGGTCGGGCGACTGTTCTCGTTCCCGGACCCTGTGCTGGCGGACCGACTGGGGGCCCTCGACGAGCACGGGGTCCGCGAGCCACCCGACCGCGTCGCCGAGCAGGTCGCCCGTGCGCTGGGGAGCTCCCTCGGGGTCGCCTAGGCGCCGCCCGGCTTCGGCCGGGCCGACCAGAGCGCGTCGGCCGCCGCGTCCAGGTCCTTCCGGATCCGCGTCCAGTCGCCCCGAACGAGCCGACGGTGGTCGACCACGCACGTTCCGTCGACGAAGACCGAGTCGATGGCGTCGTCGGCGGCGGCGTACGCGAGGTGAGAGACGAGCGCTTCCGGTCGCGCGGGCTGGAGCGTGGGGTGGTCGAGCCGGAACAGCGAGAAGTCCGCCGCCTTGCCGACCTCGATCGAGCCGATCGCCGCTTCGCGGCCCAGCGCCCGCGCGCCCTCGATGGTCGCGAGGTCGAGGAGTTGCTGCGCGGGCAGGACCGAGGCGTCCCAGCGGTGGTTCTTCTGGACGAGCCCGGCGAGGTGGATCTCCCGAAGCATGGAGAGGGAGTTGTTCGACGCGACCGAGTCGGTGCCGAGGCCGACCGGGGCGCCGGCCGCTCGCAGCTCCACGATCGGGGCGACCCCGCCCGAGGCGAGCTTCAGGTTGGAGCTCGCGCAGTGGGCGATCCCGACCTCGGCCCGGGCGAGCCGGGCGATCTCGCCGCCCGTCAGCCAGACCGCATGGGCCGCCACCTGGCCCGGGCCGAGAAATCCGATCTCGCCCAGCCAGTCCGCCGGCCTCCGCCCCGTTTTCGCCTCGTGCTCGGATACCTCCTTGCGAGTCTCCGACAGGTGGTAGTGGACGAGCGTCTTCTCCCGGAGGGCGAGGTCGCGAGCGCCGAGCCACGTATCGGCCCCGCAGACGTACACTCCCTGGGGCGCGACGAGCGGGGTCACGCGGGGATGGCCGCGCCACCGGCCGATGAACGCAGCGGCGTTGTCGACCGGCCGCCCCTTCTGGGTCGTCATCTCGGGGTCGAGGACGGCCCACCCGAGGAAGCCGCGCGCTCCAACATCGACGACGGCGCGTGCGACCGCGTCCTCGAAATAGTAGAGGTCCAGGAAGGAGGTCGTCCCGCCGAGGAGCATCTCGGCGACTCCGGCCCGGGCCCCGACCTCGACGTCGGCCTCGGTCCGGTGGGCGTCGACCGCAAAGAGCGTCTCGAGGAATCCCGCGAGATCCCGGTCGTCCGCGATCCCCCGGAGCGGATGCATTGCCACGTGCGTGTGGAGGTTCACGAATCCGGGCACCAAGGCGAAGGCCTCCGCGTCGATCACGTCGGCTCCTTCGGTCGGAGCGTGGGGCCCGACATGCGTGAATCGCCCTCCCTCGACCCGCACGTCGGCCCGCAGGAGCCGTCGAGCGGCGTCCTGGGTGACGACCAGCGCGTTACGGAAGACCCGGGGCGGGGCGGCGGTGACGGTCACGGGGGGCTCCGCGGGTGAGCCGCTGCGAGCTCGCCCTCGGTCGCGGGACTGTCGACCTCCGACGGCGAGATCTCGGGAAGGTCCCGGAGCCCCTCGCGCGTGCGGGCCTCGACCGACCCCAGGCTGCGGAGCACGCCCTTCACCCAAGGTCGACTGAAGACGACCGCGATCGGGACGATCGCGAGAACGACCAAGATGGCGTCAACCCAGAGTCCGGGTACCCAGCCGGCGCTCGGCATCCCGAGGATGGTCGCCGCGGTATTGGGGATCAGGACGACGGCGCTGACGAGAGCGAGGATCAGGGCCACGTACGCGATCCCGAGCATCCGAATGTTCGAGGTGTTCGCATAGGCGGCGATCTGGTTCGAGACCTCACCGAGCCGGTTCGTCGCCTCTGATAGATGGTTCGCCTCGGCGGCGTTCCGGAGCGCGAGCAGGTCACGCAGGGACTGCCCCAGCGCCGCGGAGTACTCTTCCAGATGGTTGCCCTCGGCCTGGACTCGGGGGAGGGCGGCCTCCAGCCCGGGAAACCGCTCGCCGAACGGCCCGTCCAGCTCTTCAACCGCCAGCGAGAACCGACCGACCGACTTCCGGAGCGCGCGGTGGAGGTGGTTCAGCTTTCCGAGCTCGGCGAGCGCGACCGTCTCCCACTTTTCCTCGATCGTGTCGATCCGTTCGCCGAGGGATTCGAGCCGTTCGAGGTAGGAGCGGGCTACGACCTGGAGGAGGTTCACGAGGTCGGCGGTGGCGCCTCGGAGACGAAGTCCCTCGCTCAGGAGGCTCGTCGGCGGCGGGGGGCCGAGCCGGTGGACGCCGTCCGAGGCGACCCAGATCCCGCGGGGGGTCGCCTGGCCGTCGGCGTCGAGTGCGGTTAGGAGGAGGACGGTGCCACCGGCCCCGTGGAGCACCGCCCGGGACGGGAGCCCGGGGCCGGCGTAGCCCACGGCCCGCAATGCGTCCGGAACCGTCGCCTCGCCGCCCGGCATGTCGTCCATGCGCGCCCGCCTAGATGTCGAGGTTGGTCACCTCGACGGCATGCTCCTGGATGTACGCGCGACGGGGTTCGACCTCTTCCCCCATCAGGATCTGGAACAGGGCATTCGCCCGCCCCGCGTCGTCCACGGTGACGCGGAGGAGCGTGCGCGCCCCGGGCCGCATGGTCGTCTCGGCGAGCTGGTCGGCGTTCATCTCGCCGAGCCCCTTGTACCGCTGGATGGTGACGCCCTTCATCCCGCCGTACTCCGCGAGCGCCTTGTCCCGTTCCTCGTCGGAGTAGGCGTAGACGAGCCGGCTTCCCTTCTGCAGCCGGTAGAGCGGGGCTTGGGCGATGAAGACGTGCCCCTCGGTGATCAGGACCGGCATCTTCCGGTAGAAGAGCGTGAGGAGGAGGGTGCGGATGTGCGAGCCGTCGACGTCGGCATCGGTCATCAGGATCACCTTGTGGTATCGCAGGCGGGAGACGTCGATCTCGTCGCCGATCCCGATGCCGATCGCCGTGATCAGCGCGCGGATCTGCTCGTTCTGGAGCATCTGGTCGAGCCGCGCCTTCTCGACGTTCAAGATCTTTCCCCGCAGCGGGAGGATGGCCTGGAACTCGCGGTCGCGACCCTGCTTGGCGGTCCCGCCCGCGCTGTCGCCCTCGACGATGAACAGCTCGCAGAGAGTCGGGTCGCGCGAGTGGCAGTCGGCGAGCTTCCCCGGCAGTCCTCCGCCTTCGAGCAACCCCTTCCGCCGGGTGAGCTCGCGCGCCTTCCGCGCGGCCTCGCGGGCCTGCGCGGCCTGGGTCGCCTTCGCGATCAGTGTCTGCCCGATCGCCGGGTGCTCCTCGAGGAACTCGGCGAGCTTGTCGTGGACCGCACTCTCGACCTGGCCCTTGACCTCGGAGTTCCCGAGCCGGGCCTTCGTCTGTCCCTCGAACTGGGGCTCGAGGACCTTGATTGACAGCACGGCGGTGAGGCCCTCCCGGACGTCCTCCCCCGTGAGCCCCTCCTTGTCGCCCTTGATGAACCCGCGCTGGCGGGCGTAGTCGTTCAGCGTACGGGTCAACGCGGCCCGAAGCCCTACGACATGGGTGCCCCCGTCGACCGTGTTGATGTTGTTGACAAAGGCCAGCGTGGTCTCGTTGTAGCCGTCGTTGTACTGGAGGGCCAACTCGATGTCCGTGGTGTCGCGCTTCGTGTGAAGGTAGATCGGAGGCTTGAAGAGGGCCGTGACCGCCAGGTTGGTGTCCTCGACGAACTCGGAAATCCCCCCGGCGTGGTGGAAGGTCTCGGTGCTCTTGTCGCGTTCGTCCAGGAAGTGGATGGTGACGCCGGCATTGAGGAAGGAGAGCTCCTTGAGACGACGGGCGATCGTATCATGGTCGAAGACGACCGTCTCGAGGACGGTCCCGTCGGGTTTGAACCGGGTCTCCGTCCCCGTCGAATCGGCCGTTCCCGTGGTGACGAGCGGGGCGACGGGAGCGCCGTGCTCGTACCGTTGGAAGTAGGCGTGGCCGTTCCGGCGGACCCTCACCTCGAGCCACTCCGAGAGAGCGTTGACGACGTGGACTCCGACCCCGTGCAGCCCGCCCGAAACCTTGTACGTGTTCCGGTCGAACTTGGAGCCCGCGTGAAGGACGGTCATGACGATCTCGAGCGTGGGCCGGTGGTACTTCGGATGCTCCTCGACCGGGATGCCGCGACCGTCGTCCCGGACGGAGCAGGAGCCGTCCGTGTGGAGCGTTACGTCGACCCGGGTGCACGCGCCGGCGAGCACCTCGTCGATCGAGTTGTCGACCACTTCCTCGACCAGATGGTGTAGGCCCCGCGCATCGGTCGAGCCGATGTACATGCCAGGGCGCTTTCGTACGGCCGAAAGCCCCTCCAGGACCTGGATGGAACTCGCGTCGTACGCTAGGGGTTGCATCGAGTCCTGGACCATCGGAAACCGTCAGTGAAAACCGACGTATTGAGACGAGCCGGGCATGTGTTATAACGCTTGGGCCGGGAAGGAAAAATGAGCTCGCTGCAACGCCCATTTTTCCGAGCCGGAACGGGTCGGCCGACCCCCTCGCGAACCCCCCTCGTTCGGCCCCGCGGGTGGGTCCCCGGGCCCCGAGCCTCCCCGCAAGAAGCCCTAATAACGCGCTCCTCCTCGCCCGGGCCGCTCATGCCCGACGAGGTTCACGCGACCGCCCCGCCGGAGCCACCGACACCCTCTCCCGCCGACACTCCGACTCCCCTCGCCGAACCGGCGGACGACTGGGCGACCCGCTACAAGTACCTCCTCGCCGATTTCGAGAACTTCCGACGCCGCACAGAGAGGAGCCGGGAGGCGATCACCCGACAGGCCCGCGCGGGGGTCATCCGCGAGCTGCTCCCGATCTTCGAAGCGTTCCGCTCGGCCCGGGTCGCAGTCGCGTCGCTGCCGGGGAACGACCCGGTCCGTCACGGCCTCGAGATGCTCGACCGCGAATGGTCGACCTTCCTGAAGCACGAGGGAGTGGAGCCCATCGCGGTCGTCGGGGAACCGTTCCGCCCCGACGAGGAGGAGGCGGTGGGAGACGTCCCGACGAGCCCGGGAGTCCCGGACGGAGGAGTGGCCGAGATCGTCCAGCAGGGATACCGGTTCTTCGGCGGAGTGCTCCGACCGGCCAAAGTGGTGGTCGCCCGCGCTCCCCCCGTCCCCGTGACCGAGATCGCCCGTCCCGAGGAGGCCCCGTGACCGACTCCTCGGAGATCTCAGGGTTCTATCGCAAATCCATCGCCGAGCGCCGCTCGGTGGCCCAGCAGTGGGCCGGCCTGACCGACGCGGAGGCCGGCGCGTGGGAGTTCCCTCCCGGGATCGATCCGGCCGTGTTCGACCGGATGATCGAGAACGTCATCGGGGTGATGCCGCTTCCCCTCGGCGTCGCGACGAACTTCCGGATCAACGAGAAGGACTATCTCGTTCCGATGGCGATCGAGGAACCCAGCGTCGTCGCCGCGGCGTCGAATGCGGCGAAGGTCGCTCGGGCGGCCGGCGGGTTCTACGCGCAGAGCACCGACCCGGTGATGATCGGCCAGGTCCAGATCATGGACGTCCACGACCCGTCCGCCGCCCGGTTGCGGATCCTCCACCACCGGGACGAGCTCCTCGTCGCGGCGAACGCAAAGGACCCCGTGCTGGTAAAATTCGGCGGCGGTGCGAAGGAGCTGGAGGTCCGCATCCTCCCGTCTCCCCGCGGGACGATGGTGATCGTCCACCTCCTGGTGGACGCCCGGGATGCGGGAGGGATGAACGCCGTCAACACGATGTGCGAGGCGCTGGCTCCCGAGCTGGCGCGCCTGGCGGGGGGTCGCTCGGTCCTTCGGATCATCTCCAACCTCGCCGTCCACCGCTTGGCGCGGGCGCGCGCGACCTTCCGCTCGGATCAGCTCGCGACCGACACGATGACCGGTGCGGCCGTCGTGGAGGGGCTCTTGGACGCGTACGCGTTCGCGGTGGCGGACCCGTTCCGTTGCGCGACCCACAACAAGGGGATCATGAACGGGATCTCGAGCGTCGTGATCGCGACGGGGAACGACTACCGCGCGATCGAAAGCGGGGCCCACACGTTCGCGGCGTGGCAGGCCGCCCCCTCCGGGGCCGTGGTGCGACCCTTGACCACGTACGAGAAGGACCGGGAGGGGAACCTGGTCGGAACGATCGAGTTCCCCGCACCGGTCGGGCTGATCGGCGGCGCCACGGCGGTCCATCCGACCGCCAAGGCGAACGTCAAACTCCTCCGCCTCAAATCCGCCCGCGAGCTGGGGGAGGTGCTGGCCGCGGTCGGCCTCGCCCAGAACTTCTCGGCCCTCCGGGCCCTCGCGACGGAAGGGATCCAGCGGGGGCACATGGAGCTCCACGCTCGAAATCTCGCGGTGAGCGCCGGCGCCCGCCCGGACGAGGTCGAGCGGGTCGTCGCCCGGCTGATCGCCGAGCGGGCCATCCGATTCGACCGGGCGAAGGCGATCCTCGAAGAGCTCCGAGCCGCCGGATGAAGGTCGGTGTCCTCGCGCTCCAGGGGGATGTCCCCGAGCACCTCCGGGCGCTCGCGGGAGTGGTCCCCGAGCGGTCGCTCGTTCCGGTACTCCGTGCCTCGGACCTTGAGGAGCTGGACGCGCTCCTCCTCCCCGGCGGGGAGTCGACCACGATCGCCCGCCTGCTCGCTGAGTCGGGGGTGTGGACCGCGTTGGCGCACCGCCTGGCCGATGGATTCCCAGTGCTCGGGACGTGCGCCGGCCTCATCCTCCTCTCGCGCGACCTGGCGCCCAGCGTGGCCGGGCGGGATCCGCCTACCTTCGGGGTGCTCGACGTCCGAGTCCGAAGGAACGACTACGGGACGCAGAGGGAGTCGTTCGAAGCCCCGGTCCGAGTGACGGGAGTGGGGAAACGGGCCTTTCCCGGGGTCTTCATCCGGGCGCCTCGGATCCTCGGGGTCGGCGCGGACGCGCAACCGATCGCGTGGAGAGGGGACGAGGTCGTCGGGGTCCGCTCGGGGGTCGTGTGGGGGCTCGCCTTTCATCCCGAGCTCGCCGGTGACCCCCGGGTCCACCGGGCCTTCCTCCGGGCGACCGTGCGGCGCCGCTAGCGCAGCGCGACCACGAGCGCCACCACGAGAACGATCAGCAGCACGGCCCCGACCGCCGCCGCCGCGAACTTGGTGCGCCCGGAGACGTTCTTCCAGCTACCGAAGAAGATCGGGACCGGTCCGACGAGGAGCAGGCCGCCCACCTCCTCGGTCGGTGCCATACCGTGGGCGCGCTGTTCGGGCGACGTCGCAGGGTCCAACGGTTCGTCGACGGACAGGAAGGCGAGCGGAAGGGTCAGGAAGCCGGCGAGGAGGAGCACCACGCCGGCCAAGAACTCGATCGAGGCGCCCGAGACGACCGGGATGATCGCGACCAGCGCGACGGACGCCGCGCCCCGAACCACGGCGTCGACGACGAGGGCCCCGCCACCGACCAGGAGCGCCACCGGGACCCAGCCGCTCGGACGCATCGTCCGCGCGAGGGTCGTCCCGGGACAAGAGCGTGCCGCCGCTCAGTGGTAGGTATCGAAGCGATACGGCTCGAGCGGCAGCTCGCCGAGGGCCATCAGGAACTCGGGTGGCGTGAGCACGGGCTTGGGGTAGTTCGCGCTATCGTCGAGGGCGATCCGGGGGCAGGCGGTGTTCACGTAGGCGTCGATCGCCCGCCCTTCCAAGTCGTGGGGGTCGAGCCGGTCGAACAGGAGGATCTCCGCTTCGCGACCGTGGGAGCGGGCGCGCTCCTGCAGGGCGAGGGCCGTCGGGGAGCGGTTCTGCCCGCCGAACGTGGAGACGAGGATCCCCCAACGGCGGACATCGCGCGCGAGGGCGACGGTCAGGAGGCGGCGCCGGATCAGGAGGGCCCGGTCGATCGGCGGTTCGAGCGTGCTCTGCAACGGGTCGAGCGACCAGACCGGCCGGTCGACCGCGAACGCCAGACCGACCGGGTGGAACCGCCCGGTGCCGACGAAGAGGAACGCGTCCACCTCCGCCTCGACGGCTTCGGCTCCCGTGTAGTTGCATCCGAGCGCCTGGGCCGCGTAGGCCAGCCGCCGATCGCCCCGCCCGACGCGAACGTCGTATCCTCGGCGGCCGAGCGCCTCCGAAAGGAGCGGAACGAGATCCAGGTGCTGGACCGACGCGACGAGTCCGAGGCGGCGGGGAAGCCCGGCCTCGGCGACCAGGTCGGCGAGCCGGACCGGGTCCCCTCCGGCCTCGCGCATCTCGACGAAGTAGGTCGGCCGGGGGAGCGCGACGTTGGGGATCGGTGCGTGGCCCAGCACGACGGCGACGTCGGCCCGAGGCGCTTCGTCGCGGGACGGAAAGTCGCAGGCCCCGAAACACGCCCGGGTCGCGAGGACCACGGGGGCCCCGGTCGCCGTGCGAAGCCGCTCCACGAGTTCGGTCGCATTGCGGATCAGGCCGGCCGGAACCTGCAGCACGATCCGTTCGGGACGCGCCTTCCGAAGCGCCTCGAAGAGCTCCTCGCCCACCCGGGGAAAGACCCAGGCGTCGGGTGTGGGATGCGTCGCCTCGGCCATCGGGACGAAGCGAGTGGGGGCGGGCGGCTAAGGGTTTCGGCCCGAGGGTCGCATCCGTTCGACGAGACGGGCCACCGCTTCCCGGTTGTCGGGGTAGTGAAGTCGCCGCTGGGCTTCGTCGGGCCCGACCCACTCGCAGGCGTCGTGCTCGGGACTCAGCCGTGGCTCGAACCCGGAGGCGACCTCCACCGCGTAGGCATGGAGCCTCCAGACCTCCCCGTTGTCGGCCCGGAACGGCACCGCCCAGTCGAGCGACTCGACCCGCCGGGGGCGGCGAAGCCCGGTCTCCTCGTGAAGCTCGCGGAGGAGGGCCGCCCCGAGAGTCGTATCCCCGGGGTCGACCTTTCCGCTGATCGGCACCCAGATCGAGCCCCGCGCGGGGGGCCGACGGAAGAGCAGGAGTCGAAGGGGCCGCGCCGAAAAGAGGTAGCCTTCCACGCACTCGCGCGCGATCGGTTCGTCCGGGCGGGGGGGCCGGTTCGCGGGCGGATCCACGGTCCTCAGTGCCGGCGGGCTACCGGCGACGCGTCATGATCTTCATGATCGCCTCGGCCGGGGCGCCGTCGGATTGGAGGAGCGCTTCGATCGCCTCGGGGCGAGCGACCTGGGCCTGGTCCATGACGAGCTGGACATCCTCCTCCGGGGGTCCGGCGCGGGAGGGCGCTGCGGCGGCGGGGGGGCCCGTCGCGGGCGGGGCCAGCGTCCCGGCCCCCCGAGGGCGGATCTCCGGGGTCCCCACGACCTGGTAGGTGCGAACGCCCTGGACGGTCATCGCGGTGACCTCGGGCGAGGTGAAGATGTGCTCCTTCGTCTTCGTGCGGACGATGACCTGCTCGACGTCCGGGATCTCCTCGGTCGTCATGCCGAGGCGCCGCATCATCATCTGCATCTGGCGTTGATTGTGCGGGCCGCCCGGGATCATGGCCCCTCCGGTCTACTCGTCCTCGGCCGTGGCCGTCCGGATCTTCCGTTCCAGGTCGGGGTCGACGACGTCGGTCTCTTCCTCGGCGCCTGAGTTCGCCCGGCGCCGATCCTTCGTCCGGCGGCTCTCTTGGCTCCGCTGGACCTGGGACGTCAGCTCGTCCATGAGGCCCGAGATCCCGGCCATGAGGTTCCACCCCGTGTGGGAGGCGTAGAAGATCCCGACGTCGGTGTGGAGGCGGGCCTCGACGGTCAGGTCGGAGGTGCGGTGGGTCGAGTGCGGGCTCAGGTGAAGGCTCAGGAGGATCGGGCGGACGTGGTGCGAGATCCGCTTGAGCGATCCCGCGACCAGGTGGTCGATGTCGGCGAGGAGCCCCGGGTCGCTCGAGCCACGGAGCCCGGTCACCTCGACGTAGACGTCCTCGACCCCTCCGCGACCGCCCACGGGTGGGATGATCCCGACGACGAGCGTCAGGAGGTCGGTCTGCGCCACGATGCGGGTGGGCCGTCCGTTCTCGACGACGAAGACGCTCGAGATCTTCTCCCGGGTCATCAGCCGGGCCGCCTCGATTGCGTCCGAGCCGACCGTGACGGTGAAGGCGGGCGTGCGCATGATCGAGCTCACCTCGACGTCCAGCGCCGACCCCTCGGTCTGGGCGTCCAGCTTCCCGCCCACGGTCGGTCGCCAGAGGATCGCCCCGAGGTCCTCGAGGCTGACCGCCCCGACCAGCCGCCCCCTCTTGTCCACCACCGGCAGCGAGTGCTCCTCGAGGAGACGGATCTGGCCGAAGAGGTGACGGACCGTGTCGTTCTCGCGCACGAAGTAGGATGCCGACCGGCCGATCTTCTCGACCGGTGCGCGGTCGAGTCCCGAGAGGAGCGGGAGGGCCCGGACGAGGTCCGTGCGGCTGATGACCCCGAGGAGCTCCCCCCGACGGCCGACCACCGGGGCGGCGCGCAACCCCGTCGCCAGAAGTTCGGCCGCCACCTCGGGCAGGGTCGACGCCGGCGTGACGAGGGGCGGGACGACGAGCAGATGGCCGACCTTGGTCGCGACCGAACGGCTCGAGCGGCGGGCGATCGTCTCGAAGGTGATCATCCCGAGCAGGCGACGGCCCTGGAGGATCGGGATCTCGTGGATGTGGCGGCTCCGCATCAGCCCCAACGCGCGGGAGATCGGGGCGTCATGGGGAAGGGTCACCGGGCGGGCGGTCATCAGTTCCCCAGCGAGTGGCCATGCGACGGGCATATCCGGACCATCCGACGCCGAGGCTTTAGCCGCTTTGGGTCAAGCGCAACGGGATCAGGGCAAGGGACGGGCCATCTGGTAGCCGTTCTCGCCGTCCGAGTAGTATCCCTTCAGCAGGTCCACGACCGAGTACTGGTACCGGGCGTAGAACCGGATGGCCGTAGCATTCGACACCCGGACCTCGAGCGTGACCCGCCGGAAGCCGCGGGCGCGGCAGCGGTCGAGGAACGTCGACATCAATAGATTCCCGATGCCAACCTCCCGATGGTGCCGGTCGACGGCGAACATGAGGACGCGGGCCTGTCGTTCGACCTGGGAAACCCCGAGGAGGAACGCCACCGGGACCTCGTCCGGGTCGGCCGCGACGAGGAATCCGTCCGGCCATTCCGCGCTGAGGGAGGGGTACAACCCCGGTTCGTAGTGCTCGGCGAGCGCGTCAGCGACGATCGCCGACACGAACGGAACGTCGCCGGGACGGAAGCCCCGGAGGGTGACGGGCGGTCGGTCCTCGGGCATCGGGACCGATCGGGGGGTCGGGGCCGTATCAGCGATACATCTCACCCGGTCCTTCCGGCTCGGTCGTGTGCATCGCCGAGATCGACTCTCGCGTCTGTCGCAGGGTGCGTCGGACCCCCTCCTCGATCTCGCGTGCCTTCTCCCGAAGGGGCTTGGTGTCGAGGGCGAGGAGGGGCACGAGGGGATTCAGGGTCTCGATCACCTTCGCGGCGGCGCGGGCGTCCGGGTAGTCCTTGTGCGCCTGTGCGACGAAGCAGAGGACCGGGATCGTCCGGCTGATCGCGCCCAGCAGGAGCCCGCCGGCGAGCCCGGTCACCACCCCGTTGGCGGCCGCAAACTGGTACTTCTCCAGGAGAGGGGCCGCGGCCCGGTTGGACATCGCTACGACGCGGGCGTCCCCCCCGACCTCCGACTCGATCGGTTGGCCTTCGATCGCGACGACGAATTGGACCCCCTTGCGCTCGGCCCAGTCGAGCAGGACCCGACCGAGCTCGTTGAGCATCCCGGGCGACGGCTGGATGTCGGCGATGAGGACGACCAGCTGGTCGCACGAGCGGTCGATCCCGCAAACGAGCTTGCTGGCGTAGAAGCGGACCGGGGCGTTCACGACGCCCTCCTCCATGACGACCGTGGGCGGGAAATCCTCGCTGATCATGTAGGCGATCGGGCTCATGTCGAGGGCGTGGACGAGGTAGGAGGCGGCGACCGAACCGACCAGGCCGTGGGTCGGGAAACCAACGACCAGCATCGCCCCGTTGAGCGGCTCGTCCCTCGTATCTACGATGCGGATTCCTGTGTTCTCCATGGGACCCGACCCGTCGCTGACCCTCCAACCACCGTTCGACGACTTATTGGGCTTTGGTTGGGGAGGCACGCCGCTTCGGCTCCCGGGTCGGATACCCCCGCCTCGGGGCTAGGGGCGTCCAACGGACTCAGAATCGGATGGAATCCGAGGTCGGTTCCATCGAGGCAAACCACGCTAGGGTCTCGCACTGCCGGAAGCCTAATGCTTAAAGAGGGAGCGGAGGCATTTACTTCCCGTTCTGCCCCCATGAAGGTACTTGTAACGGGGATCGACGGCTACTCCGGTTGGCCCCTGGCGCTGCATCTGATCGGCCGTGGCCACGACGTCGTGGGCATCGACAACTTCGTCACCCGCAAACGCGTGAAGGAGGTCGGTAGCTGGTCGGCGACCCCGATTCCCCCCTTCCCCCGACGCCAGGCGGCGGTCAAGGAGATCTTCGGCAAGGACCTCGGGTTCTACCGAGGCGACCTGCAGAACTACGACTTCGTCCGGCACACGCTCGAGAAGGAGCGCCCCGACGCGATCGTCCACCTCGCCGAGCAGCGCAGCGCGCCCTACTCGATGATCGACGTCCATCACGCCGTCGCGACGCAGGTGGAGAATCTCACGGGAACGCTCCACATCCTCTACGCGATGAAGGAGGCCTGCCCCGACGCCCACCTGGTCAAGATGGGTACGATGGGCGAGTACGGGACCCCCAACACCGACATCCCCGAGGGGTTCTTCGACGTCGAGTTCCACGGACGCAAGGACACGATGCCGTTTCCCCGCCAGGGCGGCTCGTGGTACCATTGGAGCAAGGTTTTCGATTCCGGTGACGTCATGTTCGCGTCCAAGATCTTCAATCTCCGCACGACCGACGTGATGCAGGGCGTCATCTACGGCGTCCGGACCCCCGAGATCACGGACGACCGGCTCCTCACCCGCTTTGACTTCGACGAGACGTGGGGCACCGCGCTCAACCGCTTCATCGCCCAAGCGGTCCTCGGGGCTCCGATCACGCCCTACGGACGGGGAGAGCAGAAGCGTGGCTTCATCGCGCTGGAGGACTCGATGCAGTCCCTCCGGCTCGCTGTCGAGCACCCCGCCTCGCCGGGGGAGTACCGCGTCTTCAACCAGTTCGACGCGTCGTACTCGATCAACGAGCTCGCGGACCGGGTGGCCCGGATCGCGACCGAGTTCGACCTGAAACCGGTCATCGAGCACCCCGCCGACCCGAGGGTCGAGGCAGAGCAGCACTTCTACAACCCGCTCCACGAGCTCCTCCCCGCGCTCGGCTACCGACGCACGCGCGAGCTCGACGAGGTCGTCCGGGAGATCTTCACGGACCTGCTTCGCTTCCGCCGTCGGCTCGAAGCCCGCCGCCACGTGGTCGTTCCGACCGTCCAGTGGCGGATACCGGACAGCCGTCCCCTCCTCCAGGCCCGAGCCGGGCCGGAGCAACCCGTCCCCACTCACCCCCCCGGGTCCGCGTCGATCGGCAGCCCAGCCTAACCGGAGGCGGTATGCAGGCGGTGATCACCCTCGCGGGCGAGGGCACGCGCATGCTCCCCTGGAGCCGGGGGCTCCGAAAGGAGTTCCTCCCGCTCTACGACCACGGCGAGAACGGCTCCCTCGTGCTGAAGCCCGTGGCCCACCTCGTGGTCGAATCGCTGGTCGGGGCCGACGCCGACCTGGTGACGATCGTCGTCCAGCCGCGCGACGCCGGGGCGGTCCAGGCGTACTTCACCGTCGACCACGAGTTCCTACGACGCCACCAACACCACGCCGACCGCCTGGTCGATACCCGTCGATTCTACCGCACCCTCGACCGGCTCCGCTTTGTCTACACCCTGCAGCCGCGCCCGGCCGGCTTTGGGGACGCGGTCCTCCGAACTCAAGCGGTCATCCGCAAGAGTCCGTTCCTCCTCCACGCGGGGGACGGGATTGTCGTGGAAGCGCACCGCGGCGCTGCGCTCCGCGCGATGGCCGAACTGCGCGAGCGGGAGAACCTCGACGCCGTGGTGCTCGCCCGGATCGTCGCCGACCCCCGACGGTACGGGGTCATGGAGGGCCATCTCGGGAAGAAGGTCGGGCCGTACCCCCGCATCGATGTGACACGGATGGTGGAAAAGCCGGAGCACCCCCGTACCCATTGGGCCGCGACCGCGGTCTACGCCTTCGGCCCCCGCCTCTTCCCGGCGCTCGAAGCCGTCCGGAAGGGGCATCGCTCGGACGAGCTCGAGCTCACCGACGGCATCCAGCGGATGATCTCCGAGGGGGGCCGCGTCGCCGCCCTCCTCCTGGGACCCCGGACCGGGACGTGGCGGTCGGTCGGCTCGCCGGACGGGTACGGCCGCGCCCTCGAGGCGACCCGGAAGGTCGCCGAGCGGGCTGCGCAGAAGCGCCGGAACGATTAAGTCAGTTCCGGCGTTGACGGCGTGTTGTTCGCACTGGTTCTACCGTCAGCGAAGAGGTGCGAGATCCGATGAAGCGCCAGATGGTCGACATGCTGGCGGAGCTGATCAAGATCCCGAGCGACCCGCTCTCCGACAAGCAGGAAGTGCTCGACTACGTCCAGTCGTTCACCGACCAGATCCACATGCGGAACACCCTGTTCGGCGACGCCCAGGCGCCGAGCCTGCTCGCGGAGTACGGTCAGGGGGGAGTCGTCCTTTCCGGGCACCTCGACACTCCGCCCATCGGGGACTACTGGAGCTTCTCCCAGAGCCAGCTCGCCTCGGGCCGGATGTACGGGCGGGGGGCGGCCGACATGAAGGGCACCGTGGTCGCGATGCTCGAGGCGGCGCAGGACCTCGTCTCCCGGAAGATCCCGATCGTTCTGGCCTTCACGACCGACGAGGAGACGACGATGCAGGGTGCGATCGCGCTCTCCAAGACGCTCCCCCTGCGTCGGGCGAAGGCGGTCGTCGTCGGTGAGCCCACCGGCCTCCGGGTGGCCTATGCCGAGAAGGGCGTGCTCGACCTCGCGATCGAGACGCGCGGGAAGGCGGCCCACGGAGCGATGCCCCACCTCGGCGAGAACGCGATCGGGAAGATGATGCGGATCCTCCGCGGCCTCGAGTCGTTCAAGGGCCGGATCGCGCACCCGGAGCTCGGCTCCGTCACGATGAACCTGGGGACGTTCCACGGGGGCAGTCGGCTCAACGTCGTGCCCAACAAGGCGACCAGCGAGGTCGACATCCGGTTCCCGCCACCCTACACCCCCGAGCAGCTCTACCAGGAGGTGGAGGAGCACCTCCGCCGGATCAAGACCCCTTTCACCCTCCGCCGGATCCTGACGATGCCCGCGGTCCAGATCGACCCCAACTCGGACCATGTCCGAATCCTGCGCGAGGTCGCCCAGGCCGAGACGACGGTCCTCGTGCACGCCTCCGAGGCGGTCCACTACACGCAGGTCAACCCGCGCGTCGTGATCTTCGGGGCGGGAGAGGAGGAGCTGTCGCACCAGGCCAACGAGTACGTCAAGATCGAGGCGGTGGCGCGCGCGACCGAGGTCTACAAGAAGTATGCCCAGCGCCTCGCCGCCGGCCGCACGCCGGCCACCTAGGACGGGGCCCGGCGGGCTCGGGCATCGCGCTTATCAAGGGACCCCCGCGGTACCTCCCTCCGGTGAAGATTGCTCAGGTCTCGACTCGGTTCCCTCCGGGGCCGGGGGGCGTCGAGCGGCACGTCGCCGAGGTCGCCCTCCGGCTCGGCGCCCGCGGACACCGGGTGGACGTCTACACGAGCGACCTCTACCGCGAGTTCCCCTGGCAACGTCTCGGGCCGGAGGTGCCCCGCGAGGAGACCCGCCCCTTCGGCGCGGTCCACCGTCTTCGGGTCCGTTCCCTGCCCGGCCCCCTGCACTACCCGTTCTTCCGAGGACTCCGGAAAGCACTCGCCCGCGACCGTCCGGAGGTCGTCCACGTGCACACCTACGGCACCGACCAGGTCGCGGAGGCCGGGCGCTATGGGCGACGGACCGGTACACCGTTCGTCCTCACCGCACACTTCCACCCCATCTGGTCGATCGAGGGAGGATGGGTCCGCCACCGGCTGCGGGCGTACTACGACCGGCACCGGGCGGGGCCGATCGTTCGGGCGGCCGCCCGCGTCATCGTCCAGACCCTCGAGGAGAAGCGGCTCCTGGGGTCCCTGGGCCTCGACCTTCCCCGCGTGGAGGTGATCCCCCCCGGCTACGCCCCGCTCGCGACCGTCGCCCCTCCGGGCACGTTCCGGTCGCGGTACGGCCTCGTCGGCCCCTACGTCCTGTTCGTGGGCCGTCTCGCGTCGAACAAGGGGCTTCTCCCGTTGGTGGAGGCGTTCGCGGTCGTCGCCCGCGAACATCGCGACGCGACCCTGGTCCTGGTGGGAGAGGATGGTGGAATGCGGGCCGCGGTCGAGGCAGCGGCCGCCCGTTCCGAGATCGCGTCTCGTGTCCGGATCGTCGGGCACGTCCCCGACGATGCGGTCCTCGCGGACGCGTACCGTGACGCCCGACTCACGGTGCTACCGTCCGAGTACGAGGCGTTCGGGCTGGTGCTGCTCGAATCGCTCGCCCAGGGGACCCCGGTGGTCGCGTCCCGGGTCGGAGGGATCCCCGAGTTCGTCCCCGACGGGAAGGCCGGCCTTCTCGTGGCCCCGAACGACTCGGGCGAGCTCGCCCGGTCGATCGAGCGTCTGTGGGCCGACGAGACCCTCGCCCACCAGCTGGGGGCGTTCGGCCGGGACCACGTCGTGCCCCTCTACACGTGGGACCGCCTGGTCGACCGGCTCGAATCGCTCTACCAGGACGTGAGGGGCCGATGAAGATCGCCCAGGTGTCGTTGCGGTTCGACGCGCCGGGGGGGGTCGAGACGAACGTGCGCGAGGTCTCCCGGCGCCTGCGCGCCGCCGGTGACGACGTCGAGGTCTACGCAAGCGACCTGTACGACGAGGCTGGATGGGATCGCCGGAGCGGGTACGCCCCGGTCGTGGATGGTGTACCGGTCCATCGCTTCCCCGTCCGCAAGCGCCTCATTCCGGGGCTGACGATGCCGATGATGATCGGACTCATGGACGCGCTCTCCGCGAGCGGGGCCGATCTCCTCCACGCGCACTCCCACCGATACGGCCACGTCCTCGAAGCCGCGGCCGTGGCGGAACGACGGGACATCCCCCTCGTCGTCTCCACGCACTACCACCCCGCGGACCACCGTGAGCCGGCCTGGAAGCGGGGGATGCTCCGCCTGCAGGATGTCGGGTTCGGCGCGACCGCCTACCGGGTCGCCAAGGCGCTCGTCGTGGAGACGGAGCAGGAGGCGCGCCTGGTCCGCGAGTTCGCGCCCGCCGACCGTATCCGGGTGATCCCGCCCGGGATCGATGTCGCTGCATGGTCCGCCCCGGGCCCTTCGGCGCCTCCCGCCGGACTTCCTCCCGACTACTACCTCTTCTTCGGACGGATCGCGCCGAACAAGGGGATCCCCCACCTCGTGGACGCGATCGTCCGCCTCCCCCCGTCCCGACGGCTGCCCCTCGTCCTCATGGGAATGGACTGGGGGGCCCGGTCGTCGATCGAAGAACGGGCGAGGGCCCAGGGGCTGGAGCGGTCGGTCGTCTTCCTCGGCCACGTGGGCGGGGACGAGCAGGTCCGGGCCGTGATCCGGGGAGCGCGGGCCCTCGTCCTCCCTTCCGAATGGGAGGCGTTCGGGCTCGTCCTCCTGATGGCGATGGCCGTGGGCACTCCGATCGTCGCGACGAACGTGGGCGGCGTCCCCGAGGTTCTCGACCAGGGACGTGCCGGCCTTCTCGTCCCGTACGCCGACCCCGACGCCCTCGCGGGCGCATTGCGCCGGATCGTCGAGGAGCCCGGGCCGGCTCAGGAGCGCGTCCGGGTCGGCCGGCAGTGGGTCCAACAGTTCGACTGGGCGGTGGCCACGGAGCGCCTCCGGGCGCTCTACCGAGAGGTCACGCGCGGCTGAGCCGGCGGTCGTTCGAGGCGCCGGAGCTCGGCCCCCACGAAGGCCCGGTCGTCCCCAGCTGCCCCGGGGTGAACCCGGGCGGAGACCTGGAGGGCCAGTCCCAGCAGGACCAGCCTCATCGGGCCACCCGCTGGGTCCCATACTCGCGGACGATCTCGAGCCCGGCGTGCAGCTTCTCCCGGGAGGCGGCGAACGAGAGTCGAAGATGGGAGGCGCCGAGGGATCCGAACGCGTCGCCGGGGGTCGTGATGACGCCCCGGCCGAGCAGCGCCTGGGCCGCCGCGGTCGCCGACTCCTTCCACGCGATCTTGGGGAACACATAGAACGCCCCCGCGGGGGGCACGACGGTGACCCCAGGGACCGCCCGGAGCAGACGCTGCACGAGCGTACGACGGGCGCGGAACTCCCGCACCATCGCCCGGGTCGCGCCGTCGCCGGCATCGAACCCGGCGAGGATCGCGACCTGGGCCGGCGTCGGCGGGCACGCCATGATGTGGTAGTGGATCTTGTTGAGCTCGATCGCGAGGGACTTGGAGGCGACCAGGAAGCCGAGCCGCCACCCGGTGACGGCGAACCGCTTGGAGAACGAGTTCACGATGATCGCCCGGTCGCTCCGGCCCCAGAACGAGGTGAACTTCCCGTCGTAGACGATGTCCTCGTAGACCTCGTCCGAGACGATCGTCAGGTGGTGCCGATCGGCAAATTCGACGATCCTCTCGACGATCGACTCCGGGAAGATCGCGCCCGTGGGGTTCGACGGGCTGTTCACGACGATCGCACGGGTCTTCGGGGTGACCAGGTGCTCGAGCGCGTCGAGGTCGGGCTGGAACTTCCGCTTCTCGACCAGCGGGTAGGTAACCGGCACGGCGCCGGCGAGGCGAGCATGGGGTCCGTAGAGGACGAACCCGGGGTTCGGGACGAGGACCTCGTCGCCCGGGTCGTAGAGGGTAAGCGCGGTCGTCATGAGGGCCTCGGAACCACTGGCCGTGACGATCACGTTCTCCCGGACGGTCTTCGGGTCCCGGTCCGTGTACCGTTCCGCGATCCGCTCGCGGAGCGCCGAAAGGCCGGCGCTCGGTCCGTAGTGGTTCCCCCCGTTCTGAACCGCTCGGCACAGCGAGGCGATGACCTCGGGCGGCGGGTCGAAATCCGGCTCCCCCAGGCCGAGGTTGATCGAATTGGGCGGCGCGGATTCGAACATCCGTCGGATCCCGGAGATCTCGACGCGCCGGGTCCTCTCGGCGACCATTCCGGCGGCGACGAGGGGCCCCCTCTTTATCGTTGCCTCCCCGTGCTAGTCCTCGTCGCCGGCCCGGCGCTGGGTCGCCCGGTTCCCACCGGAAAAGGTTTAGGGTCGACTTCGACCTGACGCGCGGGGGTAGCAGCGTGGCCCGGATCCTGGTCTGCGTCGCATGGCCCTACGCCAACGGCCCCTTCCACTTCGGCCACCTGGCGGGGGCCTACCTTCCCGCGGACATCTTCGCCCGATTCCACCGGCTCCGAGGCGACGAGGTTCTCATGGTCTCGGGGTCCGACATGCACGGGACCCCCATCCTCGTCACCGCGGAGAAGGAGAGGACGACCCCCGCGGAGGTCTCCGAGCGCTATCACGAGGTCAATCGCTCGGCGTTCCAGCGCCTCGGGTTCACGTTCGACTGTTTCACGACCACCCGGACGGTCGTTCACGAGAAGACGGTCCAGGAGGTCTTCCTCACGCTGCTGGAGCATGGATTCGTCGCCCGCCGGACCGAAGAGGGGCCCTATTGCCCGCAGCACCGTCGCTTCCTGCCGGACCGCTACCTCGTCGGGACGTGCCCGAAGTGCGAATTCGAGAGCGCCCGCGGCGACGAGTGCGACCGATGCGGACGTCCGCTCGAGGCGCGTCAGCTCGGAAACCCCCGCTGCCTCCTCTGCAACACGCCGGCCGAATTTCGCCCGAGCGAGCACTTCTACCTCTTGCTCGATCAGTTGCAAGCGCCGCTGACCGAGTACCTTGGGCGTCAGAGCCACTGGCGACCCGGGACCCGCCGCGTCGCGGAGAACTTTCTCACTGAGGGGCTTCACCCAACGCCGATCACCCGGGACCTGGACTGGGGGGTGCCGATCCCGCTCGACGGGTACGATTCGAAGCGGTTCTACGTCTGGTTCGACGCGCTCATCGGTTATCTCTCTGCGTCCAAGGAATGGGCGATCCGCGCCGGGAGGCCCGACGCTTGGCGGAGGTACTGGGCCGAGGGCGAGGTCGTTCGCCAGTACTACTTCATCGGGAAGGACAACAAGTTCCACCACACCATCCTCTGGCCCGGTGTCGTCCTCGGCCTCGGCGGGCTGGCCCTTCCCTACGATGTGCCGGCGAACGAGTGGCTCCTGATCGGGGGCAAGAAGGCGTCGAAATCCCGGGCGACCGACGCCGACGCGTTCATCCCCTCCCTCCTCGAGCACTACTCCCCGGACCTCATCCGGTTCTACGGAACCCTCCTCGCCCCACAGAACCACGACACGGAGCTCGACTGGAACGAGCTCCACCAGATCCGGGATGAAGTGCTGGCGAACCAGTACGGCAACCTGGTCCAGCGGACCCTGGTGATGACGAGGGACCGGTACTCGGGGGCCGTCCCGACGCCCCCGGTCGACTGGACCCCCGACGGGTCAAACGGAGTGGGCCTCCGTCTCCGGGAGGCGCATGCCCAGATCACTTCCGAGTTCGAGGCGGTGCATCTCAAAGAGGCCCTGGACCGGACGCTGGACGAGGTGCGCGAGGCCAACCGCCGATTCCACGAAGCCCGACCATGGCAGCTGGCGGACCCGGAGCGGGCCCGCGTTGTCTACGAGACCCTCTGGACGATCCGCGCCCTCGCGACCTGGCTGTCGCCCGTCCTCCCTTTCTCGTCCACCGAAACGTACCGAATGCTCGGGTTTGCGGAGGGACCCTCGCCCGGCGACTGGGACCGGGCGCTCGAACCAGTGCCTCGCGGCCAGGCGCTCGGGGAGGTCCACCCACTCTTCCCGAAGCCGGTGCGCACGGAGTCGGCGGCACCGACGGCCCGAACCAGCGACGCCTCCTCCCCGCCCTTGGCGGTGCGGGCGGGGGTCATCGTCCGCGCCGAGGCCCACCCGACCGCGGACCGGCTCCTGGTCCTCGAGGTGGAGGCGGGCGAATCCGCCCCCCGCTCGATCGTCGCAGGGATCCGGGCCTTCTACGCGCCCGACACGTTGGTCGGTCGACGGATCGTCTTTCTTTCGAACCTGGCGCCCCGCACGATCCGGGGGGTTCCTTCCCAGGGGATGATCCTCGCGGCTGGCGCCGGCATTCGCCCGGTGCTGTTGGAACCACCGGAGGGGGTGGCCCCTGGCGAATTCATCGAGGGTCGTACGTCGGCGGACCGGTCGATCACCCATGAGGAGTTCAGTTCGTACAACCTGCTGGTAGGGCAGGTAACGGACACCCCCGGTTCGGTCGGATCGACGGTCGACCTCGGCGGCGGGCGATGCGAGATCCCCGGACATTGGCCGGTCGGAACCTCCGTGGTGGTGGCGCGTCGCCCGGCGGATGCCCCCGACGGAGTCGTCTTCGCGTTCGGACCCCTTCGGGCGGTGCGTCCCAGCGAGCCGGTTTCGGCGGGAGCGGTCGTGCGATGACCGAGGGACTTCGGCTCGACCTGCACGTGCACTCGCGATACTCGCCCGACTCTCGGCTCTCGCTCGAGCAGCTCGCCGTCCGGCTTCCCTATACCGGCCTGCGAGGCTTCGCCCTCACCGACCATAATTCGGTCCGCGGGAATGCCGAGCTGGCGGAGCTCCAAGAGGCCCACCCGACCTACGTCTTCCTCCCTGGGGTCGAGGTCTCCACGCTCGAGGGTCATCTCCTGGCCTACGGGGTGGCCGAGGCCCCCCCCACGCGACGCCCAGTGGCTGAAACGATCGAATGGGTTCTTGCGCACGGTGGCGAGCCGGTGCTCGCCCATCCGTTCCGATGGGTGCACGGGGTCGGCCGCGGCCTCGCGGAGACCGCACCGGTCCGCGCCATCGAGGCCCGCAACGGCCACAATTCCGAAGTGGCGGACGCGAAAGCGGAACTGGTCGGGGCCCGTCGCGGGCTCGGGATGACCGGAGGAAGTGACGTCCATGCCCTCCCTGAGCTCGGGCGCGCGTTCACGCTCTTTCCCGAAGAGAGCCGCTCCGCGGACGACCTGCTCGAGGCGCTGCGACGCGGAAGGACGCTGGCGGGCGGCCGGTCGCTTCCCTTCCCCGGTCGGATGCGTGTAGGCCTCGCCACCGGCGCCAAGTTCCTGACCCGGGGCTTTCGCCCGATCTAGTACGCCGGACCGCGTCCCCGAGGGCTTTAAGCCGAAGGCTCTTGGCCCCGGCCGCGCCAAGGTGGCAGAATGGTTAATGCGACGGACTGCAGATCCGTTTCCTGGGGGTTCGATTCCCT
>Ga0209415_10000986_pt1 | contig 54097 bp, 58 predicted proteins | sample PeaSoiSIISIP2007_FD_187696 | JGI IMG/M metagenome (GOLD analysis project Ga0209415, IMG submission 187696) | Peat soil microbial communities from Weissenstadt, Germany - SII-SIP-2007 (SPAdes) (version 2) | ecosystem: Environmental > Terrestrial > Soil > Wetlands > Peat | place: Germany... | reverse complement strand
ATGATCATGTTGTAGGCGGTGCGCATGAGATTGGTCTTCATCTCCTCGGTCACGGCGATGACGCCGTTGCGCACGATTTCGGTGACTACGGGATCGGCCTGGCGGTTGCGTGTCTCGAAAGGGGCCATGGAACGGTTACCTGCGTTTCTGACGGATGCATTTTAATACAGTGTAGCAGACCGGGCTTCGTCCAGCCCGAACGCTCGGCGCTCAACGCTGCAATGTCCTGGCTGCATCACGCGACGGCGGAGCCCCCGTGTATGCTGCAAGCGGCCCTCGGATTGACGGACGGGCAGAAAGTCGGCACGTGAGCAAAGCACCCGTACCCGCGACTGGGCGAACCACCCGCCAGCATTCCTTCGCCGCCCTGCGCCATCCCGGCTATCGCGCCTATTTCGTCGGCAACGCGCTCGCCATGATGGCCGACAGCATCGAGCACGTGATCAGCTACTGGGTGATGTTCCAGAAGTTCCACTCACCCGCGCTCGGCGGCTTCGCGGTCGTTTCGCACTGGGTTCCGTTCCTGCTGTTCGGCGTATGGTCGGGCGCGCTCGCCGACCGCTTCGACCCGCGCCGGATCATCCAGCTTGGCATGATCCTGTTCATGGGCTGCTCGGTGGCGTGGGGTGCGCTCTTCGTCAGCGATTCGCTCGGCCTATGGCAGGCGGTGGCGATCCTCATCGTCCATGGCATCGCCAGCGTGCTATGGGGACCGTCGAGCCAGGTGCTGATCCACGACATCGTCGGCACCGAGCATCTGGGGAGCGCGATCCGGCTCGCCGCCACCTCGCGCTATCTCGGTCTGCTGGCGGGTCCCGCGGTCGGCGGCGTCTTCCTGCTCGTCTTCGGGCCGGCGCTCGGCCTCCTCGTCAACGTCGCGATCTATCTGCCGCTGACCTTGTGGCTCGTGAGCGCGCCCTATGGCCCACGCTTTCGCAAAGTGGCGATCGTCTCGGCCCGCATCCGCGGCTTGACCGATCTCCTCACCACCGTCGCGACGGTGGCGCGGATCCGCGTCATCGCCGCGATGACGCTCCTCACCGGCGCCTCGGCGCTGATGATCGGCAACGCCTATCAGGCACAGATGCCGGAATTCGCGCGCGATCTCGGCCACGGCGACCCTGGCATGCTCTACGGCCTGCTGCTCGGCGCGGACGCGACCGGCGCCTTCGTCGCGGGCGTGGTGCTCGAAGGCAGCGGATGGCTGCAGCCGCGGGCACGCTCGGCCTTCATCCTCGCCGCGATGTGGTGCGCGGCGATCGGTGGCTTCGCCGCCTCGCCCACCTACCCGTTCGCCCTCATGTTCCTGTGCGCCGCCGGGTTCCTCGAATTGTCGTTCAATTCGATGGCGCAAACGCTGGTGCAGCTCAACGCGCCGACCCCGGTGCGCGGCCGCGTGATCGGCCTCTATGGCATGTCGGGCATCGGTCTGCGCGCCTTCAGCGGCCTGACGGTCGGCATCGGCGGCAGCTTTCTCGGCATCCACATGTCGCTCGGCATTTGCGCGATCCTTCTGATGGCAGCGATTGCGACGCTGGCGCTGTCACTCAGGACGGGCGCTGTCGCGGCGCGGGCGGGAGACTGACCCTTACCGTTCACCGACGCCGCAGCAGGTATTCGTGTCGCGCGAGAGCGTGTAACCGCGCCAGCCTCTCGCGCTCGGTCAGGACATGACCCGGACGCGGCGGGGCGAGCAGGTCTTGCCACGAATACCCGCTCGCGAGCAGACCAGCGAATCCCGCACCGTCCAGTTCCCAGCTCCGGGTCGGTCCGCTGTCGAGATGAATGAAATGCGAGCGCGGATACCAGCCAACCCCGCCGCGCTTCATGGCGAGCGCCGCATGTTCCGCGCCGCCGAGATCGCGATCGAAGGTGACGTCGATCGCCCGGCCATAGAGATGCTGGCTTTGTTCCGCGACCCCGAACGTGGTGGCCTTGAGCCGCTCGTTGGTCTCGCGCGTGCGAAAGGCCGACAGCACGGTCGCGCGCGTCTGATTGGTCGCGGCCATCACGGCAGCGAGAAAATCCAGCATCCCGATATCCACGGGCCCGGTCTTGTCGACATGGAAATCGCGCAGGAAGACGGCCAGGTCGGAAACCGCATCGGGCAACGGCCCGGTTGCGTCGCGATAGGCGCCATTGAAGGTCTCGCCGGTATGCGCGTTCTTGAGCGCAAGACGACGACCGCCGGACGGGAGCGCAAAAGCGTTCCTGCGCAGGAGGACGCAAACCCCGGTCGCGAGCAAAAGGTCCCGCCGGCGCAGCACCGCGCGATTCCGGGGGAGGTCGTTTCGAATCGGTTCCATTCAGGCACTGAACTCGACTTGCATGTTCTAATGTGGGCCGTCGCTATGCTGCGGGCAAGCCACAGAAGACATGGTTAACGCGGTAGACCGCCCCAGATAATAGGGGTTAGGGCTTGGGCACGAACTCCTCGGTATACAGCGATTTCATATCGGGCTCGGAATCGAGCAACTTCAGGTCCTTGAACGAGCGCTTGAGCGTGGTCAGCGATTCCGCGTCGAACCGGCAATCCTCGATGAACATCGGGATCGACTGGTCGTATTCGCGCGCCTGCACCTTCGTGTCGAAGCCGGTCATCTTCTGCGCCACCCGCACCGTCTCGTCCTTGTTGGCGCGCATGAATTTGACCGCATCGATCCACCCGGCGAGGAAACGCCGGACCGCGTCGGGATTGCTCGCAATGAGCTTCTTCGACGCGAACACGGTGTCGGAACTCATGTTGCCGAGATAATCCGACACCGGGATCAGCAGCCTTCCCTCGTGCTTTTCCTCGAGCTGGAAAGCGAGCGAGGTGCCGCCGATGTCGGCGTCGATGATATGCGTGCGGAACCCGGCCAGGATGGCGGCGGTGTCGCCGCCGAGCGTGACCAGGGTTATGCCGTCATCGCCCCAGCCATAATGGCGCGCGAGCTCGAGTCCCATCCAATAGGTCATCGAGTTCGGACTCGAGACGCCGATCTTATTGCCCTTCAGGTCCTCGGCCCTGTGCGCCGGCGAATCGGCGGGAACCGTGATGCCGATGAAGAGCGGCGGCCCGGCGGCGTTGCAGATGGCGAGCTCGGGCGAGCCCTTCGCGACCATGGCGAGCTCGGCGCCCGAGCCGACGCCGATATCGACGCTGCCCGCGGCAATCGCCTGGTGCAGCTTGGCGCCGCCGCCGAAATCGATGATCTCGACGTCGAGACCGCGCTTGGCATAGATGCCCTCCTCGACCCCGACGACCAGCGGCAGCATGGCGAACGCGGTGGGCGAGGCCTTGCCCGCCACCAGCTTGTCGGCGGCGCGGCTCGCGGGCGCGACGAGCATGGCTAGAGCGAGGACGAGCGCAAGGCGACGCAAGGCGTTTTTCTCCCGGTCGCGGCCTTGTCATGACGAAAAACTATAGCCCGATTTTCCGCCGCCGCAATCAGCGCTCCGGCCCAACTCTGTCGCGCATGAATTGTGCCTGGTATTAGACTTGCGCCGCCGCGCAGGAGGGAGAGCGATGGCGCAGTCTCGTTCGCTTGTGCCGCTCGCCGCCATCGCCGGGTGCTTCGGCGTTTATGGCTGGGCGGTGTTCGCCTTCACGTTCCGGCACGACGGCGTGATCGGCCCGCGCTATGACGTGCCGGGCACCGATTGGATGGTCCAATACGGCGCGGCACGCGCGGCGATCGAGGGCCGCATCGGCCTCGTCCTTGACGGTGACCGCTTCACCGATTTTCTGAATGCGCGCTTCGCCGATTGGCTGCGCGGTCCGCTCTCGTTCCACCCCTGGATCTACCCGCCGCACTTCCTGCTGCTGCTGGTGCCGTTCGCGCTACTGCCGTTCGGCGTCGCTTGCGGCTTGTTCCTGGCGCTCGGCGGCGCGGCACTCGTGGCGGCGGCGTGGTGCGCGGTGCCGGGACGCGGCGAGCGCTGGATGGTCGCTTCCTTCATCCTGTTGTCGCCGGCCGCGTCGATCACGGCGGTGACGGGGCAGACCGCGTTCCTGACCGCCGCGCTGCTGTTGGGCGGCGCGACGCTCGCCGCGGAACGGCCGGTCTTTGCGGGGCTGCTGCTCGGCGCCCTCACCTTCAAGGTGCAATTCTGGCTCATGGTGCCGGTCGCGCTGGCGGCTGCGCGGCAGTGGCGCGCGCTCGGCGTGGCGCTGGCGGCGGCGCTCGTGCTCGTCGCCGCGAGCATCGCGGCCTTCGGATTCGCGCCATGGCAGGCGTGGCTCGGCGACGTGCTCGCGCCCGCGCCCGGCTTCCGCGTCGAGTGGCGAGAATGGAGCGCGCTCTGGGGCGAGGATGTGTTCGCCTGCGCGCTCCTGCTCGGTGCACCCGACCGGGTCGGCGCAGCGATCCAGCTCGCCGCTGCGCTGGCCGCCGCCGGCGCGGTCTATTGGTGCTACCGAAGCAAGCTACGGCCGACGTTGCGTCTGTGCGTGCTGCTGGCGGCATCGTGCCTCGCCGCGCCTCATCTCCAGGGCTACGACATGCTGCTGCTCGCGGTCGCTGCCCTGCTGTTCCTGAGCGATGGCTGCACGCACGGTCTGCGGCCGGGCGATGCCGGCCTCGCTTTGTCGCTGTGGGTCGCGCCGATCTTCAATCCGCCGCGCGTCATTCCGCTGGGCTTTCTCACGCCGCTGATCGAGGCGGTCTTCATCGCCGCGCTGATGCTGCGCGCCGGCCGTTCGGCCAGGGACCGCGCGTGAGGCGCGATCTCGCGTCGCTCGCCATCGTCGCGTCCTGCGCGGCGGGATTGATCGGCTGGGTCGGGGTCGTCCTGACGCGCAATTCGATCGATGTCTTCATGCAGGATTGGGCGGTTTATTACGCCGCAGGCACCGCCGCGCGCGAGGGGAAGTTCGCGCTGCTGTTCGATTTCCAGCGTTTCACCGACTACCAGTACGCGACCCTCGGGCCCTGGCTCATCGCGCCGCCGCATTTGCATCCCTGGCTCTACCCGCCGCCCTATCTCCTGCTCCTGGCGCCGCTGAGCCTCCTGCCCTTCGCCGCGTCCTACGCTTCGTTCCTGCTCGCGACCGGCGCGGCCGCGGTTGCGGCGCTGGCGTGGCGCGGCGCCGGCCGCGTTATGGATTGGCCGCGCGGGCTGATGCTGCTGGTGTTTCCGGCGACCTTCATCGACGCGCTCACGGGGCAGAACGCGCTCCTGAGTACGGCGCTGCTGGTCGGCGGGGTGCGCCTCCTCGAGCGCGCGCCGGCATGGGCGGGTGCCGTCCTCGGCCTCCTCGCCTACAAGCCGCAGCTTTTCCTCCTGGTGCCGGTGGCGCTGATCGCCGCGCGGGCGTGGCGCGCGTTGGCCGCGGCCGCGCTGGCCGCCGCCGCGCTGGTGCTGGCGAGCGCCGCGGTCTTCAGCCTGCCGTCCTGGCTGCTGTGGCTCGACGAGATGGCCGGCGCCGAGACGCCGGCTTACGCCGCCTGGCGCGCCGACACGTTCCTGCGCGGCTACAGCCTCGATGTGTGCGCGAGCCTGCTGGGACTGCCAGGTCCGGTGGCGATGGCGGCGCAGATCGCAGCATCGCTCGCCGCCGCAGCATCGGTGTGGTGGGTGTGGCGCCGTCCCGGCGCGGCCGAGGCGAGGCTCGCCGTCCTGCTGGTCGCTTCCATCGTCGCGACGCCGCACCTCCAGGCCTACGACATGGTGCCACTGGCGGCGGCGCTGATCCTGATGTTCCGGGTCAGCGGCATCGGACTCGGCGAATTCGTGCTCTTCGCCGCGGTCTGGCTGCTGCCGTTACTGCGCCCATTCAACCTGCCGAGCGGCGCCATCCTGGTTCCGGCGGTGCTGGCAGCACTGCTCGTCTACGCGATGGCGCGGGCGCGCGCGTGACTAGAACACGCGGCAGAGATGGCACAGCACGCCGTCGCTGGCACCGTTGCCGACGCCGAGCGGCAGGAGAAAGAGGCGATAGCGCGGCGACTCGTCCTCCATCGGGAAGCTCTGCACCTCGTCGAGCCTAGTGGCGCGGCTCGCCGCTTGGCGCGCGCGCGTCAGGATCCAGTCCGTCACCATCGGCGTGTATTCGATCGCGCCGTCGGTCGCGCCAAGCCGCGAGATCCGCGGCATGGCGGAGTGGTCGCTCTCGAACAGGACGATGAGGCTGTCGGGCCAGCCATTGGCCACCACGCCGCGGTCGATGTCGGCGAGCGGCGGAAAGGGCCGGCCCCGTCGCAACCGCTCCCAATAGACCACGATCTCCTCGGCACGCGGCGGCGGCTCGGTCACCACCGCTGCGGCCGGAGGCCGCGCCGGAGCGGGCGGCGCTTCGGGCATGGGCGACACGATCCGGCTGGTGATGTCGCCGTCCTTGTCGCGCGTTGCGTTGACATTGGCGCGGCGCAAATCGACGCCGGCAAGCGAAGCAGTCTGACGTGACGCGCGGCTCATGGCGTGCGAAACGGCGCCGCAACCACCGTATCCGAGGCCCCCTGGCGCACGAGACAGTCGCAGCGCCGGTCGAGCAGGTTCGGCACGATACGGTCGAGATAATGATCGAGCGCCGCCAGAATGACCGCCTGCAAGGATTGTTGCATATGCGCCGCCGCCAGCCGAAGGCGGCGGTGGCGCGGCTCCTCGAGGCGCATCGCCACCCGCACGCGCCCTTCGTCGCGCCCGCGGCGAGCGGAGCGCTGCGGCGCAGGGCGGCTCGGCGCGGCCGCGCCCTTGACGACCAGCAGCGCGTCGGTGAGCGAAGCGGGATCGAACCCGCTCATGCCGCACCCTGCGCCGGCAGCGCCGGCATGGCCATTCCGCTCGGCAGAAGGGTGCGGTAATCGCGGCTCAGACGGCGCGAGACATAGTCCCACAACTGCATGATCTCGCTCGACGAGCGGTCGTCGCCGGGGATCTCCATCACGGTGCGGCCGTCGATCATGCTGGCGGCGAAGCCGGTGCGGTGATGCACGATCACCGGCGCGAGCGTGCCGTGCTGCGACAGCGCCATCACCGCCTCGGCGGTGATGCGCGCGCGCGGCGTCGCGCCGTTGAGCGCGAAGATGAGCGGCTTGCCGAGGCGTTGCACCAACTCCACCGTTGCGCCCGCGGCGCGCAGATCGTGCGGGCTTGGCCGCGCCGGAATGAGTACCAGATCGACTTGGCGGATCACCTCGACGATGGTGGCCTCGATCGCCGGCGGCGTATCGATGATCAGGATGTTGATGCCGAGGCCGCGCATGCGCTCGATGTCGGCCGCGAGCCGCGCCGTGCCGGTGCGCGCGAAGAGCGGCGTGTCCGCCTTGCGCGCGTTCCACCATTCCGACAGGCTTCCTTGCGGATCGGTGTCGACGAGCGCGACCGGCCCGGCTTCGGCACGGTCGGCCGCGACGGCGAGATGACCGGCGAGAGTCGTCTTTCCGGATCCGCCCTTCTGCGAAGCGACGGCGATAATGTGCATAGAATTTCTCCGCGTGACAGCGACGGATTTCTAAACCGAAAATCTTTACACGCCTAAAACTATCGAACGAGATTTTGCGCAAACGCCCAATAGTTGCGAAGGAAATCCATGAAATCGTCGGAAATCCGCCGCAATTGCCGGGCTTATTTGCACGTCATTCGACGATCCGGGGATGACAACGCGCGCCGCGCCATAATATCTCGCAACCGTGCGGCACCGCCCCGGACCATGAAAGGATATCGGCCATGAGAATCATAGCGCGAGCGCTGCTCGCAGCCTGCCTTGTCGTCTTTGCGCTCGGCGGCGCGGCGATGGCGCAGCGCGACGACCATTGGCGCGGCGGCGGCGACATGCACCGCTTCCACGAGCACGACTTCGATAGGTGGCGCGGCGGCAGCTGGTTCCATGGCCCGCACGAAGGCCGCGACGGCTGGTGGTGGATCGTCGGGCCGGACTGGTACTTCTATCCGGCGCCGGTTTATCCCTATCCAGATCCCTATCTGCCGCCGGTCGTGGCCGCTCCGGCGCCGCAGCCGTCCTGGTACTACTGCACCAATCCGCAGGGATACTATCCCTACGTGCCGCGCTGCACCGTGCCGTGGCAACCGGTGCCGGCGCGATGATAGCGAGTCGTCACAAGCAACGCTAAGGAACGGGCGTTAACTGTATTCGCCATCATTTTAATAATGTTCGGCGATTGCGCGGCGCGACGCATTTTTCTATGATCTCCCAACAAAAGAACCTGGGAGACTGCTCGATGATCCGGCCATCCTTCGCCGTGAGGCCGCCGCCCGGCTGGGACCGACAGCCCTCAACGAGCGCGGTTGCGACGCTGATCGGACAGCGACGCTGGCGCATCCTGGTGAATGCGCAGCCGGCGTTAGAACCGGCGGTACCGCTGCCGGCCTGGATCCGGACGCCCGAGCAGTTCGTCGATTGGTTGTCGATGCGCGTCGGTCCCAGAGAATTGCGGGCCTATTTCCACGACCTCGAAGAGATCGCGCGGCAGAGCGCGGATTTGGAGCTGCTGCGTTTCGCGCGGCGCTATCTCGGTCGGTCGCCGAAGCAGCGCCGCGGGTAGCCCCGCCTGCTGCTTGGAGGAAAGGGGTGCAGGCGGGGCTGACCCAGGGGTCTTCGCCCGCCAAGGGGGTCTGAGCGGGCTTGTGGCGGCAGAACCGCCATGCCGGATTAGGTCCCAAGCCCGCCGCCGAGCCAAGTTAAATGAATTTCATATGCACGCGGATCAGCCCTTTGCGGCGCGCGGCGCCGCGTCCCGCGCCGCGGCAAAGCGCCGCGCGAGACGCTCGGCCACCCGCGTGCTGACGAACGGCGAAACGTCACCGCCGAGTTGGCCGATCTCCTTGACGAAGCGCGATGAAATGAACTGGAACCGGTCCGAGGCCATGAGGAACACTGTCTCCACCGCGGCGTTCAGCCGGTTGTTCATGCCCGCCATCTGGAACTCGTACTCGAAGTCCGAGACCGCCCTCAAGCCGCGGATGATCACTGAAGCGTGAACCGAAATCGCGAAATGCATCAGCAAGGTATCGAAGGCGCGCACTTCGATTCGGGCGCGTGTCTCGGGGTCAGCGAGATTATCGACCTCCTCGCGCACGATAGCGACACGCTCGTCGGTTGGGAACAGCGGGGCCTTGCCGTCGTTGCGCGCAACGCCGATCACCAGCCGGTCGACCACTTTGGTCGCGCGCAGGATGATGTCGGTGTGGCCGTTGGTGATCGGATCGAACGTCCCGGGATAGATCCCGACGTGCAAGTCGCTCATGCCTCTGTCCCTTCCGCTGATCCGTCGACGCCTTCGCCGGCCTCGGGGAAGCGCGCCGCGGACACCACGCGACCGCCCTCGTCGACCTTGAAGATAACGACCCCGCCGCTGCGGCGGCGCCTGATGCTGATGCCGTTGACCGGGACGCGGATCACCATGCCGCCGTCGGTGACCAGCATGATCTGGTCGCGCTCGGCGACGGGAAAGATGGCGATGGTGTCGCCCTGGCGGCGCGCGATGTTGTCGCGGCCCTGTCCGCCGCGCCCGGTGATGGGGTAGTCATAGGCCGAGCTGCGCCGGCCAAAGCCCTTCTCGGTCATGGTCAGCACGAATTCCTCGCGCTTGGCGAGATCGAGATACTGCTCCTCGGAGATGGTGGCGGCGGCGTGTCCGTTCTCGCCGTTCTCGCCGTTCTCGGCCTCGACCGCGATTTCAGTTTCGGGCTCCTCGAGCGCGGTCGCGTCGCGCCGCCGCTCGCTCGAGAGCCGCAGATAGGCGTAACGCAGCTCGGTCGGAACGTCCTCGTGGCGCAGCACCGACAGCGACACCACAGCGTCGCCCGCCTCGGTCAGGCGGATGCCGCGCACGCCGACCGAGGTGCGGCTCGAGAAGACGCGCAGCTTTTCGTCGACCGGAAAGCGGATGCAGCGCCCATGGCGCGTCGCCAGCAGGACGTCGTTCTTCTCGGTGCAGATCGCGGCGGCGATGAGCCGATCGTCGGCGTCCTCGCCCTCGAACTTCATGGCGATCTTGCCCGAGGCGAAGACGTTGGCGAAATCGGAAAGCGCGTTGCGCCGCACATATCCCTTGGCAGTGACGAAGACGACGAAGCGTCCGCTCCAATCGGTTTCGTCCTCGGCCAACGGCATCACGGTCGAGATGGTCTCGCCCGGCGCGAGATTGGGGAGCAAATTCACCATCGCCTTGCCGCGCGCCTGCGGCGTCCCCACCGGCAGGCGATAGACCTTGAGCTTGTAGACCCGGCCCGAGGAGGTGAAGAACAACACCGGCGCATGGGTCGAGGCGACGAACACCTGGCTCACCGCGTCTTCCTCGCGCATCGCCATGCCGGTGCGTCCGCGTCCGCCGCGCCGCTGCGCCCGATATGTCGAAAGTGGCACGCGCTTGATGTAGCCGGCATGGGTGACGGTAACGACCATGTCCTCGCGTTGGATGAGGGTCTCGATGTCGCTCTCGAATTCGAGCTCCTCGATCACGGTACGACGCGGCGTGGCGAATTGCGCCTTCACGTCGGCCAGCTCCTGGCGCACCACGTCGAGCAGCTTGGGGCGCGAGCTCAGGATCTCGAGATGGCGGCCGATCTCCTTCACCACCTCGTCGAGCTCCGCCGCGATCTTGTCACGCTCGAGCCCAGTGAGGCGCTGGAGCCGCAGCTCGAGGATGGCCTTCGCCTGCTCCTCGGAAAGGCGATAGACCGGCGGCTCGCCGAGGACGCGGTCCTCGACCAGCGCGATGAGCGGCGCGATCGACGACGCCGGCCAGTCGCGCCCCATGAGCCCGGCGCGTGCCGTCGCAGGATCGGCGGCAGCGCGAATGAGCGCGATCATCTCGTCGATGTTGGCGACAGCGACGGCGAGCGCGACCAGCGTGTGTGCCCGCTCCCGCGCCTTGCGCAGGAGAAAGGCGGTGCGGCGCGTCACCACCTCCTCGCGGAAGGCGACGAAGGCGACGATCACGTCCTTGAGGCTCAACAACTCGGGCCGGCCCCCATTGAGCGCCAGCATGTTGACGCTGAAGGTCGTCTGCAGCGGCGTGTAGCGGTAGAGCTGGTTCAGCACCACCTCCGCCATGGCGTCGCGCTTCAGCTCGATGACGACGCGCACGCCGTCGCGGTCGCTCTCGTCGCGCAGGTCGGAGATGCCCTCGACCAGCTTGTCGCGCACCACCTCGGCGATGCGCTCGACCATGCGCGCCTTGTTGACCTGGTAGGGGATCTCGGTGACGACGATGGCTTCGCGGTCACGGCCCAATTCCTCGATCGCGGTCGTGCCGCGCACCGTGATCGAGCCGCGGCCGAGCCGGTAGGCGGCGTGGATGCCGGCATGGCCGATGATGATGCCACCGGTAGGAAAATCCGGACCCGGCACGCGCTCCATCAGTTCCTCGATCGAGAGATCGGGATCATCCACCAGCGCGATCGCGGCATCGATCACCTCGCCGAGATTGTGGGTCGGGATGTTGGTCGCCATGCCGACGGCGATGCCGCTGGCGCCATTGACGAGAAGGTTCGGGAAGCGCGCCGGCAGCACCGCAGGCTCGACGTCCTTGCTGTCGTAGTTGGGCTGGAAATCGACCGTCTCGCGGTCGAAATCCTCGAGCAGCGCGTCGGCGGCGCGCGACAGGCGCGCCTCGGTGTAGCGCATCGCCGCCGCCGGATCGCCGTCCATCGAGCCGTAATTGCCCTGCCCGTCAATGAGCGGCACGCGCATGGCGAAGTCCTGCGCCATGCGCACCATCGCGTCGTAGATCGCGAGATCGCCATGCGGGTGATATTTGCCCATCACCTCGCCAACGATGCGGGCCGATTTGTGGTAGCCGCGGTTCCAGTCGTAGCCGCCCTCCTTCATCGCGTAGAGGATGCGGCGGTGGACCGGCTTCAGCCCGTCGCGCACGTCGGGGAGCGCGCGCGCCACGATCACGCTCATCGCATAATCGAGGTAGGAGCGTTTCATCTCCTCTTCGATGGCGACGGGCGTTATGTCGAGCGGCGGCGGTGCTGCGGGGAGCGAGGCCAAAGGGGTCCGGAGGCGATGCGTTGGCCGCGAAAACAACCGGCGGAAGGCCGGTCTCGCGGTAGTAAAAAATATAGCCGATTTCGCGCTTCCGAACAACGCCGCGCGCGCCGGAATCGGCTCGGTCGGCGATTCGCCCGCACTTAATAAAAGTACGAGAAATCAGGCCGATATGGCGCGATACGGCGGTGATTTCTCAACCGGCGCGCGGGCGCCTCCATCGCTCCCGCTGGGCGCGCGATGCTGCATTGCAAAAAGCGCGGGCTATTGGTTCAGAAGCGGGATGTCCTTGCCCGCCAGCGGCGGCGGCAGGGACTGAAGAAAGGCATAGATGTTGGCGGCGTCCTGGTCCGGGATGACCGCGGCCTCGTAGGGCGGCATCTCGAACGAGGGCTGGCGCAGCTGTTGTAGGAAGGCGTCGAGCGGTAGCTGGGTGCGGGCGAGGCGCGGCCCGGTGCCGCGGCTGCCCTGCCCGACCCCGCCGTGGCACTCGACGCAGCCGTCGGTGACATAGGTCGCCTTGCCCTTGGCGGCATCGCCCGCCGGCACCGGCGGCGCCGGCGGCTGCTGCTGTGCCCGGGCAGCCAGCGGAAACGCGAGCGCCAAGGCGCACGCCAACACACGAACCCTCATCGCGCCCTCACCGCCCCTGCGTCACGACATCGACCAGCGCCGGCGCGCCGCCCTTTACCGTCGCGATCGCGCGCTGGAGCGCGGGGGCGAGGTCGCTGGGATCGGTGATCGGCCCTTCGCCATGGACGCCGAGACTCTCGGCCAGCTTGGCGTACTGGATGTTGGGATTGGCGATCTCGGTGCCGACATGCGCGGTGGTGACGTCGCGGTCGTGGCGGTTGGCCATGCGTTGCAGATGCATCACTTCCTGGAAATAGAAGCGGTTGTTGTGCATGACGAACAGCACCGGGATCTTGTGCTTGGCCGCGGTCCACAGCACGCCCGGCTGGTACATGAGATCGCCGTCGTTCTGCAGCGCCACGGTAAGCCGCCCGTGCGTCCGGTTGGCGAGCCCGGCGCCCACCGCCGCGGGCGCGCCGTAGCCCACGCCATAGCCGCCGCCGTCGCCGATATAATGATGGTGCTTGTCCATGGTCCAGAGGCGATGCGGCCAGCCGCTCACCGAATTGTCGCCCGAGACGAGCGACCAGTCCTCGCCCTTGATCTGCGCCCACAGCTCGGCGCATAGCCGCGCGGTCGAAATGGGGCTCGCGTCCCAGCCGACCGCGGCATCGTCGCGCGCCTGGGCCAGCCCCTTCATGTGCGCTTCGGCCATCTTCTGGCCGCGCGCAGCGTAAGCGTCCTTCTTGTCGGACGGGATTTCGCGCTTCACCGCCTCGATCAGCATGGCGAGCGTGGTCTCGCTGTCGGCGGCGATGGCGAGATCGACATCGGCGAAGCGCTGGAAATCCTGGTAGTTGGCCTTGATGAAGAGATCGCTGCTGCCGATCGTGATGGTCTTGCAGCCGGGCTTGAGCGACAGCTTCGAGGTGCGGTGGAGCTGGTCGCGGTAGGAATGCACCAGGCCCCAGAAATCGTTGACGTCGAGGCCGACGATCAGGTCCGCCTGGGCGATCAAGGCGCGCCCGCGATGGCTCTGGTTGAGCGGATGGCGGGTGGGGAAGTTCATGCGTGCGCCCGCATCGACCACCGGCGCTTGCAGCAGTTCTGCCAGCTCCAAAAGGCGCGCGAGGCCCTCGGGCGTGCGCGCGCAGCGGTCGGCGACGATGACCGGCGCCTCGGATGCCACCAGAAGCCGCGCCGTTTCGGCTACCGCGCCCCAATCGCCCTCGGGCAAGGCGACCCGCGGCAGCTTGGGAATCATGAGCTCCGCTTCCTCGGGGATCGGGTCTTCCTGGAGGCTGCCGTCGGCCATGAGCACCACCGGGCCCATCGGCGGCGTCATCGCGATCTTGTAGGCGCGCACCGTCGATTCGGCGAAATGCTGCAGCGAGGCCGGATAATCGTCCCACTTGGAGAAGTCGCGGGTGATGGCGGCCGCATCTTGGGCAGTGTGGATCCATTCGACGCCGGGCCGGCGCATGGTCGCGTCGGCGCCGTTGCCGCCGACAACGAAGAGCGGCACGCGGTCGCAATAGGCGTTGTAGAGCGCCATCGCCGCGTGCTGCAGCCCGACCGTGCCGTGGACCAGGTTGATCAGCGGCTTGCCGGCGATCTTGGCGTAGCCGTGCGCCATCGCCACCGACTGCTCCTCATGGGTGCAGGTGAGGAACTCGGGGGCTTGGTTCTTGCCGTAATTGACGATCGATTCCTGGATCGCGCGGAAGCTCGACCCGGGATTGGCGGGGAGATAGTCGAAGCCCAGGCTCTTGAAGCAATCGACCATGAAGTCGGAGCCGGTGAACTGGGTGGTGAGCTGCGCCTCGTGCGGCGGCACCTGGGTCTCGGCGGCGCGGTTCATCGGCTGCGCGCCAGTCGGCTTCCAGACCGGCGGCGCCTGGGTCTGGGCGGTGGCGGCGAGCGGCGGCGTCATTGCCGCCGCAGCGCCGGCCAGGGTCGCGCCCTTGAGGAAGCCGCGCCGGCCGAATTTGGGTTCGTTCCGTAATTTCGCCATCGTTTCCCCCTACCCGCGCACGGGTCTCAGAATGGAATTTCGTCGTCGAGATCGGCCGCCGGCGCGCGCCGCTCGGGCCGGGCGCCGCCGCCGCTCTGGGCCTGGGCCGGAGCCTCGTCGTAGCCGCCCTCGGCCTCGCCGGCGAGCCCGCCGCCGCCGCGCCCGCCGTCCAACATGGTCAGCTCGCCGCGGAAATTCTGCAGCACGATCTCGGTCGTGTAGCGCTCCTGGCCGGAATTGTCGCTCCATTTCCGGGTCTGGAGCGCGCCCTCGATATAGACCTTGGCGCCCTTTTTCAGGTACTTCTCGACGATGTCTACCAGACGCTCGTTGAAGATGACGACCCGGTGCCACTCGGTGCGCTCCTTGCGCTCACCCGAGGTGCGGTCACGCCAAGTCTCCGAGGTCGCGACCGACATGTTGGCGACGCGCTGGCCGCCCGAGGTGGAGCGGATCTCCGGGTCGCGCCCGAGATTTCCGACGAGAATGACTTTGTTGACGCTTCCGGCCATGTCCCTTGGTCCTTCCTCGCTGCGGCAGGCGGCCCGGCATGCCCGCTGGTGGATCACCCGCCATCTTAGCGCGCCCCGCCATCGTCCGCACGCCAGAAGGTGAAGCGGGCGGTGGTGGCGCTGGCGCGCCCGCCGCCGCTATATTGCCCCCATGCAGGACATCCGCGTTCGCGGCGCCCGCGAGCACAATCTCAAGAACATCGACGTCGACATGCCGCGCGACAGCCTGGTGGTGATCACCGGCCTGTCGGGCTCGGGCAAGTCGTCGCTCGCCTTCGACACGATCTACGCCGAGGGCCAGCGCCGCTACGTCGAGAGCCTGTCAGCCTATGCGCGCCAGTTCCTCGAGCTGATGCAGAAGCCCGACGTCGATCTGATCGAGGGCCTGTCGCCGGCCATCTCGATCGAGCAGAAGACCACCTCGCGCAACCCGCGCTCGACCGTCGGCACGGTGACCGAGATCTACGACTATCTGCGCCTGCTCTATGCCCGCATCGGCATCCCCTATTCGCCCGCGACCGGCCTGCCCATCGAGAGCCAGACCGTGTCGCAGATGGTCGACCGCGTCATGGCGATGAAGGAAGGGACGCGGCTCCTGCTGCTCGCGCCGATCGTGCGCCGGCGCAAGGGCGAGTACCGCAAGGAGCTGGCCGACCTTCAGAAGCGCGGCTTCCAGCGGGTCAAGATCGACGGCAAGATGTACGAACTCGACGCGGTGCCGCCGTTCGACAAGAAGCTGATGCATGACATCGAGATCGTGGTCGACCGCATCGTGGTGCGCGAGGGGCTGGCCAGCCGGGTGGCGGATTCGCTCCAGACCGCGCTCGAGCTGGCCGACGGCATCGCCTTCGCCGAGACCGCCGACGGCGCCGAGCGCACCATCTTCTCGGCCAAGTTCGCCTGCCCGGTCTCGGGCTTCACCATCCCGGAGATCGAGCCGCGCCTGTTCTCGTTCAACAATCCGCACGGCGCCTGCCCCGCCTGCGACGGGCTCGGCACCAAGCAGTTCTTCGATCCCGACCTGGTGGTGCCGGACGAGCGCCTCAGCCTGCGCGAGGGCGCAATCGCGCCGTGGGCCGGCTCCAGCTCGCAATGGTACGGGCAGACGCTCGACAGCCTGGCGCGCCACTACAAGATCAGCACCAACACGCCGTGGAAGGATCTGAAGGAAAGCGTGCGCAAGGCGATCCTGTTCGGCTCGGACGGCGATCCGATCGCCATGCGCTACGACGACGGCGTCAAGGCCTATACCACGACGCGGCCGTTCGAGGGCGTGATCCCGAACATGGAGCGGCGCTTCAGCGAGACCGACAGCGCCTGGCTGCGCGAGGAATTGGGCCGCTACCAGAACGACCGCCCATGCGAGACCTGCCACGGCCAGCGCCTCAAGCCCGAGGCCCTCGCGGTCAAGATCGACGGGCGCGACATCAGCGCGGTGTGCGACCTGTCGATTCTCGATGCGGTCGAATGGTTCGGCGCGCTCGACAAGCGGCTGACGCCGAAGCACCGCGAGATCGCGCAGCGCATCCTCAAGGAAATCAACGAGAGGCTGGGCTTCCTGCGCAATGTCGGGCTCGAGTACCTGACCCTGTCGCGCGCCTCCGGCACCCTGTCGGGCGGCGAGAGCCAGCGCATCCGGCTCGCCTCGCAGATCGGCTCGGGCCTTACCGGCGTGCTCTACGTGCTCGACGAGCCGTCGATCGGGCTGCATCAGCGCGACAACGAGCGCCTGCTGGCGACCTTGAAGCGGCTGCGCGATCTTGGCAACACCGTGATCGTGGTCGAGCACGACGAGGAGGCGATCCGCAGCGCCGACTACCTCATCGACATGGGGCTCGCCGCCGGCATCCACGGCGGCCGGGTGGTCGCCTCCGGTACGCCCGCCGAGGTGCTGCGCTCGCAGGAGAGCATCACCGCGCAATATCTGACCGGTCGGCGCAGCATCGCGGTGCCGCAGACGCGCCGCCCCGGCCACAAGGGGCAGACGCTGCGCGTGGTCGGCGCCCGCGCCAACAATCTGCGCAACGTCAATGTCGATTTCCCGCTCGGCACCTTCACTTGTGTTACCGGCGTCTCGGGCGGCGGCAAGTCGTCGCTGGTGGTGGACACGCTCTACAAGGCTCTGGCGCGCCGCCTGATGGGCGCCCACGAGCATCCGGGCGCGCATGACCGCATCGAGGGCGCCGAGCATCTCGACAAGATCGTCGACATCGACCAGTCGCCGATCGGCCGCACGCCGCGCTCCAATCCCGCGACCTATACCGGCGCGTTCTCGCCCATCCGCGACTGGTTCGCGGGTTTGCCCGAGGCCAAGGCGCGCGGCTATGGGCCGGGCCGATTCTCGTTCAACGTCAAGGGCGGGCGCTGCGAGGCGTGCCAGGGCGACGGGGTGATCAAGATCGAGATGCACTTCCTGCCCGATGTCTATGTCCAGTGCGACGTGTGCAAGGGCAAGCGCTACAACCGCGAGACCGTGGAGGTCGAGTTCAAGGGCAAGAGCATCGCCGACGTGCTCGACATGACGGTCGAGGAAGGCGCCGAGTTCTTCCGCGCCGTGCCGGCGATCCGCGAGAAGATGGTAACGCTCGAGCGCGTGGGGCTGGGCTACATCCATGTGGGCCAGCCCGCGACCACGCTGTCAGGCGGCGAGGCGCAGCGCGTGAAGCTCGCCAAGGAATTGTCGCGGCGCGCCACCGGGCGCACGCTTTATATCCTCGACGAGCCGACCACGGGGCTCCATTTCGAGGACGTGAAGAAGCTCCTCGACGTCTTGCACGCGCTCGTCGAGCAGGGCAACACCGTGATCGTGATCGAGCACAATCTCGAGGTCATCAAGACCGCCGACTGGATCGTCGATCTCGGCCCCGAGGGCGGCTCGGGCGGCGGTCGCGTGGTCGCATCCGGCACGCCCGAGCGCATCGCCGACACCAAGGCGAGCTATACCGGGCAATATCTCCGCGCCTATCTCGACCGCGCCGGCGGCGAGCGCAAGAAGAAGCGGGCGTAAGACCTGCGCGTCACGGGAGGAGCAGCATGACCACGCGGCGACGGTTCCTGAAATCGGCGGCGGCGGGGGCGGCAATCGTCGCCAGCCCAGCCATCATCCGCTCGGCGCGCGCCGCCGACAGCATCACCTTCAGCACGCCGTTCGGCTACGATCCGACCTTCATCGACGTGATGAACGCCGTGTCGGGCGGGCATTTCGCACGCGAGGGGCTCGACGTCAAGGTGATCGGCCCGCCCGGCAACGCCGAGGCGTTCCAGCTCGTGGTCGCGGGCCAGGTGCAGTTCAGCTACATCGCCAGCATCGATTTCATCCGCACCGTCGCCACGCGCAGCGCGCCGTTCTACGCCTTCGCGGCGCTGTCGCAGCGCGTCGGCTTCAACATCGTCAGCCTCAAGGACAAGCCGGTGCGGAGCGGCGCCGATCTGCGCGGCAAGACCGTCGGCGTCCTGTCGGTCGGCGGCTTGTCCGAGCTGCTGGTGCAGGTGGCGATGGCCAAGGCGGGCGTGCGCAGGGACGAGGCGAACATCGTCGTCGCCGGCAACAGCCCCGGCGAGGTCGAGCTCATCCGCAAGGGTAGGCTCGATTGCTTCATCTGCAACCTGCCGATCGTGGTCACGCTGAAGCGCATCGGCGAGCCGCTCGAGTATTTGAACATCGATTCCATCATCCCCGCCCCGGGGCTTCTTTATTTCTGCACCAAGGAGACGGCCGAAACGAAGCCGGAGCTGGTTCTGCGCCTGCTGCGCGCGCTCAAGGCGTCGGTGGTGGAAATCATGGACCAGCCCTTGGCACCCATCTTCCAGCGCGCCGCCAAGGACTACGACATCCCCCGCATGAACGATCTCGCCAGCATCGTTGCCGTGCAGGAAGAGGTGACGCGCTCCATGTGGCTCGCCGAGGGCCGCGAGAACCTGCTGCGCAACGTGCCGCGCCTGTGGCAGTCCGCCGTCGACGGCTTGCGCGAGATCGGCATTGCCGACGTCAAGGACGCTTCGACCCTCTACACCAACAAATTCGTCGATCAGGTGTTCAAGACCTGAGCTCACGAAGGAGGAGTTACAAACGGCGGAATGACGAATGCTCCCGTCCACGTCATCGGCGGCGGCCTCGCCGGGTCGGAGGCCGCGTGGCAACTGGCGCGCGCCGGCGTTGCCGTGGTGCTGCACGAGATGCGCCCGGTACGGACGACCGAGGCGCACCTGACCGGCCGGCTGGCCGAGCTGGTGTGCTCCAACTCGTTCCGCTCCGACGATGCAGACAATAACGCGGTCGGGCTGCTGCACGAGGAGATGCGGCGTCTCGGCTCGCTCGTGTTGGCATGCGCCGACGCCAATCGCCTTCCCGCGGGGGGCGCGCTGGCGGTCGATCGCGATGGATTCGCCCGCTGCGTCGAGGAGCGGCTCCTGGCCGCGACCGGCGTCTCGTTGGTACGCGAGGAGGCGACGCTGCCGCCGGAATCCTGGGAGAGCGTCGTCATCGCCACCGGGCCCTTGACCGCGCCGCCGCTCGCGCACGCGATCCGCGACTTGACCGGCCAAGCATCGCTCGCCTTCTTCGACGCCATCGCGCCCATCGTTCACGCCGAGACCATCGACATGGATCGCGCCTGGCGGCAGTCGCGCTACGGCAAGGGCGACGGCGCCGACTACATCAATTGCCCGCTCGACAAGGAGCGGTATCAAGTCTTCCTCGCCGCGCTGCTTGCCGGCGATTGCGCGTCGTTCCACGGATGGGAGACGGACACGCCCTATTTCGAGGGCTGCCTGCCGATCGAGGTGATGGCTGCGCGCGGGCCCGACACGCTGCGCTGGGGACCGATGAAGCCCATTGGCCTCACCGACCCGCGCACAGGGCGCGGCGCCTATGCCGTGGTGCAGTTGCGCCAGGACAACGCGCTCGGCACGCTCTACAACATCGTCGGATTCCAGACCAAGCTGAAGCATGGCGAGCAGGTCCGCATCCTGCGCATGATCCCCGGCCTCGAGCGCGCCGAGTTCGCGCGCCTCGGAGGCCTGCACCGCAACACCTTCCTCAACAGCCCGCGCCTCCTCGACCCGCTGTTGCGCCTCAAGGTCATGCCCCGGCTTCGCTTCGCCGGCCAGATCACCGGCGTCGAGGGCTATGTCGAGAGCGCGGCGATCGGTCTCGTCGCCGGACGGTTTGCGGCTGCAGAACGGCGTGGCGCCGTGCCCGAGCCGCCGCCGTCCGAGACCGCGCTGGGCGCGCTCCTGGCGCACATCACGTGCGGCGCGGACGCCGGCACGTTCCAGCCGATGAACGTGAATTTCGGCCTGTTTCCGCCGCTGCCGGCAGGCGCCATGACGCGCGCCAACCGGGCCGAGAAGAAACCGTTGATCGTGCGCCGGGCGCGCGCCGCGCTCGACCATTGGCTCGCGGGCGAGGACGTGGCGGCGGCGCAGTAGCCGCGTTCACGCCCGCCTCGGCCTGTGGCATGCTCGTGCGAGACCCGGGGGAGGATGACGAACATGCCGGACCGAGCGAGCGCCTTTCTCGCCGCGCGCGATTTGCTGCTGCGGCACCGGACCGACTACGAAGCGGCGGTGCGCGATTTCCGCTGGCCCGCGCTCGACCGCTTCAACTGGGCGCTCGATTATTTCGATCATCTGCCGGCGGACGCTCCGGCACTGTGGCTCGTAGGTGAAGGCGAAGAGAAGCTGACCTTCGGCCAGCTCCGCACGCGCTCGAACCAGGTGGCGAACCATCTGCGCGCGCTCGGCGTTGCGCGCGGCGACCGCGTCCTTCTGCTGCTCCCGAACGTGCGGCAATTGTGGGAGGCGATGCTCGCGCTGATGAAGTTGGGCGCGGTCTTGATCCCCGCGACGACGCTCCTCGCCGAGGCCGATCTCGAGGACCGATTCCAGCGCGGACGCATCCGCCGCGCCATTGTTCCGGCCGCGCTCACGCCGCGCTTTGCCACGCTCAAGGGCAGCTACACCAGGATCGCGGTCGGCGACGCGGCGGGCTGGCATCGGTTCGAGGACGCCTATGACCGGCCGCAAGACTTCGCGCCCGAGGGCGAGACCAAGGCCGACGATCCGCTGCTGCTCTATTTCACCTCGGGCACCACCGCGAAGCCGAAGATGGTGCTGCACAGCCATCAGAGCTATCCGGTGGGGCACCTCTCGACCCTCTACGTGGTCGGGCTCAAGCCCGGCGACGTCCATCTCAACATCTCCTCGCCGGGCTGGGCCAAGCATGCCTACAGCAGCGTCTTCGCGCCGTGGAACGCCGGCGCGACGGTGGTGGCGCTGACCCAGCCGCGCTTCGATGTGAAAGAGACGCTGGACGTGGTGGTGCGGTGCGGCGTCACCACCTTCTGCGCGCCACCCACCGTGTGGCGCATGCTGGTGCAGCAGGACCTGGCGTCGTGGCCGGTGCGGATCAGGGAAGCGCTGTCGGCAGGCGAGCCACTCAATCCCGAGGTGATCGCCCATGTCGAGCGCGTGTGGCGCCTCACCGTGCGTGACTTCTATGGCCAGACCGAGACCACGTCATTGGTCGGCAACACGCCCGGCCAGCCGATCGTGCCGGGCTCGATGGGGCAGGCGCTGCCTGGCTATCGCATGGCCATCCTCGACGAGCATGGCGACGAATCCTCGGACGGCGAGATCGTGGTCGCGCTCGTGCCGCGCCCGCTCGGCCTGATGCAAGGCTACCAGCGCGACGACGGCACCCTGCAGCCGGTCGAGGGCGCGCATTACCGCACCGGTGACACTGGAACCAAGGCCGCCGACGGCCGCATCACCTATGTCGGCCGCAGCGACGACGTGTTCAAATCATCCGACTATCGCATCAGCCCGTTCGAGATCGAGAGCGTCCTCATCGAGCACGAGGCCGTGGCGGAGGCGGCGGTCGTCCCCTCGCCCGATCCACAACGGCTGGTAGTGCCCAAGGCGTTCGTCGTGCTCGCCGCAGGCCACGCGCCCGACCGCGCCACCGCGCACAACATCCTGGCGCGGCTCAGGGCGCGACTCGCGCCCTATCAGCGCGTGCGCCGCATCGAGTTCGGCGATCTGCCCAAGACGATCTCCGGCAAAATCAGGCGCGTCGAGCTGCGCCAGCGCGAGGTCGAGCAGCGCAAAGCCGGCACGCGCGGCGCGGCCGAATTCTGGGAAGAGGATTTCCCCGAGTTTATCCGGCCCCAGCCTCAGTAGCGCCCGAACGTCGCGGCGAACGCGAGACGCCAAGCCTTGCCGCCATCGGGGCGGGCCAAGCGCGGCGCGAGCACGTCGTATCCGGCGCGCTCGAGCGCGGAGAGGGAGCGTCCCGCCAACACCGCCGGCAGCAGCGCCGGCAGCGCCGCGCGCGGCACCTGGGGCCGCAGCGTCCGAGCGGCATCGAGATGGGCGCGGGCGCGCGCGGCGACGGCGGCCGCGACGTCGGCTAGCCCGGGCGTGGGCCTCAATTCGAACAGGGTGCGATGGAGCTCGATGCCGCGCGCCGCGACAAGGTCGGCGGGGAGATATGCGCGGTGCGCGCGCGCGTGAAACGGCGCCGCACGCAACAGCCCCGCGAGCGCGAAGGCGATGCCGATCGCGCGCCCGGCGCTCGCAGCCATCTCATCGCGCACGCCCAGCACCTCGAGCGCCAGGAGCACCAGCGGCACAGAGCTCGCCTCGGCATAGGCCTCGAGCGCCGCGAGATCGGCGGGCGGCGCGTCGTCGAGATCGGCCTCGCGCGCGTTGATGAGGCGGTCGAAATGTACGCGCGTTAGGCGATTGGCGCGAATCGCCTGCGCCAGGGGTTCGACCACCTCGTGACGGCGCACGGGCGTGCCGTCATAGATGGCGGCGATGCTGTCGCGCCACCATTGCAGCCGCATGCGACCGAGCATCGGCTCGCTCACCATCTCGCGCGTTTTCGCCACCTCGTAGTTGAATGCGTAGAGCGCCAACAGCGACTCGCGGCGATCGGCCGGAGCGAAGAGCGCCGTCAGGAAGCGGTCGCGGTCATGCTCCCGCACCAGCCGCGCCAGCCGCGAGAGCTCGCCGTCCTCGGTCCTTCGACGCCTCATCCGCATGGATTGCCGACGATTCACCCTATGCTATGATAGAGGCACCGGCCAGGGGAAAGGGCCAAACATGAAGAAGAGGGTATCATGAAGAACCCGCTGGATTCGCTCGGGCAGACCGTGACATTGGGCTTCGTCCTGACGCTCATCGTCATCGGCCTCATCCACATCATCGCCTGAGCGGGGGAACGCCATGGAATTCGTCAGCACTGCATGGTGGGTGCTTTGCTTCCGCTGGCTGCACATCTTGAGCGGCATCATGTGGATCGGGCATCTCTACTACTTCAACTTCACCCAGACGCCGACCATGCCCAAGATCCCGGCTGAATTAAGGCCGGCAATCCCGCGCTTCATCATGCCGGAGGCGCTGTGGTGGTTCCGCTGGGGTGCGATGTCGACCATCGTGTTCGGGCTGCTGCTCGCGTACATGAACGGCTATCTCGGATCGGCGATCCTGATCGGCATCGGCAGCCACAGCCGGCAAATTGCCACGATCGGCATCGGCATGTGGCTCGGCACGATCATGTGGTTCAACGTGTGGTTCATCATCTGGCCGAACCAGCAGAAGGTGCTGGGCATGGTTGAGGCCACCGACGACCAGAAAAAGAAGGCGGCACGAGTCGCGGGGCTCGCTTCGCGCACCAACACGCTTTTGTCGATCCCGATGGTCTATTGCATGACCGCGTTCCATTTCGCATGAACGAATGACGCCGATGGAAACGTGATTGGAAGCGGGGCCGAACGGCCCCGTTTTCATGTCCGGCGCGCGTTCAAGACGCCGGCGGCAGCAACGCCGCCGCGACACGGCGGTCCTCGGCGAGGAGAACGTTGTAGGTGCGGCAGGCCGCGCCCGTGTCCATGGCGTCGACGACGATGCCGGCCGCCTTGAGGCTGGCGCGCAATTCCTTCGCCACCAGCGCCATGCGCCGGCCGCAACCGATGAGCAGGATCTCGACCCCGCCGCGCGCTATCACTGGATCAAGGCTCGCGAGCGTGACTTGGTCCATTGCCGCCACCGACCAGGCGCGGGTCGCATCGGGAAAGACGATGATCGCGCCGGAATGGGCCGCGCCGCTCACCCGGAATCCGTCGCTGCCATAGCTCTCGATCACTTGACGATCGGCCGGGATGAGCGGCGTCACGTCCATCAAGTGGCCTCTTTCGCCTCGGCCTCGGCGGCGGCTTCGCGTGCCGGCGCCGAGCGCTTGGGCCGGATGTAGTAGAGCAGCGGCGCGGCGATGAAAAGCGACGAGTAGGTGCCGATCACCACGCCCCACAGCATCGCGATCGAGAAGCCGCGCAGCACCTCGCCGCCGAAGATGAGGAGCGACAGCACCGCGAGCGCCACCGTCGACACGGTCAGGATGGTGCGCGACAGCGTCTCGTTGAGGGCCTTGTTTATGAGGGTACGGAAATCCATCGTGCGATGCTTTCGCATGGTCTCGCGGACACGGTCGTAAATCACGACCGTGTCGTTGATCGAATAGCCGGCAATGGTAAGAATGGCGGCGAGCGTGGTCAGGTTGAATTCGATCTGCAGGAGCGAGAACAGCCCTACCGTCGTGACCGTGTCGTGGAGCGTCGACAGCATCGCACCGACGCCGAATTGCCATTCGAAGCGGAACCACACATAGGCCGCGATGGCGAGAAGCGCGAGCACGGTGGCGATGACGCCGGCCCGGATCAGCTCTGCGCCGACCGTCGGTCCGACAACCTCGGTGCGGCGATACTCGACGCTGGTGCCAAGCTTCGCCTTCACCTTGGCGACCGCGGCTTCCTGGGCCTTGTCGTCGCCGGGCTGGCGCTGGAGGCGAAGCAGTACCTCGTTCGGTGCGCCGAAGCCTTGGAGCTGCACCTCGCCCAGGCCCAGCCCGTCGAGCGTGGCGCGCATCTGCGCCATGTCGGCAGGCCCCTGCGTGCGCGCCTCGATGATGGTCCCGCCGCTGAAATCGATGCCGTAATTGAGCCCCTGCACCAGGAACAGCACGATCGACGCCACGCCGAGCATGCCCGAGAGCGCGAAACCGAACCAATGAAGCGCCATGAAGTCGATGTTGGGGATGCGCTTGATGACGATGAGCGGGCGGAACATGGGGCGGGCCTAGATGGGCACGAACTTGGGCTTGGTGCGGCGCAGCCAAGTGACGATCTGGAGCCGCGTCACCAGGATAGCCGAGAACAGCGAGGTAAGGACGCCGATGCTCAACGTGACGGCGAAGCCTTTGATCGGTCCCTCGCCCAGCCAGAACATCAGCGCGCCGGCAACGAGCGTGGTGACGTGGCTGTCGAGGATGGTGCCGAAAGCGCGCTCGAAGCCCGCCTGGAGCGACGAGATGATCGACCGGCCGCCGCGCAACTCCTCGCGGATGCGCTCATAGATGAGGACGTTGGCATCGACCGCCATGCCCATGGTGAGCGCGATCCCGGCGATGCCTGGGAGCGTCAAGGTAGCGCCCAGGAGCGACAGGCTCGCCAGCATGATGCAGAGGTTGAAGAACAGCGCGACATCGGCAAAGAGGCCGAAAAGCCCGTAGAACAGCACCATGAAGACGACGACGAGCACGATGCCGACGATGCTCGCAAGCGCGCCGGCATGGATCGAATCGGCCCCGAGATCGGGCCCGACCGTGCGCTCCTCGAGAATGGTGAGAGGCGCCGGCAGCGCGCCCGCGCGCAACAGCAGCGCCAAGTCGCTGGCCGTCTGCACCGAGAAGCTGCCCTCGATGATGCCCGAGCCGCCGAGGATCGGCTCCTTGATCACGGGTGCGCTGATAACCTTGTTGTCGAGCACGATCGCGAAGGGCTTGCCGACATTCTCGCGCGTCGCGTCGGCGAAACGCCGTCCGCCGATCGAATCGAACTTGAAGCTTACGACCGGGACATTGTTGTTAAAGGACGGCTGGGCGTCGGTCAGCGTGTCGCCGCTCACCATTACGCGCCGCCGCACGACGTATGAATCGGGCATGCCCGTCCGGTTCTCGGTCGATTGGAACAGCTCGTCGCCCGGCGGCAGCTTGCCGCGCCGCGCATCCTCGACTGACGCATTCACATCGACGAGCTGGAACGTCATTTTCGCGGTCTTGCCGATGAGCGCCTTGACCCGCTCGGGATCGTCGATGCCGGGCAGCTCGACCAGGATGCGGTCCTGGCCGACGCGCTGGATGGTCGCCTCCTTGGTGCCGGTCTCATCGATGCGGCGCCGCACGATCTCGATCGACTGCTCGATCGCCGCAGAGCGACGCTGCGTGCGCTCCGCGTCGCTGGGCGCCAGCGAGACTGCGCCGGCGGCGCTCACCGTCATGGCGAGATTGGGATCGAGCTTCTGAACGATATCGCGGACATCGTTCGCGCCGCCCGGATCGCGCAGCACCAAGGCCACATGATCGCCGTCGACCGCGAGCCCGGTGTAGCCGATCTTGGCAGCGACGAGCGCGGTCCTGAGCCCGTCGACGACGTTCTCGAGCTCGTCCTTCTCGGCGGCCTGCATGTCGACTTCATAAAGGAGATAGGAGCCGCCGCGCAGATCAAGGCCGAGACTCACCTGCTTCTTGGGCACGAAGCTCGGCCAGCGCGCGATCGAGTCCGCCGGGACCAAGTTCATTGCGGAAAATAGCAGGCCCAGCGCGCACACAGCCAGGATGAGCACCACTTTCCACGTTTGGAAATAGAGCATCGCGCCTCAAGCCTCGCCGCTCGGGCCTCTGCGCCTCACCGCCACAGGAACCCCAGCACCTTGCGCTTTTCCTTGCTGACGACACCGCCCGCCTCCGCCGGCTCGGGCGACTTCTTGTCGGCGTCCCTCTTGTCGGCGCCCTCGTCCTTCGCCTTCTTGGCAGCCACCGGCTCGGGCTTGGTCAGCACGCTCGAGATCGTGGTACGCACGACGCGCACGCGCACGCCCTCGCTGATCTCGACCTGGACCTCGTCGGCGTCAACCTTGGCAATCGTGCCGATGAGCCCGCCCGCCGTCACCACCTTGTCTCCGCGCCGCAGCGCCTCCAGCATCTTCTTCGCATCCTTCTGCTTCTGCTGCTGCGGCCGGATCATGAAGAAGTAGAACACGACGAAGATCAGCCCCATGGGCAGGATGAAAGTCGTCAGCGTGTCCTGCGGACCCCCGACCGCCTGCGCGAATGCCGGCGAGATGAACATGGGCTGCCCCTCCTCAAAGGCTGCGCCGCATTGGTAGAGGACTTGCCGCTAAAGAGCAAGCAAGCGGGGTACGCGGTTGACGCAGATTGCGGGAATCGCCTAGGGTCCGCGCCCCATGACCCAGCGCAGCCCCTTGGCGCAGCTGATGCGGCGCGTCGCCGACGCGCTCGACCGCCTCGCGCCGGCGCCGCCGCCGGCGAGCGATCTCAGCGCCGCCGACGCCTTCGTCTGGCATGCCGACCGCATGTGGCTCGAGCCGGTGGCGAGCGTGAGCCGCGTCGAGCTCGATCTCCTGCAAGGCATCGACCGCGTCCGCGATATCCTGCTCGAGAACACGCGTCGCTTCGCCGCCGGGCTGCCGGCCAACAACGTGCTGCTGTGGGGCGCGCGCGGCATGGGCAAGAGCTCGCTCGTCAAGGCGGCGCACGCTGCCATCGACCGCGAGCGCCCGCACGCCCTTGCGCTGGTCGAAATCCATCGCGAGGACATCACAACCTTGCCGCAGCTCCTGTCGCGGCTGCGCGGGGAGAAGCGGCGGTTCCTGCTGTTCTGCGACGATCTCTCGTTCGACCAGCAGGACACGAGCTACAAATCCCTGAAGGCGGTGCTCGAGGGCGGGATCGAGGGCAGGCCCGACAATGTCGTGCTCTACGCCACCTCGAACCGGCGCCATCTCATGGCGCGCGACATGATCGAGAACGAGCGCTCGACCGCGCTCAACCCGGGCGAGGCGGTCGAGGAGAAGGTGTCGCTGTCCGACCGGTTCGGCCTGTGGCTCGGCTTCCACGCCTGCGATCAGGAGACCTATCACGCGATGGTCGCCGCCTATGCCGCGCATTACGGGCTCGACCTGGCGCCGGAAATGCTGCGCGCGGAAGCGTCCGAGTGGGCCATCACGCGCGGCGCGCGCTCGGGCCGCGTCGCGTGGCAATATATCCAGGACGCGGCCGGACGGCTCGGCAAGCGGCTGGAGTGACATCGAGCTCGCGGGATCCGCATTGCTCGCATATGCCCCTAGCAAGAGCGCACTCGGCCCCACTATCATGCGCGCGCCAAGAAGAGGTGATCATGAAAGAGCCCGGAGACATGACCATCGCCGAGCTGCGCGCCGAGTTGCGCGCGCTGGCGGTGAGCGAGCGCCTCGCGGCCCTGATCCTGCGCGAGATGGGTCAGGCCGAGGGCCGCATCGTGCAGGCTCAGAAGGGCGGCCCCGTCAAATACGATCCGCTCCGTGCACAACTCTACGTGCTCAAGGCGCACGGCATGACCAATCCCGATCTGTCGCTCAACCGCAAGGGGGAGCTCTTCATCCAGCTCACCACGCGCGAGCAGGAATCCGGCCCCGCGGCCCAATCGGCCTGAGCCGCCTCACTCCAGGAACGTGCGAACGCCTTCCTCGATGGCGGTGACGAGCGCGAAGGCGTCGTCTCCGCCCGCGCCGTAATCGAACACATGAGCCGCGAGCACCGCATGCACCGCGGCGCCGTCGCGCGACAGCGGCAGGCTGACGCGCTTGGTCGTCATCGGGTCGCGCTGGCCGTGACTCAGGATGAACATGTTCTCGGTGTACATCGGGCGCCGCTTCGCCGCCATCTCCTCATAGATGCCGACGACATAGTCGCGATAGCCCGCGGTCTCCGGCAGCACTTCGTCGATATAGCGTCCCACCGGCTCCTTGCCCGAGGCGCGCCAGAACACGCCGCCGACGCTGCGGTAGCGGAAGCGCCGGCGCCCACCTTCGATGGCGACGTCGAGCAGCATCGCGTTGGGCTGCACCGCCGGCGGCAACTCGGCGAGATTGATGGCGTCGGGCGACGGCATCGCGCCGCCGGCCAGCTTCACCTGCCAGTAGTGAAACAGCAGCCACAGGCGCGGATCGCCGACCGTGCCCAATCGCAGCATCGTCCCCACCAGGCTCTTTTACTGACCCGGAACCACGGTGCGCCGACCTGGTTAAGAAATCGTTGACCTAGGACGGCGCCGCGGCCGCCTGGGCGGGGAGATACTCCATCGGATCGAGCGCCCGGGCGCCGCGCCTGATCTCGAAATGGAGCTGCGGCTCGGCGACCGCGCCGGTGGCGCCGACCCGGGCGATCGCCTGGCCGCGCGCGACCTTGTCGCCCCGCTTCACCAGCAGCGTCTGGTTATGCGCATAGGCGGTGATAAAGCCGTTGGCATGCTTCACCAGGATGAGATTGCCGTAACCCTTGAGTTCGTTGCCGGCATAGGCGACTTCGCCGGCGTCGGCGGCGATGACCGGCGTGCCCTCGGTGGCGGCGATGTTGATGCCGTCATTATGCGTACCCTCGGGCGCGGTGCCGTAGGACGACACGACGCGGCCCCGCACCGGCCACAGAAACCCCTTGCCCGCCACCGGAACCGGCACAGGCGGGGGCAGCGACGCGGTCTGGCGCGGCGCGCTCGGCTCCGCCGCCGGTGGAGCGGAGGGCGCTGCGGGCGGCGGCGGACCGTCGAGCGCTGCCAGCGGCGCCGGCATGGCGGCTGGCGGAGGTGCGGCGTTCGATGCCAGCGGCGCGGGCGGCGGCACAGGCACCGGCGCGGGCGCGCGCGCGGCGCGCGCGGTCTCGACCGGCGCCGGCAGGACCAGCGTCTCGCCCGTGCGGATGACGTAGGGCGGCGCCAAATGGTTGGTCGCGGCAAGCGTGCTGGTGTCGACGCCATATTGCCGCGCGACGGTGGCGAGCGTGTCACCCGCGCGCACCAGGTGGGTGCGAACCTGCGGCAAGGCCAGGGTCGCGCCGGTGACCAGCCGATAGGGCGGTGCGAGTCGGTTGGCGTCGATGATGGCGCGCATCGGCACGCCGTAACGCCGCGACACGCCATAGAGCGTGTCGCCCTCAGCGACCTTGACCCGGTCGGGATGCGGCCCGAGCGGCTCCGACAAAGTTGGCGGACCCGGATGGGTGTGCAGCTCATAGGGCGCCGGCCCAACCGTGCGGCCGCAGCCCGCGAGGAGGCCCAGCGCCAGAATGAAAAGAACCGTGCACCGCCGCATCACGGGGCGCAGTCTAGGCCACGCGGGAAATCTCCGACAACCGCGGATGAGGGCTATTCGATCACTTCGTCGGCGCCGGTGAGGAGCAGCGCCGGCACGGTGATGCCGAGCGCCTGCGCGGTTTTGGCGTTGATGATCATCTCAAATCTGTTGGGCGTCTGGACCGGCAGGTCGGCGGGCGCCGCGCCGTGCAGGATGCGGTCGACGAGATAGGCCGCCTGGCGGAATTCACCAGTCTGCTCGGGGCTATAGGACATGAGCCCGCCGTCGGCCGCAAAGTAGCGGTAAGGATAGACCGCCGGCAATCCGAGCCGCGCCACGGCGTCAATGATGCGCCTGCGATGGGACGCCGTGAAGATTTCCGCGATGACGACGACACCACCGTCGGGCTCTCGCCCGAACGTGGCGAGCGCGCTGTCGATTTCAGCGTCACTGCCGACCGTCATAAGGCTCGGGGTCACCGCGACGGCGCGCGCAGCCCCTTCGACCCAATCGACCGGAGGATTTTCCGACGAGTCGTAGAGAAATGCGACGCGCGTCATCGCCGTCGCCATTTGCTTCAACAATTGCAGCGTCTTGGGCCCGGCCGCATAGCCGAGTTCCGCGACGCCGGTGAAGAGGCCTCCGGGCCGAGCGATGCTTGCGACAATCCCATTCCTCAGCGGATCATCCACTACGACGAACACGGCCGGAATGGCACCCGCAATCCGCTTCAGGGCATAGGTCGACTGCGGCGTGATCGCGAGAATGACGTCCGGCGCGAGCGCCACGATTTCCGCCGCCGACGTCGCGATGTCGACGCCGGCGCCGAGAGACGAGCGGAAATCGTACTGGACGGTCTTGCCCTCAACCCATCCCGCCTTCGCCATTTCATCGGCGAACGCCGTGAAATTGCGTCGGACCACGGGATCGGTCTTGGGCAGCGGCACGAGGATGCCGACCCGGCGCACGCGGTCGCTCGCCTGCGCCAATGCCGCGCCGGGCCCCGCGACCGCCGCGCCCGCAACCAGCGTGATGAGATCGCGTCTCCGCACCTCTTGTCCCCCGTTTCGCTCCGCGCCGATGGTGCCTCAGCGCGGACGGAAAGCAAGCGCGTTACGGCGTCAGCTTGACGAACGGCGCGGGCTGGTCGAGGTCGTGCCATTGCTGGCCGGCGGCGGGAATCTCGATCCAGCGGTGGACGCCTTGCTCGCATTCCTGGACGGTCGGGAAATAGAGCGTCGCGCCCGGCTTGTCCGGCAGCTTCATCAGCAGGCCGAACGTGTCGTAGAGATTGTCCGGCAGCTTGCCGCCGCGCCAGGCGACTTCGTCCACCGCCTCGGTGATCGTGCTGCCGTGCGCGTCGCGCGAGGCCACGTCGAGCTTGCGCGTCACGATGTCGACCGTCCAACCCGGCTTCTGCTGCGGCTTCACGTCGCCGACGCCCTCGGGGAGCTTGATGCGCACCGCCACGGTCGCGGCGCCGGCGCAGCCGTGCGGCACGGTGAAGTTGGTGGTGAAGTAGCTCCCGGACTTGGCCATGTCAGGCGAGGCAGTGACGTGCGCGATAGCGGCGCCGCCGTCCAGAAGGCTCGCGATGAGGACAAGAACGATGTGAGGTCTCATGCCGATTTCGCTCCTCTTCTCCATATCCGCCCGCCCTCGACCGCCTGCCACGCGAGAAGCGCCGGCACGCCTATGGCGAGATCGCGCGCACGCTTGATGAGCGACAGCGCCAGCGCGGTCTCGGGCGGCAAGCCGAACACGCCGCCGAGCAGGACATAGACGCCCTCCTGCACGCCGACCGCATTGGGCACGGCGAAGGCGACGCTGCGCGCAGCATAGAGCAGGCTCTCGATCGCCAGCACCGGACCCAGCCCCAGCGGCGCGCCGAGGAAGGAGAGCGCGATCCACGCCTCGATCCCATTGCCGATCCAGCCCGCAACATGGAGCACGAGGCCGATGCGGATGCCGCTGCCGTGGCGATAGATCGCCTGCACCGCCTGCTGCACCGGTGCGGCGCGGGCGGTCGCCGCCGGCAGCCAGCGCGAGGCGAGCCGGTAGGCGAGGCGCTCGACCAGCTCGAGCCCGCGCCGCTGTACCGTGATGAAGGCCAACGCCAACACCACCGCGACGGCGATGCCAACCGCGACCGGCGCGGCGAGCGGACTGCCCGGGCGATACCAAAGCAAGAGCCCGAGCCCGAGCGCGACATAGGCGATCTGCGCCACCAGCTCGAGCGTCACGTCGACGATGGTCGAGGCCGACGATGCCGCCGCCGGCAGGCCCAAGAGGGTCGCGGCGCGCGCGCCCATGACGAAGCCGCCGATCTGCGACAGCGGCAGCACCTCCGACCCAGAATCGCGCACCACGCGCGCCGCGATCAGCACCGGCAGGGACACGTCCCGCGCCGGCGGCAGGATCGCCCACCATGCCAGGCCGAGCAGGCAATAGACCATCGCGTGAAAAGCGCAGATCGCCGCGAACCCGGTCCAGCCCACGGCGAGGAACGCATGCGCCACCGCGCCGAAGCCGAACCAGCCGATGACGGCGGTGCCGAGCACCAATCCGACGATGGCGATGACGATGGTGGCGGGCTTCACGGCGCCGTGCCGGCGCTCTCGCGGCGGCGGAAGCTCCACAGCCTGAGGCTCGAGAGCGCCATGTCGGCGAGCGCCGGAAGGAAGCTCGGGCGCAGCAGCCCGTCTCCGAACGCGGTCATGCGGCGGCGGTTCTCGCCGTAGCAATCCTCGATGAAGCGGCGGAAGGTGAAGCCGTCGAGGAACATGCTCGCTTGCGTCGCGGAGAAGTTCTTGCCGTCCTGCAGCTCGGCGCCGCGGCGCGCGGTGCCGACAAGGCGCTTCAGCGCGCGGATGTAATAGCGCAGCGAGGTCAGGCCGCGGATCCAGCGCGCGCCCAGCCCGCGCTGCACCTGGCGATAGGCCATCCAGTTGACGAAGAACACGATGTGACGCGTTTCCTCGTACATCAGCGTGTCGAAGATGCGGAACATCGATTCCGGCAGGAAGCCCGACTGGAGGGCGATCTTGAACACGCCGAAGCCCAGGAACGAATCGACGCATTCGCCGAAGCCGAAATCCTTGAAGGCGGTCTCGATGTCGGCGGGGATCGGGTCAAGCGCGTGCTCGTCGACCTCGATGCCATAGCGGCGGATCATGGTGCGGATGAGCGCGGCGTGGCGCGCCTCCTCGAAGCCTTGCAGCGCCACCGCCTCCTTGATCACCGGATCCTCGATCGTCGCGGTGAACGCCTTGACGATGGCGCCGGCGCGCAGCTCGGTGTGCAGCACCTCCTGCCAGAACGGCACGGTGCGGAGCCGCTCGAGCGCCGCCTCGTCGAGCGCTGGCCACGGCAGCGTCTCGGGATCGTAGTCCGTGTAGGTGGCAACGAAATCGCGGCAAAACAGCTCTTTGTGCGCCTCGGAGCCGATCTTGACCGCGGCGGTCATTGGGCCGCCTTGGCGCCGCGCACGAAGCGGCGCGCGAAGCGCACCAGCCCCGGCACGGTGCGCGGACGGATGAGGCGCGCATCGTAGCCGCCGAGGCGGCGGTCGTTCTCGGCCAGGCACAAATCCATGAGGCGACCGAGACCGAGATCGATGCCCATCGATTCGTGGCCCGTCATGGTGAAATTGTTGCCGCCGCCGACGTCGCGCGCGGTCTGGATGCGCTCCCACACGAGATAAGCCCACACCGCCGCGACCTTGGCGGCGAAGGCGGGCTTGCGCCACCACGGCAGGTTGCGGCGGTGCCACGCGACCCAGTTGACGAAGAACAGGATGTGGCGGCCCTCCTCCTGCATCACCGGCTCGAACGTCTCGACCAGCGCGGGCGGAAAATAGCCCGACCGCTTGGCCGCCTCGAACAGGCCGAAGGCGAAGAAACTGTCGATGCATTCGCTGAAGCCCGTCACCATGAAGGCCCATAGCGGATCGCGCGGCCTGACATAGTCCGGCTCCTTGGCGAGCGCGATGCCATAGGCGGCGACCAGATTGGACAGCACGTCCTTGTGGCGGCCTTCCTCGAAGCCGTTCATGTCGATCGCCTTGCGCAGCAGCGGGTCGGCGACGGTCTCGCCATAGGCGAGGACGCGCAGCTTCGCCTTGCCCTCGGTCTGGACCGCGATGTCCCAGATCGGCAGGCTGGTGAGGCGCCGCTTCTCGTCCTCGGCGAGCGTGGGCCAGTCGAGGACGGTCGGCTTGTACGGGTTGTGGGTGTCGAGCAGCATGCGGCAGAACAGGAACTTGTGCTCCTCGCTGCCGAGGCGAGGCGCGCCGCCGTCGGGGCCGTGCCAGACCCTGGCGGCGCGATCCGCCTTGGCGACGCTCGCGGCGTCCGTCATCTTCCGCACCTCGCCCGTGCACGCATGCGCTTAGCGCTCATACCAAAACGCGCGTCACCGGTCATCCCCCGCGCTCATTTGCCGCTCATGCCCGGCATGTCGCCCATGTTCACGCCGCCCATGGCAGCCGGCGCGGCGGCACCCGCCTTGGCGATGATGACCTTGGTCTCGACCGGCCCCGCCTTCTCGAAGGTCAGGGTCAGGGCGAAGCTTTGCCCCTCGGCGAGCGGCTGCTTCAGGTCCATCAGCATGACGTGGAAGCCGCCCGGCTTGAGCGTCACCGACGCGCCCGGCTTCACCTCGATCGCCGTCACCGGGCGCATCTTCATCACGCCGTTGTCGTCGATCATCGTGTGGAGCTGCGCCACTCCGGCGACCGGCGTGCTGACGGCGACGAGCCGGTCGGGCGCCGTGCCCATGTTCTTGACCGTGACATAGGCGGCGCCGGTCTTGGCGCCGCTGGGCGTCGCCCGCGCCCAAGCGTCGCTGACCGTGACGCCCGACTGCTGTGCCGCGGCGCCAAGCGCAATGCCGCAAATGAGCGCGGCGGCGACGATCGAGGTGCGGATCATGGCGGGCCTCTCTTTCAGGAATTGCCGATGAATTTCTTGAGACGCGCCGCCATCTGGTCGGCGGAGGTCTCGGTGGTGAAGGTGGCGACGAAGCGGCCATCGCCGGGCCGCATCACGTAGATGACCGAGCTGTGATCCATGAGATAGCCGTCGGGCGCGTCCTTGTCCGGGACCTTGGCGACATAGACACGGTACTCGCGCGCCACCGCGGCGATCTGGTCCGGCGTTCCGGTGAGGCCGACGATGCGGGGATCGAACGCCTTGACGTACTCGCCCATCGCCTTGGGCGTGTCGCGCGCAGGATCGATGGTGATGAAGATCGGCTGCACCTTGGCCGCATCCGGCCCCAGCTTCTCGAGCGCGCCGGCGATCTCGTTGAGAGTGGTCGGGCACGCGTCGGGACAGATCGTGTAGCCGAAATAGACGAGCTGCCACTTGTCGCGATAGCTCTGCTCGGTGACCACGGTGCCGTCGGGCGCCTCGAGCTTGTAGGGGCCGCCGATCGCGATCGAGGTCACGCCCTGCCCGTCGCCGCCCGGCCAGATCCCGCTCACGAACACGAGCGCGCCGACGATGACGAGAAAGGCCAGAAGGCCGATCAGCAGATTGCGCGATTTGGTCACGGGATCGAAACCTCCGTCGTCAGCACGCGTTCGTCGAAATCTCCCACCAGCGCCGCGAGGCGGAATGTCCACGTCCCGGACACAGGAATGGCAAGATCGGAAATCTCGTAGATTCCGGGTCCGGCGATGTGCATCGCGTGCCGGCTGGGCTCGATGCCGAGCGCCTCGTTAGCGATCCAAAGCGTCATCTCTTTGGCCGCGAGCGGCGCTTCGTGGTCGTCGGCGAGATCGAGGCGCAGCCTGTTGAGGCCGGGACGCGCCGGCTCGAGCGCGATGAAGGCGGAGAGACCGCGGTCAGCGACATCGACGAAGACTCCCGCAAGCGCGCCCGATGCCGCGAGCCGATCATGGGCGCGCTGCTGCTCGGCGAGCGCGCGCGGCGGAGTTGCCGCGCCCAGCGACGCCGCGGCAACGACGATCGCCGCCATGAGGCCGAGCTCGACCGCGATCGAGCGCCGCAGCCACAGCGCCGCGCGCGGCTGGCCACGCCGCAGCGCCGGTGTCAGAACCAGGCGATTGACCGAGGCCACCGCAAGCAGCGCCGCCACCAGCGCGAGCTTGAACGCCAGCCGCTCGCCATACTCGGTATCGCGGAAATCGGCGAGCCGCGACAGCTGCACCCCCGCCATCGCCGTTCCCGCAAGCGCGATGAGCCCGACCGCCATGACCGCGTCGCGCGAGAAGCGCTCGACCGAGGGAGCGGCGCCTCGGCCGCGCAGCATTCGCCATAACGGCACCAGCGACCCGGCCCAGAATGCGACGCACAGCACATGGAGCCACAGCGCTGGCGCGGTGAGCCAGCGCGGCTCGGCCATCGCGACATGGCCGGCAACGGCATAGCCCGCGGCGGCAAGCGCGGCGCCGAGCAGAATAACGAGGCGCGACGGCGCGAACGCGACGAGCGCCAACCCCGCGAGCGTGACGGCGATGCTCGGCCCGAGCCCGGTCGCGAGCCCGGTTCGCCAAGTCGCGGCATCGGCGAAAGACGCCAGCGGCGCCTCGAGCGCGAGCCCGCCCTCGATGCCGAGCGCCAGCACCGACGCCGCCACCGCGATCGCGGCCGGCACGATCACCGCCGCGCGCGGGTGCCGCGATACCGGCTCGGCTACGAGCACGGTGAACAGCCCGCCGCCGACCGCGAGCAGCAGGGCGATATCGAGGAGCGCGCGGTCGCCGACGGCGAGCGCGCTCCACATTCCTTCCTGCCGGTTCGGCACGTCGATAGCGCCCACCGCCGTGCCGGGCGGCCCAACGGCGAAGACGAGGCTCGCGCCCACCGGGTGCGTGTCCGCCGAGATGACGCGGTAGCTCACGACATAGCTGCCGTTGGCAAGGCCGCGCGGCAGGGCCAAGCGCACCGTCTCGTCCCGCGCCTGGGCCGGTGCGGGCGCCGCGACCGCGCGGCCAGCGCCGTCGAGCACGCGGACGAAGACCGGCGTCACGTCCTCGTTGAAGCGCAACAGGATTTCGCGCGGTGGCATCGGCATGAGCGCGCCATCGGCGGGACTTGCCTCGAGCAGCACGGCATGTGCGCGCGCCGCCCCGGCGCCGGTCATCAGTGCCGCCAGCGCCAGCACGCACGCAAACGACACCCTGCGGGACAGAATCCATGCTCCCGGTCGCCCAACGCGTGAAAATGTGATGGCCGCGAACGCGTGCATCGCTCCGTTCCGTCCCTTGGCCCGCGCGTGACGCGCGGGCGGGTCTTCTCGTCAGGCGAGAACGGGAGGAGCGCGCGGCTGGGCAAAGCCGCCGACATCGCGCGCGGGACGCTCGAAGGCAGGCGGCGCCAAGGTTGACGGTGCCGGCGATGCGGCAAGCACGATGCCGCCGGCGGCAGGAGGAAGGACGAGGCAAGCGCTTGCCGCGAGGCCGAGGCAAACGGCGCACGGTGCCAACCGATCGGGCTGCGTGGGCGCCGACGGCGTGTCCTGCGGCATGCCGACATGGCACACCGGGATGCCGAGCCAGGGCGCGGCGGCGCCGAGCACCAGCGGATCATGCGCCAGCGGAACGCCCATCTGGAACAACAGCGCGAGGATGCCGAGCAGCGCGCCGGCGCTTCGCGCCCCGCGGGAACGCCGCAAGCGCGCCAGCGGGGCCATGCGCCGCGTCATTGGGGGGGCTCGCTTGGCTGCGTCGCAGCCGCCGCCGAGCCGGTCTCCGGGAGCTTGTGATTGCGCAGGCATTCGCGCCGCGCGGCATCGCGCTTGGCATTCGATTCTGGCGTGTAGTCGGGAAATTTCTTGAACGAATCGTGGGCGCAGAGATCGGCCTGCTTCCACGCCACGCCGGCTTTGCGCTGGTTCTCGTCAGCACGCGCGGGGCCGCCATGCAGCATCAGCAGTGCCCCCGCGAGCATGACCATCCCGGCATAGAGCGACAATCGCGCCATAATTTGAGTCTAGCGCCGCCTGGCCGGCGTCGACAAGCGGAGACGCACAGCGCGACGGGGCGCTTTGCCGCGCATCATTCGATGCCGGCCTCGTGGAGGTAGCTCAGCTCGACGAACCGCTCCGCCGGCGGCAGCGGGGCGTGAAGCGCGCCGGTTTCGGCCATGAAGTCGATCACCTGCCGCAGTCCCGCGATTGCGATCTCGCCCGCCTCGGGCAGGACGTGCCGCTCGGGCTCGAAATAGAGCTGCAGGGTCCGCCGCGCGCTGGTCTCGGACACCGCCTCGGTCGCGACGATCGTGGCGACCACCGCGTCGCGCCGCGCCGGGTTGCGAATGAAGCGGAACGCGGCGCCGAGCGCACGGACATATCCCACCACCTGATCGCGATGCGAAGCGGCCCACGAGCGCCGCGCCGCAGTGACGGTATAGAGGAATTGCGGCACCGCATCGCTCGACACGCCGAGGCGGCGAAAGCCCTCGTCGAGCGCCTCGAAATCCTCCGGCTGGCCAAGCGGCACCGCGTCACAGGGGCCGCGCTGCAGGCAGGCGAGACGCTGAGGCGTGCCGGAGATCGTCTTGACCCGCACGTCGACTTCGCGCACGCCGCTCATGGCCAATAGCTTCCAGCTCGAATAGGCGATCGTGCCGGCGGGATCGGCCATGCCGATCGTGCGGCCTCTGAGGTCGGAGATGGTGGCGATCTCGGGCCGCGCGACGAGGCTGTAGATGGGATTGGCGAATTCCGCCGCGATCGCGACCGCGTCCGAGCCCGCGAGCGCCTGCGCGATCAGGAACGGCGTCGCGACATGGGTGAGATCGACGGTGCCGTCCTCCAATGCCTTCACCATGTTCTCGCCGCCGCCGGGGATGAGGATGTTGTGGAACGCGAGGCCCTCGCGCGTGAAGAACCCCTCGCGGTCGGCGACGAAGATCGGCAGCGAATAGATGCTGCGCACCGCCGAAAAGGCTTGGCCGTAGCGCAGTATCGCCGGTTCCGCAGCGGCGAGCGCAGGCGCCATTACGAGCGCAGGCGCCATGACCAGCGCGGCGAGCGCGAACCGCAGGCGCATCGCGGCTCCCCTATTGGCGGTCGAGAATGCAGTCGACTTCGACCGGCGCCTTGGGATCGGACGCGGGCTTGCGCGCGTGCGCGATCTCGCGATAGCCGTCCTTGCCGCAGGCGATGTCGACATCGTCCGGATCGATGCTCTTGTCAAAGCCGCGGACAAAGTAGTGGCCTTGCGAATCGGTACGCAGGATCATGCTCGAGTTGAGATTCTTCACCGTCACGGTGATCTTTGCGTCGTCGATCGCGTCGCCGCCCTTGTCCTTGACGAAGCCGAAGAAGGGCGGGCCGCTGTCCTGGTCGCCGCTATCCTCGTCGTTGCCGAAGCTGCCGCCGCCGGCCCACGCGTGTGAAGCGAGCGCCAACGCGAACGCGAGGATCGCGGCGCGGATGAGAGCGATGGGCATCTTCGGCGTCTCCTCACGGCAAATCATCTAGGCCTCGCGCCGCCAGGTGATGTTGACCCGCACGACCGCGCCGGCAATGTTGGGATGGGGCTGCGGCGGGCCCTCGAGATGCAGCATGTCGCCGTCGAAGCGCATTATGCGTACCTGCTCGGTTCCAACCCACGCCTCGTTCCACGCCGCCTCGACTGTGGTGACGACGCGGTCGCCCGCGACGCGGTAGCGGCCGGTATAGGCGATCATCGTGCGCAGCGCCGCCGCGCGCTCGGCATCGTTGGTTGGCACCGTGCGCCCTTCGCCGGTGACGACGGCGATCCAGCGCCCTTCGGCGGTCGCGATCTGGCAGCCGCGCGGGTTGCGCCCAAGCGGGTGCGATCGCTCGCCGGTGGCGGCGTCTTCGTAGACGGCCGAGACCAGTGTCCAGGTGCCGACGATACTCTCCACGTCCCTCACCCCTCTGCGCCAAGCCTCGCTCTTTTCGCACGCCAGGGGAAGGCCCGCGAGCGCCCTCACTCCCGCCGCGTGGCGCGCGGCAGACCCGCAAGCAGCGGCACGAAGCGCACCGGACCCAGATCCTCGATCGCGAAAGTCTCGCCGGTGCGACGCACGCGCAGCAGCTTCTGTTCAGCGCGCTCGCGGCCGACCGGCGCCACCAGGATGCCATCGGGCACCAGGCTCTCGAGCAGGTTTCCGGGAATGTCGGGCGCGGCGGCAGTGACGATGATGCGGTCGAACGGCGCCTGCTCCGGCCAACCCTTGGTGCCGTCGCCGAACCGCGTCGTGATGTTGTTGATGCGCAGCGCCGCGAAGCGCTGTTCGGCTTCCTTGAGCAGGCCGCGATGGCGCTCGATGGTGAAGACGCGACGGCACAGTCGCGCGAGCACGGCGGCCTGATAGCCCGAGCCGGTGCCGACCTCCAACACCTTGTGGCGCTCGTTGAGGTCGAGAGCCTCGGTCATCAGCGCCACCACCAACGGCTGGCTGATGGTCTGGCCGTGGCCGATCGGCAGCGCCACGTTGTCATAAGCCTGCTCGGCGAAGGCGGCCGGCACGAACAGCTCGCGCTTGACGCGCTCGATCGCGTCGAGGACGCGCTTGTCGCTGACGCCGGCGCCACGCAGCTCCATGATGAGCCGCGCGATCTTCTCGGCCGCGTCGCTCACGGGACGCGGGCCCGGTCAGCCATCTCGGCCGATCGTCTCGAGACCGCCGAGATAGGGGCGCAGTGCCGCCGGTACCGCTATGCTGCCGTCGCCGCGCTGGCAGTTCTCGAGCACGGCCACGAGCGTGCGCCCGACGGCGAGGCCCGAACCGTTCAAAGTATGGACCAGCCGCGGCCCCTTGCCGTCCTTGGGCCGGAAGCGCGCCTTCATGCGCCGCGCCTGGTAGTCGCCGCAATTGGAGCAGCTCGAGATCTCGCGATAGGCGCTCTGGCCCGGAAGCCATACCTCGATGTCGTAAGTCTTGCGCGCGGACGCGCCCATGTCGCCGGCGCAGAGCAGCATCACGCGATAAGGCAGCTCGAGCCGCGTCAGCACCTCCTCGGCGCATCGCGTCATGCGCTCGTGCTCTTCCTCGGAGCGGTCGGGATTCGCGATCGAAACCAGCTCGACCTTGGCGAACTGGTGCTGGCGGATCATGCCGCGCGTGTCCTTGCCCGCGGCGCCCGCCTCGGAGCGGAAGCACTGGGTGAGCGCGGTGAAGCGCAGCGGCAGCTCGGCCTCCTCGAGCATGGCGTCGGCGACCAGATTGGTGAGCGGCACCTCGGCGGTCGGGATGAGCCACAATCCGGTCGTCGTGCGGAACAAATCGTCGCCGAATTTCGGCAGCTGCCCGGTGCCGAAGACGGTCTCGTCGCGCACCAGGAGCGGCGGCGCGACCTCGCTGTAGCCGAACTCGCCGGTGTGGAGATCGAGCATGAAGGCGCCGAGCGCGCGCTCGAGCCGCGCCAAGCCGCGCTTCAGCACGACGAAGCGCGCGCCGGAGAGCTTGCCCGCCCGTGCGAAGTCCATCATGCCGAGCCCCTCGCCCAGGGCGACGTGATCCTTGGCCTGGAATGCGAAACTGGGCGGCAAGCCGTGCTGGCGCAGCAGAAGGTTCGCGGTCTCGTCATGTCCGTCCGGCACGTCATCCGCCGGCGCGTTGGGGATGGGCGCGAGCGTGTCGTCGATTTGTGCGCGCAGCCGCGCGGCCAGGGCCTCGAGCCGTCCCTGCTCGTCCTTGCTCTCGGCGACGCGGCGCAGCAGGTCGTCGGCATCGCCGCCCTTGGCCTTGGTGGCGCCGATCTCCTTGGCGAGGCGGTTACGCTCGGCCTGAAGCTGCTCGGCCCGGGTCTGGGCCGCGCGCCAGTCGCGGTCGGTCTCGAGGAGCGTGGCCGATTGCGGAGCCAAGCCGCGGCGCGCGAGCGCGCGGTCGAGCGCCTCGGGGTTCTCGCGAATCCAGCGGATGTCGAGCATGGGTCAGGTGTCCTGGTCTTCCGCGGCCTCGCGCTCGGCGCGCTTCTTCTCGACCAGCTTGCAGCAGTAAATCGAGATCTCGAACAAGAGCAGCAGCGGCACGGCGAGCGACACCTGGCTGAAGATGTCGGGCGGCGTCAGCACCGCGGCGACGACGAAGACGCCGACGATCGCATAGCGCCGCTTCTCGGCGAGGAAGGTCGAGGTGACGAGCCCGACCCGCGCCATGAGCGTCAAGAGGACGGGAAGCTGGAACGCGATCCCGAAGGCGAGCATGAGGCGCATGACCAGCGTCAGGTACTCGCTCACCTTGGGTTCGAGCTCGATTGGCAGGGTGCCGGTGCCACCAGGCGTTTCGAAGCTCAGGAAGAAGCGCCAGGCGACCGGGAAGATCACGTAATAGACCAGCGAGCCGCCCATGATGAACAGGATCGGCGTCGCCGCGAGATACGGCAGGAATGCCTTGCGCTCCTGGCGATAGAGGCCGGGCGCGACGAACAGCCAAATTTGTGCCGCGATTACCGGAAAGGCGAGGCAGAAGGCGGTCCAGAACGCGACCCTCAAGTCGGTGAAGAAGGCCTCGGTCAGGTCAGTGTAGATGAAGTGGCGTCCGGGCTGGTCGCCCATCGCGTGGTAGAGCGGCTGCGCCAGGAAATTGTAGATCGGCTTGGCGAGGTACCAGGACGGCCCGAACATCACCAGGAACGCGAGCGCGGAATAGACGAGGCGCTTGCGCAGCTCGATCAGGTGATCGAGCAGCGGCATCTTGCCTTCGTCGAGTTCTGCGTCGCGGTCGGTCATCTAGGCCGGGTGGCGCGTCGATGGGGCGGACGCCGACGCTTCGTGCGCAGGCTCGGGCTCGGGCTCGGGGACCGGCGTGGGCGGCGGCAGCGCGGCGGCGGGGGCTTCCGGCGAGGGCTCGGGTGGCTTCGGCAGCTCGGCCATGGGGTCCCGGAGCACGGGATCGCTGAGCGCGCCGTGGATTTCGCCGTGCGGATCGATGTGCCTGGCGATCTCTTCCTCGACGTTGAAGCTGGTCGCCTTTTCGACCTGCTTGCGGACCTCATCGAGTTCGGCTTCGCGCACCATCTGCTCGAGGCTGCCCTGGAATTCATGTGCCACCGCGCGCGCCTTGCGCACCCACATCCCGACCGTGCGCATCGCCCGCGGCAGGTCCTTGGGCGGAATGCAGACGAGCGCCACCACGCCAATGAGCGCCAGCTCGGACCATGCGAAATCAAACATCGTCGACCATTGCTCTGCCCGCGCGGCGCGGATCATGGCAGATGGAGGACGCCATCGCAACGCGCCCCACCCTCCGCCGCAGCCGCGTCAGGGCATGGCGACGGCCTTTGGACCGGCCGCCGCCTGGCGCACCTTCTCGAGCCAGTGCAAGGCTAGGAGATCGACCGCCGAAATCAGCGGAATCGCGCCCAGCACCGCCAGATTCTGGGCCGGCGTGAAATGGGCCGCGACGAGCACGCCGATCAGTAGCGGCAGCGCCGCGCTGCCCAGGCGCGAGAAACCTTGGCACCAACCGACCCCAGTCGAGCGCACGAAGGTCGGGTAGGCCTGAGCCGCCACCACGATGATGCCGCTGGCGCTGCCGCCGAGGAAGAACCCCGCCGCGGTCGCGACCGTCGCCACCGGCAGGAAATCGGGCGCGGCATAGCCCAGGAGCGCCGTGCTCACCGTGCCGAGGACGAAGGTGAAGGCGAGCGGCACATAGCCCCAGCGGTCGATCAGCACGCCCGACAGCACCGTGCCGACCACGCCGCCGATATTGTGCAGCGCGAGACACAGTGCCGCCTGCGGCGCGGTCAGGCCCGCCTGCTTCAGCAAGGTCGGAATCCACACCAGCGAGGCGATGAGCGCGCCGAAGGCGGTGAAGAACAGGAGCCACAGCAGCACCGTCAGCAGCCCGCGCCCGCCGGTGAAGAGATGCTTCACCGGCATGCCGGCGCGCGCCTCCTCGGTGATGACGAAGCGGCTAACCGACGGCCCAACTGCGCCGGGCGCGAGCCGTGCCAGCACGCGCCGCATGCGCTCCTCCTGGCCGCCGCGCAGCGCCATGAAGCGCAGCGATTCGGGGACCCGAACCACGAGCAGAACGACGAACAAAAGACCGGCCACGCCGCCCACCCAATAGACCGAGCGCCAGCCGAAATCGGCGATGAGATAGGCGCCCAGCAGGCCGACGAAGATGCCGCCCCCCGGCAGGCCGCCCCACAGCACCTCGACGATGCGCGCGCGCATGCGCTGCGGTGTGTATTCCGCCACCAGGGCCACGAAACAGGGCGATGCGCCGCCAAGCCCGAGGCCGGTGAGGAAGCGGATGCCGGCCAGCGTCTCGAACGAGGTGGCGAACGGCGTCGCCAGCGTCGCCAGCGAGAAGAGCAGGGTGCATGCGACCAGGAACCGGCGCCGTCCCCAGCGGTCGGCGCACGGCCCGAAGATCAGCGAGCCGATCAGCGAGCCCCATTGCGCAGACGAGAAAATGGGCCCCAGCAGCGCGGGCGGCAGGTGGAACTCGCCGGCGATGAGCGGCGCGGTGACGCCGATCGACTGCGAATCGTACCCGTCGGCGAGCGCGATCAGGAAGCAGACGCCCAGGATCCAAATCTGGTACGAGCCGAAGCCGCGCCGATCGATGATCTCGCTGACGTTGACGGCGTTCGTCGCCATTGGTTCCCTTCCCGCGGGCCGCGGCCGATGGGCATCATCCCACCACCGATGCGCGTCGCTGTCACCGGCCCTTCGCCCACGGCGAGGGCGTGAGCGGCTATTCCGCCGCTTCGCCGTTCTGCTCGAGCTCTTCATCGGGCTCGGGCGGCGCTTCGGGCGCGATCTCGGTCAGCAGGGTGGCCGGCCGCGGGCCGATGAGGCCGGCCGCGCGCAGCTCATCCACGCCCGGCAGGTCGGCGAGTTCGGCGAGTCCGAAATGCATGAGGAATGCGTCTGTCGTAACCCAGGTCGCGGGACGCCCGACCGTCATCTTGTGGCCCTTGGGCATGATCCAGCCCGCTTCCATCAGCGTGTCGAGCGTGCCTCGGCTGATGATGACGCCGCGGATGTCCTCGATCTCGGCTCGCGTCACCGGCTGGTGGTAGGCGACGATGGCGAGCGTCTCGACCGCGGCGCGCGACAGCTTGCGCGACACCTTGCGCTCAAGCTTGAGGCGCGGCGCCAGATCGGGCGCGGTGCGCAGGGTCCAGCCGTTGGCGACGCGCACGATGTTGACGCCGCGCGGCCGGTACAGTTCCACGAGTTCGGCCATGAGCGAGGCCACGTCCGCGCCCGCCGGCAGCCGCTCCTTCACGCTTTCCTCGTCGAGCGGCGCGGCGGCGGCGAAGAGCAGCGCCTCGAGCAGCCGCAGGTGATCGGGATGGGGATCGATGTCGGGCGTCATGGGCTCTCGGGCGTGCTGCGGAGGAAGATGGGACCGAACGCGGCATCCTGACGCAGCTGCAGCTTGCCGGCGCGGGCGAGTTCGAGGCTGGCGGAAAACGTCGAGGCAATGGCGGAGCGCCACACGATGCCGGTGCCCGCGACCGCCGGCAGGAAGGTCATCAGGCTGCGCCATTCGGGGACGCGGCCCAGGATTCGCGACAGACGCTGGAGCGCGTCATCCATCGAATAGAGCTCCGGCGGCGTGATGTGGAGGACCGCGCCCTCCTTACGCTGCTTGCCTTCGCCATAGGCCTTGAGGAGGTCGTAGAGCGACACGTCCCACACCGGCACAGTCACGCGCGGCAAACCTTCGGGCGCGCCGCGCTGGAACACGTCGCGGCCCAGTTGCGGCCGGGCCATCAGGCGGACGCCGGCGGCCTGCATCGCCTCGAGCCGCTGGAGCTGGTAGGCGAGCGCCGCCGCCATTTCCTCGCCCGTCGGCTCGTCGGGCTCGGGCGGTTGCGGCAGGAGGAGCCTCGACTTGAGATAGGCGAGCCACGCCGCCATCACCAGATAGTCGGCCGCGATCTCGAGCTTGAGCCGGCGCGCCGCGGCGATGAAGGCGAGGTATTGGTCGGCAAGCTTCAGGATCGAGATGCGGGTGAGATCGACCTTCTGCTCGCGCGCGAGCGTCAGGAGCACGTCGATCGGCCCCTCGTAGCCTTCGAGGTCGACCACGAGATCGGCCGTCTCCGGCGGCGGCGCCCGTTCGTCCTCGAACGGCTCGGTCTCAGTCATAGGCCCTGCCCGACACCCAGCGCATCGCGTCCATGATCCAGCTTACCGGCCGATCCACCACGGTGGCTACAACATCGAGCGACTGGCCCGAGGAGGTCGCGATCATCGGCGCGAACACCACCAGCGTGATGATGATCAGCATGCCGTAGCGCTCGGTCCGCGCCAGCGGCACGGCCAGAGCCTCGGGCAGCAGACCGACCGCGACGCGCCCGCCGTCGAGCGGCGGGATCGGCAGCATGTTGAAGACGGCGAGGATCGCGTTGACCAGGATCGACACATAGAGATTGGCCGAGATCCACGCCAGCGCGGTCGCCGCCATCCCCGGATCGGCGGCGTCACCGGCGCCGGCGCACAGCCGCAGCAGGGCCGCGGAAACCAGCGCCAGAACGAGATTCGTCGCCGGTCCCGCGGCGGCCACCAGCACCATGTCGCGGCGCGGCCGCCGGAGTCGCGCGAATGCCACCGGCACCGGCTTGGCATAGCCGAACATGAACCGCCCCTGCGACACGAACAGCAGCAGGAGTGGCAGGAGGATGGTACCGTAGAGATCGATGTGACGCAGCGGGTTGAGCGTGACGCGGCCCATGCGGAAAGCGGAATCGTCGCCGCAGCGATACGCGACATAGCCGTGCGCCGCCTCGTGCAGCGTGATCGCCAACAGCACGGGAATCGCGGTCACCGACAGTCGCAGCAGGAGGTGCGACAGGTCCAACCTACCCCTCCCCGCCCATGAGCGCGGCGAATCGCAGCTCGGCCGCGCGCCGGTCGAACGGCTCGATCCGCGCCCGGCGCAGCGCCTCGCCGCCGGCAAGCCGCCTTGTCGCGGCTGCGGTGAGCGGCGCCGCTCGGCCCGCCACGTCCCTCATCTCGGCGGCGTCGCCGTTGCAGTGGAGCGTGATGTCGCACCCCGCCGCCAGCGCACGCGCCGCACGCTCGCCGATCCCGCCCGGCAAGGCCGCCATCGAGACATCGTCCGAAAGGAGGACGCCATCGAATCCGATGCTAGCGCGTATGACCTCGCGGATCAGGCGCGGCGACAGGGTCGCCGGCGCATCCTGGTCGATCGCGCCGTAGAGGATATGCGCGGTCATCGCCCACGGCATGGCGGCGAGCGCGCGGAACGGCGCGAAGTCGCTGGCCTCGAGCGCGGAAAGCGGCGCGTCGACGCGCGGCAAGGCGTAATGGCTGTCCACCGCCGCGCGGCCGTGGCCGGGAATGTGCTTCAGCACCGGCAGCACGCCCCCCGCCAGCAGCCCGTCGCACGCCGCGCGCCCAAGCGCAGCGACAGTCTCGGGCGAGTCGCCATAGGCCCGGTCGCCGATCACGGGGTCGGCGCCTTCGGCCGGCAGGTCGAGCACCGGCATGCAATCGACCGAGATGCCCAGCGCTGCGAGATCGTCGGCGATGAGGCGAGCCCCCAGACGCGCAGCCTCGCGCGCCCGCGCGCCGCCCCGCGCCGCGATCGCGCCCGCCGCCGGATACACGTGAAAATGCGGCGGCTTCAGCCGCGCCACCCGCCCGCCCTCCTGGTCGATCAGCACCGGCGCGTCGGCGCGCCCGAGGCAGTCGCGCAGGGACGCGACCAGGCGGCGCACCTGGCCCGGCTCCTCGCAGTTGCGCGCGAACAGAATGAACCCGACCGGATCGGCGTCGCGGAAGAAGGCGCGCTCGGACACGGAAAGCGCCGAACCGGCGAGGCCGAAGATAGCGGCGAGCGGCTCACGGCCTGACAAGGATGCACCCGATTTTGCGCTGCCTCAGATCCTCGCACGCGCGCTGCGCCGCCGCACCGTCGGCGAGCGGTCCGGCCTCGACCCGATAATAGACGCCGCGGTTGCCCAGATCGGCGCGAACGGTGCGCTGCTCAAGGGTCCCGAGAATGTCGGCCTGCGCGCGCTTCAGCCGGGCCCACTCGTGCTCTGCTGCCTCCGGAGTGCGCACCGCGGCAAGCTGCAGGAAAAATCCGCTCGCCGACGCGGCGGGTTGCAGCGGCGTGGCGGCGGCGGGCGCAGGAGCCGCGGCAACGACGGGCGCCGCGCTCGCGACGGGCGGCGCTGCGGGCGGTGCAGCGGCGGCTGCATCGGGCTGCGGCGGCGCTTCCGATGCTGCGGCGGGCGCCGGCTCCATGACCTTGGGCTCGGGCGGGGCCGGGCGGGGCAGCGGCGTCTCCGGCGGCGGCAGCAGCTGTTCCACCCGCGAGTCGGGACGGCCGCCATTGAGGACATAGATGTTCTGGTCGGGCACGGTCATGCCGCCGGGATTGACCGGGGGCACCTTCACCGGCCGCTCGTCGGCGTGAATGATCGGCACGGCAGCGCTGGTGCCGTGATGGCTCACCGCGCGCCATGCCGCCCACGCGAGCGCCGCCGACACGCCCATCGCCGCGAGCGCCAATACGACGACGAGCGTTCCGTGCCGGCGGGGGGCGGGCGCATCCTGAGATTGGAGGTCAACGCGAAACGACATCACCGCATCTCCTCGGCCGGCGCGACGCCGAACACCGCAAGGCCGGACGCCACGACAAAAGCCACCCCTTGCACGAGTGCGAGCCTCGCCAATGTCACGTCTGGCGCGGCGCTCACGATGAAGCGCAAATTCGCATCGTCCATCCCCCGGGTCCAGAGCCCGTGGAACGCAGCGGCGAGATCGTGCAGGAAAAACGCGATGCGATGCGGCTCGTGCGCCTCGGCGGCGGCCTCGACGACGCGCGGCCAGGTCGCAAGCTGGCGCACCAGCGCGATCTCGTCGCGATCGGCAAGGCGATCGAGCGGCGCCGCCGCGAGCGCATCGGGCGCGAGCGCCTCGGGCGAGAACATTTCCGTCGCGTGGCGCAGCACCGACCGCGCGCGCGCGTGGGCGTATTGCACATAGAAGACCGGGTTGTCCTTGGACTGCTCGACCACCTTGGCGAAGTCGAAATCGAGCGCCTGGTCGTTGCGACGCGTCAGCATGACGAAGCGGAACACGTCCTTGCCGACCTGGTCCACGACCTCGCGCAAAGTGACGAAGACGCCGGCGCGCTTCGACATGCGCACCGGCTCGCCATGGTCGAGGAGATTGACCAGTTGGCACAATTTCACGTCGAGCGCGCCTGCGCCGCCGGTGAGCGCCGTCACCGCCGCCTGCATGCGCTTCACATAGCCGCCGTGATCGGCGCCCCACACGTCGATCATGTCGGCGAAGCCGCGCTGGTACTTGTCGAAATGGTACGCCATGTCGGCGGCGAAATAGGTCCATGAGCCGTCCGACTTCTTGAGAGGCCGGTCGACATCGTCGCCGAACGGCGTCGAGCGGAACAGCGTCAGCGGCACCGGCTCCCAGTCGTCGGGCAGATGACCCTTTGGCGGCTCGAGCGTGCCGACATAAACGAGGCCCCGCGCTTCAAGCGTCTCCATCGCGCGTTCGATCGCGCCCGAGTTCACGATTTCACGTTCGGACGTGAAGACGGCGTGTTCAATCCCAAGCGCCGCGAGATCCTGCTTGATCATCTCCATGATCAGCTTAATGGCGATATCGCGGAATGTCGGCAGCCATTCGGCTTCGCGATCTTGCCAATCCGCCCCGCTCCATAAGTTCCTCACCATTGACGCCGCGATGCTGCCGATCTCCTTCATGTATTCGCCGGGATAAAAACCTTCGGGAAGCGCGCCGATTTTACCTCCGAGCGCCTCGCGGTAGCGGACATGCAGCGAGCGCGCGAGCGCGTCGACCTGCGCGCCCGCGTCGTTGATGTAATACTCGCGCGTCACCGCGAATCCGACCTTCGCCAGAAGAGACGCCAAGGCGTCGCCGACCACGGCGCCGCGGCCGTGGCCGACATGCATCGGACCGGTCGGATTGGCCGAGACGTATTCGACATTGACCGGCCGCCCCTGCCCCATCGTTGAATCGCCATAGGACGGGCCGGCGCGCAGCAGCTCCGCGAGCCGCGCGTGCCAGAACGAATCCCTGAGCCGCAGGTTGAGAAAGCCGGGCCCCGCGATTTCGGCCGCGGTTACGTCAGGAAGGCGCGCCAGCCGGGGCCGCAGGCGCTCGGCGATCGCCTTGGGCGCCATGCGCGCCGGCTTCGCCAGCACCATGGCGGCGTTGGTCGAGAGATCGCCGTGCGCCGGGTCGCGCGGCGGCTCGACGGCGATGCGGCTGGCGTCGAGCCCGGCGGGCAGCTCGCCGGCGCCCACGAGCGCCTCGATCTCGGCGACGATGAAGCCGTGGAAATGCGCGTAAAGGTCCATCACGTCGTCGCGTAGCGGTCGAACAGGCGAAAATGTTCGTCGAGCGCGAAGCGGTCCGTCATGCCGGCGATATAGTCCGCGACGGTGCGCGCAGTCTCCGGCGCGCCGGGCCCGCGCGTCTGCGCCCGCCATTCGGTCGGCAGGCACAGCGGATCGGCGCAGAACAGATCGAACAGCTCGCGCACGATGCGTTTGGCCTTGGCGCCCATGCGGGCCACCCGGTAGTGCCGGTACATGCGCTCCATCAAGAACTTCCGCAGCGCGCGGTCATTGGCGCGCATCGGCTCGGAGAAGGACGCGACCGGCCGGCCCAGCGCGCGGATATCTGCGGCGCTCTCGATCCGCGCCTCGGCGATGCGGCGCCTGGTCTCGGCGACGAGGTCGTTGACCATGCGGTCGATCAGGCGGCGGATCGCCTCGTGGATGAGCCGCGGCTCCTCGATGCCGGGATGGCGCGACGCGACTTCGGCGAAGACCGCGCCGACCAGCGGCAGGTCGGCCAAGTCCTTCACGGTGAACAGCCCGGCGCGCAACCCGTCATCGATATCGTGATTGTTGTAGGCGACATCGTCGGACAGCGCCGCGACCTGCGCTTCAGCCGCGGGCCAGGTCGCGAGCTCGAGATCGTGGCGCGCGACATAGTCGGCGACGGTCGGCGGCAGCGTCTTGCGGTCGAGCGGGCCGTTATGCTTGACCGTGCCCTCGAGCGTCTCCCAGGTGAGGTTGAGCCCGTCGAAATCGGCATAGCGCCGCTCGAGCCGGGTCAGCACGCGCAACGTCTGGTCGTTGTGGGAGAAACCGCCGAAGGGCTTCATCGCCGCGTCGAGCGCCTCCTCGCCGGCGTGGCCGAAGGGCGTGTGGCCGAGATCGTGCGCCAGCGCGAGCGCCTCGGCTAAATCCTCCTCGAGCGCCAGCGCACGGGCGATACTGCGCGCGATCTGCGCCACCTCGATGCTGTGCGTCAGGCGGTTGCGGTAATGGTCGCCCTCATGCGTCACGAACACCTGCGTTTTGAACTGCAGGCGGCGGAAGGCGGTCGAATGGATGATGCGGTCGCGGTCGCGCTGGAACGCGCTGCGCGTCGGGCTTTCGGGCTCGGCATGGAGCCGCCCGCGGCTCTCCGCGGGATGTGACGCGTAGCGGGCGAGGTCCGGCATCATCCCCGGCAACCTAGCCCCTGGACCGCCGCGCTTGCAATGTTCGCCGGCCCTCGAAGCAGCGACTCGTTCACCATTTCGCACTATGATCGCGTGACGGCTTACGGCCGGGCCAAATTGACAAATCGCGCGAAGCCCCTAGATAAGAGGGGCGCGGATGGCGACAGGAGTGCGCAATGGCGGAAGGGCACGGCATCCCGTCCGAGGGCCAAGTCAGCTTGACCGCAAGCGCAGCGCGGCGAATCGCCGAGCTTAGGAGCCAGGAGAACGCGCCCGACGCGTTCCTGCGGCTGGCGGTATCGGGCGGCGGCTGCTCCGGATTCCAATACGGCTTCACCTTCGACAAGGAGCGCCGCGCGGACGATCTCGTGTTCGCGCGCGACGGCGTCGAGCTGGTGATCGACGAGGTGTCGCTCGAACTGGTCAAGGGCGCCGAGCTCGATTTCGTCGAGGACCTGATGGGAGCCTATTTCCAGGTCCGCAATCCCAACGCCGCCTCGTCCTGCGGCTGCGGCAATTCATTTTCGGTGGCCTGAACGTCGAGGCGCGCGGCCGCGCCATGAAGATCGCCACCTGGAACGTCAACTCGGTGAAGGCGCGCCTCGGCCATGTGCTCGCCTGGCTCGAGGAGGCGAAGCCCGATGTCCTGTGCCTCCAGGAGATCAAGTGCGTCGACGCCGATTTCCCGACGCTCGAGGTGAAGGGGCTCGGCTATCACGTCGAGACTTTGGGCCAGCGCACCTATAACGGCGTCGCGCTCCTTTCGAGGGAGCCGGCGCGAGACATCGTCCGCGGCCTCGCCGGCGACGACAGCGACCAGCAGGCGCGCTACATTGAGGCGAGTTTCGGCGCCTTGCGCGTCGCGTCGATCTATCTCCCCAACGGCAATCCGGTCGGCACTGACAAGTTCGACTACAAGCTCGCCTGGATGCGCCGGCTCGAGACGCATGCACGCGCGCTCCTCGATGGCGAGCGTCCTTGCGTGCTGGCCGGCGACTACAATGTCGCGCCCACCGACGACGACGTTTTCGACCCGGTCGAATTCGGCAACGACGCGATCTGCCGACCTGAGTCGCGGGCGCGCTTTCGCGTGCTCTTGAATCTCGGGCTGGTCGATGCCTTCCGCGTGTTCCACCCCGAGCCGCACCGCTACAGCTTCTGGGACTACCAGAACAATCGCTGGAAGAACGACGAGGGGCTCAGGATCGACCATCTGCTGCTGACGCCGCAGGCCGCTGACCGTCTCGTCGCAGCCGACATCGATCGCGGCCCGCGCGGGCGCGACAAGGCGTCCGACCATACGCCGGTGTGGTGCGAGGTTGCCGCCTGATTAGAACTTCACGCCATAGCGCAGGGTGAAATTGTCGAGCTCGCTGCGCTCGCTCAGGAAGTCCGGAGTGGTCGCGCGGTCGAGCGACAGGGTGAGGCTGTGCCGGTCGCCGAACTGGTAGCCGAACTCGAACGTGCTGTGGAGCGCGAGCGGCGGCCCCAGCGAGCGGCGATAGAATTCGTCGGTGCCAGGCCGGGTCAAGGTGCCGGCGAGGCTCAACGTGCCGAAGAACCGGTCGCTGTCGAACAGGTTCCATCCCAGGCCGGCATAGGAGCGGCTAGCGCCGGTCTCGGGGTCGGTGGTGATGGCGAACCGCGAGCGCGGCGAGAACAGGAACTGGATCACGCCCTTGCCCGGCGTGGTGAGCGAAATCTGCAGATCGCCGTGGGACGAGGAGGGCCCGAACGGCTCGCTCAGCGGGTCAGGAAAGTTAAGACGGAATTCGGGCAGCGGAGCGTTGCCCGGCACCAGCATGCCACCGCCGCCAGCCGACGCCGAAGACGCCGCCAGCACCACTGCGGCAAACGCCCAGGCGCCCAGCCCGGCCCGCGCGCGGCGGCGCAGGAAGCGCCCCGCCACGGCCGCGTCGAACGCGGTCACCATGGCCTCTGACGGCTCTAGGAAGCGGCAGGCCAGCGTTCCCGCCTTGCGGTCGCGGCGCACGGCCGCGGCCCGGACGGCGTGACGCGCTGCGCTCCCGGCGACCTGGAGCTGCCCGTCGATGCGGCCGCCAACATCGACCGCCGGTGCGGCCTCGTGCAGGAACCCGCCCAGTGACCAGCCCCGCGCGGTGAAATCGTCGTTGCCGAGCAGCACCGTCACGGGCGGCGCGGCATACCGCCGGTCGCGACGAAGTTTCTTATGTGTCAGAGATGTAGTCGACGTTCTTAACATCAGACCTGAGCACGAATAGCGATCACGCTAGAATAGCGGCCCGCGGCCATGCTATCGGCGATCGGCAAAAGTATATCCGAGCCCGCCCGGCCGAACAACTCGGCCGCGCGGCCGCTGTGGCTAGCTCGTGATCTGTCCGGTGTTTGTAGCTCGTGATCTGTCCGGTTTTAGAACTGCTCCAGCGAGGGGGCA
>Ga0209415_10000985_pt1 | contig 54125 bp, 51 predicted proteins | sample PeaSoiSIISIP2007_FD_187696 | JGI IMG/M metagenome (GOLD analysis project Ga0209415, IMG submission 187696) | Peat soil microbial communities from Weissenstadt, Germany - SII-SIP-2007 (SPAdes) (version 2) | ecosystem: Environmental > Terrestrial > Soil > Wetlands > Peat | place: Germany... | reverse complement strand
TTCGCTCAGGATGACACCAAAATAATTGCAGTGACTTGATATTTTATAGTGTTTTTAGACTTTCTGCAGCGGAATCAACAATGGTTTAGCAAAAGAAGTTAATGAGTACGTGCACGACTAAAATTTGTCCCGACATATATAAGAGTATGGTAAAATATGTTATTGAAGGGATGTTGTGTGATGTACTATTACGTTCAACCGGGAGATTCTCTGCACAGTATTGCTATGGCTTATAATACAACGGTTAGAGATTTGATGAATTTAAATCCTCAAATCAGTAATCCCCATAGAATTCATGTAGGTGAAAGAATTAAAGTTAGTAGCAGTCAACATTGGGGGCATAATAAATGGGGCGGCAATAACGAATGGGGTCGCAATGAATGGAAAGGCAATAAATCCGGACAACATGGTCATAAGCGGTAAAAGGATTAGCAATAATAACAGTGATCAATTGGGCGATTGCTGAGGTTAGATCTAAAAAAGGGAGACGTTAAGCTCCCTTTTTTCTTGTTTAAATTAACTGTCTGTCCTTGATTTTGCAAGTGCTCTTGCTCTTTTAGGACTAAGACAGTTTTGCTCAGAAGTGCATTGTAGGAATATTATTTACCACTTCGATTACCAAGGGCACATCTAAAGAGTTAAGTTGATTATATAATCAAAGAACTGGTGATTTCGTTAGAAAATATTATAATGGTAAGGATACGTAACATAATTAGGGGAGGTATGGTTATGGATAACTTTGAAAAGGTAACAATAGTTAAGAAAGCCAATATCTATTATGATGGAAAAGTGACTAGCAGAACGGTCCTGTTTGAAAACGGTGAAAAGAAAACCTTAGGTATTATGCTACCTGGTGAATACGAATTTGGTACCTCAAACAAAGAAATTATGGAAATTACACAAGGTCACGTTAAAGTAAAATTACAGGGTGAAAATGATTGGTCTACCTTCACAAGTGGAGATTCTTTCGAGGTATCAGCGGATTCTAAATTCAAGCTTATAGTAAAGGAAACGACTGATTATTGCTGTTCATATATTGAACGATAAGATTTAATAAATTAGATTAACATACAAGAGCATCTGCGGTACTAGCGGATGCTCTTGTATTTGCTATCTTCCAAATTATTGATATAATGATAATAATATGAATGAAGGGGGTTGGAACATGAGCGAAGTTGTAAAATTTATATCTGAAGCGGGGACATTTTATATTGCCACTGTTGACGGTAATGAGCCCAAGGTACGTCCATTTGGCCTGGTGATTGAGCATGAAGGTAAGATTTATTTCGGTACCAGCAATCAGAAAAATATATACAAACAGTTACAGGCAAATCCCAATTTCGAAGTCAGCACCACAGCTAAGGACAATCGGTGGATAAGACTTAAAGGAAAAGCAGTATTTGATAATAATTTGGCAGTGAAAGCCAAAGCTTTTGAAAAGTTGCCACATCTTAAGGATATTTACAACTCAATGGATAATCCTATTTTTGAAGTTTTTTATGTCTCTGAAGGAGAAGCTACGATCTATTCCTTCAATGGTGAGTCAAAAACATTTAAATTGTAAATATATTATGAAAGCTTAAAAAGGAGCAGACATCTGTTTATCGGCTATCTTGAACGGGATGAGGCGCCGAATTGGAGGATATTTCCACAAAGATACTGGCAACAATGACAAATAAAATGCCAATGCCCCTAGTTGTCATAACTAGGGGCATTAAAATGGTCAAATAAAATCACAACCACTTCTTGTTGTGTTAACTGGAGCCAACGATGGGACTCGAACCCGCAACCTACTGATTACAAATCAGTTGCTCTACCAATTGAGCTACGTCGGCTTGTGTTATTAGACAAGTATTATTTTAACAATATTGATAGTCATGGTCAAGGGTCTAGCACTAAGAAATTTATGGGATGTTCATTTGACTATAGGTAGTGACTAGGACCTATATCGCCTTAAATTGTGACTATTGCATTATACTCTAAAACGCGTAGAGGTTATACAATGTAAATAGGTGATAAATCTAGGGTTGATCTTTTCAGAATAGTGAGCTTAATAGACGGTAGAAGGTAGAAGGGGTAGGGGTGGAAATGCCATTAATTAAAACAATAGGAAGGTTATTTAAAGGAGAAGAGTCTGAACAACCTAATCTAGTAAAGGTTAAACCGATTTATAGGACTGAACCGACCAGTTTAGATATTAAGGCAAATAAAAAAGCCGATAATGTTTCTGGAAAAAATGAATCATTACTTAACGAACTTAAGAAGTGCAGAGCTAGTATTGCAAGACGAGAAGGAATCAAACCCTATATGGTTTTTGCAGATTGGGAGTTAAATGCAATTATAGATGCGAAACCAATCAACGAAAGAGAATTATCATGGATAGAGGGATTTGACGAGGAAAAGGCTTTTAAGTACGGAAAAGAGATGTCAAGAATTTTCAGATACCTGTAATCCTATAACCCTTAAGATAGTCGGTAAAAAAAGTAGACCAGATGAGGCAGCATTTGGTTAGGGTGATCTATTTGGATGGGTATTTTTTTATTTTAAATTACACATGCTATTACTATGGTTGCACGATGTACTCAGATATATTCTGAACAAGAAGGAATGATTAAATGGATACGAAAAATGCGAAACAGCATGTTGCAGACGTAACGAATCATCTTCAAAATGCAAAAAATTGTTTAAACAATGCACTCAGAAATGTAGAAGAACTAGAAAATAAACAAAGAATTCAAGACACACTTAATGCTGTAGATGGAGCATTACAATCTGCCACGGCGACACTTACAACTTTTACGGGCGATTTATTTAGTTAAGGAGGAGCTTATGCTCCTCCTTTCTATATATAAATAGTCCTAGTCTTAAAATGGCAATTATAATGGGAGGGATTGGTTATTCTGGTTATACGGAGCAGTTTTAGCTAGCTGCGCAGCAGATTAGTGACTTGATTAATATGCACGCCAAATGATATTATTTGGATAACGTCAGTAGTAGGTAAAATTAAACAAATTTGAAGAAAGTGCCGTAACGATATATACTTCACTTATGGCTTAGAAAAGAAGGGATGTAGTTTTGGACACTTCTGTAAGATCAAACAGGCGGCAGGAACAAGATAATATGCTGAATGCCGCACTCGCTGAACTATCATTGGCGATTATCAGTCCGGTTACTACTCTTGATGAAGTGTATCGGACTGTTTTGGAAAAGGCAAGATCATTGACAGAAAGTCAGCATGGTTTTGTTTCCACAATTGACAGAAAGACAGGTGCCCACGTCAGTAACACGTTGACTGAAATGAGCAAAGGAGACTGTTCTGTCCAAGCAACATTGTATTCATTGCCAAGCAAACTGCACTGTTTGTATCATGGCTTATGGGGCCATGCTCTTAACACCCGTGCAGCATTCTTTACAAATACTCCAGCGGTTCATATGGCATCAAAAGGATTGCCTGAGGGACATGTGACGCTGAAAAATTATCTTGCGGTACCCGTCATGTTTGGCGGGTCACTTCTAGGACAAATTGCTTTAGCAAATTCTTCCCGAAATTATACCGATGAAGATCTTAAAATGATAACGAGGTTAGGAGAACTATATGCCGTAGTATTACACAACCGGCACCAGGAAAATGAGTTGCGCAGTAGCGAAGAGCGGTTTCGTTTTATGGTTGAAGCAGCGCCCTTTCCATTGGTTATTACAAGGTTGGCGGATCAATCTGTCCTCTATATCAACCACCTTGCATCAGAATTGTTCAGAGTACTACCTGAGGAAGCAGTAGGAAGAAAAGCCGCCGATTACTATGCGTCGCCAGAAGAACTGTTGAAAATCGTTACCGAAGTTCAAAAAGAGGGCCGGGTGTTAGATCGGGAATTGCAATTAAGAGATGAACATGCCCGAGTCTTTTGGGTGTTATTATCGGCAACCCAAGCGGAATGGGTCGATGATCTGGTAATTATGGTGGCAATCAATGATATCAGTGCTCGAAAATTGATAGAAGAAGAGTTGCATCTGCTGGCGGTAACAGATTCTTTGACTGGTATATTCAATAGACGTCAGTTTCTGGCTATGGGCGAAATAGAAATCAGCAAGTTTTATCGGTATCACAGACCGCTATCCATGATAATTTATGATGTTGATCTTTTCAAGGCAGTTAATGATACGTATGGACATCAAGCGGGTGATGCCGTTTTGAAAGAAATGACAAAGGCAGTGCAATTGCAACTTAGAGGTACAGACATTGTGGGAAGGGTTGGCGGTGAGGAGTTCGGAATTATCCTGCCGGAAACCACAATTTCAGACGCAGTGCTTGTAGCGGAGCGTATCCGTACTGCCATTGACAATTTTGTTTTCGAGTTTAGAGGGGCAACTTTACATATAACAGCCAGTTTCGGAGTTACTTGCCTGCGAGATGAAGACCGTTCGTTGGACAAGATTTTTAATCGGGCTGATGATGCATTGTATGATGCAAAAGAGTTAGGCAGAAATCGTGTTATACAGAAGTGAACGCTCTAAAGTAGTTAATACGCTCAAACCGATTGACTTTTTTCATAATCAGACCATCCAATTTGGTCTGATTATTATTATTTCTATACAAAAAAATAATATTTCTGCAAAACACCGATTTCCATTATTCAGGGATCTAATATAGATATGATTCTATGGTCTTGTATACGGAGCAATCGATCTTTTCTGCAACAATTTGTGGTAAGATAATAACTAAGATTTTGTGGAAATTTCCCGATGCCAACCTTAATTGAGAAGCTCTTTTTACATAACTAAATCACCGAGAGAGGTTGTTAAATCATGAGATTAGTAAAAATTGAGGAAGCAGTTCGTGGAAACATAGTTGCAAAAACCTTGAACAGTACTGGCGGAACGACTCTTATACGTGCAGGAGCGATACTTACCGATAAAATGATCGAGCTTATTAAAGTTCGTGGTTTTAGCTATCTATATATAGAAGACGAATCAAACATTGAAGTTGTTGAGGACGTTGTGAGACAAGAGCTAAGGCTTGAAGCTATTGGGGATATTCAAAAACTAACAGTAGCTATCATAGCAGCAAAAATTTCTCTTTCGAGAGACTTGTACTCACATTTGTTGAATATTATTAATTTATTAGTTAAGGACTTGTCGGCTAACACTATCACGATTATCAATTTAATTGATTTAAAAAATCATGATGATTATACATTTGTACATTCTGTAAATGTAACTATATTATGCTTAATGGTTGGTATTTCGTTGGGATATCCAACTAGTACTCTGAAAGAGTTAGGGATGGGTGCCATATTGCATGATGTAGGGAAAAAAGAAATTTCCTCAGATATTTTAAATAAAACCAGCCAGCTTACTAAGGAAGAATATGACATAATAAAACAGCATCCCCAAATTGGATATGAAAAAGTGAAGAATGTTCTTGAACTTGGAGCTGTTGGCAGATCAGTCATATTACAACATCATGAAAAATTAGATGGAACTGGTTATCCTGCCGGCAAGAAAGTAGATTCGATCCATGAATTCGCACGGATAGCTACCATTGCAGATGTGTATGATGCACTTACTAGTGACAGACCTTATAGAAAGAGGTATACTCCGAGCCATGCCTTAGAGTATTTGTACGGTGCATGTGGATCACACTTTGACTTACGACTTGTAAAAATATTTGCAGATCATATCGCGCCGTACCCGGTGGGTTGCCGAATTAAGCTTTCTAGCGGAGAAAGTGCTATCGTATCAGATATATCTGCGAATCGTTATCGCCCGATTGTAAGGGTCGGTAAAAATCAAATTGATTTATGTAAACAGCTAAACACAACGATAATTGATGTTTTAATGTGAGAAAAATAAAAAACTAAAAACCGTTGGTTTATTTCAAACCATTAGATAAAATGAGAGTGGAAATATAGAAATAAAAGCAAAATTCCTCCTAATTAAAGTAGGAGGAATGCTGTAAGGTTGGTTGAGGAAACCTTAGGTACATGAGCTGCCTATGTGCAAACTCCGATAGGCTAATCTGATAAATGCATCGCACCGTAGATTCTTTCGTCTTATGCCACTTCGTCAAAAATAAGTGGATTCAGCTTACCACACCTCAGGAAAAGCAACATTTACGTAATATTTTTCGATTTTTGTTTTATGACCTTTTTCCATGATGGACAAGTCATGAAACATTTTTTTCTGACTTTGATCACTGCTGGCATTAGCAAATGCTGCATACATGTTCATAGCCTCTTCTTCATTTTTCATAGCCAAGGCTAAAGCATCTGCAGGTCGCATGTGTATAGATAACTTTGGTTTGTCAACCGTTTCAGAAACCTTATAGTCTGCGGACTCATCAAAATGCATATCTTTGATATCTCGGGCAAGAAAACCTTCTAATAGCTTTTGATGTCCAAGTTCTTCTGCAGCGAGTTCGCAGAACATTTTTTTAATGTAAGCATCGACTACTTTTTCAGAAACTCCCTTATAAAATTCATAAGACTCAATTTCATTGCCAATAGCTATTGTTAGTATCGCTTTGTATTCTTCATTTGTCATACTTGAATTCCACCTTTCTTTTTGGATAGACCTGCAGGTGTAGAGGGAATCATTAGATTGGCACTGTTGGTTTGCTTCATAATCTCTTCCATCTGGCCTCCTCCGCAATTTACAATCCTCAAATTAAGATTAGAGACTATTGTTTGATTGACCATAGACAGGAGGAGTTTTAGTCTCTGGAACACTAACGATAGTATTTCCCTTTTTCGACTTTTAGAGCATAAGCATAGGTGAATTATTATCATTTCCATATATTTCCTTAACGCTATGCTCTGTCAGTAACACACTACAAAGTACCTGTTCGACATTCGTCTTTCATAATCCTTCTTAAAAATCTTCTTAAAAAATAATTATTCGATCAAAATGAGAAATCAAGAAGGGCTGCTGAAAGCCAAATCTAATATTCTCGAAGATATAAATGAAATTAATGAATATGAGACATAGGACGCAAAATATCCATGGCATTTTTGACTTGTTATTTTCTTTCATATGCCTTAGATGTTTTTTTGGTTTGAAGGAATTTAGTAATTTATAGAGAATCTAAATGTAACTTACAGCAAGATGAGCTGAAATATAGGGGGCGTTATGATGAATAGTAAGATTGCCGATTCGATTAAACTTAAAAATCAACCTGTAGCCGTATTTCGTTCAGATCAAAAACCAGAAGGAGCCTTGCAATTTAAGGAAGGAAAATGGGGCTGTGTAATTTCAATGTTAAATACCACAGCCAAAGGTCGCGCCACTGTCTTTGATGCTAAGACCACCACCTGTTCAGGGGGGAAAGTTGGACTTGGTTTTAATCGGTTCGAATTAGGTTTTATTGAACATTTCTTATCAACCGGCGGCGTTGGCGGTAGAGAAGGAGAATTTTACAAAAAGAATCCTGAGCTGGCTGCAAAGTTCGCTACTGGATTACCCGAAGTTGCCACAAAAACCTATATTGTTTTTAAACCTTTAGCAGAATTAACTGAGAGCGAAATCCCAGAAATCATTATCTTTCTAGTCAATGCAGACCAAATTTCTGCTCTAATACAGTTCGCCAATTATGATAAAACAACCCAGGACAATGTCAAGGTGGATTTTGGTGCTGGTTGTCATCAGTCTATACTTTATGCTCTGGACCAAGTGGAGGTGGAGAATCCAAAGTGCATTATAGGGCTAACCGATCCATCGGCACGTAAATTCATCGACAAAGACATCTTATCGTTTAGTATCCCATATAAACGTTTTTTAGAGCTAGAAGAGCAAGTCGATGAGAGTTTCTTGACTAAAGAAACATGGTTGCAAATTGCGGCACGGATTTAGACGGTATTATAACGATGCATCTATCTGGACACGCAGTATTGGACTGATTTTAGGCACAAAATAAACGGCGTAATCAGACTCAAGGCTGATTACGCCGTTTTGGATGTAGGGTGTGGTTGAGCTAATTTGATATGAGATGAAGTGACTCTTCTTTTACTTGACTTTCAGGCTGTATATTGGCACTGGTACTAAAATGCTTGGCAGTGAATTCGTGTTGTTTTATGGCGATTATTTTGGTCCGAAACCACTCGGTGTGTAAATGTTCATCCACAAAATTACCTTGCAGGATTTTGATCAGCTCTTTATCGTTAGATTTATCTTGGTGCAATTTCTCAATTAAGTTGTTATAATCTTTCATAGCCTTTTGTTCTATAATGATATTTATGGCCTGTGTATCTTCTAAACCTGTCAGGGCTATAAGTTCGCCCACTACCTTACCAATGATAGGTGATATAATATCACCCAAAACTGTTGGTTTGCCACCAAGTACTTTTGCTAAAAAACTGAAGCGTAAGACTGACCCTTTAATTGAGGTGAACTACTTTGCTAGATATAAAAAAGCTGGTTAAATTGGGTACTGTTCGAAGATATAGATCTCAAGCTATAATTTACCAAGAAGGCGACTTAGGGTCGGAGATGTTCATTATTCTATCCGGTAGCGTTAGAGTACTCATTTCTAATGCCAACGGCCAGAAGGTTGAAATTGACTATCTAAAGGCAGAGGACATCTTTGGGGAAATGTCACTATTGGAAGGTTTGCAGCGTAGTTCCACGGTTCAAGCGCTTGAAGAAACAATCACTGTTGCTGTGAATGCAAGTAACTTTGAAAGTGTTATTTACAATGAACCCTCTCTGGCCTTGAGGCTTGTGACGAATTTAAGTGAACGTTTAAAAGATCAAAATGTTGAATTAGCTAAGTACAAGGATCAAGTATGCTCTAATTCACAACCAGTGGTCATTGATGCGGCGCTAGACGTTGGTCCTCTGATAGACACTACTCAGCAAACGACGACCATAGTTGAGATTGATGAAGAGCATAAACTTGAGGACAAGCCGGAGTGTGATGACTTTAGGAAATCAATACAATATTTCGAAAAATATAATAAGATGGCACCTTCAAATCATGCTGCGTATTTATTTGATAAGAAAATACAATGTCCAGTCTGTAGCCAAACAATCGGTGTAAAACACATTCGCTCATCAAAGCTTAGGTTAAAGCAGGTAGAACTCGATTATAGACAAGTCTATACTGATTTTGACCCTTTATGGTATATTGTCTGGGTCTGTCCCTATTGTTGCTACGCCAATTTTAGTGTTGAGTTCCTACGTATTACAGACCAAGAACGGAGACGTATGAAGGAGTTTTCTAGTAAAGCTAAAAATATCTTCGGGCCCTACGTGGATGGACCTCTGTCGTTAACACAGGTATTGACTGGCTATTATTTAATGTTATATTGGTTTGAACAAGTAAAAACCCATTCGCTGAATCTTGAAAAACTTGGCAAGCTTTGGTTAAGGCTATCATGGTTATTCCATGATGTTCAAGCAACGGAAATGTTCTTAGCAGCTACCAAGAAGGCCTTAGGGTATTTTATAAATCTACTAAATGACATAACGGTTAAAACGACCATCGCACAAGATCAATACCTTTATCTATTAGTGGGAGAGTTGAGCTTTAAAATAGGACAAATCGACGAGGCAAGAAACTATTTACGTCAGTCTCTTGTCATTAAAGGAGGAAATATACGTATGAAAGAACAAGCCCAAACTCGAATTCAAGATCTGAAATCATTATTCTAGGAAAAACATTTATTCGAAAAAACACGACTTTCGACGGCAGAATGTTCCTTGATATCATCGATATTCGACGGAAGACAACAATTTTTCGAGAATATATCGGAAATAATTTAAGGAAACTTGTGGGATGTTAGTTCAAATGGCAAATTACTGCCGAGGTGTAGTCTTATGTGACTTTTATATGATAAGTATATATTTGTTATAACTAAGGAGGCTTGTAAAGTGAATGAAGAGATACAGACCGCTTATGTCAATCTGGTAAAGCCGCCGATCGTACGTAATCTACCGGTAAGTCTGTTAGTCGAAATTGCATTGGCACGAGGGGAGGGGGTGCTAGCCGCAAATGGTGCACTTTCCTGTACAACAGGAAAATACACAGGACGATCCCCCGAGGATCGTTTCATTGTGGATGAGCCTTCTGTACATGGCCGGATTGCCTGGGGTAAAATCAACAAACCACTTGCTGAAAAAAGTTTTGAAGGCCTTTATCAAAAGGTGTTGACTTATTTAGGTACAAGACAGTTTTTTATATTCGATGGCTACGCCGGGGCAGATGATAGATATCGATTGCCAGTACGGGTAATCAATGAGTTTGCCTGGCACAATATTTTTGTCCAACAGTTGTTGATTCGCCCTACTGATGACCAATTAGCAGACCATCAGGCAGAGTTTACAGTGATCTGTACGCCGGGCTTAAAAGCCGACCCTCAAACTGATGGCACAAACTCCGAGGCTTTTATTGTACTGTCCCTTGAAAAACGTGTCGTCTTGATCGGCGGTACAGAGTACGCAGGGGAGATAAAAAAGTCCATCTTTAGCGTATTGAATTATTTGATGCCCGAGCGTGAAATATTGCCCATGCACTGTTCAGCTAATGTTGGTGTTGAGAAGGATGTGGCCTTGTTTTTTGGTCTTTCAGGAACAGGTAAGACTACCTTATCGGCAGATCCCGAGCGGCGTTTGATCGGAGATGATGAGCATGGCTGGTCGAACACAGGTATATTCAATTTCGAAGGTGGTTGCTATGCAAAATGTATTAATTTATCGAAACAACATGAGCCCCAGATTTGGGATGCCATCCGCTTTGGCGCGGTGACTGAAAACGTGGTGCTGGATGCTCAGACCCGGGTGGCCGATTATAGCAATGTGTCTCTGACAGAAAATACCCGTGCCGGTTATCCAATCGATTACATCGATAATGCCATGATTCCTAGCTTAGCTGGCCATCCTCATGTGGTGATCTTTTTAACTGCGGATGCATTCGGAATATTGCCACCAATTGCCAAGCTATCCAAAGAGCAAGCGATGTACTATTTCCTTTCTGGATATACTTCCAAGCTTGCCGGCACCGAAAGAGGAGTTACAGAACCAGAAGCCACTTTTTCCTCTTGTTTCGGGGAACCGTTTTTGCCCTTGAATCCGTCGGTGTATGCCAATATGTTAGGGGAACGGATTGATGCCCATCATGTCCAAGTTTATCTGGTTAATACTGGTTGGTCGGGTGGACCATATGGAGTGGGAAAGCGGATGAAACTCTCAGATACCCGTGCCATGATTTCGGCCGCCTTAAATGGTATCTTGGAAAAAGTGGTCTATCGAAAGGATCTGGTGTTTGGGTTTCTCATACCAGAAACAGTGCCAGGGGTACCTACAATGATATTGGAGCCACGAGCCACATGGGTTGATCCGGCTGCGTATGATATTGCTGCTCAGGCTCTCGCTGCTCGTTTTCAACAGAATTTTATTAAATTCTCGGATGTTACGACCAACATTCGTTGTGCTGGACCCCAGCCTAGAACGTAAAGCCTAAGGTTATTAAAGCCCTAATCGTTCGATAATATAAGAATCTTCGATCGCGTTAGTAAGCATTTCTCTCCAAGAATCAAAATTAGTAGTCTTCGCCACGTGAGCATCTATGGCTTCATCTGGTATTGCCTCATAGTCGTCCTCTGAATTTACTTCAAATCCGCCAGATGATAGTAATTCATCAATGGAGTCAAACTGTGTGTACTGATGCATAAATCTAGAGGGAAAAAGGTCGATGAATGGAATTGAACCTTCTAAATTTGTAGCTGCTTCCTGCGGGAGATTGGTTTCACCTTGAAAATCGTCGTAACTCTCAATCATAGTTTTTACCTCCTCAAAAAAATTGGTAGGATAGTCATGATTTTGACGAGAAACTTAGGGGCTTTGAAGTAAGGTTTGCGTTATAACTTAGTATTATACATTTATTTGCGCGGCTTCAAGAGTACTTCTATTTTAGGAGGGAGAATGAAACTTTATGCGGTTTCCTTCTTCCTTTGTTGCTGGGGTTTTCTGGTCAAAGAGGAATTTGTTCTAAAGGCTGATATTGAGATGAATGAGACATTAGAATAAATATCGGAAAGGAACTTTTCAATATTTATTTTTCGATAGAGGGATTTCATACCTTTTTGTCTAATATTAATGAAAACAATATCGAATAAGGAGCGAAGCCATGCGACAGGTTAATGTTTTCTATCTTGGTGAAGGCGAAACGCTTGCGCACCCTGTTATAGATGCAAATGGTCGAATATTGTTATCTGTCGGAGTAAAGTTGACGGATTTATATATTCGTAAACTACAAGCATTAGGGGTCGATATGGTACTTATTGAGGATGATCGATTAGATGATGTCGTTATTCAGACGGCAATTACTCCAAGGACTAAAGAAGCTGCCTATAAAGCAGTAAAGTCAGTGAGGCAGTGTCTTGAAAATAATCGCCTAATTCGCACAGATGATATGCTTGATATGTTAAAACGAATGATTTCTGATTTATTAAGTTTTGATGGCATATTGGGGTTTGTCTCTGATTTCCGAGGATTCGATGATTTTACGTTCCACCATTCGGTCAATACCACTATTTTTGCACTGATTATGGGCATGGCTAACGGATATAACCAGTCAAAACTATTAGAGGCTGGAATTGGAGTTCTTATGCATGATATAGGAAAACTTAAAATTCCTAACGAAACGTTAAATAAAATTGAGAAACTTACCGATGAAGAATTCGGTCAAATCAAGCAACACACTAATTTTGGATATGAAATTTTACGTAAAATTGATAACTTCGGATTAATGTCTGCTCATGTAGCGTTACAACATCACGAGCGCTGGGATGGAAGTGGTTATCCCAGAGGATTAAAAGGAACTGAAATTCATGAGTACGCTAGGATCGCAGCCATTTCAGATGTTTATGAAGCGTTAACCAGTAAGCGAATTTATCGCGATGCGATTCAACCCTATCAAGCATACGAATATGTAATGGCTCATTCTGGAACTTTATTTGAGCCAAAACTTATAAGCATTTTTGCCGAACATATCTCAATTTATCCAGTTGGATCTGGGGTTCTACTCAGTAATGGCCAACGAGGCAATGTTGTGAGTCAAAACGTGGGATATCCGGACCGTCCATACCTCAGGATGCTCTACCAAGGTGATGTACCGCTTCATCCTCCCATTGATTATAATCTAGTTGAGCATCCTTCCTTGCTGATTATCGGTACAGAGAACCGTTAACATAAAAGGAGAGACACTCCATAAAAATCGAATCTTAATAAATTCTTCATAGATTCTTCATAGATCTTTCAAATTATTTGATTATAATTTTTAAAAATAATAACTCATAATTATATCTTACTTAATATCAAAGCAATTCTTATCAACAAAGAGTAACGAGAAATGGAGGCAAAAAGATGAGTTATGACAGCAATAATAAATACAAGATTAGGCTTTCACGTGGTTATCCAAAAGCCATTCGTGGTCAGCGTCATTCCCGTAGAATCACTATACTTGCTACTGGTTTAGTTGGCGCACTTATAGGCGGATTTATATCAGCAGGAGTAGTTGTTTCAGAGTATAGTAATAGGATCCAGACCAAACCGACTCCTCCGATTGTACTGGGGAAACAATTTCCCCAAGCAAGTAAAGTTGACTATAATCCAACTTCTTCATATCCAGTTGTGGATATAGCTAAAAATGTCGGACCTGCCGTAGTAACTATTGCTAATTTTCAATCTCAAAATAGTCAAGGATTTGTATTTGGAGATGGTGGTTTTAGCAATGGTTCAAGCAATAACTTGATAGAAGTAGCTAGCGGTTCGGGGTTTATTATTGATGCCGATAATGGCTATATTGTAACCAATAATCATGTAATCGAAGGCGCCCAAAAACTGTCTGTTAGTTTAGCAGATGGGAGTGATTTTGATGCCCAAGTGGTAGGTTCGGATACACGAACGGATTTAGCAGTAATCAAGATAAGCAGTACTAACAATTTAACGGCGGTTGTCCTTGGGGATTCATCAAAACTTCAGGTAGGAGAGCCGGTAGTAGCGATTGGTAATCCAGGTGGAGAAGAGTTTGCTGGTTCTGTAACTGCTGGTGTGGTTTCAGCTACTAACCGGGTTATAGATTTGCAAGGTGAGTCTAGTTTTAACTTAATTCAAACAGATGCAGCAATTAATCCTGGTAATAGTGGTGGACCTTTGGTGGATTATCTAGGACAAGTGATCGGAATTAATTCTGCGAAATTTCAGCAAACAGGTTTCGAAGGAATGGGGTTTGCTATACCCATAACGGATGCAATACCCACAATTCAGCAATTAATCCAAAATGGTTACGCTAGCCATGCTGGATTGAATGTGCAGATTGCAGGGCAATACACAAAAGAGTATGCAGCACAGAACGGTTTGCAGGCAGGAGCATATATAGCCAAGGTTGTGGCAGGTGGGCCAGCAGATATAGCGGGCTTAAAACAGGGGGATATAATTACAAAAGTTAATGATAAAGTTATTTCTGATTCGGTAGGATTGACTCATGAACTATTCAAATATAGTTCTGGAGATAATGTAAAACTTACTTATTATCGTGATGGATCTTTACAAACGGTTTCTGTAACGCTAGCAGAAATAAAGGGATAATATAAATCATTTTTGTTTTAAACTTATTTTATTGCCCTAAATGACACAAAATCCGCACTATTCAAATATCAGATAAATAAACCGACTTTTCCAATGTTAAGGAAAGTCGGTTTATTTATCTGATATTTGAATAAAGTGGGTAAAGTCGCTCGGGGTAAAAAAATACCTAGTATTAAAATAGTACCTAGTATTAAAATAGTACTGAATACATGTGTTATTACGTTCTTATTAGCTTATTAGCAGTATTCAGTGCGATTCATTGGCATCAAAATCAAATGCCTCCAACTTCTGCTTGGTCTCCAATCTCTTTAATTGCTGCAAGTGGTCAAGGCACGGTTCGCCGATCCACTTAGTACAGTTTGAGCAGTTCTCACTTACCTCGGAGCGCTTTGCGTCAAAGTGTTTGCATTGTGGTGACTGATCCATTAGTAACTCCTCCTAGCCCTCATTTAAAAATTGACTGTATAATGCGTTCCCAAATTACTATTAACTACTCGTTTATTTTTCTCTAACTTTCGTGTTAGCCATCATACGCAGGGCTCTTTAATAGCGTTCCATCAGGATTATTTTCCAATGGAAAGTTAGATAATAAAAAAAGAAGGAGGAGGAGTTAGTCGTTTATGATCACTTAGGACATTTAGGAAAGCGTTAAATTGTCTCTTACCTTGAAGTTAATAGAATTTCATCTAAAAGATGGTCTGCTTGTTCTTGAGCAATTCCCTTAACTTGCATTAGTTCACTGATAAACATCCGACGGGCACTATTTAACATGTTTGTATCTTCTGCTCCAAGTTTACTTTTTTGATTTTTCCGCATTAAATCACGGATTATTTCAGTTCCTTTGTAGATATCGCCAGTTTTCATTTTCTTGTTATTTAGATCTCGGCAATAGCGCCAGTTTTTATAGATTATTGGATCTGTATTTCCGAGGTGGAAATCTGTGAGAACATTTTCTAAAACTGCAGGATCAACTAACTGACGGATCCCAAGATCCGCAGCTTTTTCTATAGGAATCATAATTTGCATTCTGATTTGAGGCATGTTCAATATATAGTAAAGCTTGTTTTTCCCTAATACCTCTTTCTCCTCAATGGCTTTAATAATACCTACACCGTGCATGGGATAAAGTACCATGTCATCGACTTGAAACATAAATCCACCTCCTAAGTGAGTTGTCTAGTCAAGTATAACATATGTTCATTTAGATGGCAAAATTGTATATTACCATATTTAGTTACTAATTGTCAATAACTATTGCAAGCTATCTGCTTAATTATTCTGCAGATGCTCTTAATTGAAGGAGAAAATAGTTAAAATCTTTTTTTGGGTATGAATGATTGGACTGGTTCAATGGTAAAATTGACGTCAGCTAGAGATTCCTTCTCGATATGGTCGAAGATCGGATAAAGAGGAAAATGTATTTGTGCTTTTAGCATTAAACTAAGGACGATTGATAGTGCTTTAATCGCGCAACTAAGATAAACTAGATCTAGAAAGTGTATAAAGAGCGCCTACTCTAAAAAAAGTAAGTTGCTCGAATAGACATGAGTTATATTTCTTTCGATTGACCTTAATCTTGTTGTGTGTCGTTGGACTGGTTTGGATTTTGGCTCTGATATTTGATCGAAAAATAGAGATGAAGGAGGATTAACATTGAAGCAAGATATACTCTTGGAAAGTGGTATTAATGAATTAGAAATTGTTATCTTTAAAGCGGGAGACAGTGTGCTGGGGGTAAATGTTGCCAAGGTAGAATGCATCCTTACCTACCAGCCTATTACAGAAATCCCAAATGCCAATAAAAATGTCAAAGGAGTCATTAATTACAGAGGGAGAGTCATACCGGTCTTAGATTTAATTACAACGCTTAAGCAAAATTGTCCAAAAACATCGAAGGAGAGACTATTAGTCTTAATTAATATTAATAACAGTAATTTTGCAGTAGAGGTAAGTTCCGTTAGTAGTATCAGAAGACTTTCTTGGAAAGAAATAGAGACACCATCCTCGATTCTGATTAGTCACAATGAAACACCGATAACAGGCATCGTCAAGTCAATAAACGATGAAGTTATCTTAATGCTGGATTTTGAAAAAATACTAGCCGATATTGATCCTTCCTTGGCTTTGAAAGAATCTAAGGCGACAAAAGGTCTGGAAGGGAAAAAGCTTGTGGTGGCAGAAGACTCGACGTTCCTATTAAAGGTCGTAAATGAATCTTTGGTAAAAGCCGGGGCGACTGTCGAAAAATTTGGCAATGGACAAGATGCCCTAGACTATCTACAGAATACTTCAATAGACGAAGTATATTGTGTGATCACTGATATAGAAATGCCAATAATGGATGGTCTTACTCTGACAAAGCAAATAAAAAGTAATCCGAACTTAAAAAAAATACCTGTTATATTATTTTCTTCAATCGCTAATGAAGCGTTAAAACATCAGGGTTTAAGTGTCGGTGCCGATGCACAGATTACGAAACCTGAAATAGACAAGCTTGTTGATTTAGTAGTGAATATTAGAGGGAAATAAAAGCGTTACTAATATTTTTCTTAAAATCAATATAAAAGCCAACTAGCCATCCTGTACCGGGATGGCTAGTTGAGGTCGAATTTTCCTTTAGCCGTGCAACCAATTGACAGGTGAGTTTTGAATTTTATAAGAAAATCTTATTATCCAGTGTCAAAAAAGATTAAAGGAATTTATATTAAAGGGTCGAATTGTAGCCGTATACATTTTTCTCGAAAAAGAGGTTTGTTTTATGAAAAGAAACTTTGACAATGATTCAGAAGGTTTTAGAGTAAGGAAGATAAAAGGACATCAAATTCACGAGGCCCTGTTACTGGAGCGAACTTCATAAGCCACGAATTTGGGAATGAAGGGAGTGAAACTAGAACGATGAAATTGGTATTAGAAAAGATAATACCGAAGTCGGCCCAAGGAAATACTGCCAGCGTAGACTTTTTTGATGCAACTGGAATACTGTTGCTTAAGAAAGGTCAGCCTATCACGAAAAACATACTGGAACGACTAGAAAAACGTGAGATATACGTCTTGTGTAATAATCTGAACAGCTCCTCCTCTTCAAAACTGGTAAAAGCATTTCCTAAAGATATCTATGTTGAACTGGCTAGTTCCTTGTGGAGTATTTATCATGAGGCGAAGCTCATTAAGCCTGAACAGATTGAAAAAACCATGGTTCTTGTCGAGGTGATTCTCGGAGAGCTCAAGAACCAAAGTGTTTATTTTAATTTCCATACCATGTGTTTGAATGTTGAAAGATTTAAGCAACATGATTATGGAACGTTTAGGCATATCTTAAACGTCGCCTTGTTATCGGCTATTACGGGCATACAGTTGGGATATGCCGGACAAAGGCTCAAATATTTGACAACAGGAGCACTGCTTCATGATCTGGGAAAGCTAAAGGCGCCGATGGACATCTTGAATAAGCCAAGCGGTTTGACAGAAGACGAGTATTCCATCGTTAAAAACCATCCCTTAGATGGAGCAGATATGCTCCGGGATATTTGTTTGCCAGACAGCGTTATAGCAGTGGTCAAGGAACATCAAGAACGATGGAATGGAAAAGGATATCCCTTAGGCTTGAAGGGAAAAGAGATTCATTTTAATGCGCAAATCATTGCTGTAGCCGATGTCTACGAAGCACTGACAGCGGATAGGCCGTACCGACCAGGGATACCTCCCTATCATGCCCTCGAAATGATCATCGGCTGGTCAGGGGAAGATTTTAACCCCGAAATTGTCCAAGCCTTTCGAGAATCTCTCGTACTGTATCCTGAAAATGCTATCGTGACTTTAAACACGGGTGAAAAGGGAATCGTCATTACTGTACCTTTGAGAATGCCTACTCGACCTTTAATTCGTCTTTTGTTTGATCGTGGCGGCAAGTATCTTAATTGCGATACGTATGTTGATCTAATGAAGGACTTAACCCAGTTTGTAGTGGGTGTAGAGTTTAATTTGGAATAAGGGATAGAACCCAAAAAAACGCCTTCGCACTGACTTCAAGGACGCAGGGGGATTATTTGTGACGGTATTTAACTGAGGCTATTGTCAAACATACCAACTTATGGTATATTTCTACTAAATTTAAATTGGCAAACTTGCTGAAAGGCAAGGACGCAAAGCTATAGGGCCTAAAACGAAAGTGATGGTAGCCAGTTGCACGCATATATTAAATGTCTTATGCTGCTCGGCACAAGACATTTTTTTAATTAATAGACACACACATTTTATCCGACGTTCAGCCCATCTCACGTTTGTCGAGTAGAATCCTGCTGAACATTGAGGGATTAGCGTAATGCGAAATAATCGCAATATGCGATTAGACAACGATGAGATATAAGGTTAGTAAATACTCTTTGATGCAAGCTGATAAATAGGCGGGAGAGAAATGATGAAAGAAAGAAAACTCTTTAGCTCATTATTCCTAGCGTTCGGATTTATACTTGGATTTACACTTTTTTTGTTCGATAGATGGTTCAATACATACCGTTATTCATCAATATTTCTTTGGTCAAGCATAATTTTGGTCTGTATTTTACTTGGAAGTATGATTAGTTTTCTCCTGAAAAAGCTATTTAATGGGCAGAGGAAAAAAGCAGAGACTATAAAAGAAGAACATAAGCGCTTACATGATTTACTGAACAGTCTTCCTGGCTTAGTGATTGTACTGGAAGAAAATTATAAGGTGCGGTTTGCAAATAGTAGTTATAGCTCGATATTCGGCGAGAGTAAAGGTGAATTCTGTTATGAAGTGGCAGGTAAAAAGAGTCCCTGTGACAATTGTAGGATAGAAAAGGCATTCCACAATGATCTGCCCTTAACGAGTGAAGAACTTCTTTTCAATAATAGGATTTACGAGGTCATACTAAAGTCATTTAGTGATGTTGATGGCTCAAGGCTCGTGATAAGAAATCTTTATGATATAACGGAACGAAAAGAGGCTGAACAAGAATTAACTAGGCTACACGTGGAGATGGCGCATCTTGAACGTCTGAATTTAGTGGGGCAAATGGCAGCGGGGATAGCACACGAAATCAGAAATCCGATGACAACTGTACGAGGATATCTCCAGTTGTTGGGATCTAAAGAAGAATTCGGATCACATGGGTCCACGTTTGAACTCATGATCGAAGAACTTGATCGGGCGAACTTGATTATTTCAGACTTCCTCTCACTTGCTAAAAGTTCACCGACAGAGGTACAATGCCAAAATATTAATGTGATTTTGCGACATTTATATCCCTTATTAGAGGCCGATGCCTTTACTCAGAATAAACAAATAGTATTTGAAGCGAAGGAAACGCCAGATATTCTGCTGGACGCCAAGGAGATTTCCCAATTGGTGCTCAATTTGTGCCGTAATGGCTTAGAGGCGATGCCAGTGGGGGGAACTCTGACTATTCGTACCTATGTAGAGGAGGGGCGTGTCGTATTTTCCGTAGAGGATGAGGGGTGCGGTATCCTTTCGGAGTACTTGGATAAGCTGGGAACACCATTTTTTACGACAAAAGATAATGGTACAGGGCTAGGACTAGTTACCTGTTACAGCATTGTTAAGCGACATAATGCTACGATCTATTTAAAGAGTAGTCCTGGCAAGACGACATTTTTTGTACGTTTCCCTTATCTTGACATAAATAAAAAAATTAACTAACTAACTTAACCCAAATTAGCAAAGATATACTTTATATTACACACACCACCGGGGGCGTGTTTTTAGTTTGAGAGGAACGGCGTGGCGGGCAAAGTTCCATTGATGGAAGATGAGGAGAGTTGCTTTGGGGAATCGAATTAATCGAGTAAAGAGGGGTTCTAAAGGGTTTCATACTAGCAGCTTTTTGATAGCAAACACTGCTAGTTGAGTTCTGTCTTTAAGCTGAAGTTTAGAGATAATTGTGGTTATTGTATTTTTGACGGTGCCTTCAGCAATAAATAAGGCGGCACCAATTTCCTTGTTGTCTTTTCCGTCAACAATCATTTGAATAATATCTAGTTCTCTGTCTGTAATAATAACGTCAATACCTTCAACCATAACCTTGTTGCTTGTCGTTTTTTTCGTCTCAATATGGTGTATATCGGAGGACGCAGCTCTTAAAACATCCTGATGTATTATTTGTAAGCCGAGAGATATGCTTTTTATAGAAAGAACTAATTCTTCTGTGCCAACAGTCTTTAGGATATAACCGTTTGCTCCGTTTTTGATTGCTTGAGAAACATCAAATTCGTCATCAGACGCTGTGAGCATCAGAACTTTGATGTGTGGATAATTCGATTTGATCAATTTTGTCGCCTCAGTACCGTTGCAGACGGGCATGGAAATATCCATAAGCACCACGTCAGGATCGTATTTACCACATAACTCATAAGCCTCTCTACCATTCGCAGCACAAGCGACAACTAAAATGTCCTTAGTATTTTCTATTATAGCTTTAAAGCTTTCTCTCAAGAGTTTTTGATCATCTGCAATTAAAACTTTTAACATAGAAAAACCTCATTCTGTAAAAAATTATCAAGTAAAATTATCAAGTGAAAAAAATGAAGAAACTTAAGTAATGATTACCTTGCCAATCATAAGAGCTAAATTAAGTATACATTAAAGCAAGTAGTTGTAATAGTCGCCATCCAATTTATTTGAGTTATTAGTAAAAATATCTGAAAGAATACAGTCGACAAGTAATAAGCGATCTTTAAAATCTAGGCATTAATTTAACGCCGATACCTCAAGTTAAAGCGCAGCAGCTCTTGCTTAGTTCGCTGTAAACTACCATAAATGCAAATAGACGTTGACTACGTCAACGTCTATTGATTATCTAAGTTACGTTACGTTCTCTTAAAGCGTAGTATATTATCAGTATATAATAAATCCCTTTGCTCTTAAACTAAAGGTGGCTATATTTTCTTAACGAGACGCATTAGTTCGTCCGCCATTGAGTTAATTTCTTCTACCTGAGCATTCACTTCTTCCGTAGTTGCCGCTTGCACCTGAGTAATGCCATTGGTATCTTCAATGCTAGAAACAATTTTATCGATAGAATCATTTAAATCGTTGAGACTGCTACCTATCTGTTTTACAGCATCGGCACTACTTGAAGATAGGTTGCGTATTTCATGGGCAACTACATTGAAGCCTAGACCTTCTTTGCCACTCCTGGCGGCTTCAATTGAAGCATTTAACCCTAGTAAATTTGTTTGAGAAGCTAAACCAGTAATGAATTCGACAACTTTGCTTGTCTCATTTGTACTGGCTTTCATCTGCTGCGCTGCGTTCATGGCATGTTCTTGTGTCGTAGCAAGCTCCTGGGCGGTGGTCGTTATATTTAGAATGCCAATAATCATATCTTGCAAAGAATGAGAAAAATTCTCCATTTTGCTTACGAGTTCGATCTCTATTTGTTCTTTCATTTTTGCACTGGTGATATCGGTCAAGGAACCTACGACACGCAGGGGGATACCATTTTTATCGCGTGTAGTAGTTCCAAGTGCGTGGAACCAACGATAATCACCAGCTTTTACTTTAAGTCTGTACGCTAGGTCGTAGGGAGTTTTACCTGAAAGATCTGTTAAGTGGGCAGCAAACGCTTCCAAAACCCAATTGAGATCATCCGGGTGTAGCAGGTTACTCCAGCTACTTAGTGTGTTAGGGAAATCTCGTTCATCTGAATAACCAATCAGATGCCTGAATTCGTCGGTCCAGATAAACGTGTTGTTGGGGTTTACCGGATCTCCCGCTATAACCTCCATATCCCATAGCCCAACGTTAGAGGCCTGATTAGCTAACTGAAAACGTGTGATTAACTCTTTGTTCTTGTCTTCACTTGCCTTGGCGTCATTAATGTCAAGCAATGACCCTACAACACGTAAAGGGACGCCACGAGCATCTCGTATTGTTGTTCCTAAAGCATTAAACCAACGGTAGCCATCGTTTTTTAACTTTAATCGGTAGACGATGTCATACGGTGTTCTACCTGAATAATCTGTTAAATGGTTGGCAAAAGCTTCCAGAACCCAATTATAATCATCTGGATGTAACAGATTACTCCAGCTACTTAGTACGTTGGGAAAATCTCGTTCATCCGAGTATCCCACCAAATGCCTAAACTCGTCGGTCCAAATAAAGGTGTTGTTGGGGTTAACAGGGTCACCTGCGATAACTTCCATATCCCATAACCCAACTCTAGTTGTTTTATTGACTAGATCAAATCGTGTGACAATGGAGTCAAAAGACATATGCATGAGATCAAGCATTTTATTTATGTTGTCGAGTATCGAAACTGCGTTTGTTTCTAGGTGATCGTTTTCAGCATTACCACGGATAGTAAAATTCCCGTTCTGCATCTGTTCAAGCATTCGGCCGGTTTCCGCAAGCAAAAAGTCTTGTTGATTATTGATTGTATTTTTAGTTTTAGATCCAAATAGCATCTATTATCCTTCTTTCTGAAACACGAGTAAACTCTAGTAGGTAAATTTGAACCTGTTAGAAAGTTACTCCTTTAATAAAATTCTCTTATTATATGCTATATTCTACGCAAGATGTCGACATCCTCTCTATATCGATTACTTTGTGAATAAAAGTTTTAAATAATTGTTAATGCGACATAATTTTGACGATAGTTAGAAATAGAAGGAAAAAGAAGAAGTGTGTAGAATTTTACTCTAGACTAGTATATGTAGGATAGAGTGAATGAATTGGGACTTAAACGATTATGGACCGCGGAGCGGAAGGAGTAAAGCTAAATTGGTGGAGCAGGAATTGTTAGAAGATGCCTTTTACATCCGGAGGATGTGGAGCTTCTCTCAGGCACTTGATCTTGGTTTAGTAGATGACGAAGTAGAAAAGGGCTTACAGATTGCCCTTGGGCAACGGCACGGTGAACGTGTCGCATACATTGCCATGCGTCTTGGTCGGTGTTTAGGGTTTGGCAAAAAAGATTTAGTCCATCTTACAGTAGCAGGGTTGTTGCATGACATAGGTGTGCTGGGGTGCTTTCGAGAGTATCATGGGGATCTACGAATCATGAGGAAACATTGTCTTGAGGGAGCGCTAGCGGTCGAACGTTTCCCAGCGGGGGCAATACTTGCCTCTGCGATCAAGTACCACCATGAAACTCCGGATCCCGAGTATAGCGTTTTACACGCACCTAATATCGAAGTCCCCTTAATGGCACGCATTTTGTCGCTGGCAGATCACGTTGATGTACGGTTGCAGAGGAGACAATTGAAGCGCCATGAGCGAGACGAGATTTTAAAATGGGTAGTAGAGGAGACCGGGACATTATTTTATCCCGAAGTTGCCGCAGCGTTCAGACAGGTAGCTCGGAAAGAGGCATTTTGGTTAGATATTGAACAAGCGCAACTCCTTCAAATTGCCTTAGGCCTCTTGTGCGGACAGTGGCAACTTCCAGCGACACGTGAATTAGAGTTGGGATTTACTGGCGACTTAGCAGCAACCTTTGCCGACCTGATTGATCAGAAAAGTGAGTTTACAGCACGCCACTCTCGGTCGGTAGCCGAAAAAGTGGAACGTATGGCCAGAGGACTCGGTTGGGAAGAAAAGCAGCTACATGAAATCTTTGTGGCAGGTTTACTTCATGACTTAGGTAAGCTCTCAGTACCGAAGAAGATCTTGGATAAACCTGGGCCGCTTGACTCCCATGAAATTGATATAATACGCACGCATCCGTATCATACACATCGCTTATTGACGGAAGCTGGTTTTCCAACTCAGATGGTCGAATGGGCGGCGCACCACCATGAGCGTCTCGATGGCAAAGGATATCCTTTTGCTTTAGCGGGGACGGAAATCAATGAGGGAGCCCGGCTGATGGCGATTGTAGATATTTTTTCGGCGCTGACAGAGGATCGTCCCTATCGTCGGGCGATGACTCCAGGCGAAGCGCTAGCACAGATTGAACTCGGGGCAGGGGTGGCAGTAGATGCGAAGTTGGTGAACCTAGCAAGAGAGATACTATTGTGAAAAAACAAAATAGCCAGGTATACAAAGCTTTCTGGCTATATTGCTATTTACTTTCGGTATGATATCATATATTGTGGTCTGTTTTTTTTGTCACGCATTGAACTCGATCAAAGAAAGGTGCTGAGCATAATCCTACCAGTTGAAAATTCCATAGCGTTAAAGAATAAATCCTTCGTATTTTTAATGACATCTCGTGTATCCACTGCCTTAGCTTTTCAAATGCTGACAGTTGCAGTAGGGTGGCAGATGTATAACTTAACTCAATCGGCTTTTTACCTTGGTCTCGTTGGACTAGTTCAATTTTTGCCTATGATTTTACTTACTCTAGTAGTTGGACATGTTGCGGATCGATATGATCGCAAATTAGTAATTTCGATAAGCCAAATTGTTGAAAGTTTAGCTGTCTTTGCTCTCGCTTTTGGATGTTACCATAGCTGGATTAACAAAGAAAGCATTCTAATATTAATGTTCTTTATAGGAGCCGCCAATTCCTTTCAAGGTCCTCCAATGCAGGCTTTGCTTCCTAATATTGTGAGCGAGGATGTTTTTCCAAAGGCAGCAGCCTTAATGGCTTCCGCTTTTCAATTTTCAGTTATAATCGGACCAGGATTGGGAGGAATACTCTATTCCTTGGGACCAGGAGTAGTATATACTCTGGTTGGTGCTTTATTGTTTTTATCAAGCATGGTAATACTTTTTATTTCGGTGAGGAAGGAAGAGGTAAAACTCGAACCTAAGAGTTTGAAAACATTATTTGCAGGAATATCCTTTATTAAAAGTAGACCGGTTATACTTGGGGCTATATCCCTAGACTTGTTTGCGGTTTTATTTGGTGGTGCCACCGCCCTGTTACCGATTTATGCCAGTAAGATTCTTAACGTTGGGTCTATTGGACTTGGGGCATTACGTTCCGCCCCTGCTGTCGGAGCCTTATTGATGGCTGCCTTTTTGGCAAGAAAGCCTTTAAAGAAAAAAGTTGGTCGTACCATGTTCATCGCAGTAATTTTCTTTGGAATATCAACTATAATATTTGCAATATCAACTTCCTTTATAATATCCATCTTGGCGCTCTTTGTATTAGGCGCTTCTGATGTAATCAGCGTTGTCATCCGTTCTACCTTCGTACAAATGGAAACACCAGATAATATGAGAGGAAGGGTTAGCTCCGTAAACCAGCTGTTTATCGGTACCTCAAATCAACTTGGTGAGTTTGAATCTGGTCTAACAGCATCCTTGTTTGGAACTGTCCCCGCTGTACTTATAGGGGGCATTGGTACGATGGTAGTGGTCATGCTTTGGATGAAATTGTTTCCTGAGTTGTTGCATATAGATAAGCTCGAAGTCAAAAAGAGCAGCTAACAATAGTAATAATGCTTAGCGGCGCAAAGACGAACTATAATAAATCAGCGGCCGATTAAGGCCGCTGATTTATTATAGTTCGTCTAGTGTTACTTTGCTGTACTCTGTTCCCAGCGAATTTGCCGATGTTTGATAGATAGTCGACACAATTATGTTATTCTCTTTCAAAAGCGCATTTGAAGCAATGTAATCGGCTACCCGAAGCGCGATGCCACATCCAGCTTTAATGCTGGACGGCAAAGGCATCACCCCTACCGAATATCCAGCCTGCAACAGCGCTTTTTCGGCAAAAATGGCCGTATGTGTGTTGGCAAAAGTAAGAACATAAGACACAAAAAGCCTCCTAAATATTGATAATTCGCTTCGCACTGGCCATGGCAGTAACGATACCATACATGTTGGCGATTTCACCGACACTGATTTTCTCCGTAATCCCGTAATAATTGGTACAGGTACCGCAAGTCAGGATGACCGTTCCAGCCGCTGCCAAACCACGCAGGTCTTCCAAGCTGTTGGAATCACTGCTGGTAAGGTACGATCCTGAATTATAAAACAAAACATGTGTGGGCGGTGGCGTAAGCTCTTGTAAGGCATAGATGAAACCTTTGATCAGTATCTGCCCCAGTTCCTGACTACCTTCCCCCATGGTATCCCGGCCAATGGCGACAACCAGCCCCGAATCTGCTTCTGTCGCGCAATTGTCCACAGCACAACCTTCACCAGCAACAATAGTTACCTCGATAATGCCGTTTTCTTTTTGAGAATATTCGCTTTGATAACCTTGACCAGTTGCCATCTTTTGAAGATTTTGCCGCGCAATGTCGTTGTCAACTAAAACAGCGACCACGCCGCCTGCTTCTCCCATCCTCTCCAACGCTTTTTTTGCTCGTATGACAGGTATGGGGCAGACTTGCCCTATGGCGTCAATTTGAGTCATGAGTATTCCTCCTTATCGTAATATAATCGTTAACTTTTGCGGTAAGAGTACTTCTCCCACTATTCGAGCTTGTGGTTCCACTTCTTGAATGGCACTTAATAACTCCTGTGCGTAGGATTTTGGTGCACTGAGAAACAGTCCTCCGGAGGTCTGCGGATCCAGCATCAATTCCTGCAAAGGAAACGGAGTGTCACCAAGCTCTACGAAGCCCTGCATATGATTGCGGTTGCGCTGTGCAGCTGCAGTTATTAGATAATCTCCGGCATACTTATAAGCCTGTGGGATATATGGCAACTCCGAAGGATATAATACCAATGATGTGGCTTCCCCTGCCATTTCCCTGGCATGGGCTAATAGTCCGAAGCCTGTGATATCAGTGCAGGCACTGATCGGAAAACTGTGCATTCTCTCCGCTGCATATTTGTTTAGCCGTTGCATGGAGGAAATCGCCGCCTGAACAGTTTGATCATCTGCCATTTCTCCACGCAATGCAGCCATGACAATGCCTATGCCAAGCGGTTTGGTGAGAATCAGCTGATCTCCAGGTGCCGGGGTATTATTACGCCAGATCCGTTTCGGGTCAAGACGTCCAGTGACAGCCAGACCATATTTGGGCTCTTTGTCATAAATAGAATGCCCCCCGCAAAGTACCGCCCCTGCTTCTTGAATCTTTTCTGCGCCGCCGGCTAAGATTTCGCCCAAGGCGTCTAACTCCATGTGCTCTGGATAACAAACAAGATTCAGAGCAAAAAGCGGCGTACCGCCCATGGCGTAGACATCGCTCAAGGCATTAGCCGCTGCGATGCGACCAAACGAACGGGCATCATTTACCATCGGCGAGAAAAAATCTACAGTAGAAACAATGGCAGTGTCCGCATCAATTTGATAAACAGCCGCATCGTCCGAGGCATCAAAGCCAACTAACAGCTTAGGGTCGCAAAAGGTAGGTAGATTCGATAATACCTTGGACAATTCGCCTGGACCAATCTTTGCCCCGCAGCCGCCCGACGTACAGTTTGACAATAAACTTATCATGTGAATCACTTCCTTAACATAGCTATTTGCATTATACTGATATAAATGTACCACAGTACAGATTGGAGTAAAAATGATTTATCTGGACAATGCTGCTACAACCTTAACAAAACCAGATTGCGTCAAACAGGCCGTTTCACGAGCCCTAGATACGTTCGGTAACGCTTCACGCGGAGCGCATACACCGGCGCTAGAGGCTCTCCGGATGCTGATGGAAACGAGGCTAGCCCTGGCCGCACTCTTTGGGCTTGACGACCCGATGCGCGTTGTATTCACGCCTAATGCCACGGTTGCCTTAAACATTGCCATTGCTGGTATTAAAGGACATATTGTCACAACCACCGTGGAGCACAACTCAGTACTGCGTCCGATCTACAAGCGAGAGGATTATACCATTGTCCCTTGTGACAGCTTGGGACGTCTTTCGATAGAAGCAATTTCCGCTGCTATTCGGCCGGACACCGGCGCCGTAGTACTCGCACATGCTTCCAATGTGACTGGCAACGCCTTCGATATCCAGGCGATCGGCGAATTATGTGCAGCGCGTGGTGTGCACTTTATCGTAGATGCCGCTCAAAGCGCTGGGCTTTTGCCAATTGATATCAAGAATATATCGGCGCTTTGCTTTACAGGTCATAAATCACTCTTTGGGCCGCAAGGCACCGGCGGGCTCTGTTTGGGAACCGATTACAGGCCCGATCCCCTGTATGTAGGAGGAAGTGGTCATCATTCCTTTGACATCAAACATCCCCAGCAATTGCCCGATGCCTTGGAAGCTGGTACGCAGAATGCACACGGAATCGCAGGGCTTTTGGCCGGAGTACAATATATACAATCCGCTGGCCTATCGACAATTCACAAACGGGCCGATATCTTAGGGCGCTTGTTTGCCCATTCGCTAGTGGATACTCCCGGCGTTACGCTTTATGGCGATTTAGAGGCGCCCCTCCGTACACCCATTGTTTCTCTCAATATCGAAGGGTATGATTCCGCTCAAGTGGCCTGTCTATTATTTGAGAGGTATGGTATTGCCGTGCGCGCGGGGGCACATTGTGCGCCATTAATGCATGATGTGCTCAACTTATCCGGCTCTGTCCGATTTTCGTTCTCGCATTTCAATACGCGAGAAGAGACGGAATTTACTGTCGATGCTGTTCGCACATTGGCTCGTCGATAATCGAACGAAATATCAGATGCCAACTTACTGGCATCTGATATAATAATTCTAACTTATTATTTGGGTAATTAGAATCTTACCACTTTTTACATCTTGTTTCAATTAGGTCAACAGAATATGCTTTAAAGCTAACCCCCCTCAGGTTATAAAAGCCAGAGCGTTCAGATACGCGCCGGCTCCTAAATATATACATTACAATAATTTTTATTCATACATTTCTAATGCTGTAATCCAATCGAAGGGTCTATTGCTTGAGTGGAATCATTTTGCCATATAGTACTGACTGTTTGGCTTTCAATAGCTGAGTTCTGTGCCAACAGTGGCTGATTCTGTTGAGAGAATAGAGATGGGTCAGCTAATGTAATGATTGCTTGTGCTGTGGTTATACCGAAAAGAAGGTGATTGAACAGAGCAGAATAGAAGCTTTTTGTCAAATGAGGTTTTGCGGTGAATAGGCTCAATCGCGTACCGAGGTTATATAAACCACTCCAAGCGACCATTCCGACAAAGGCCCCTTTGAGAACGTGATGGTCTTTACCAGTCCTTTTCAGCAATTGAAAAATAGGGATACCCAGCGTTGCTCCAACCACCATGTGTAGGATTTCGCCAAGTACAAAATTTTTTGTCTGGTTCGTTCTAAATGCCCTCATAAAAAAAGATCCTGCTATGTGTCCTTGCATTAGTTCAGTTTTTTTGGTTTTCCATAATATAAAGCTTGAAGATTCCATTACTAAGGTACCAATTATTCCGCCGACCAGACTAACCATTATTGAATCCTTCATTTTAGTGACCTTGTTTAGGACATTCCATAGTTTTGTAAAAGTCTCCAATGAATTTTCCTCCTTAAATTTAAGGTACTAATAATGTTCCCTAATTTTTAGATAGTAGTAATCCTTTTATTTCCTACCACATTCTTATCAAAAGATAGCTTTGCAAGAGCAAAAATAACTCTTTATGTCAAAAAAGTTATTTTTTTCAGAAGTTAGAGCGGAAAATATTGTTCTGGGCTACAGAGAATATTTGCCTTGTTGGGAGGAATTTGAAGGAAACGTGTGGAATATTTATAGTTAGAGTTGGTTGGACAGGTCGGGAGCAGTCAGGGACGATAGGTGTTAATTAAGTGTAATAGGAATTTAGATGGAGGGTATCAATTGAAACCAACTCGTGTACTCGTATTTTCGGCAACCTTTGGGGCTGGTCACGTAAAGGCTGCAGACGCTATTATAGAAACAATTAAAAATACTAAGCCATCTGTAGAAATAATCCATGAAGATTCTGTAGCTATACTCAACAGGAAGGTAAATTCGTTCCTTTGTGCGTTTTACATTTTTTTAATGAAGAGGGCACCCAAAATTTGGGGTTTATTTTATAAACAAACGCAAGATTTGTCGAAGGATTCGCTCTTTCAGCGTTTACTTAATTTGAGTGGTCGGAGTCAGTTTATTGCTTATCTCAATATGTCAAAACCTGACATCATCGTTTGTACGTATCCAACAGTGGCTGGGGTATTGGCACAGTTGCGGGAGAAGGGTGAGCTAAATATTCCGTTAGTAGTCGTTGTAACGGATTATACTGTCCACAGTCAATGGATACATCAAGGCGTTGATAGTTATATTGTCGGGAGTGCTAAGGTTTACAGGGGATTTATTGCGCGAGGAATAGAACCAAGCCGTATTCAGATATCTGGAATTCCAGTCAATCCACGTTTTGAGCGTGATTTAAATAAAGAGGATATACTCAGAAAATTAGGTTTCGTTGATAATCGTTTGACATTTTTAGTTATGTGTGGCGCTTGTGGTGTATTAGATAAAGCTAAGTGGATCTGTAAGCAGATAGCAAATGTTCAAGCGCCAGTTCAAGCCGTTATTGTCTGCGGTAATGATCAGAAACTGTTCCGCTCTTTAGACGATGTAGTTCAAGAAGCTCGCAACCCACTAGTACGTTTTAACTTTGTTAATAACGTGGATGAACTTATGACAGCAGCGGATATCATTATTACTAAAGCAGGCGGTCTTATTGTTTCCGAAGCTCTTACGAAACATGTCTCAATGATCATTTTCAAACCCCTTCCTGGTCAGGAAGAAAACAATGCTAAGTTTGTCGAGGAAATTGGAGCTGGACGAATTGCTTTTACAGATGAACAGTTTGTGGCGATCATGAACGAACTTATTACTGATCCAGGCGAAATCGAGAAAATGAGTGCGGCTTCAGTCCAAGCCTTTCCTGGTCATTCGGCATCTAAAGCAGTGCAAGTTATCTTAGAGTTGGCTACCGACCTTTCTTTTAAAACAAGAAGTAACGATCAAATCGCCTATACTCCCCCAAGTCAGAGCCGTGCAAGCGCATGGTTCAGCACGTTGTTCCGTATCTCACGTCCTTTCCTTCCTATGCTCAAACGTTCCTTACCATTCTTCTTCAGGTGATATTTAAGCAAGGGTTGGTTTTACAATCTATGATAATAATGCCCTCCGACGCTGATTAGGCGGAGGAGGGCGTTTAATTTAGGGGTTTGAACATTGTTTCGCTGGGGGGCGCGCTAAATATTCCGCTGAAGATTAAAGGAAAAAGACAATTTCTATTGAATATTGTAAATAATTGTTAAAAATATTTTAGCTAGTATTTTCAAAAAATTCGGATAATCCCTAGGCGTTAATTCGGACATGTAAGGCCTTAAAATGACCTGTTTCATTAATAAGTAAGAAAGAAAGAAAGAAAGAATGAGAAAAAAAGGGTAAGGTGTAATGGGATGAGCAAACAGTTCAGATCTGACGATAGTACTAATTTTTTGGTATATAAGTTTTCTGAGCTTTTTGATTTGAATGAAATTCAAAAGCTACAGGATTCATTTTCTGAGGCAACGGGTGTGGCTTCAATCGTTACTGAACTTGATGGATCACCAATTACTGAACCAAGTGGTTTTGGCAGTTTATGTAATGAAATAAGAAATACTGATGAGCAAGCTCTCAAAAAGAACCTGATATTTGATTTATTCAAAGAAGAGGAGCCGAAACTTCAAAGACGTATAAGCAGTAGTTTATTTGGTGGAGGGGCAAGTATTATTGTTGCGGGTAAGCATATTGCCAATTGGTTGATCTGGCAAGCGCATGATGAAGAACCTAGATTGAACGAAGTAAAGCATGAGGTTGATCAAGAGGTCTTGAGCAAGGTGACACGTACGTCTAAACTGCAATTTGAGAATGTCTGTAATTATCTATTGCTGAGTGTACAACTGCTCTCGAAATATGCAATGCAAAATATTTCTTTAATCCAACAAATTAATAGAAAAGTAATCAATGAAGTCGAGATTAAAAATCTGAATAGCGAACTTGAAGCACGGATCAAAGAAAGAACTGCACAACTAGAAGAGAGCAACGCTGAGTTAGAAGAGATCAATGCCGAGTTAGAAGAGATCAATTCAATACTAGAAGAAGAAATCACTAAACGTCAAAAGGTTGAAGAAAAAATCAAGGAATTAAATGAAAAGTTAGAAATCAAAGTTATAGAGCGCACAAACCAACTCCAGGACCTGAATACAATTCTGGAAGAAGAAATTATTGAGAGGATACGGACAGAATATGAGTTGAATAATGAAAGAGTTTTTACCGATGCTTTATTTAACAGCGCTCCAGGAATGATTTATCTCTATGATGATCAAAGTAAGTTAGTGAGATGGAACAAGAAACACGAAGAGATCACTGGCTATACCTCGGAAGAGTTAGCCGACATGAATTTGTTGGATTGGTATGATGGAGATGAAAAAAGTCTGACGGCAGTTATTGAAGGGATTCATAGGGTAACTCAAAATGGATTTGGGGATGCCGAAGCGAATCTGAAAAAAAAGGATGGAACAGAAATTCCAATGTATTTTACGGCCAGTTCAGTAATTATTGATGACAAACTTTATTTTGCTGGCATAGGAATTGACGTCACGGAGCGAAAACAGTTGCATGAAAGGTTAGAAAAGTATCAAGTGTTGGCTGAAAAGGCCAACGATGCCATGTTGTTCGTAGATAAAGAAGGAAAGATTCTCGAAGCCAATGATGCGGCCATAAGAATTTATGGATATACGTACCAAGAATTTTCGTCCATGAATATATATGAGTTAAGAAATCACGGAAATAATTCAGGTACAATTGAACAATTTGAATTAGCAGATAGAGAAGGAATTATTTATGAGACTGTCCACTATCTTAAGGATGGAAATCCGATTAACGTTGAAGTAAGTTCACAAGGGGCCTTCTTAGGAAATAAAAGAGTGATTCTGAGCATCGTGAGAGATATCACTGACCGCAAAAGAAAAGATAATGAAAATCTCTATTTAAGTTATCACGATGTTTTAACAGGTCTTTATAATAGAAGATTTTATGAAGAAGAAATCAAACGCTTAGACACTTACAGAAATCTCCCGATTTCTATAATAATAGGGGACGTTAATGGGCTAAAGCTGGTAAACGATGCCTTTGGTCACGATAAAGGAGATGAACTTTTACAGAAAGCGGCAGCGGCCATTCAAAAAGCGTGCAGAACAGATGATATAGTTGCCCGTTGGGGGGGCGACGAATTCGTCATGCTTCTGCCCAAGACAAACAAAGAAGAGGCGGAAAATATTGTTAAAAGAATTAAAGAACTGTATGCAAATGAACTAGTAAATTCGATCCATATTAGTATTTCATTTGGGTGGGAGACCAAGAGAAGAAATGAGGACAATATCCTAAATATTCTAAAAAATGCTGAGGATGCTATGTATAAATATAAAATTATCGAAAATGAAGGTATGAGAAGTAATACAATAAACACCATCATTAATACTTTGCATGAAAAAAGTCCAAGAGAAGAACAACACTCTAAAAGAGTAAGTGAAATATGTCAATATATAGGGAGAGCGGTAGGCTTATCTGAAATTGAAGTAAGTAGTCTAAAAGTTGTAGGTCTACTCCATGATATAGGGAAGATTGCAATCGAAGAAGCTATACTCGATAAATCTGGAAAACTGACAGAAAATGAGTGGGAACAGATCAGAAGGCATCCAGATATTGGCTACAGAATCCTAAGCTCATCTCATGAAATGATAGAATTAGCTGATTGTATATTGGCTCATCATGAACGATGGGATGGTACTGGTTACCCAAATCGGTTAAAAGGAGAAGCTATACCGCTGGTTTCAAGAATTATCGCTCTGGCTGACAGCTATGACGCTATGATAAGTGAACGACCTTACCGAAATGCTTTGAGTGAAGAACAAGCTTTGCTAGAAATTCGTAAAAACTCAGGTACTCAATTCGATCCTGAAATTGTAAGGATATTTACCCTTAATCGTTCTCAAGAGAGCTGAAACTAAATATGACTTGGCATCATTATAGGGATGGTTGATGACTGATCCATTCGTTAAACGATGCCACGCTCTCAAAGGCATATGCTGGATTCATAGCTAACACTTTTTGAACTTGTACGGTTTCGGCCCAGAGCGCACTGATCGGTAAAACTCCGACTTCTTTGGCAGATGCTACATCATAAGCAATGTCGCCCACATAAGCGACTTCATCTGGAGATAATTTCCACCGTTCTAACACTAGTCTAATGTGCTCGGGTTTACTGGCCCTGAATTCAGAACCCGATATTATTATCTCGAAAAAATGTTTCAATCCGGAATACTTTAAGGAAATTTCCATACTTTCAGCGCCTTTGCCTGATACTAGGGCTAACTTTATTTTTCTAGCCTGCAGCAGAGTTAGAGTATCAACGACCCCTGGAAATGGTTTTGCATATTGTCCATGAATTCGGTCATACTCATTTAGATAAAACTGCAGAACCTCTCGCCAAGATTCTGGGAACAGTTTTTTAAAGATACCATCTTCTGAAGGCCCAAATAAAGAGGATATTTCTTTGTCAGTGTAAACACGTCCACTGAATTTTAAAAGTGTAGCACTCAAACTGGTACGCACTACTGGAAGCGAATTAATTAATGTTCCGTCCAGATCAAAGATAAAGCCTTTAAGTTTCATTTTCTACTCCTTTTTGATCTAGTAGTTTTGATACATTATATACCACAAATACATACCACACACACTTTTCAGTTCTTAAGATTAGTGGGTAATTGCGGAGGTTTGTTTATTTGAGCAGACAAGAAGATGTTCTACAAAGGTTTCACCGGCTGCTGGGGGCTTTAATGGATAGTATCATAGAGCTAAGCCTCGTTGATTAAATACAATATACTTAGACGAATACATTGCTAGTCTAGTGGAAAAAAATTATACTTATGAGCGAGGAAGTCATAACAATATAAACGCATCAAAGCAAAGGAGAATTTGATATGAGTATGAAATTCGTTAAAAGAATCCCGACTGCGGATGAAATAATAGAGCAGATACCGTTACCAAAGCACATTAAAAGTATAAAAGAAACTAGGGATAACGATATAAAAAATATTTTCGAAAATAAGGATCAGAGGTTTATTCTTATTATCGGCCCATGTTCTGCGGATAATGAAGATTCTGTTTGCGAATATATTGGGAAGCTGGCACGAGTTCAGGAACAAGTAAAAGATTCAATTTTAATGATTCCAAGAATCTATACCAATAAGCCGCGAACTACGGGTGAAGGGTATAAAGGAATGGCGCACCAACCAGATCCAAGCAAAAAACCAGATTTAGTGGAGGGAATAAAAGCGATCAGAAAAATGCATTTAAGAGCATTATGCGAATATTATATGCCTGCAGCTGATGAAATGCTCTATCCAGAAAACTATACCTATCTCTCTGACGTCTTAGGATATATCGCCATTGGTGCTCGTTCAGTCGAGAATCAGCAACATAGACTAGCTGTAAGTGGAGTGGACACGCCTGTTGGGATGAAAAATCCTACAAGCGGCGATCTGTCAGTAATGTTAAATTCTATCATAGCGGCTCAACAGGGTCATACTTTTACATATGCCGGATGGGAAGTTGAAACCACAGGCAATCCTCTCACTCATGCAATTTTAAGAGGGGCGGTAGATTCTAGTGGGAGGAATATTCCCAATTATCATTATGAGGACTTAATACGCATTGCTAAAGAGTATGAAAAACTCCATCTATTAAATACATCTCTAATTATTGATACAAACCATGCAAATTCAATGAAATGTTATTCTGAACAGCCAAGAATAGCAAGGGAAGTATTGATGAGTAGAAAATACGACACTTTGCTGAAGAAACTGATTAAAGGCCTCATGATTGAAAGCTATTTAGAAGAAGGTAAACAAGGTATCGGTGAAAATATTTATGGAAAATCGATCACGGATGCGTGTCTTGGCTGGGAAAGTACAGAAAAATTGATTTATTATATTGCTGAAAATGTCTAAAAATCTGTCAGGTATTTATAATTATTTTATTTTAGTAATTGACATTTAATTAAAATTATTATAATATACGTTATAGACAGTCAATCATTTTTAGGAGGAATCATTTATGAAGAAATTTGTATGTTCAGTATGTGGGTATGTATTTGAGGGGAATGAAGCGCCAGACAAATGTCCACAATGTATGTCACCAAAGGAAAAATTTTCAGAGAAAAAAGATGGAATAATGCTGTGGGCGGATGAACATAAAATAGGGGTAGCCCATGGTGTTGATGCTGAAATAATCGAAGGTTTAAGAGCTAACTTTATGGGTGAATGCACTGAAGTGGGAATGTATCTGGCGATGAGTCGTCAAGCGGATCGAGAAGGGTATCCTGAAATAGCGGAGGCCTATAAAAGGATCGCTTTTGAAGAGGCTGACCATGCAGCTAAGTTTGCTGAGCTATTGGGTGAAGTAGTCTTTGCAGATACCAAAAAGAACTTAGAGTTGAGGGTGGAAGCAGAATTTGGTGCATGTCAAGGTAAAAAAGATATTGCCACCAAAGCAAAACAACTGAACTATGATGCCATTCATGATACTGTTCATGAGATGTGTAAGGATGAAGCGAGGCACGGATCGGCATTTAAAGGCCTGCTTGATCGGTACTTCAAATAATTCTTAAACGTTAAAAGACCTATTCTCATAAATTATGGGAATAGGTCTTTTAATTTTTCCGTCCACATAATTTAACTGTGAGGGAATTGTGCCTGGTAAAGGTAAGATTTTAAGTGTTTTTAGTTTCATCTACAGCAGTCTTTTCGTCCACCTGTTCTGTCGGGGCACTTAATAATTCAGACGAATTTTGTGATGTTAAAAAGGACGAGCTTTTTACCTGGTCTACGAAGGTTAATACCGCTGCAGTACCTTTGACAATTACCTTACGAGTCTCTTCTCTTGCTTCCGGAGAGACTAACAGAACAATCGCGGCAGCGCTAAAGATAAAACTGAATGGGGATTTTTTGATAAATTTTAACATAATGAACACTCCCTTGAACGTTATCATAAAGTTATGTTAAGTTTCCCATAAATTACATAATTTTATCCATATAACTTTAGCAAGCGCCCGGATTACCAAAAACTAGGGTTATTAAATTGTAAATTTACCTAAAATTTAACACATTCATTACCAATTGTTTACACTACGATAACTATTACGGTAATCGAAAATGGTACAATTAGGTGAGGAGAATTATATGAAGGTTATAGGGCATAGGGGAGCAGCTGGTTCTGCCCCTGAGAATACTTTGATTTCCTTTCTTAAGGGACTAGAGTACAAGGTAGATGGTTTTGAATTCGACGTCCAACTCTCGCGTGATGGAGAGGTGGTTGTTTGTCACGATGAACGAGTTGACCGGACAAGTAACGGGATGGGCTGGATAAAGGATTTCACACTTCAAGAACTGAAGAGACTGGACTTTGGCAGCTGGTTTACTCAACTTTCGGTCTATCAAGAAATTCCTACCTTGCGAGAATTGCTCGACATGTTTAAAACATTTAATTTAGAGCTTAATGTGGAAATCAAATCCGGGCTCGTACAGTATCCCGAGATTGGGGAAAAGGTAGTTAATTTGTTAGCAGAGTATGGCCTACTTGACAATTCCATCATCTCGTCGTTTGATCATCAGCTTCTTCTTGATTTAAAGCAACATTTCCCGAGGGTCAAAACAGGTATTCTTTACGACTGTGCGCCGATCAAACCATGGTTATATGCCAAGTTCTTAAATGCTCAATACTTACATCCGGCTTGGCATTTTGTTAGCTCTGAGTTAGTCGTCTCGTCAGCAGTTTTTGGGATAGGAATAAATACCTGGACGGTCAATAGTTCCTTTGCTGCCCATAAAGTTAGAACAGCTCATGTAGCGAGGATCATAACGGATTACCCTCAGTGTTTCCGTAAAGGAGCTAATGGGGAAGCGATTTGGCTTGGACTTTGATTTTTTAAAAAATTGTTAAGGAGGGGTTGCTGAAGAAGGTTTTTCTCATATTGTTCTGTCATGATAGTGTACTTAAAGCGGATAGGGAGGAAAATACATGTTTAAGAAGATGGTAGTTCTGCTGATCATGGGGACTTTTCTAACCAGCGGTATTTTAGCAGGATGTGGAACAACGGCTAAACCGATAGCAACAAATGCTGATCAAGAAGCCAAGACAGTTAGCAGTGAACTGACTGGACAAGCGCTAAAAGATGCAGTAAAAAAAGAAGGGAAAATTGTTTCTTATGGCATGCCTGATGACTGGGCAAACTTGGGGGAGATTTGGACTAATTTTACGCAACAGTACGGGATCACGCACTCTGATACTGATATGACCAGCGCTGAAGAAATTGCCAAGTTCGATGCCGAGAAAGCTAATGCCGTCGCTGATATCGGTGATGTGGGAATTACCTTTGGTAATGTCGCAATTTCAAGGGATGTAGTGCAAGCGCACAAGGCTCCAACTTGGAAGGATGTCCCAGATTGGGCCAAAGATAAAGATGGGCTCTGGACTGGTGAATATGCCGGAACAATCGCCTTCTTGGTTAACACTAAGTTGGTTAAAACTGTACCACAAAGTTGGGCTGATTTGCTTAAACCGGAGTACAAAGGTGCTGTCGTCACTGGTGATGTTTTGAAAGCTGCTCAATCACAGGCCGCTGTTTTAGCAGCCGCTTTTGCTAACGGTGGAGATGAAAAAAATCTGACCCCTGGGATTGATTACTTTAAGAAGTTGTCCCAAGCTGGTAATCTTAAGCCTAGCGACAATGTTTTTGCGGTATTCCAAAAGGGTGAAATTCCCGTCGGAATTCTTTGGGATTTCAATGCCCTTGGCTATCGCTCTCGCTTAGCTGATAAAGAGAATTATCAAGTTGTTATTCCTAGCGATGGTACAGTATCGAGTGCTTATGTTTCAGTAATTAATAAATATGCTCCTCATCCTAACGCTGCTAAAGCCTTCCAAGATTATTTGTTAAGTGATGAAGGACAAATTCTTCTGGCTAAAGGGTTTGCCCGACCAATACGTGCCGATGTTCAAATCCCAGCCGATGTTGCAAAAAATATGGTTCCAAAAGAACAATACGCCGCGGCCAAACCCATCAAAGACTTTAGTGCTTGGGAAAATGATATGAAAACTATTCCCGACTTATGGAGGAATAGTGTTATAGTTGCTCAGTAGATAAGTAGATAAGTAGATAAGTAGATAAGCAAATAAGAAAAGCCTGACAGGATTCGGAATCTTACCGATTCTCTAGTCAGGCTTTTATCCTAGTTGGGATTATTCAGAGGCAAGGGGGATCTTATTTACATGAAAAGAAACAGAGTAACCAATTTTGGACAAGAGCTTCGGAAAGGCGGAGTTCTCTGGATTCCATTTATTCCATTGCTTTTATTTGCCTTGGCCTTTGAAATTTTACCTATGGGATACATTATTTACAGCAGTGTTCACACGGCGAATGGTTTTGGCTTACAGGCCTATTCTCAAATAATTAACAGCAAATACTATGTGATATCCTTAAGAAATAGTTTACTTGTCTCCATAGCCGTCGGAATAATTGGCTTGCTAATTGGAACAGTAGGGGCTTTAGCTTTACGCTCACTTAGTGAAGCGTGGCGGGAAAAGCTACTAACCTTAGTTAATATGACATCCAATTTTTCCGGTGTCCCGTTAGCGTTTGCCTATATTGTCCTTCTGGGAGTTAATGGACTTGTGACGGTTTTGGCCAAAGAAAAACTTGGGCTGGATCTGTACGGGGCAGGGTTTAACCTATTTAGTTGGACCGGTATAGTCTTAGTCTATATTTATTTTACTGTCCCCTTGGCTTTTATGCTTATGTACCCAGCGGTATACTCTATCCGAGAGGATATTATGGAAGCGGCCCAAATCATGGGAGCCAGTCGGGCTTATTTTTGGCGGAGGGTGGGTATACCCATTTTGTTGCCTGCTATGTTAGGCAGTTTTACTTTGCTCTTTGCTAATGCTTTGGGGGCCTACGCAACAGCTTACGCCTTAACAAGCTCGAACAACAGTCTGGTTTCTATCACAATCGCTAATCTAGTAACCGGGGACATCTTCCCAGACCCTTCTTTAGCAAGTGCTTTAGCTGTGGTTATGGCATGCTTTTTAGCTATATCTATTTTTATTAATACGAAGCTCAAGAAAAGCAGCGGAGGGACAGGGCTATGAAAAAGGGGATTTTGGCAAAAGTAATTTTAGGACTGATTTTTGCCTATCTATTTTTTCCAATTGTAGCTACCCTTCTTTTCTCCGTAGCTACAAAATGGAGTACCACAATCTTACCTGAGGGCTATACCCTTTCCTATTACCATCAGTTATTTACCAGTTCGGAATTTGTCCATTCCTTGTTAAGAACTATTTATGCAAGTTTGGCGACGATAAGCCTATCTATTTTGCTGATCGTGCCTTCATTGTACTTGTCCGTTGTTTATTATCCTCGTCTAGAGAAACTTTTTGAAATCCTGTCTATCCTTCCGTTTGCCATGCCAGGTGTTATCTTAGCAATTGGAATGATTCAGATGTATTCAAGCGGTCCAATACGAATTACGAGTACACCCTGGATATTGATCGGTTCGTATTTTGTGCTTATCCTACCATTTATGTACCAAGCTATTAAAAACAGTTTTCGGACAATCAATGTCAAAGCTTTAACCGATGCAGCGATCATGTTGGGATGCGGCAAACTAGAGACGTTTATAAAAATTATTTTTCCTAATGTGCTCAGAGGTGTAATAACGGCAGCATTAATTTCGGTATCCGTTTTGTTCGGCGAATTCGTCTTAGCTAATCTGTTAGTTGGGGATAATTATGAGACGATCCAGATTTATTTATATAAATTACAGAAAGTTGATGGACACCTGGCAAATGCCTTAGTGGCGGCGTATTTTCTGGTAATTTTATTTATGTCGCTACTTTTGATTTGCCTGGCTTTCAGAAATGAAGAGCAACTGAGCAAGAACAAAGGTTAAATATATATTGATATGGGGGAAGTAAAGTGAGCCATGTTCAGATATGTGATGTTGAAAAGAGCTTTCAAGGTCGTCAAGTCCTGAAAGGGATTAATTTGCAAGTGGAAAAAGGAGAATTTGTTACCCTTTTAGGTCCCAGTGGGTGCGGGAAAACTACTCTTCTGAGGATTATTGCTGGTTTAGAGCATAGCGATGGTGGGAAGATTTTCGTTGGGAGTAAAGAAATTGTGGCAGGACTGAGTAAAAAGAACCATAAGATCGGGATGGTTTTTCAGTCCTATGCGTTGTTTCCCAACCTTTCCGCTTATGAAAATATTGCTTTTGGGCTTAAAATGAATAAGGTTGCACCCCAAAAGATAAGTCAACAAGTTGAAGAAATTATGACCATTCTCAGCATCACGGGTAAGGAAAAAAATTATCCTCACCAGATGTCTGGAGGACAACAACAACGGGTTGCTTTGGCCCGAGCCTTAGTCACTAAACCCGATCTACTTCTTCTTGATGAACCGTTGAGTGCAGTGGATGCAAAGGTCAGAGAGAGTGCCAGAAGTCTGATTCGAGATATTCAGAAGAAAATGGGAATAACAATGATTTTTGTTACCCACGACCAACTGGAGGCTTTAGTGATGTCGGATCGGATTGTAGTCCTTGATTCCGGTGAAATTATGCAGCAAGGAAAACCAGAGGAAATCTACAATAAACCTGCTAACCGTTTTGTGGCCCAGTTTATTGGAAGTTACAATTTTATTCCCAGTGGCTTGATCGGGCTTCTGGATACAGAGGTCGAAGTATGTATCCGTCCGGAACATATAAAAATTGTTAAAAAAAATGATCCGCAAACCTTAAGCGAGGATGTTAGTTTATATCAACTACAAGGTACACTGAAAAATCTATATATTTTAGGGAATACGATTCGGGCAGAGGTTTCGGTTCAGGGAAGAACTCTCTTGGTAGATCAGCTTAATGATTTTAAAAGTTTAGGCTTTGTTTTAAATGAAGATGTGAGATTATTTTTCAAAAAAGATGCCATTCACATCCTTGGGTAACTAAACAACATGGTAATGATGAGTTAATCCATAGCTCTACTTGCAATATGTTTTAATACTCATCAATAAAGGTATTCTAATCAAATATAGCAGGTATGTGTTAAATCAAATCGTGATAAATATTAAGCTTAGGTTAAAAATTTAGGTATAAATAGACCTGTCTAGGATCATACTGAATTCTGTTACCTTCAAAGGATTAGAGAAAAGTGAGGGGGGAGAGTTTGGGGATTCTATTCAATCGGTCTACACACCGACATATTCGAAAATTGCCAGGTAGAGTACGTATAGAAATTTATGGATTGAAACATAACCTTTCACTAGCCCGACAAATCGTTGAGCATTTAAGTCAAAGTGAAGGGATTGAAATGGTATCTCCATGTGTTGATACCGGTAGGTTACTTATAATGTTTAATGAGCAAAGTATTTCCGTTGAGGAGATATTTATTAAACTCCACTTAATCGAAATGTCTGTTCTTGATAATTCCTTTTCTAATCAAACTCAAATAGCAGAACAAGTATATAAAGAAGTAGCAGCGACTACAAGCGAAGGCGGAAATTTAGCAAGCTCAACTATTAAAAATAATCCACAGATTTGGAGGATTCCTGATCTAAAGTCAGTAATTCCCAAATACATAGCGCAATCGGGAATTACAGGCACGCAAATCCCTCTCCCTTTAACATTAACTGTTGGGGGCTTAGGTTTCCTCGGCATAAAACAGCTTTTATGGGGGAAATCAGCCTTAGCCAGAAGCTCGACAGCCTTTAATTTGGCAGCTTTAGTCGCGGTGGCTAGTGGTTATTCCTATTTCAAACGTGATGCTTCTAAAGGTAAGAAACTAGTCACTCCAGAGTTGATTTTAGGGGCAAGCGCGCTAGCCCTTGCGTTGGTGAGAGAAAATTTGGTGGTTCTTGCCGGGTTAAGTATTATGCAGTTTTTAAAGTGGAAAAGAGATCAAGCTAAGCTTGGTAGTGTTAACAACTCAACTATCCCTGCGGAGATAAAAAGTTATAGTGATAAAACAAGTAGAGTGAGCACGCTTCTGGCAGGAGTAACTTGGGCCTTAACTGGAAGTCCGCTCAGAGGGATCGCTGTTCTGTTGGCTGGAAACCCGAGGGTGGCAACGCTACCTGCTCAATATGCTTGGGATCACGCCGATTACACAGCCCAGGAAAAAGGGTATTTGATCCCGAAAAATAGTTCCTTAGAAGAATTAGCGGTAACTAATTGTATTGCCATAGAGGATACTTCTCTTATTTTCAGAGAGCATTTAACCGATATCGAGTGTATTGCTGGTGAAAATGATGAGTCTAAACTATGGCATTTGGCTGCTTCAATTATGAAAAAAACAGGTCACCCTTGGCTAGCTGAAGTGACCCAAAAGGCAGAATTAGCTGGAGGGACATTACGCACTGCTTTTAAAGTTGAGCAATTTGAGCAAGGAACAAGAGTGAAAATTCAAAATGCTGAAGTCTTAATGGGTAACCTGAAATTTTTAGAACAAAATGAAGTGATTTGTGATCAATTTTTATTGGAAGTGAAAAGAAGACAGAAAAAAGGTTTTGAAGTTTTGTGCCTTGCCCGAGAGAAAGTTTTTCTTGGACTTCTGGTAAGGAATAAGGAGTTTGTTTTAAATGAGTTTCACGGTTCAATAGATAATTTGCGTCGAAATAATATTAATATAACTATTTTAAAAGATAGTTTAAATGTGCGCACTAAAAGTCTGGAAGACTTTGGCTTTGATACTAGTTGGCTAGGTCTTAGAAAGGAGCGGATCTTAGCAAAGATTGAAAATTTGCGCCAGAATAAAGAAAATATCTTGATTATCAAAGGGACTGATGATGACGAAGCTAAGGATACATGCAACTCGCTGGGTGTTTCCACCATTTCGATTGCAAGGGTAGACGATTTAAGTAGAACTCTTCGATATATACATAACGTCAAGACAACGGTTCAAGAGAATTTTTCAATTGCCAAAGTATGGAATTCTGTCGGAATAGTTTTGGCTGTTCCTTTAGCTATTACTGCCCCAATTGTAAATCTGCTCTCAGATGCCATTACTTTGATTCTTCTAGCCAGAAGCAAAAGAATCTGTGAGGGCATTCAGGAATCAGGTTATACCCCTAAGAAAGTACAGGCCAAACCATATATGGCTCATGGGAAATTACAACCAATCAGGAAAGAACTTGTAATTCCCTGGCACGCTCTGAGTAATGACGAGATTATGCAAAATTTTAATGTAGATCAAGATCAGGGATTAACAACGGAACAAGTCTTCCAACAACGTAATATCTATGGCTTAAATAAACTAGAACGAAAAGAACAAGAACCATGGTTAGTGTCTTATTTGGCACAGTTTAAAGAGTTTACGACCTTAATCCTCTTGGGCACCTCGCTAGTTGCTCTGGCCACGGGAGCTTGGTTCGATGGACTGGCTATGGGATCAATCCTCTTAGCTAATGCCGCGATCGGAACAGTTCAAGAACGTAAGGCCGAAAGAGTAATAGAAGCCCTCAACCAATTTCAACCTACCCAGTGCAAAGTGATTAGAAATGGTAAAAATTTGGAAATTGTAGGAAGCGAGATACTGCCGGGTGATATAGTCAACCTTGAGGCTGGCGACAGAGTACCGGCCGATATCCGCTTGCTGAATTCTTGGAACCTAGAAATAAATGAGGCAGCCTTGACAGGGGAATCCGTTCCTGTTGTTAAGAATTCCCAAATAGTAAGTGAAAATAGCCCGTTAGCCGAGCGTAAGAATATGCTCTATTTGGGAACTGATGTAACGCGCGGCAAAGGAATAGGTATTGTCGTTAAGACCGGGATGGAGACCGAGATCGGCTACCTAATGTCACTTATGGAAGGACAAGAAAAAGTCTTAACACCGTTGCACGAAAAAGTAACTAGTATCAGTAAAACTTTTATTAAAGGGGCGGCCTTAGCCGGGACTTTAGTATTTGTTGCTGGTTTACTGAGAGGTCGACCGATCGGGCAAATAATCACCACGTCGATTACACTGGCCGCCTCGGCAGTACCTGAGGGGCTTCCCGTGACGATAACTATAGCTTTAAGTGCAGGTATTTTTCGCATGGCCAAGAAGAATGCCCTAATTCGCAAATTATCCGCCCTGGAAACCCTAGGACGAACTACGGTTATTTGTTCAGACAAAACGGGTACTTTAACAAAAAATGAAATGACGGTAAAAAGAGTAGCCTTGATAAGTTCAGTGTACGCAGTTGAAGGGAATGGTTATGAACCTCAGGGGTCAATTACAGGTGTGAAGCCGATTAATACCACTGGCGATGAAAATATTCTGGATAGTCCAGAGTTACAGCAATTGGCTAAAATTGCAGTGCTTTGTAATGATAGCAAACTTGTGCAGGAAAAAGAGTCTTGGATTATTAAAGGTGACCCAACGGAAGGGGCGCTTCTAACGTTTGCTGCAAAATTTGGTTTCTGGCAAGATAAGATGATTCATTGGCATAGAGTGCATGAGGTTCCGTTTGACTCAAATTCTGGAACAATGAATGTTGTTTGTAAGGATACTCAGACTGACAAGGATTGTTTTATATTCTGCAAAGGCTCAGTCGAGGTAGTTCTTGAGCGTTGTGATTGGTATCAGTTGAATGGTGAAATTCTCCCTCTGACTGAAGAAAAGAAAGAATTAATTCATCAGCAAAATGAAACCTTAGCTCGTGATGCTCTGAGGGTCTTAGCGTTTGCTTATTGTCCCACAGAATGGATAGAAGGTGAACCTGATGAGCCTAAAGTAATTGATGACCAACTTATATACGTTGGTCTGATGGGAATGATGGACCCACCCAAACCTGAGGTTGAAAAGAGTATTCGTGAAGCCTACGCTCTAGGTGTGAAGCCGGTCATGATCACGGGTGATCATCCTATAACCGCTATTGCCATAGCTAAAGAACTGGGTTTAGGTGACTTGAACACAAAGGTTCTGACGGGCCAGGACTTAGATCAACTCACGGATGAAGAATTAGTTCGAACGGTTGATGAGATCTCCATTTTTGCCAGGGTAACTCCTGAACATAAACTTCGCATCGTCACTGCTTATCAAAAATGTGGGCATATTGTGGCTATGACGGGAGATGGAGTGAATGATACTCCTGCCATTAAGCAGTCCAATGTGGGTATAGCGATGGGACGTACGGGAACCGATGTCACTAAAGCCACAGCGGATATGATTTTAAAGGAAGATCATTTCGGATCGATTATAGAAGGGGTAAAAGTCGGACGAACAATTATTGGGAACATTAGGAAGGCAATCGGCTGTCTTTTGACGGGTAATTTGGCGGAAGTTTTGGTGACAGCTGTAGCAGTTATCGTAGGGTTACCTATGCCACTTGTACCCATTCAAATCCTCTTAATGAACCTGCTGACGGATGCCATACCGGCTATGATTTTAGCGGTAAACCCTGGTAATAAGACCAAGCAAACTCGCCGCCAAGATATTGTGGACAAAGAACTATACTCTAAAGTCATTACGCGCGGAATCTTGCTGGGAGTAGGTTCGTTAGGGCTATTTGCGACTGCATTGGCAACTGGGGCACCATTATTGGTGGCTCAAACAGTAGCCTTTGCGACGTTGGTTGTGGGCCAATTGGTACAAACTCTTTCTTGGAGACAGGAGGGCTCTAAGGAGAGTATCAGTGATTCTTTCCGAGACCGTTATCTAGTCGGCGGTTTAGGAGCATCTTTCCTAGCGTTATTAGGAGCGATCTACATTCCGACGGCAGCCGGGTTCTTTCACACAGCCCCACTTATGCCCCAACACTGGTTGTATATACTGTTAGTTGCGGGTTCAGTTTCATTATTATCAAAGCCGTTTCTTTTACTGGTATCTAAGAAAGATCAATTTAAGTCTTCCGAACGTTCTACTTTTTTGTTAGGCATATGAAAGAAAATAACAAGTCGAAGATGCCATGAATATCAGTAAGCTAATTTTTACCAAGTATTTTTTAGAATAACTCCAATACACTAGATATTGAATCACTAAACTTGTATCAGTTATTGGGGTTATTTCAAAAATACTAAAGGAGGAGAGAATGAAAACAATCAGAAGTTTTATTAAAACCTACATTACAGCTTTTGGAATAATATCACTACCCTTTATCATTTTACTTATTTCAAGTTATTTGATCCCAGTAAACTTGGAAGTTATAGTTTACGGCTTTACATTTTCATTTCTCTCAAGTTTTGCTATAGCTTATAATTTTAGGAAGTATGAAAAGTCAGTTATATTTACTAATGAAAATTTGTTTGTAAGTAACTTGATCAATTCTCTCAGCAAATTGGGATACATTGTAAAAGATAAGACGTCAGTCTTAATAGAGTTTGAACCTACAGTACATTCTCGTTTATTTGCGGGAAAGATACTAACTCGTTTAGCCAATAGTTCTGCCACGCTCGAAGGTTCTAGATTGCTTGTCCGTAGAAGCTTGGCCCTAACTATGAGTGAGAATAAAAAATCAATGGTTAGCAACTCAGTTGAGGAATGTATGAGCGTGTGGGCCGATGAAAAGAAACTACGAGATCCATTCCCGAAAATGGAAGATTATTTAATAAACTCTACCGAGTTCGAACATGCAGAGGAGATAATGCCAGAGATCAGTGCGAAGATGCCTGAAGAGGTTTAAACGGAGGCAAGATAAATGTTTCAAAAGATTGAAAAGTCTGGCTTGATAACAGGTGTCGCTCTAGGCTTAGCGGCTCCAGCTATCCTGCCTATCTTGAAGAGTACTATTATTACTCTGGGTATTATTGGGGTCAGAGGAACGATAAGTTTGACTGAATGCACTAAGACAACGATTAAATTAGCTAAAGAAGAAATAGAGGATATTATTGCAGAAGCACAGTTTGAAAGGATGAAAAATCAGCTCGATAAAGAGCTTAGTCTTCTGCCAGATAATTAACCCGAGGCAACCGAAAGTAATAATGAGTAGAGCTTTTTTTTAAGGAAGGTGTGACTTGTAACGTGGTAGACGAACAAACAATAGATGACCATTTGAGCCAAGCTCTATCCCATATCGAAACGGCTATAAATTCAAGTATTATTGCTGGGATTAAAAATCCGTCGGGGCAGAAATTAATCGGGCAGAAGTGGGAGCTATTTCTCGGACAATTCTTCGAGTATGCGCGCGTAAAGGGTAAGGAGCAACGAGTAAATTTATTAGGTTGGATTAGCTTTCCGCGGATACGTCATTAATTTACAATTGGAGGAATAAATATGTTTAGCAAGAGTACGTTATGGGCTGGAGCAATTTCCGGCGGGATAACCCAAATCAAAGGTTCGCGCGGATATACCAGTGGGAGGATCAATGCCAATCAGTATGTCGCACATACGACAACAAACGTTTCAGAAACGATAGGTCTTATGGCGGGATTGGAGTATGGTGCCATACTCGGATCTTCTTTAATTCCGGGTGTTGGTTCTATCATTGGAACTATTCTGGGCGGAATTTTAGGAGACCGTTTAGGCAATGTGGTAGGTACACAAGTAGGTAATGCTTTAATTAACCAAGAAAATCTAGACAGCTCTATTCACAAATTTAGAAATAGTTAATATTTACAAGTAGTTTCGGGCAAAATTTAACGTAGATTTAACATTCCTTTAGCAGTGGCCTAACAGTGCTTTGGTATTATAGATAATATCAATATTGTTGAGGTGAAACATGTCGCTAAAAAGGTTTGAGAAATCTAAATACCAGAAGGTTAACAATGATAAGGTTAATTTAACCTCTATTGAAGATTATAAGCAAAGTCACAGTCAATCCAAATGGAAAAGACCAACTAAAATTATATCAAAAAAGAATATTTTACTTGGTCTTTTACGAAAAAGACAAAGCTTTAATGAAATCAGAACAATAGGGGCTGTAGAAAATTGCAGAAGGCTTGTCTTTGATGAAATTGAAAGTATTTTTGAGCAAAGGGAAAGTGCTATAGATGGTCTAATACCTGAATTGATTAATGGCCGAAAAGCATATACACACATATTTGGAAATAACGACTTAGAAATAATTCATAGGAACACTGAGAAGATTATTATGAATGAATTATCGAAACGATTTAATCGCCCAATAGTATGCCAAGTTAGAAAACCTTCCTTTGGTGATGAAATCTCTGACATTTTCAGTCCTATCCAAAAATATCAAATAACAAAAAAACGAACCATTACAATCACCAGTTATATGGAAGCAGTAGGTAGGAGAATTTTAAGTGATTCGATCGAGTCACTAATGAACAATTCCTTATTAGCTAAACTAGTCTGCGATATTGATATATGTACGATGCTTCTGCCGAAATTAGGTATTGATACTGATTTAGAAACTAGGGAGTTGAATAAAGAACTTTTTCATAGAATTGGTGGTGCTCTTTATTCAATAAAGATAGGATTAATTCAAGAGATGAATCTTCAAATTGCTAACATCTTTTATGAAACAAATGATTTAGAATTAGGTGTTGAGATCGAATTGAAAATTCAATTCCTTGAAGAAAATTTTACTTTTAGAATGTATGAACCCGATTTACTAGAAGCATAGATCGACGATGATCAGATGTAATCGAATTCTAACAATAGATATCAAGATAGAATAAAACATAATTCATGTAACTTTATTAAAAAAAGAGCAAATAAAAGGGGTATGGTAATCTCAATCTTGCTAAGCCAAAACATAGTGATGATTTTATATTTAACCTCGGCTTAAAGTTATATTAATACTGCCTTAATAATAAAAGTATATTATTAGGGAGTGATCTAAAAAATCAAATGAAAGAGGTGGAAGCGTCGGGTCCGATAAGATTCATTTTTTTAAAAGTGAACGCCTGTTATTTAAAAAGGAGGCATATTATGACCCCGCAATATAAGTATTCCTTATTGAATACCAAAGAAGCTACCTACTATCTTGAAGTATCAAGTTTTAAATTCAAAAAGCTTATTAAAGAAGGGTATTTAACTCCGCAGGGCTGGATTATTCGAAGCGGAAAAGAGGTACATTTCTTTGATCCGATGGAATTGACTAAAGTTAAGAAAATGTTGATTAAGGAAGGGTATCATTACCAACACGCTTAAGAATTTTAAATAGAATAAACTCATTCAACTAAAGGGACCCTTCGCGGCGAAGGAGGAGTTTACCCCACTTGAATGGGAGAACCAGCGAGACGCCCACTTATAGAAGTGGGCGTCTCGCCAATTGGATTTAACAGGGAGAATTTAAATAGAATTTCTTTTGAATCTATAAATATTTTGGCAGCCGCGAAAAAAGGTCTGAAGTCGATCATACATATCGCGTTTAATAACTGGGTACTATCTTCTTAGAAATAGTTAACCTATTACTAAAGGTGGTATCTGAGATGATTGAAACGAAAATAATTTGGAATAAAAATGTCCATCTTACCCCTGGTAGAATTCGACTTAAAGTGCCTGGTTTAAAGAGAAACGATTTTATGGCTGAGAAAATGCACAATGCTCTAGAGAATATTGAAGGAATAGATCAAGTTGTAACTAACCTTTTAACAGGTACACTGCTTGTACATTATAAAGAAAACCTTGTTCAGGATTTTAGTATAATTCTTTGCGTCGATGAACATAGGAAGAAATATAATTATCCGGTCCACTTGCAAGACAAGCTTAGTCCTATGATTACTAAAAGAGCTTATAAAATATTCTTAATTTCTGCGGCGCTAATTCTATTATTTACAAAACAAAAAATAAGCGGTCCTTCCCTTTTAGCCAATTCTAAAATCCTCAAAAATTCTGCTACTGTAATTGGCTTGATAATAGGCTATCCGATTTTCCTCTGGGGTTTAAAATATCCTCACCGAACAAGAAGGAATAGTTATGATTTAGTAATTAATACTATAACTTTCACATTGCTACTCTTACAAGAGAGTTTTACTGGTTTATTGTTAATCTTATTTACTAACTACGCAAAGATTATTATGGCTTTGGACTTTACAAGGACAAATCAAATTATTGCCAGAATAGGTAAATTACCAGAAAAAGTTTGGATATTTATTGATGGAAGCGAAATGGCCGTGCCGATAGATACGTTAGAAAACGGTGATATTGTCTTAGTTCGCAACGCCGAAATAATCCCAGTGGACGGCAGAGTAATCGGAGGAGCGGCGGTAGTTGATGAATCCCAAATTAGTGGCCTATCAAAGCCAATCAATAAAGAATCAGGTTCTAGAGTACTTGCTGGTACGGAAGTTTTAGATGGATCGTTAAAGATATTGGTAGAACAAACTGGCTTTCGCACCCAACTAAGCAAACTAACGAGAAGCGCGGTTCATAGAAACAATCATCCAGAAGAGGCAATATTTCGGGATCGGATTGATCGTATGGTCTATTTCTCTCTTATGGCGGCAGGTGGTATTTACTTACTAACTGGAAGTGTCAACCGAAGTTTGGCAATCTTACTGGCAGCGTCTCCTGCTGCAGCAGCACTGGCCGTTCCGACTGCTAATGGGGTGGCCGTTGGGAAAGCATTTCAAGAAGGTATTTATGTTAAAAATGGAAATCATTTATGGGATGCTAGTCAAGTTGACACTATGGTTTTAGATAATATACCATCTCTAACCCAGACGAAATCAACTATTCAAGAGATCGTCGTCCTAAATAGAAATTATAGTCAGAGCGATATTCTGAGGATGGCCTCTGAGGTTGAAGGAGAGGAGGGCAATCCGCTAGGAGAGGCAATACGTGAAAGAAGCTATCAAATGTATTGTGGACCTATATTGGCTGGAGGAGAAACTGAATTTATCCCCAAACTGGGAATGCGGGCGAAAATGAAAGGCAAGGAAATATTATTAGGTACTAAAACTTTAATGATACAAGAAGATGTGAAAATCAAGAAAGTAGAAAGTAAAGTTCTTCGGTTTAAACATCTCGGACTTAACCCGATTTACCTTGCAGTTGAAGGAAAACTATGTGGGCTTTTTGGTGTACGCGAAACAATAAAACCAGAAGTAAAAGGAGCGCTAGCACAACTTAGGGCCCTCGGAATCCAGAGAATAATCCTGTTAACGAGAGATGAATCGGAAGCGGCAGAGGTCGTTGCCAATCAATTAGGAATTACAGAATTTCATAGTGGAATGGCGCCAAACAAAAAAGCGGAATTTGTTAGGACTATAACGATGCAAGGTTCGAAGGTAGCTATGCTGGGTGATGGGATTGACGATGTCTTAGCTATGTCGGAAGCAAAAGTCGGCATTGCTTGGGGTAAAAAAGGTGCAGATTCTGCGGCTAAAGTTGCGGGGATTGTAATAACTGCCCAAAATCCTCAAGTACTTGTAGAAACAATGCTTTTAGCCCAAAAAACTAAAGAAGTTGCGAAACAAAATATAAATTTTGCGATTGGTTTAAACGTCATAGGTTTGGGTCTCGGGGCTGGTGGCTTGATTACCCATGTCGGAGCAGCATTTCTCGGGCAGATGGGGACAATAGTTACAGTTTTTAATACTTATTACCAGAAGTGGTTCTAAACAGCTAGACAAGCGTTAGCATATGAGTATACTTATAATTAAGTGACTTATTCTCAGGGCGGGGTTAAAGTCCCCACCGGCGGTATCTTAGTTATACTAGGGAGCCCGCGAGCGCTCTTCGTTGTTGTGAAGAGGTCAGCAGAACTGGTGCAAGGCCAGTGCCGACGGTATAGTCCGGATGAAAGAGGATAAGGTAGTCTGCATGATCTAATTCGCTTCAGTAAATTTGAGGTGAAGTTTATTTGGTTTTTGCTTGCTGTCTGTCTTTGTGCCCTGATTCGAGTAAGTCGACTATAATCTAGGAGGCGTATTACTTTGGATCAAACTTTATTAACTCGATTTGGAAACTCAGTGGAGAGAGTGGAGAAGGCGCTTGATGCGTTGCGTCGAGGACAAGGTGTCTTGGTTACAGATAATGAACAAAGGGAAAATGAAGGAGATATTTTTTTTGCTGCCGAGTCTTTGACAAATAAGCAAATGGCTATGCTCATTCGAGATGGCAGTGGCATTGTCTGCTTATGCCTACCCGAGGAAAAAGTCAAAGCATTAGGCTTGCCTATGATGGTGGAAAATAATACGAGTAGCTATCAAACTCCCTTTACCATATCGATCGAAGCGGCCAGCGGGGTGACTACTGGCGTATCAGCTGCCGACCGCGTTACAACCGTGAAAGCGGCGATTGCTGATGATGCATGTCCCGACGATCTCCGCCGGCCAGGGCATGTTTTCCCTTTAAGGGCCAAGCCCTTGGGGGTGTTGGAACGTCCAGGACATACTGAAGCGAATGTAGATTTAATGCGGCTTGCTGGACTAAAACCCTATGGAGTGCTGTGTGAACTTACAAATCCTGATGGTACAATGGCCCGTCTGCCGGAAATAGCAGCTTTTGCTGAGAAAAACGATATGACCGTGGTTACGGTAGATGATTTAATTACCTATCGAAAAGCGAGAGAATAAATTATACACCTTAGTAGCAAATCTCATTTACAAATCCACTATACGATCATTGTATCGTAGAGTGGATTTTTTATATCCATTTCTTGGGCATAATAAAAGCATTTTCTTTAATAACGTATTATAATGATTCTGCTGCAGAAACCCCTTGTCATGCTATTAATATCACATTTTATTGTCATCCTGAGCGAAGCGAAGG
>Ga0209415_10000984_pt1 | contig 54136 bp, 38 predicted proteins | sample PeaSoiSIISIP2007_FD_187696 | JGI IMG/M metagenome (GOLD analysis project Ga0209415, IMG submission 187696) | Peat soil microbial communities from Weissenstadt, Germany - SII-SIP-2007 (SPAdes) (version 2) | ecosystem: Environmental > Terrestrial > Soil > Wetlands > Peat | place: Germany... | reverse complement strand
CGGGGCTATAGTAGCCCTCCGACCCCAAAGTCATTCCGAGCGGAGGGAGGGATCTGCTTTTCGTTCGGCTGTTCTCAACGCTTCAAAAGCAGATCCGCTAGCTGCACTTGGGATCACGGGCGTTGTGGATACGACTACGTGGGGCAGCAATTATCCAACGGCTCAGGACACTAAAACCAGGTGCGGAGCGCGTGCGAGACCGCGTCTTCCAGAACTTTCCCGCCCGCGACGCCAGGGATAATCTTTTCGCCGCTTTGCGTTCCCGGAGCCATCTTCGCGTAAGGCCAAAACGTGAACACGCTCGCTGGAGTGGTCTTATATTGCCGCGTGATCAGCGTTACCGTTCCATCCTCCGGATCGGAGCGGTGAATTTCGGGCGCCGTAATTTCGTAAAACTCGCCCGAGCGATAGACCTCACGTGGCCCTTCTAGCAGGTAACAATCGGTCGCCTCGCCCATCAATTTGCCGTCCAAAGTAAGCTCCTGGCAGCCATAATGCGCCGCGCCTGGTGTCTCGGCACTGGACCGGGCGTAACGATACTGGCGCATCTCCCCGGCGATGATCTCGGACTTGAAATCCATGGTATGGCTATGCGTTGTCGTCGTACCCGGCTGCCGGTAGTGAGCGTTGAACAAATTGATGACCACGCTATCTGGCGCCAGCACCAGCGTCAGCCGGCCGTTGGCCGGTACAACCCATGGATATTCTTTGGCATTCCGGAGAATGTGCTCGACTAAAATCCGTTTTGCGTTCGGTTCGGGTTCCATTTGTGTTCACGATCCCACCGGGCTGCCGGCCGCAAAGGTCCACGGAACCGCGAACTGGTTCTGGGGGCGGATTTTAGCCCAGAAATTTCAGTGGAACCATAATTGCTTTTTCACGCATCAAATGATTGTGCTACTGCTTTCAAGACGCGAAAACTCCCGCCGTAGCGGTATGGCGGGCTTATTATCGTCGCCCTAAACTGAAGCTGCAAGGCTGGTGCAAAATGTTACGGATCCACAGGAAACTTGGAACGGGCCTGGCGCTGTTCGCCGCCTTTTTGTTCGTCTATCCGGCCGCGGCGCAGCAAGACCCGCCGCAGCCGTCACCGGCCAATAGCGCAGCGCCCCAGACGCCACAGCAGCTTGACGACTTGCTAGCGCCGATTGCGCTTTATCCCGATCCCTTGCTGGGCGAAGTACTGGCCGCTTCCACCTATCCGATGGAGATCGTCGAGGCCGAGCAGTGGGTTCAGGATCATCCCAAGTGGAAGCCGTCGAAGTTGATGGACGAAGCCAAGAAACAAAAGTGGGATCCCAGCGTGCAGGGATTGGTAGCCTTCCCGCAGGTATTGGCTCGCCTGAGCCAGAACATCGCATGGACCACGTCGCTCGGCAATGCATTCCTGGCCAGCCAAGCCGACGTGATGCAGGCGGTCCAGCGGATGCGCGCCCAGGCCCAGTCTCGCGGCACACTCAAATCGACGCCGCAGGAAACCGTCACGACGCAGAATCAAGGCGGGCAGAGTGAAATCGAGATCGAACCGGCTGATCCGAACATTTGGTACGTGCCTTACTACAATCCGGCCTACGTGTGGGGGCCGCCGCCGTTTGGGTATTACCCGCCGCTGCTGTACCCAGGAATCGGCGTCGGCTTCGATTGGTATCCCGGCTTCGATCTCGGCCTGTATTTCGGAGGCTGGGGAGGTTGGGGCTGGGGAGGCTGGGGTTGGGGCCCGGATTGGTTCGGGGGCACCATCATTCTGAACCATTCTTTCTTCCACCGTTACGGGTTTACTCATTTTCATGGTGAGCCGCTGGGCCGCTCGGCCTGGGTCCACGACCCTGTGCATCGCCTCGGCGTACCGTATGGGAATCGTGCCGTTGCCAACCGATACTCCACACCGGGTGGATTCAATCGCGGTGCGCCCGGCGGACGCGAGGGATTCGGTCAGCAGCGCTTCGGATCCCCTGGATTTGAGCAGCGCGGCTGGACCGGCAACCACAGCGTCTTCGGCGGCTATCACAACGGCGGGGCCACGCGCATGCAAAGCGACCACGGCTTTTCGAGCATGGGGGCAGGTCGCACGTTCGGAGGCGGCGGAGGATTTCGTGGCGGCGGTGGTGGATCCCGCGGTGGCGGCAGAGGAGGCCGGCGATGACGACGAACCGAGTTCTTTTTAATTGCTTTGCTGCGGCTCTCGCGCTGGCCGCGCCATCTTTCGCTCAACAGCGCTTCGATTCGGCCGACGCCGCGGCGCAGGCGCTGATTGACGGGGCCGCAAAGCACGATAGCGCCAGCTTGGCCGCCATCTTCGGTCCGCAGGGAAATGCGATTATGACTTCGGGCAATCCCGAGCAGGATCGAGCCGAGCAATCGCAGTTCTCGCAGCTTGCCCACACAAAACACCAGCTCATTGCCGATCCCCGCGACCCCAACCGCATGGTTCTGTCTATCGGCGACGAAGACTGGCCATTTCCGGTTCCGATCGTGCGTTCCAACGGGAAATGGAGCTTCGACGCATCCTCCGGGAAGGTCGAGATGGAGGCGCGGAAGATCGGCACCCATGAGCTCGACGCCATCGAAATCTGCGCTGGATACGTCGACGCCCAGAAAAAGTACGCTTCCGAAGTGCACGGCAAAGATGGAATCCTAAAATACGCCGCTCACATGAAGAGCGCCGCCGGCGTGAGTGACGGCTTGGCGCCGTTGGTTCCGCAAGGCCTGATCGATGCCACCTGGGACGGTCAAAAAAACGCACTGAAGCCCTACCATGGCTACTATTTCCGCATTCTGGACGGACAAGGCCCCAACGCCCCCGGTGGCGCGCATAACTACATGGTGAAAAACATGCTGATGGGCGGCTTCGGGCTAGTCGCGTGGCCGGCGCAATACGGAGTAACGGGAATCCACACGTTCATCGTCAATCAGGACGGCGTGGTCTACCAGAAAGATATCGCTCCGCCCTCCGCCGGCGCGCCGCTCCCGATCACACGCTACGACCCGGATCCCAGTTGGATGCCGGTAAACTAGTGTCCTGAGTCTGCCCAAAGTAGTCATGCTTACAACCCCCGTCATCCCGAGAGCAGCGAGGGGGATCTGCTTCCAAAGAGTTGGCCTTGGGGTCGGATGGCCATTGCCCTGGCATGTAATGCTGTGATTTTCCGACTGAGGACACTAGAAAGAGAATCGAGCGCCCACCTGGACTGCTCTCGGTCCGCCCGATCCGAATACCTGTCCCACTCGCGCCGACGGCTGGCCGAAAGCGAAGGTCTGATTCGACGCTGGAGTTACCACGCCGTTGTTTACTGTGTATCCCGGGGTTGCGGCATCCAGCTGGTAGTTCGATACGGTCAGGTTCGCGATATTCAGCACATTGAAAAATTCCCCGAAGATCGAGAATCGGTAATGTTCTTTAAACGTGAAGTCCTTGGTGACCCGCATATCCTGCGTGATCAGCGGCTGGCTGAGCGCATAATTGGGCGGCAGAACCAGGTACGGCGCGGGCGTCTTGCTGTTCAGTGGGATCTTGCCGGCGTAGTTTTCGTTGTAATACGTCACCGCCGCCTGAAGCTGCTGCTTCCCGCATCCTGAATTGAGGCAGTTATAGCCGAGATTCGGATCCAGAATGGACAACGGCGGCGTCGTGTTCCCTGACCCGTTGAAATCGATCCCGTTCACACTGGCCATCACCGGTCCGCGGCTGATCATCGACGAGTTCAGGCTGATCTTGAATCCCCACGGCAGATCCACGACGCCCGCCAGATTGAAATTCTGCGGCGCCAGCGAGGGCCCATAACCGGCGAAATAGTTGCTCAAGTCGACCGTCGCGCTCTCGGTCAGCAGTTTTTGCAAAGCGTAGGAAGCCTGGAACTGGAAGCGGTGCGAGAACCGCTTCTGGACCTTCACCAGCAGCCCGTCATACACCGACCGCCCTTCCGGCACCCAGAAGCTGATCGATCCTGTGGAGCACTCCTGCCCCGGAATATAATACTGAGCCGGCGTGCACACCGGAATCACCGGCGACAAACCGTCGGACGTACGCGCATAGCGATTCAGATCCAATTCACCCAGGTTCGTGTTTTCACCCTGGCGGCGCGCCCAGTCGGCGGTGATCACCAGGTCATGCCCCAGGTCGCGCTGAATGCCCAGCGAAGTCTGATAGCTTCGCAGCAGCGGGAAATGAGACGGATAAATCTCCACTCCCTGCTTGGCGACATCGATGCCGCTGACCGTATAGGGCCCGCTCGCCGGCGGAGTCGGCGCGAGCCTGGCTTCCAGTCCTGGGAGTTGTGCATTCACGATTCCGATAAATTGCCCCAGCGTCATGGTGGTCAAACCCAGCGGAAGCGGAGCTCCCACCTGCAGCAGCGTACCCGTGTTGAAATTGATGATTCCTGGAATCGTATTCGTAAATGCGGTGGCCGCCAGAGTCGTCCGGCCATCGCCCAGCGGCCCGATTGCCGCACCTTCGCGGAAATGCTGCCAGATCGGCTGCGTGTCCCAATACATCCCGCCGCCGCCGCGAATCACGGTTTTCTTGTCCTTGCCGATGGCCCACGCGAATCCGACGATCGGCGAAAAATCCGCCTTGTTCGACGGCGTCGCGCCCAGGCCGTATGGAGCGCCGCCGGTTTGTCCCTCCAGAATCGGAGCCAGATACTGCGGCAGCGGCAGATTCGAATAGAACAACCCGGTTTCGAGATCGTATCCGAGGGCGGCATTGATCGTCAGGCTTGGCGTAACCTTCCACGTGTCGCCCGCCCATGGATGAATCCGGTTGTTGGTGTTGCCTTGTCCGTGGTCGTAGAACCCGGGGAAGGTTCCGTTGCCGACTCCCACGCCGCTGTAAATCGACGACGTCAGGCTATACAGCGGCAGGTTGAGCAAATCGGCGGTGGTTGTGATTTTCGACGGGAGATTCGGATAGAAACTCGCCAGGCCAAGTCCCTTGATCGTCTCCGGCGACATCACGTAGAGACAACCGGGATCGCAGTAATCCCACGGCACCACTTTCGAGGCCATATGCTCGTAATCGACGCCGAAGCGCAGCCGGTGCTTCCCTTTTTGCCAGCTCAGCGTATCGTTCAACTCAAGCGAGCGCGCTTGCCGGAACTGCGGCGAGTTCACGCTGGTTCCCGTGCCATAGGTGCCCGATCCGACCATGGTCACGATCGCCGGCAGTCCGAAGCCGATGCACGGCGCTTGACAATCCGACGGTTTGGCGTCCGTTACGTTGTTCTCCCAGAAGTGGAACTGGAACCGTGCGTCGTTCACCAGGTTGGGGGTGAACGCGCTGGTCAGGCCGAGAATCGCCTGGTCGGACCAGTTGTAGTTGTAATTGAAATTCGCAGGCTGGGGCGTGAGAGCATACGGCCCGAATCCCTGGTTGCCATCGTGCGCGTAGCGCAGAAAAATCGTGTGTTTGTCATTGAGGTGATAATCGAAGCGCGCGTTGAACAGATTGTAGTGGTATGGCTCCGGCCAGATTCCGCTCAGCGCCTGCAGCGACGGAAGATCCTCCTGCTCGGCCAGCACCGCGGTCTGGTGCAGATATTCGTAATTCACAAAGAAAAACAATTTGTCTTTCTTGATGGGACCGCCTAGCAGCACGCCGGGATTCTTGCGCTGAAAAAACGGATTGGGAGCCAGCGGGAGATGCGCCAGCCCCGGATACGCCGCCATGTTGTGATCGCGATAGAAGAAATACCCGCTGCCGTGGTAGTCGTTTCCTCCCGAACGCGTCACAATGTTGATACCTCCGCCCGCGGCGATGCCCATCGAGGCATCGAAGGTCACCGATTGGATCTGGAACTCCTGCACGATTTCCTGCGAGAAGTTCATCGACGTGCCGCCCTCCATCTCGTCGTTGATGGTCCCGCCGTCCATGGTGATCAACGGTCCGACGCCGCTGCCCGCGGTCGCGCCGCCGTTCGCTCCCAGCACGCTGACGTTGAACATGGCGTTGAACTGCGCCGTACTCCCCGGCGAGACCGTCACGCCCAGTTCGAGCGAAGCCAATTGCAGCGAACTCCGCCCATTCAACGGCAGATCCTGAATATTCTGCCGCGCGATAGTTCCTTGCACGGTGTTGCTGTCGTAATTGATCTGCGCCGTGGCGGCTTCGACGACCACCACTTCCTTCGCCTCCCCCAGCGACATCTGCATGTCCACCGTAGTGGTGCTTCCGGCCACCACGTTCGCCGGCCGCACCGTGGTGCGGAACCCTTGCATTTCGATGCGCACCTCGTAATCGCCCGGAGGCAGCGCCGGCGCGCTATACAAGCCCTGCGCGTTGGTCGTCAGGGTTCGTGAAATGCCGGTGGCTTTGTTCGTAATCGTGATATTCGCGTTCGGAATCGCGGCGCCGCTGGTATCGGCTACCGTTCCCGAAATCGCACCGTCCGGCGTTTGCGCGAACAGCCCCGTCGCGAACATGAAGCAGAGTGCCGAAAAAATCAGGCACGGGAACAGCTTTGATCGGAGCGCGGATCTAAGCACGGTTCAATCTCCTTGGATCTTAAATATGCTTGACACCAATCAATTGGCGGAAGAATATTAGAATTCGATTTCCAAGTCAAGGGGTGGGTGTCTAAAAAATCTCACTTTTCTTGTCGATCCGGAATATATCCGTAAAGCCCGGCGTGCCTCCGCTATCATGTGGAAGTGTTTCAATGGCTGGTGGTCGGCATCGGAGACATTGCCGTCAAGCGCGTTCTTCCGGCGATTGCAGTCGAGCCCCGCAGCTGCCTCGCCGGTCTGGTGACTCGCGATCCGGCCAAGGCAGCGGCTTACGGCGTTCCGTCGTGGCCCGATCTCGCCACCGCGCTCGACCACTGCGATGCCGATGCCGTTTACATCGCAACGCCTGTTTTCCTGCACGCCCCACAGACCATCGCTGCCTTGCGCGCAGGAAAACACGTGCTGTGCGAAAAGCCCATGGCGCTGAGTTACACAGACGCCCTCGCCATGCAGCGGACCTCGGAAGAGTGCGGCCGCACGCTCGGCATCGCTTATTATCGGCGCATGTATCCGAAAGTAGCTCGAGCCAGGCAATTGATCGAATCGGGCGCGATCGGCCGCCCGGTTTTCGCCGAAGCCACTTCTCACGCCTGGTTTTACCCCTCCGATGGTTTTAGAAGTTGGCTGATCGATCCTCTGCGCGCGGGTGCGGGTCCCCTCTATGACATCGCCTGCCACCGCGTGGATCTGATGAATGATTTCTTCGGAAATCCCGCCCGGGCGACTGGTTTTCTTTCTACTCTGGTACAGCCGGTGCAAGTGGAAGACAATGCGACGGTCCTGATCGAATACGAATCCGGGGTCCGCGGCATGGTAGATGTCCGCTGGCATTCGAGTGTCGCGCGCGACGAATTCCGCATCCGCGGCAGCGATGGTGAGCTTGACCTTACTCCTCTTAACGAGCCATCGTTGGTCTTTCCCGGCGGATCGGAAACGATTCCCGCGCCGGGCAATCTCCATTATCCATGCGTGGAGAATTTCGTGAGCGCGGTCGCTGACGGAACCAAGCTGCGATCAAGCGGCGCCACCGCTCTGCGGGCCGAATGGGTACTCGATCAGGTCAAGGGTCAAGACAAAGCTTGAGAAAATAGACCGAACCAGTCGAGTATAACGAAGTGAATTATAGGGGTCGTAGTGTGAGCAATCCTGGCAACTCTTTCTGTGTTCGAATCCTGATCCTTTCGTCGTCGCCGGCGCTATTTTGTCAAACCAGCGTCTTAACCTGGCATAATGACAACCCCAGAACCGGTCAAATCTCACCGAGACTACTCTTACTCCAGCGAATGTTAATTCTCTAACATTCGGGAAATTATTCGTAATTTCGGTGGATGGTAAAGTGGACGGAACCGGATCGATCACAGCCTGCTGGCTCGATGTCGGCACGATCGCCGGCCAAGGGAACATTTTTCGCGGCGAACGTGGCAACAGCGACCTCCCAGATGGTTACCGGCATCCCCACCACCGGCCAGCCGATCTACGTGCAGCTATGGTCGCTGATCGGCGGTGTGTAGCATTTGAACCGCTATACCTATACGGCTTTCCCGTAAACAAGCCGCCGCTAGACTTCGCCGTACCGGGTTCGGAGAATCTTAGGGAGCAGGATCAGCGCGGCGCCGAACAACAACAGCGGAACCACCAGTTCGATCGCTTTCGCCGAGGGCAGGTCGCGCAGGATGATGCGGAGCCCCGCCGCCGCGATAAAAGCGTAGGTTAGCCACACCAGTTCTTTTCGATGCCAGCGCGTGCCGGACCAGGCCAGAACGAGGGCGGCAGCGGTCAGCACGATCGTTCCGGAACAAGGAAACCGGAGTACGCTCGTAAGCAGTCCCGCTGCCACCCCCGTGAGCCCCGCGGCAATGAAGAGTGCGGGCATTCGCCGCCGTACGATCAGATACGACAGCGCCGCCGCGATCAGTAGGATCGCGGCCGGAACCGCGGGCAAGGATTCGCCGCCAAAGAAAACGGCGGCGGCGCGTTCGGCGACGCGCGAAACCAGCAGCGCGAGCCAGAGAAAGACGGCCGAATGGGAGTCGGCACGCTTCCAGAAAGACGTGACGATCGCCAGCACAGACCACGCGGCGATCAGCGCGATACCGGACATCATCAACCACGTGCCCGACGCGACCAGAAGCAACCCGAAAGTCGCATAAGCGTGCAGGTTTCTGCCTTCGGGGAGCCGCGATGCCAGCACGTAACACGCGACGCCGCATCCCAGCGCGAAGATCGCGACGGGAACATAGCTCCCCGTGACCGCCACGATTCCACCAGCTCCCAACAGAAACGCCGCGGCCGTTTGCGTAATTTCGAGCATCGAAAAAGTGCGGCCGCGCAGCAGGGTTCGAATGACGGCGCTCGCCCCGTAAATCAGCAGCAAAAGGGCCTGGATCGCAACGCCGGATGCAATGGTAACGGTCGCATAGCCTTCCGGCAGACCCTCAGGCCGTCGCAACAGGACCGTAAGAACCAGCACGGCCGCATCGGCGCACGCCGCTACCACCCAACGAGCACCCGTGGCATGATCCTGAATCACGGCAAACTCCACCATCGCGGCTATCAACAGCAGGGCGACGGTGAACGGCGCGAGCGAATAGGTCCCGATCAACAGTGCCAGCGCCAGAACCGCGCAAGCAGCGGGCACCACGGCCGCGATGGTCTTCAGATTCTTGCGCCAGGAAATCCCCTCTGCGGCGACGCAGAACGCGAACACTACGGTGGCCGCGGTCCACGCGGAAAGAGCCTTGAATCGCAGGGCCGATTCCCAGATCAGAGGCGCGAAAATCAGAATCGATGTGGAAACGCGCGCGGCCACAGCGAATCGTCGTTCAGAGGAAGTCCGTGCGGCGAGCCACAGCCACAACCCGGCGTATACGATTCCCGCGGCGACGCCGATTCCTCGCGGAAGCGTTCCCAGTTCGGTGAGCGCGCGCAGCAGGTAAGCGCCCGCGATCCCGAGCAACGCATACCCCGCCAGCGGGACCGCTTCGGAGGAAACTTCCAGATGCTCCAGCGGAGCGGGCGGCAGAGCGGGCGCGGGGGCCGAAGCGTTCTGCTCCAGGATCGAAACGCGGCGCTCCAATGCGCGCATTTCGAGGATCAGCTCACGCAGGTCCTCCGGTGTAACACTCGGATTCGGGCCGACCGCAGAAATGTCCACGAACGCCCTCCAGATGCACCTAGGCCGGCTGGTGCTCCTCCCACGGCGGAAGCAGCTTCACCAGCGCCCATAAAATGAAAATCGGAAGCAGACACAACACGATCGCGGTAAGCAATCCCTCCCGCGTCGCAAACTCCATCTTGTATGTCGTATATCCCAGGAAACTCTTGGAAAACAGTTGCCCCCCGATCACCACGTTCCAGCGCATCGCGAAAATTCCGATCAGCGTTAGGATCCCGGAGAGCGTGTAAATCCGCCGCCGCACCGCCTCGCCCAGCGTTTTGAGCTGCGTCACCGCCAGTAGCACCAGCGGAAGCAGCGTCCCGAGCATGATCTGCACCACCACGTGCGAAAAATACAAACGTGTGTGGACCATGAAATCCAGGCTGCGGAAGGATTCGTCCGATTCGTAAATCCGATGCACCAGATCCAGCATCTCGAGTGAAAAATCGATAATGAAAACGTAGAACAGATACTTCGCGATGGTATCCACGCACGGCATGTCGATAATCTTGCCGCGCAGCTTGCTGGTCGCCATGTAGGTGAGCAGCACCGCTGCGATTCCCGAGACCATCGCCGAGAAGATGAACACCACCGGCATGAGCGGCGAAGACCACCACGGGTTCGCCTTCACCGATCCGAAAATGAACCCGACATAGCCGTGCAGCAGAAACGCGGAAGGGATTCCGATCACCGTGATCACCCACCCCACCCGGTCGTCGATCCTTAGCGATGCTTCGCTGATGTTCTGCGATCCGAGCGTCAGCGCGCCGTAAATCACACGCATGATTCCGGAGCTCGACCGCGATTTCAGAACGATCTCCTTGCGGAAATCGAGCCAGATCTCGGCGAGCAGCACGATCAGCAGGTACCAGAGATACACGAATCCGAACATCGCCATGGCGGAAGTCTTGTGCGGCGTCAGGTACATTTCCAGGGATCGTTCCGGATGGCCCAAATGCAACTGCAGGGGCAGCGGCGCGACCAGCAGAAACGCGAGAGCCGTCAACAGCGCCAGCCGGTAGGTCGGCTGCACTTCTTTCACGTTGAACACCCGCGCCAGCGAAGCCAGAATGAACGCACCCGCCACCAGGCCGGTGATGTATGGATACAGAACGATCAGAATGCTCCACTGGAGCTCGACTTCATTCGGGTACATGAAGCCATCAACGCCTGGGGGCATATTCCTCCCTCACCTCACCACACCATCGAGATCGTGATAAAAAACTTTCGCGCCCGTCGCCAGGTGCGGTTTCAGAACTTCCACATGGTTATCGCGAATAAACTCGTGCACCGGATCCTTGGGATCCTTGAAATCGGCCAGCTTGCGCGCGCCCGTCGGACACACTTCGCAGCACGCGGTAGTCAAGCCCTGCGTGATGCGGTGATAACACAAGGTGCACTTGTCGACGGTATGTTTCCGGGGGTCGATATAGCGGCAGCCATAAGGACACGCCTGAACGCAATAGCGGCATCCCAGGCAATATTTCTGATCCACCAGCACCACGCCGTCCGGCGACTCGAACGTTGCGCCCACCGGACAAGCCTGCACGCATGGCGAGTCCGCGCAGTGGTTGCACAGCTTCGGAACGAAAAAGCTCTTACCCTCCGCGGCGTAGTTCAGCACCGGAAAGCCGTTCATGCCGCCGTTCGGCGAATCCACTTGCGGATGCTCCTGCAGCGGATCGCTGACGTGATAGCGCTCCACCCAGGTGCGGAAATATCCCTCCGGGACATCGTTCTCCTCGGCGCAGGCTTTCACGCAATTGCCGCAGCCGATGCACTTGGTGATGTCCACCGTCATGCCCCACCAGTGGTCCGCGGCTTTATATTTCTCCGCGTCCGGCGGAGTTTCCCCCGTCATGGTCTGAAACGCGACCCGCGCCGCTCCCGAAAGAACCAGGAACTTCCCGGCTTGTTCGAGCAACTCGCGCCGATTCACTTCCATTCGTTTCGCTCCTCAAAGTTTCGGGCTGTGCGGTTGATGGCACGTTCCACACGAAGTATCGCCCGCATGGTCCTTCACGACCACTTGCGGAAATGTTTTCGGTCTCGCCGGATTCGCCTCATGACAATGCAGGCACACCGTGGCCGGATCCGGTTTCACGGCCTTATGCGCGCTAGGATCCTCGGTATGGCCCGCCGAGGGTCCGTGGCAGGCTTCGCAGGCGATTCCCGCGTGCCTCCCGGCATTCTTGGTCTTGGCGACTTCGTCATGGCAGATCTCGCAGGTCGCATGACCGGCAAAGGAAACCGGCCGCGCCCTGATTTCCTCCAGCGCCGCGCCGCGATAATGGCCGTACTGACCAAAACTCTTCGGCACAATCGCCGCTCGTATCAATAGAAATGCCGCCAGCATTACCCCCAACAGAACCACGAACCGGATCAAGTGCTCGGCTTCTTTGAGGGTTTTCCTCATACGGAGCCAGTTTTGCAAGTGGCGGGCCAACTTCTCTTAATCGCTATCGCATTTACCTGAAACGAGAAAGAGATCCCCAAAGACAGCAGGCTATGCGGACTGGCGCAGGACTACCGCAGACAGAATGGGTCTTGTAACCCAAGGGGCTCTTGCCGATCGACGCTAGGCGCTGTAAACTTCTTAGTCATCATGATCCAACGATCTTTGATAGTACTTGGCACTCTGGTCGTCGCCCCGGCCCTGATCGTTTCTGCCTGGCAGCCTGAGTCTGGAACTTCACTGGCCTCCGTCGAGCCTTCATACTTACAGCTTCTTCACTGGCGCATGGTGGGACCGTCGCGAGGCGGCCGCGTGGTTGCCGTTACCGGCGATCCTGTCAATAAACTGGTCTTTTACTTCGGAGCCACCGGCGGCGGCATCTGGAAAACCGAAGACGGCGGTGTCAGTTGGAACAACGTTTCCGATGGATTCGTGAAAACGGGTTCTGTGGGAGCCCTCGCCGTCGCGCCTTCGAATACCAACATCGTTTATGCCGGCATGGGCGAGGCCTGCGTGCGCGGAAATGCCTCTTATGGAGACGGTGTCTACAAATCCACCGACGCGGGCAAAACCTGGACCAATGTCGGCCTGGTAGCTACGCGTAGCATCGCGCGCGTTCGCGTCCATCCGAAGAATCCGGATCTGGTGTACGTCGCCGCGCTTGGCGATCCGTGGGGTCCCAGCCCGGACCGAGGCGTGTTCCGGTCGAAAGACGGCGGCAAAACTTGGGAGAAAGTCCTGTTCAGCACCAATCAGGCCGGTGCCGCGGATCTCGTCATGGACCCGACCAATCCGGACATACTGTACGCCTCCACGCTGGATCTGCATCGCTATCCCTGGGGATTCACCAGCGCCGGCCCCGGCACCGGACTTTTCAAGTCCACCGACGGCGGCTCGCACTGGACGAATCTGACCGATCGCCCCGGCCTTCCCGGAGGTCCCAAAGGACGCATTGGAATCGCGATCGCCCCCGCGATGCCGAATCGCGTCTGGGCCCTGATCGACGCGGAGCCCGGCAAGAAGGGCCTATACCGGTCCGACGATGCCGGCCAAACATGGCGTCACCTGACCGACGACGCCGAGCTGACCATGCGGCCGTGGTATTACCATCACATCTTCGCCGACCCGAAAGATCCCAATCTGATTTACGTGCTGAACGTCGGCGCCTGGAAATCCCGCGACGGCGGTGAAAAATTCGAGCCCTTCCGTCCGCCTCACGGCGATCATCACGATCTGTGGATCGATCCCGAAGATCCGAAGCGGATGATCGAAGGCAACGACGGCGGCGCCACCATTTCGTTCAACGGCGGCACCTCCTGGTCGACCATTCTGAATCAGCCCACCGCGCAGATTTATCACGTGGTCGCCGATCATCAGTTTCCGTATCACATCTACGGCTCGCAGCAGGACAACACCACCATGGCGCTGCCCAGCCGCAGCGACTTCGGCCGCATCACCATTGAGGATTGGGAAACCGTGGGCGGGGGTGAAGACGGCTACATCGCCACCAATCTCACCGATTCGAATATCATTTACGCCGCGAATCATCACTGGTTGACGCGCTATGACCGCCGTACCAAGCAGGTTCGCGATATCTCGCCCAATCCCGAAACGCATTACGGCTGGGGCGCGGCCGACATCAATTACCGCTTCTGGTGGACCTACCCGGTCATGACGTCGCCGACGAAGCCGAACACGCTATACGTGACTTCGCAGTACGTGCATCGGTCGACCGACGAGGGCCAAAGCTGGCAGGTGATCAGCCCGGATCTGACGCGCCACGATCCGAAAACGCTGGAGCACACGCCGTCGTATGGACACGAAGAGACGGAACCATACTGGGGTCCCATCACACGCGAAGCTTATGGACCCGAATGGTACGCGACCGTCTTTTCTTTCGCCGAATCGCCCGTGAACGCGAATGTTCTGTGGGCCGGCTCCGACGACGGCTACGTGCAAGTCTCGCGCGATGCCGGGAAGAATTGGACCAAAGTGACTCCGCCGGATCTTCCGGAATTCGCGCTGATCAGCATCATCGAGCCGTCGCCGCACAATGCGGCCGAAGCCTACGTCGCCGCGACCCGCTACAAGCTGCAAGACAACCGCCCGTATCTTTACAAAACTTCCGATTATGGCAAAACCTGGACCAAGATCATCACCGGCATTCCCGATTACGATTTCACGCGCGTCATCCGCGAGGATCCGCAGCGCCCCGGACTCCTTTTCGCTGGAACGGAAACCGGCGCATACGTTTCCTTCGATGACGGCGCGCACTGGCAACCCCTGAAGCTCGGTTTGCCGGTCGTCCCCGTGCACGATCTTCTGGTCAAAGAAGGAGACCTGGTCGCTGCCACACATGGCCGCGGCTTCTGGATTCTCGATAACGTCGCGCTGCTGCGCCAGTTCAATGCGACGTCACTCAATGATCGAGTCCATGTCTTCACTCCCCCAACCACGGTTCGCTTCCGAGCCAATGCCGGCGCGGCTGGTGGATTCGGCAATGATCCATCCGGAACCGGAGAGAATCCGCCCGCGGGCGTGGACATTCCGTTCTATTTGAAAGACGCGCCGTCCGGACCCGTTACATTGAAGATCGTTCGCGAGCGTAACGGCGCGAGCGAAGACGTCCGGACGTTCGCCATGGATACCAGCGGCCGAGCCGCGCCAGCCGGCGCTGGTCGTGGGGGTGGCGGTGGACGACGCGGGCGCGGTGGCCGAGCCACTGCCGTCCAGGGCGCGAACAACTTTGTTTGGGATTTCCGCTACGCTCCACCGAACGTGATTCCCGACGCCGTATTTCAGGGGCAAGCCGTCGGCCCGCTCGCCGCGCCCGGAAATTATCGTGTCGAGCTTACCGTCGCGGGCCAGACCTACACGCAGCCGTTCAAGCTGGTGAAAGATCCGCGGCTCTCCTACACCGACGCCGAACTCGAGGAGCAGTTCCAGTTCATGAAGCGCGTGAGTGACCGCCTGGAACAAACCATGTCGACCGTTCGCCGCATCCGCGACATGCGCAAGCGCGCTGAAGATATGGTCGCGCAGGCAAAGAAGGATGGGAAAAACGCGGCGGATCTGGACCGCGCCTTGAAGGCCCTGAACGACAAGCTGTATACCATCGAGGAGCGTCTGGTCCAGTTCCGCGCCCGCGCCGGCGAGGATTTGATAAACTACCCAACCGGAATCGATAGCAAGCTGGCTCGTCTTCTCGATTTCTCATCCATGGCCGATGCGCCGCCCACCGAGGGCGAGAAAGAGCTGTACGGGCGTCTTTCCGAAGGCGTCACCGATCGCGTGAGGCTGGTCGATCAGGTGGAGAAAACCGAATACGCGACAGTAGCGAAGGTGGCCGGGTCCAGGTAGACTCGCGGCGGCGGGGGGTTCCCGCTGCGAATTTAATTTGATAAAGTATGCGTCATCGATTTCGGAGCTGTGGGTCCGAAATCAGAAAGGTCTTGCGATGACTCGACACTGCTTCAGGGTCCTGTCTGGACTCTTCTTCTTTGCTGTTCTCTCCTTCGCGCAAAATGAGGGCGCGATTTCCGGTACAGTGCAGGATAGCTCCGGTGCTGTGCTTCCCAGTGCGACGGTAAAGCTCACCAACCATGAGCAGGGCACCGTTCGCACGGCAACCACCAACCAGTCCGGTGTATATCAGTTCACATTCCTTCCAGCCGGCACTTACGATCTGGAGGTAACCGCGCAAGGCTTCAAAACGCAGACCAGGCCGAATCTGCCGCTGGCGGTCGCCCAGAACACTCGTATCGATGTCAGCCTGGAGGTCGGAAACGTCAACGAAAATGTCACCGTCGTGGCCGACGCTGCGGTGGTCAACACCGAATCCGGTGAAGTCGGTGGCGTGGTGGATAACACCAAGGTGTCCGAAATGCCCCTCAACGGCCGCCAGATGTGGTCGCTGACGGAGCTGGTTCCGAACGTGATGCCGCCGGCCCAGAACTCCTCGCTCAGTTTCCGTGGTGGATTCAACGTCGCCGGGCAGAACGAAACCGCCAATAACTTTTTGCTGAACGGCTTCGACAACAACGATCCCGACGTGTACGCGCCCAACTTCCGGCCGTCCATCGACGCGATTGAAGAGTTCAACGTGTTGACCGGCGTGTATTCGGCGCAATACGGGTACGGCTCCGGCGGCCAGGTGATCATCACCACCAAGTCCGGGACCAATAGCTTTCACGGGTCGGCCTTCGAATACCTGCGCAATCAGGTGATGGACGCGCGCAACTTTTTCCAGACCGGTCCCACGCCTTCCTTCAAGCAAAACGATTTCGGCGCCACCGTGGGCGGACCGATCATCAAGAACAAGACCTTCTTCTTTTTCAGCTATGAAGGCTTGCGGCAAGCCTCCGGCTTCAGCTCCCTGAACACCGTTCCCACCGCCGCCGAAGATATGGGCAATTTCGCCGGGATCCCGGTGACCATCAAAGATCCAACCACTTGCGGCACCAGCTCCGGCTGCTCCGCCGGTACTCCCTTCTCTGGCAACGTTATCCCCCCCACCCGGCTGAGTGCCATCGGGCAGGCGCTCATCTCCTACATTCCCACGCCCACTTTCCCCACTCCGGCCGGACAGCTGCCCAAGAATAATTACAGCTACAACGATACGCGCCAGGAGCAAATGAACGAGTACAGCCTGAAGGTCGACCAGACCTTTACGGCCAGGGACTCCGGCTACGCGACCATCAATTATTTCAACGATCCTTCGTATGAGCCGAACAATTCGTTGTGCCAGCCCAAGGATCTGCCGGGCTTCGGCTGCTGGGTGAATCAGCTATCTCAGGTGTACGGCTTGGCCGAAACCCACATCTTCTCGCCGAGCATGGTCAATCAAATCCGCATCGGGACCAGTATGTTGGTCCAACCACGCACGCCGCAGATCTTATCTAACTTCTGGGGACCGTACGGCATCACCCCGACGCTGGTTGCGCCTGCGAACCCTTGCACCGGTTGCCTGTCGAAGGCCACCTCGGGGTACATGGGACCTCCTCTGACCACGGTGACTTCCTATTTCACCGCCGGCAGCGGATTCGGAAATTACAGCTCGCAGCGGCGCGCCGACACTATCTGGATTTTCAACGACAACTTCTCGCTCACCAAAGGCAAGCATACGATTAAAATCGGCGCGAATCTGTCGCACTTCGGCACCAACAACTTTTCGAGCAGTTCTTATAATGGGTCGCTCAGCTTCACCAACACGAACCCGGGGCCGACCACCAGTTACGGCATCGCCGATCTGCTGATGGGCTATCCCGCCAGCAGCGTCAACGTCCCGTACCAGGAAAAATACTACGGACGCAATTCCAACATCGGCGTTTATGTCCAGGACGATTGGAAATTCAGCAATAGCTTGACGCTGAACCTCGGCCTGCGCTGGGAAATGAATACGCCGCCGATCGATTATGCGAACCGTATGACCACGTTCAACCCAACCACGGGCGCGCCGGAAACGCAGCAAAATCCGGGAATAGGCGCCCTCGCGACGGTCCCGCAAACCAACCTCGGCGATAAGGTTTTTAACTACGATTGGAAGGATTACGGACCCCGCATCGGATTCGCCTGGCAGCCGTTTCATGACGGTAAGACGGTCATCCGCGGCGGCGCGGGAACCTTCTTCAACGGCTTGAACATCAACAACGGGTTGGGAGGCCTTTTCAAGGGCTATCCGTACACCCTAACCTACAATTACACTTCGAGTTTCGCCGCCCCGCTCCTGCTGTCCAATCCGTTCCCCGCCGGCGGTGGCGTAGTCACGTCGCTGTCCCTGGAAGGTGCGGATCCCAACTTCAAGAATCCGCGGGTCTATGAGTGGAGCATGGGAATTCAGCGCCAGCTCACTTCGGACATGCTGTTCGAACTGGATTATTTCGGAAACGACAGCAATCACTTGCAGATGAACCAGAACATCAACCAGCCGCTGCCCGGAGCCGGCACCTCGCAGCAGGTGCAGGCGCGGCGCCCCTATCCGTCTTACAACGGGGTTCCGCTCGGAGCCATAACCTGGGTCCAATGGTCCGCCAACGGTCACTATGAGTCGCTGGCCGCTAGACTCAACAAACGCTACCGCTACGGCCTCTCGTTCCTGGGGTCGTTCACCTACGGCAAATCCATTGATGACCTCGGTGCGAGTGGCGGCAATGTGGGTACGAACCAGTACGATTACCGCGGCACTGGATACGGATTGTCGCCCTTCGACGTCCGTTATCGTTTCGTGATCAGCCCGGTTTGGGAGTTGCCGTTCGGCAAGGGCAGATATTTCGTGACCGACGGCATCGGCTCGAAGATCATCGGCGGTTGGCAGCTTTCGGCCCTGTTCCAGGCCCAGACCGGCACGCCGCTAAGCCCGACGCTTTCCGGAAACTACACAAACACCGCCGACGCATTGGACCGGCCCAATGTCGTTGCCGGTTGCAATCCAAATAGTGGACCCAGGACGCCGGGTGAGTTTTTCAACACGGCGTGCTTCACGCTCCCCCCGGTCAACGGGGCAGCAAACAATACCTATACCTGGGGTAACGCCGGTCGAGACATCATCGAAGGCCCCGGCCTGGTGACGCTCGATCTCTCGCTGGTGCGCACTTTCTCCGTCAAGGAGAAGGTTAAAATCCAGTTCCGCTTCGAATCCTTCGACTCGCTGAACCATCCGATTTTCAATACCCCGAGCACCACCGCGGACAGTTCAGCGTTCGGGACCATCAGTTCGACCATCGCGTTCGGCACGCCGGCCCGCCAGAATCAGGCCGCGCTAAGGTTAGTCTTCTAAGAGCCGGTTGAAACCGTTCGAATCGCGGCAACTGGGCTCCGGCGCTCTTTAACATGGGCCAGTAGCCGAGTTGCGCGCGCGATTCTGTGTGAAAACCCACTATATTGATATGTGGAGGTGCCGACTCCGAGCCGCGACTGCCAGGAGCGGTTAATCGTCGGTTTTCGCACAGACCCGCGGCGCGTGAAAGCCGCGACCATCGCTCCGTGACCGTCGCAGCTCTGTTTCGAAGAAGCTTTCAGGCCGCCGCGCGCGCGAGCGTTCATTGCAAAGGCGCGTCAGTATTGGCGTGAATCGGCGTTTATCCGTGGCGAATCGCTAGGCGAAATACGTCACTATGCGATTCGCTAAAAACGCCGCGACATAAGCGAACACGGTCATGTACGCGAACTGGACGGCCGGCCATTTCCAGCCGGCCGTCTCCCGCCGCACCACTGCGATGGTGGACATGCATTGCATCGCGAACGCGAAGAAAATCAGCAGCGCCGCGGCCCCGCCGGGGGTCAGGTCCTGACGCAGCGCATGCTGCAAACTGGTGGATTCCTCGGTGCTGCCTTCCATCCCATAAATCGTCCCGAGCGTGGCGACAATCACTTCCCGTGCCGCCAGCGACGTAATCAGCCCGATCCCGATTTTCCAGTTGAATCCCAGCGGCTTGATCGCCGGCTCCACGGCGTGTCCGATTTTTCCCGCCAGGCTCTGCTCGATCGCCGGAGCCTTTCCTCCCACGATCGGCAGGTGCCCCAGCACCCAGATTATCACCGCGACCATCAGAATCACCGTTCCGGCGCGATGCAAGAACACCTTGGAACGGTCCACCAGCCGCAGCGCCAGCGACCGTACGGTAGGCCAGCGATACGGCGGCATCTCCAGCATGAATCCGGACCGCGTGCTCTTCAGAATCGTCGACTTCAGCAGCCGCGCCGTCCCGATCGCCGCCAGGAATCCGATTACATACAAACCCAGCAGCGACGCCACTTGATAGTGATCCGGAATGAACGCTGCGATCACCAGCGTGTACACCGGCAGGCGCGCGGAACATGTCATGAACGGAGCGATCAGAATGGTCGCGATCCGGTCGCGCTTATTTTCGATGGTGCGCGTCGCCATGATCGCCGGCACCGCGCAGGCATACGCGGACAGCAGCGGAATAAAACTCTTCCCTTGCAAGCCGAAGCGCGACATGGTCCGGTCCGCGATCAGCGCCGCGCGAGCCAGGTATCCCGAATCCTCCAGAATCCCAATGAACAGAAACAGAAACAGGATCTGCGGCAGGAACTGCACCACCGATCCCACGCCGCCCCAAACGCCATCCACCACCAGGGAACGGAACGCGTTGTCGGGCAGCATCGACCCCACCCAATGACCGGACCGGAGAATCGCCGCCTGCAGCCAGTCCATGATCGGCTTGGCGCCCGCGAAAATGGTTTCGAATACGCCGATCACCACCAGCAGGAACACCAGCGGTCCCGCCACCGGATGCAGAAAGACCGCGTCCAGACGCCGCGTCCACAAGGGAGGCGCCGGAGCGTGATAATTCGCCTTGCTGCCCGCACTTGCCGCCCAAGCACGGCACTTGGGGATGTCCTGAATTACCGGCAATTCCATCAACGGCTTTTGCTGAGCCGCCGCGCGCGTCGTGCCCGCTAAAAACTGAAAAACCTTGTCGACCCCCACGCCCTTCGACGCACTCACCAACGCCACCGGCGAGCCGAGCTGCATGGCCAGTTCCGCCGAGTTGACTTCGCCGCCTCGCGCGCCCAGATCGTCGGCCATGTTCAGGATCACCAGCGTCGGCAACCCGAGCGAAAGCACCGGCGCGGCCAGCACCAGGTGCCGGCTCAAATTCGTGGAATCGAGAATCAGCAGCACCCCGTCCGGCTTGGGCATATCTTTCATCGTGCCGGTGAGCACGTCGTGCGTGACTTGTTCGTCTTCCGTGCGCGGATTCAGGCTATATACGCCCGGCAAATCGACGACATACACTTCGCGGTCGTCCAGCTTCGCGCGCCCCATGCGGTGCTCGACCGTGACGCCCGGGAAATTCGCAACTTTCTGGCGTAGTCCGGTCAGCCGGTTGAACAGCGTCGACTTTCCGGAGTTCGGCGGTCCGACGATGGCGACGATGTGCCGCCGCGTCTTGGGCGGGGGCAACGTCAGTGTCGCCGCGGGACAGCCGTGACAATCGCCCATTCGCGTTCCTCAGCGCACGATCAGCCGCAGCGTGGTTTCTCTGCGCAGCGCGACTTCGGATCCATCCACGCGAAACACGCGCGGATCGCCCCCTGGCGCTGCATGCGCAGGTGTCACCACGTGACCTGGCAGGAATCCCAACTCCATCAGACGCCGTGCGTCATCCTCCGGCAAATCGATCCGTTCGAGGATTCCGGATTCGCCCGGCTTGAGTTCGTGCAAGCTGCGCGCGCCCTTGTGCGCATGCGCGGCCGCTTTCCTCTTACTTTTGAAACTCATTTGCAGGTCGAATCCCAGTGTCCAGTAATCTGCCTTCCAAGTCAAGCTCTACCGACTCCCAGCGGCGACAACTCGTTTGCATCTGGCAGTCCAATTAGTAATAGCCCGGAACCCATTCTTAATATACAGCATCTAGGACCAGAACCGTCGGGGATTCCACCGAGGCTGGGTTTTTTGGCGAGGAATGGTCGCGCCAGAAGCCCCAAGAGCGTCAATGTTGGGTCTTTAAGTGAGCCGCGATCTTAGTATCGGTTTGCCCGATATGATGGGTCAGCCAGTCTCTTAAGAACAACAGCACGTCGGACGTGGTCGCCTTCCGATCTGCGAAGTTGGCCTGGAACTCCACCACTTTCGCCGTCAAACGGTCATGCTCCTGTTTGTGCCGGGGATAATCCGGATACTTGGATTGCTGCATCAGCCGCTCTTCCGTGGCAAAATGCCCCTTCGTGTAGTCGATCAGTTCGGACAGCGTGGCCTGCATCGTGGCAGTGGCTTTGCCTTGACGCATTGCAACGTCGAATTTATCCGCCAGTTGGAACAGTCTCTTGTGCTGGCCGTCAATAATCGAATTTCCGACCAGGTAATCGTCGCGCCATTGAAATAAGCTCATGCCGGGCTTATCGGCGCGGCCGTTCAGATCTTCTGCAGTTCTGCCAGATGTTCGCCGGTTTCGCGCTCCACCTCGGCATGCAGGCTGTTTCCATGCGCATCCATGGTGACGATGGCGATAAAGCTGTTAACCCGCAGATGCCACATGGCCTCCGGAATGCCAAACTCGATCAGATTGACTCCTAGTACTTTCTCGATGGACCGGGCATAGTACTGTGCCGCCCCGCCGATCGCATTCAGGTACACCGCGCCGGCTTCCTTCAGCGCTCCCAACGTTTTCTTGCCCATTCCGCCCTTGCCGATCACCGCGCGCACCCCGTACTTGCGAATAATGTCGGCCTGGTATGGCTCCTCACGACTGCTGGTCGTCGGCCCGGCGGCCTTCACCACCCAACCATCGCCCTGTTTCAACATCACCGGGCCGCAGTGATACAACACCGATCCACGCATATCCACGGGCGGAGGATTCTTCATCAAATGCGCATGCACCGCGTCGCGTCCCGTGAAAACTTCACCGCTGATCAGCACCACGTCGCCCACCTTCAGAGCGCGCACATCGGCTTCCGAAAGCGGAGGCCGCAGCACGATCTCGCGCCCGGTAAGCGGAAACCCTTCGCTCTGCGTCATTCTTTGAACCGGACGAGCTGGATCGCGATACAGCCATCCCGTGATCGCGCCGTTGTTCGCATCGAGTCGCACGCCGAGCCGCCGGAACGCCCAGCACTCATACGCGACGGAAACAAAAAAACTTGCAGGCAATCGGTTGGCCGCCGTGATCTTGCATCCGATCAGCGAAACCGCGCCGCCAAACCCCATCGCGCCAATCCCTAACCGATTGGCTTCCTCCACGATCTCGGCTTCGAGTCTTGCCAGCTCCGGCACAGGATTGGTATCGTCCAAAGTCCGGAACAGCGTCTCTTTTGCCAGATCGTACCCGTGCGCGCGATCGCTGCCGATGCACACGCCCACCGCTCCCGGAGCGCATCCCTGGCCTTGCGCCTGCCACACCGCGTGAAGAATCGCTTTGCGAACCCCTTCCAGATTCCGGTCCGCGCGGCCCAGATGATCCAGCTCGGCGGGCAGGGAATACTGAATATTCTTGTTCTCGCAGCCGCCGCCCTTGAGGATCAGCTTGACCTCGACTTCATCCTGCTCCCATTGCTCGAAATGCATCACCGGCGTTTCGATGCCGAGATTATCGCCGCTATTTTTTCCGGTCAGCGAATCCACTGAATTGGGCCGCAGCTTCCCGCGCCGCGTCGCTTCGGCCACCGCTCCGCGAATCGCTTTCTTCAGCGCGATCTGATTTGTGTCCACCGGCGTGTGGACGATAAACGTCGGCATCCCAGTGTCTTGGCAGATGGGTCCGGCATCGTCCGCTGCCATATCGATGTTCGACGCGATAATGCTCAGCGCCTGCGAAGATTGCGTTCCCGGCGTTTCGCGCGCGATGGCAAGTCCCATGGCTTCACGCACATCGGGCGGCAGATTGGTCGAAGTTTGCGTGATCAGCTCGACCAGGCTCTCGTGCAGAAATTGCATCACTTGATTTTAACTTGCGCGGTCAGGTCGAGCTTGGTCATCGGATTCGCGCTGGTAAAATCGACAATCGCGCCCGAATCGCCCACTTCGCGTACCATCCCGGGAAAATCGTCGTCTCCGACGTGGACCGTGACGCTCTGACCCGCATGAATGCGCGCCTGGATCGCCGCCGCCGCGGGCAAATTCACCTGCCAGGAAGTGAGCTCGGTGGCGATCCGGACCAGATCCTGCATCGACGGGTCTACGGGATCGCCAGGATTCACTTTGCGCGAAAATACTACTCCGTCGGCGGGCGAATGCAGATCGCCAGTAGTCAGAGCGGCCTTGGCTCGTTCGAGCGCCTGCGTTTTTTCGGCCACCGCGTGATTTGCGTTTTCAAGGTCTCGCGCGACCGATTCCATGTGTTCGGTGGCGCGCTGGCCCCCCGCGTTGCCTCGCTCCAGCGCAGCTTTAGCATCCTTATAATCTTTTTCGGCCTTTTCGAACGCGAGCCGCGGCGTCGCGCCGGCATCCCACAGGCCCTTCTGCCGGTTGTACGCCTTCTCGGTTTGATCGACATCGGCGCGCGCGCGGCTTTGTTCCGCTTCGGCGCGCGACACTTCCAGTTTCGCGGCCAGCAGTTCGCCGTTCTGCATGGCGATGCGCGATCCGGTCTGATCCAGATCGAGCTGCGCCTGCTGCACCGCGGATTCAAGCTCATTGCTGCGAATCTTCCCCAGCAACTGGTCCTGATACACTTCCTGTCCCGGCGCCGCGAACCAGCTTTCGAGCACGCCCGCGATCGGCGCCGCGACCGCGAGAATATTGCGCGGCTGCACCGGACCGGAGAGAATCAACTCCGCCGGCGCAGCCGAAGGAACCGGCGCAGGCTTAGGAGCAAGCCTGTGGCTCCGGAGGACCAGCACGATTCCACCAGCCGCGATCAACAACACCAGCGCGATAGCGGCACCCGCGACTCGCCAATGTCGGCTGGTCATCACGAAAGCCATAATAACCGCTCCGTCACGATCGCGCCTACCAGTGTAAAACGAACTGAACTTTCTTTTAGTGAATGCGAGAGCGGATATCGTAAAATGGCCGCATGGCGCTCAAATTTACTATGTTCTACGTGGAAGATTCGATCGCGCTGTTCCGCCAATACAAGAAGCTGGCCGAAGCTGCGATGGCGCAGGTGGCCGACGAGCAGCTGTACCAGGCGATCGACGAAGAAAACAATTCCATTGCCATTATCGTGAAGCACATGGCGGGGAATATGCGCTCCCGCTGGACCGATTTCTTGACCAGCGACGGCGAAAAGCCCGATCGCGACCGCGACTCGGAGTTCGTCCTGCCGGCGCCGACCCGCGCCGCTTTGATGGAATCCTGGGAGAAAGGATGGGCCTGCCTGTTTGCAGCTCTCGAGCCTTTATCGGACGCAGATTTGACCCGCACCATCACCATTCGAGGCGAAGCTCATTCGGTGATGCAGGCCATCAACCGGCAGGTCGGGCATTACTCGTATCACGTGGGGCAAATCGTGATGCTGGCGAAACATTATCAGCATCAGAACTGGAAGCCGCTGACGGTTCCGAAGAATAAATCCACAGAATTCAACCGGCGGGTAGCAGCCGGCGAAGTCAGCCAACGCTAAATAGCAAGAACCGCGGATGGATGCCGGTCAGCGTCCATCCGCGGCCTAAAACAACGCCAGCTAAAAAGTGATCCGAGCCGCGACTTGCAGACGCCGGGCTTGTGTACCGTCCGGGAACCCTCCGTCGGATAATCCATAGCCGAAGGCCGTCGGTGTGTAGGTGAGTACGCCCTTCGCCTCGGTATAGGCCTGCGTCGCCAGGCTGGTCGGCGACCAGTTGTTCGCGATATTAAATGCCTCGAACATCAGGCTGAGGTGGATGTTCTCTTTGGGAATCGGAATGTTCTTGGTCAAACGGAAGTTTTCCTGCTGCACCCACGGAGTGTACAGGCTGTTCACCGGAAAGAACGGAACGCGGAAGTTTCCGTTAAAGCCGTCAAGTGCGTCGGCGCTGTACAACATGCCGGTTACCGGGGTATCGTTCAGGTGGATGGTCAGGCTTCCCGTGGGCCGGCCGCTCATCAGGGTAGTGATGCTCGAAAGAGCCCAATTGTTGACAACGTATTTCGCGAAGAGGCTGTTTGAGTGCATAAACTCCGGCGCCCATACAAAGCTGTAGACGAACCGCTGCCTCTGATCGAGTAAGCCGCTGCCCTTGTCGAAACCATATTGTCCGTTGTAAGTCCACAGCGCGTCGCTGAATCCGAAGATCGCGTTGGTGCCGGCTCCCTGGCCGTCGTCGATTTCATGGGACCAGGTATAAGAGGCTTGCGATTGGAAGCCATGCGAGAAGCGCTTGTCGAAGGTTGCCACCAGCGCGTCGTACCAACTGCTGACGCCGTTGGTTTCCTCGTAAATCGCCCCGAAGTTCGGATTCGGCCGTGCGCCGGTGTAGACGCCTGTGGTGTACGTGCCGACCTTGTTGCCATTGGCGTCGTCGATGGTGTAAGTGAACGGCGCGCCGAGCGCGGGAGCGTTAATATCCTCGGTGCCATACAAATTGACGCCGCGGCTGAAAATTCCCGAAACCGTCAGCACCATGTCCTTGCCGATCTGCCGCTCCACCGCGATCGTAGCCTGCTCGGAATAAGGCGTCTTGAGCTTAGGCGACAGGACGTCCAGCGTGGAAGCGCCCTGCGTCAGTCCGGTCAATGGACCCGATAGGGCGTTTGGAAATACCGGCCCCTGCGCGATCAGCGCGGCGTTACTCAGGTTGTCGGATACCTGATACAAACCGTTGCCGGTTAGAACGTCGTCAAGCAGGCCGCCCACCAGGCGCGCGTAGAACGTGCCCGCGCCGCCGCGAATCACGGTCTTATCGTTCAAGCGGTAGGCGAATCCAATGCGCGGCATCAGATCGAGCGCGCCGGTGTGGAGCGAAGCGCCCGTCAGCGGGAACAATGGATTGGCGGCCGGCGGCGCCGGCGCGATCGTGTGCTCATAGCGCGCTCCGAGCGTCACGGTGAGGCGATCGGTGACCTTCCACTGATCCTGGACATAGAATCCGACGTCCTTAATGGGGTAATCCACAATAGGATTGCCGAAAGTCTGTGAGAATGAACTGTAATTCTTCGCGCCGGTGTTGCCCGTATAATCCAAAGCAAAGTTCGTCACTGTGGAGTACGAATAAGATCCAAACCGGCCGCTGAGGTAGCTGATATCTTCTTGCACGTGTTCGACGGTCGCGCCGAATTTGATCAGGTGCTTGCCCTTCGCCCAGCTCAAATCGTCTGCGAATTCATTGCGCGTCTCCATCGGTTCGACGCGAGGAAGATACGTCAGGGCGTTCCCGACCTGCACGCCGGCCACCGCTACCGAGAGGTAGCCAAGCGCCGGAGTGATGTTCAGGGAATCGAATACATCCGCCTGCCGGTCCGTGTCAAGGCCATAGCGGAATACATTTACCCAGCGGCCGTTGGGAACGAAGGTCCAGGTGGCTTTGCCGTTTCGAACCGCCACGCTATCGTCGCCATTGTCGTTAATTCCCGCGCCGCTGGTCGAGGAAATACCAGTCTGGATGCCCTCGGGTGACAGCCATCGCAGGAAATTGAAGCTCACGCTGAAGGCATTCTTATCGTTGAAATGGTAGTCCAGCCTGCCAAAGTACAGGTCGTTGTCCGCGGTGCGCGGGGTTTGGCTGAAGAAACGCGGCAGCAGCGCGTTGATCGCGTTGCACTGCGCGGTCGACGCGGGGGCTCCGCAGCCGACCCAGGTCTGGGTCGACGTGTTCACGAAACCGGCTTTCACCAGGCTATCGACGATGGGAAAGTTGCGACGCGTGATATCGGCGCTGAGGAAGTAGAACAGCTTGTTCTTGATGATCGCGCCGCCCACTGTTCCACCAGTCTGGACGCGGTGCTCCGGGGGATTGAAAGCCGAAAACGGATCGTGCGCGACAAAGCCGGTGCTGCGCAGAAAATAGAACGCGCTGCCGTGAATGGCGTTGGTGCCGCTCTTGGTCACGGTGTTCACCACGCCGCCCATGGCGCGACCGTATTCCGCCGAGAAATTCGTGGAGACGACCTGAAACTCCTCAACCGCGTCCGCGGACACCTGCGACTGGATGCGCGTGCGCCCTGCGTTTTCGTCGTAGAACTGCTCGGTGTTGTCGTTGCCGTCGAGCAGAAACGAATTGTTGCCGGCGACCCCGCGGAACGTCAGCAAGCCGAACGTCGCGTCATTGGTCACGCCCGCCGTATTCAGCACGAAAGAGTCGACGCGGCGGCCGTTGATGGGCAGCTCCATGATGTCGCGCGTGTTGACCACTTGCGAAACGTCCGATTTCGTATCTTCCAGAAGCTGCGCGGCCGCGTTCACTTCCACCGAAGTGGTGGTCTGGCCGACCGCCATCGCCACCGTCAAATTCATGTTCTGGCCGACCTCCAGGTCCAGGTCTTTGGCTTCATAAGTCGCGAATCCGGCAGCGGTGACGGTGACTTTATATCCGGGGCCGGGCAGCAATGCAGGAGCCGCAAAGGCGCCGGAATCGTTGGTTTCAAGCGTGCGAACCACGCCGCGGCTGGCGCTTGAGATCTCAACTTTGGCATGCGGAACGGCAGCGCCGCTCGCGTCCTTGACGATGCCCGAAATCCCCGCCACACCGCCGGCCGCCTGCCCGAAGCACGATGCGGTCATAAGCGCGAACGCTGCCATGAGCGCAAATAGAGATACTGCACGACGAAAACCCATGTGGACCCTCCCTAAAGAATGATGGCCTCAGTCTATCAAAATTGTGTGTCTGTCCGATGAAAAAAATCGGCCGAGGGATACATTAGATCACCATAGCGCGATATCGCGCAAGCCCCGTTATTACTGGACATCAATAGTTATTTGCCGCACAATCTCAGGCATGCGAGCCAAACTTGCAGTACTGCTCCTGGCGGCCGCCGCCGCATCCGCGCAGGGGGTGACACAAGGTATCGAAGGGACCTGGCAAGGCACCCTGAACGCAGGCGCGATCAACCTCCGCATGGCGATTCACGTCACCCGCGACGACAAAGGCGCCCTGATCACCAAGATCGACAGCCTGGACCAGGGAGTAAACGGAATTCCCGTAAAAGAAACCATGTTTGCGAATGGGAAGCTTCATTTGGATATGCCGAACATGCGTGCGACCTACGATGGGACGCTCGACGGCGACCAGATCCGCGGGACCTTCACCCAGGGTGCTCCTCTGCCCCTGGTTTTCAAGCGCGTCGACAAAATCGAGGAGCTGAAACGTCCGCAGAATCCGAAACCGCCGTTTCCCTATGACGCCGTGGATGTGGAATACGAGAATCGCGCCGCCGGCGTGAAGCTTGCGGGGACACTGACGGTACCGCGCGGAACCGGGCCGTTCCCGGCCGCGATTCTGATTACCGGCTCGGGTCCGCAGGACCGCGATGAATCGCTGATGGGGCACAAGCCGTTCTGGATAATCGCGGACTACCTGACGCGGCGCGGGATCGTGGTGCTGCGCGTAGACGATCGTGGAGTGGGAAAATCCACTGGCAATTCGGTCCGGACCCCGATTCAGGACATGGCGGGCGACGTTTTGACCGGCGTCGAGTTTCTTAAAGGAAGAAAAGAGGTCGACCCCAAACGAATCGGCGTGATCGGCCATAGCGAGGGAGGGATTATCGGGCCGATGGTCGCGGCGCAATCGCCGGATGTGGCGTTCGTGGCGATGCTGGCCGGTACGGGAGTGACCGGTGAGCAGGTGATGTACCTTCAAAGCGAGCTGATTATTCGCGCGCAGGGCGGGGGAGAAGCGGCGATCGCCAGGAATCACGCGGTGCAGGAAATGCTTTTTAATGCGCTGCGCGCGGAACGCGACGAAAAGGACGACAAAGTGGTTCTGGATAAACTGCGCGAGGCGTGGTCGAAAATGAAAGCCGGGCTAAGCGCGGCCGAACGGTCGCAATTGAACGCGAACACGGATAAAGCCATGGAGGCTCAGTTTGCAGGCGTGATGTCGCCGGAAATTCGTTCGTTCATCTTCCACGATCCGGCCGAGGTTTTGAAAAAGGTGAGGGTCCCGGTGCTGGCGATGAACGGCTCGCGCGACGTGCAGGTCTCGGCGAAGCAAAACCTGCCCGCGATCGTCGCGGCGCTGACGGCGGGAGGGAATGACGATATCACGGCAGTCGAGCTGCCGGGATTGAATCATTTATTCCAGAAATGCAAGACCTGTTTTCCGGGCGAATATGGACAATTAGAAGAAACATTTTCCCCAGTGGCGCTGCAAATCCTCGGAGATTGGGTAGTGCGGCACACCTCGCGCGCCGAATAATCCGCGCGGTGCGCGCTGCTTTATGCGATAGTTAAGGCACTATGCGCTTATATTTTCGGCTGGCGGCGGCGTTTGCGATCGCAAGCGCGATCCATGCGCAGATGACGATCGACGGGGCTGGATACCTTCCGCGCGCCCCAGTGGCCGTCGCACCTGGACAGTTGGTGACCTTCTATGGAGGTACCTTCTGCTGCGGCGCTGGACATCAGGCTACTGCGAGTGGACTCCCACTCCCTTTAAGCCTCGGAGGGGTTACCGTGGGCACGGCGCGGCTGCTTGACAATGTGTACGAGGGAGCAGGGCCGACGGTCGGTGTCCCGATTCTCGCCGTGTCATCGGAAGTCCTCTCTAACGCGTTGTACGGCCTATTCGTGAATACGGTCACCGTGCAGATACCATTCGAAGTTCTTCCAACATCGGATGACGTCCTAGGGCTTTATTCACTCGGAGTTTTCGAAGGATCCAATCAAACCGCGTCCGGCGTCATTGAACTTGTCGCGCAGCCCGACGCAATCCACATTCTGCGGACCGGCGACACGCTGATCAGCCCAGGTTATCCTCTCCATCCTACCGTCGGCCCCTATCCACCCGTGATCACCCACCCCGACGGATCGACCGTCTCCACCACCAGCCCCGCCAAGGTCGGCGAGGCGATTGCCATCTGGGCCGTCGGTCTCGGCTTGCCCTCCTCCGGCACCGTAGTCACCGGAGCCGCGAACCCGAGTCCCGCGCTGACCACCACAGTGAATGTCGACTACGTGTTTCGCCCCAACTCCGGCCCCAGCATGCCGTGGCCGCCGCCCGGTTCATCGACGACGCCAATCCCCGGCGACTCGCACCTCCCCGCGATCACGGTTCCTGCCTACTTCGCACCTGGATATGTCGGCTTGTATCAAGTCAACGTGACCATCCCCACGCCGCCGGTTCCCCTTCAGCCTTGCGGCGGCGTATTTCAATCCAACGTAACCGTGAACATCGGCGGCGCGGCATCCTTCGACGGCGCCGGAATCTGCGTCCAAAACTGACGTGATACGCTATCTTGGTGGCGCCGACGCTTCAAACCAGTCCTAAAGAACTCATCATCCGTAATTTTGACGGAAAGACCATTGCGGTTCCGCTCGATCGCGACCGGATTTCGCTCGGCCGATCGAGCGCCAACGAATTGTGTTATCCCGACGACGCCGGGCTTTCGCGCCAGCACCTGGCGCTGGTCCGCGATCCCGCGGGCAACGGCCAGTGGCACGTCGAGGACCTGGGCAGCAAGAACGGCACGCTGCTGAACGGTAAGCGCATCGACAAGGCTGCGCCCTTCAAGTCCGGCGACCGCATTTCGGCCGGTCATCTGACCATCGAATTCGCCGACGCGGCCCCAGCCGCCGCCGATTCCAACACGGTGGTGTTCGTCGAGCATAACGAGAGTGTTTCCAGCGCTTCCACCACCGTGGTGCAGAGTCTCGACGGCGTCCTCGGCCCGCAACCCGACGACATGAATAAGACCTACGTGATGCAGGGCAGCCCCCAGACGCGCGCCCTGATTCGCGCGGGTCGCGAGCTGGCCGGGCATCGTCCCCTCTCGGAGCTGTTTCAGGTCATCATGGATCTGTCCGTCGAAGCCGTGTGCGCGGGCCGCGGAGTTTTGATGACGCTCGAAAACGGCCATCTGGAAGTGCGCGCGCATCGCGGCGACGGCTTCAAAATTTCCGAAACCGTTCGCGACCGCGTGCTGAAAGAAAAAGCCTCGCTGCTGGTCAAAGACGCCCTGAACGACCAGGCCCTTAAGGAGCACTTGAGCATCGTCGCCCAGAAAGTCCGCAGCATGATGGCCGTACCGCTGCAAACCAACGATCGCGTGATCGGCTTGATCTACGTCGATTCGCCGCACCTGATCCGCGAATTCTCGCGCGAAGATCTGAATCTGCTCACGGTCATGGCGAACGTCGCCGCGATCCGTATCGACCACGCGCGCCTGAGCGAAGTGGAAGAAGCCGAGCGCGCCATGGCCAAGGAACTGCAACAGGCGGCTCTGATCCAGAAGGGTCTCTTGCCGTCGGCTGCTCCCACAGTCTCGGGGCTGGATATCGCCGGGAACACGACCGCGTGCCACACCGTCGGCGGCGACTACTACGACTATATTTCGTTCCCCGACGGCCGCCTGGCGATGCTGGTGGGCGACGTCGCGGGCAAAGGCATGCCTGCGTCCCTGCTGATGTCGAGCCTGCAAGCTCGAGTGCAGGTGCTGTTCGAAGAAGCCGACGACCTGGCCCGCAAAATCGCACGACTGAACAAGGCCATCTGCACCAACTGCCCAGATAATCGCTTCATCACCTTCTTCATGACTGTCGCCGATCCGTCCACAGGCGAACTGGTTTACACCAACGCCGGCCATAATCCCCCGCTTCTGGTGCGTGCGGCCGGAGGATTCGAAAACCTGGCTGGCGGCGGCGTGATTCTGGGGATTCTTCCCATGGCCGTGTACAAAGAATCGCGCGTGAGAATGGAGCCCGGCGATGTGCTGGTCCTGTTCAGCGACGGCGTGACGGAAGCAGCCAACCCCGACGACGAAGATTTCGGCGAGGAGCGCCTGGCGCAAGTGGTCGCATCGATGAGAGACCGTCCAGCAGCAGAGATCGTGGACGCAGTGGAAGCCGCCGTAACCGAGTTCAGCAAAGGAGCTCCCCCGGCCGACGATGTGACCATAGTGATCGCGCGGAAGACCTGATGCCGCATTCGAGAATGTCAAACATTGACAGTCTCTGCCATCGGGAGTACCCTGGGGCAAGGGAAAAGCTATGAATGTATCGCTCACTCCCGAGCTCGAAAAATTTGTCAGTGCCAAGGTCGAATCCGGCCGTTATAATTCCGCCAGTGAGGTGGTTCGGGAGGCCCTCCGGCTGCTCGAGGAGCACGACGAAACTCGCGCACGTCAGATTGCAGAATTTAATGAGGAACTCGTCCGGCGTTTGGCCGCGCTCGATCGAGGCGGAAAAATCTCGCCCGCAGAGGCTCTCGCCAAGTTGCGCCGCAAATCCGAGCAGCGCCGGGCCCGGCGCGGATGAATCCAGGCTACGTCCTCGGCCAGGATGCTGAGACGGACCTCGATGAGATTTGGGAATACATTGCCGTGGACAGCATAGACGCTGCCGATCGCTGGATCGGAAAGCTCTTCGACGAGTTTGAAGCTCTGGGAAGGATGCCGGGCATGGGTCACGTGCGGGAAGATCTGACGCCGCTCCCGGTTTTGTTCTGGCCTGTGGGCGCGTATCTCATTATCTACCGTCGCGACCGCGAACCGATCGAGATTGTCGCTGTGACTCAGGGGTCGCGGGATATTCCATCGTTCTTGCGCCGAAGAGTTCCGTGAGTGCTGGTTGGTTCCACGACGCTTTCTTGTCTTCAATACTTGAACGCCGCGTAGATCATCCCGCCCGTCAGCCCGATCATGATAATCGCCGTCGACCACGCGATCGCATTCTGCCATACGTTATTCGTGAACTCCTGCATGATCCGCTTGCGATTAATCAGCGTCAGCATGTAGAACAACACGAACGGCAGCAGCACTCCATTCGCCACCTGCGAAAACAACAGCACTTTCAACAACGGCAATCTCGGAATCAACACAAATCCCGCGCCGCTGGCGATCAAAAGGGTGTACAGCCAGTAAAAAATCGGAGCTTCGCTAAATCGCTTCTCCACCCCCGATTCAAACCCGAGCCCCTCGCAAATGTTATACGCCGTCGCCAGCGGAAGAATCGCCGCCGACAGCAGCGACGCATTGATCAGCCCGACCGCGAACAACAGCGTCGCAAATTGCCCCGCGAACGGTTTCAGCGCCAGCGCGGCTTCCCCCACGTCGTTGATCTCGCCATGGCCGCTCTTATAAATCGTCGCCGCGCACGCCACCACGATGAAAAACGCGATCACGTCGGTGACAATGCAACCCACAATCACGTCCCAGCGGCTCAACGAATAGTGCCGCCGGTCGACCCCCTTCTCGACAATCGACGCCTGTAAATAAAATTGCATCCACGGAGTAATGGTGGTGCCGATCAAGCCCACGATCATCACCAGGTACGAAGGATCGCTGCTGAAATGCGGAATCACGGTATCGTGCAGCGCCAGCTTCCAATCCGGTTTCGCCAGAAACGCCGAGACCGGATAAGCAAAGTAAATCAGCGAAAACACGATCAGCAGCCGTTCCACCGGCTTGTAGCGTCCGCGCACGATGACGACCCACACCAGCGCGGCTCCGGCCGTCACTGCGAAATATTTCGAAACGTGAAACACCGCCATCCCCGACGCGAGCCCCGCGAATTCGGCCGCGATGTTGCCGAAATCCGCGATGCTCAGAATCGTCATGGTGACGAACGTTGCGCGCAGTCCGAACTCTTCGCGGATCAGATCGGAAAGCCCTTTGCCCGTCACCGCTCCCATGCGCGCGGCCATTTCCTGCACCACGATCAGAGCAATCGTGGTCGGAATCAGCGTCCACAGCAGCGCGTACCCGAACTTCGCGCCCGCTTGTGAATAGGTGAGGATGCCGCCCGGATCGTTATCGACGTTCGCGGTGATAAATCCGGGCCCCAGCACCGCGAAAAACGCGAGCAGGCGATACCGGATCAGCGAAAGATTCGCAGTGCGGCGCAGCAGCGGACGCGGAAGATAGTGTTCGCCTCGCAATTAACGAAGGTACTACAGACGGACCCATCGTTGCGCTTTCATCTCAAATCGCGGCAGCGATCCGCGCGGGACTAGTGACACTGGAATGCGCAGCGCCAGCGTGTCCCGCAGCGCGGATTCCAGTCGATGTGCCAGACCGTGATCGTCATGTGAGGGTTCCACTTGGATGTTCAGTTCCGACAGCGCGCGGTCCGTGCGGATCTCGACCCGATACTCCGCCACTCCGTCGCAGGCCCGCAGAATCTCCTCGATCGCGCTCGGATACAGGTTGACTCCGCGCACCACCACCATGTCGTCGGTCCGCGCCAGGATTCCGCCCTCCAGCGCGAGATCGCTGCTTCCGCATGCGCAATGTTCGTGCTCCGCGCGCTGCACGATATCGCCGGTGCGATAGCGGATCAACGGCGATCCCAGCCGTCCCAGATTCGTCAGAATCAATTCGCCCTTCGAAGAAGCGCGGCCCGTTACCGGATCGATCACTTCGGCGAGATAGGATTCTTCAATCACATGCAGCACGCGCTCGCGCTTCGGGCATGCATAGCTCACCGGCCCGACCTCCGTCATGCCGTGATGATCGAAGACCTTCGCGCCGGGCCACAGCGTTTCGATGCGCGCCTGCGTGCCTTTGATACTGCCTCCGGGTTCGCCCGCCACGATGATGGTGCGCACTTTCGACGAAGACAGATCGATTCTTTCTTCCCCCGCCGATTCGCCCAGCCGGATCGCGTAAGTCGGCGTGCAGCACAGCACGGTCGCGTGATTGTCGAGGATCGCATGCAGGCGCGCGCTGCTGCGCATCCCGCCTCCCGGAATCGCTAGGCAGCCTAATCTCGACGCCGCGTCGAACGCGACCCAAAATCCTAAAAACGGTCCGAACGAAAACGCGAAAAAAATCCGGTCGCCCGCGGCGACGCCAGCCGCACGGAAAACGCGCGTCCAGTTTCCGACCATCCAGTCCCAGCTTTCAGGGGTATCCAGCCAGCGCAGCGGAGCGCCGGTGGTTCCGTTGGTCTGGCTGAATCGCGTGTAGCGCTCGAGCGGATACGTCAGGTTCGAGCCGAAGGGCGGATGCGCGTGCTGGTCCTCAATCATCTCGCGCTTGAGCGTGAACGGGATATTTTCAAAAAACCACTCCACACTGGGAATGTTCAGATCGATCCCGGCCAGTTTCGCGGAATAGAAAGGATTGCGTCCGCAGATCTCAGCGAAAAGCGCGCGCAGCTTCGAGAGTTGCATCCCTAATCGGCTGCGGCCATCGACTCCGTCAGCGGCTTGCCGTGCGCCAGCGGCGCCGGGATGTTTCCGGCAAACTCAGCCATGGCTTCGTACATCGCCTCGAAATCCTTGAGCCAGTTGCCGATCAGGCAATCCGTCACGTCGCCGTGCAGGTGCGGATATTTTTTCAGAAACCCGCGGAAGCTGAACTCGTGATCGTAAAACGCGTACACCAGGCGCCGCATGGATTCGATGCGCTTGCAGAATTCGGCGCCGTAAGCCGTAAATCGCTCGGCGGAAAAATCTCCATCGGTCAGCGCGGCGTCCGCGGCGTCGGCCGCCAGCTCCCCGCTGCGCAGCGCCAGCATCACTCCCGAGGAAAACACGGGATCGAGAAACGCGAACGCGTCTCCCGCCAGCACCAATCCGTTGGCCGCGCAGTAGCGGGAACGGTACGAATATTCGCCGGTGATGCGGTACGGCCCGAACTGCTCGCCAACGGCGAGATGCTGCTGCACCCAGACATTCTTGGCGACTTCCTGATGAAAAATTTCCTTCAGATCCTTCGTGTGTTTCATCAGGTAGTCTTTTTCGGCGACCACCCCCACGCTGACCACGTCGCCGGCCAGCGGAATGTACCAGAACCAGCCTTTTTCTGGAACATATGCCACGGTCGTGGCGCCTTCGTCGATGCCGGGATCGCGCTGCGCGCTTTTATAATAGGTCCACACCGCGATTTTGTTCAGGTACGCATCGCGGATCTTCCAGCCGTTGCGCGTCACGAAAAAAGCGTCGCGGCCGCTCGCATCGATGGTGATGGGCGCGCGAAACTCACGCTCCGCGCCGCTCTTGTCGACAGCCTTTACCCCTTGGATCGCGCCGTTTTCGCGTATCGGCTCCCGCGCCGTAATCTCCTCGATCACCTCCGCGCCCTTTTCGCGCGCGTTATCCAGCAGCATCTGGTCCAGCTCGCTGCGCAACACCTGCCAGGTCTGCGCGGCCTCATGTTTCAGGTGCGTGTGAAAATAGAACGGCTGCGAGGAGCGGCCATCCTCGCTCACGAACTGGACGCTGAATTTCTTCACGAAGTGCGACTTCTTGATCTTGTCGAGGACTCCCAGCCGTTCCAGCGTGAAGAATCCATACGGCAGCAGCGATTCGCCGATGTGATAGCGCGGGAATTTTTCCTTTTCGAGTAAGACTACTTTGCGGCCTTTTTGGGCCAGTATCGCGGCTGCGGTGGAACCAGCAGGTCCGCCGCCGATCACGATGGCATCGTAATTAGGCATATCGGGCGGTGCGGTGTTCGGGCAGGAAGAAATCGTGCAGCAGCTTGTCCACTTGCAGCAAACCGTCGCGCGACAACGTCAGAGCGTCGTGATCCGACGAAAGCAGCCCGCGCTCGCGCAGGTGCGCCAACGGACTTGCAAAGCGCTCTTCGACATTCACCCCGAACTTGGTTTCAAAATAATCGGGATGAACCCGCCCCAGTTTCATCTGTAGAATCAGCTCGCGGATCATCCGCTCCTCCGCGGTCGGCGTCAGCGCCCGGAAGATGGGAAGCTTGCCCGCCTGGAGCGACGCTATATAAGGATCAAAATCGTGCAGGTTCTGGAAATGCGTCCCGCCGACGTGCGAGAACGACGCCACTCCCAGCCCGATCATGTCCGCGCCGGTCCACAACAGGTCGCGATATAAAAATTTCGTGCACGATGGATCCTTCACCACCGCGTACGCGCTGGCTACGCTGTACCCGGCCTTTTCCATCTCGCCGAATGCGTAGTCCACCCAGCCTCGTTTGGTCTTCCAATCCGCCACCGGAGCGTGGTCCTGGCCGTGGATTCTCATCTCCTTCACCAGCGTGGTGTTATACGGCGCTTCCATCTGATAAATCGTGACACTGTCGGGAGAAAGCGCGATGGTTTTACGAACGCATTCCTTCCAGTTATCAGTCGATTCTCCCACCATTCCTGCAATCAGATCGATATTAATTTGCGGGAATCCCATGGAGCGAGCAAAGTTGTAAGCCCGGTCCACTTCCTTCGACCGATGCGCCCGGCCGTTGACTTCCAGGATGTGATCGTCGAAATTCTCTATACCCAGGCTGAGCCTCGTAACTCCCAGATCCCTGATAACTTTAAGCTTACCTTCAGTAAGCGTCCCCGGTTCGCATTCGAAAGTCACTTCCTCGGCCTGGTCCCAGGAAAGAATCTGCTTCATCCGGTCGACCACGCGAGTCAGTTGCTTCGACGATATAAAGGATGGCGTCCCGCCGCCAAAATAGATGAATTTAGGTTTGCGTCCGCCGATAAATGGCTTCTTCGAATACAAAGAAAGCTCTTGAATCGCCGCGTCCATATATGCTTCAATTTCATCGGCGTGTTTGTCGGTGTAAACCTTGAAGTAACAGAAATGGCAGCGCTTGCGGCAGAACGGGATGTGCAGATAGATACCCAGCGGCGTTCTCGGCGCGGGCGCGCGCTCCAGCGCGCCGAAAGCTTCCTGCACGCGATCCGGAGTCCAGAAGGAATACGGAGGGTAGTTCGAAACGAAATAGTTGCCGGGCGTGGTTTCTTCCGCGAGGCGCGCGTCTTTTAGGGTTTCGGTGGTCATGAGCGGATCACGCGGATCACACCTATTGTACAACGCTGCGGGCTTCGCGCCCGCCCGAGGCTCGAATAGGGGCTTGACGCCGGTCATGAATCGCACTACTCTGTTTTCTGCGTAAGTTCCATTCGTTGTGGAAACTTTCGCGTTTGCTGCGCGATCTAATTTGTCACATTACGGCGTCGCAGGAAATACTCTTGCGACGGTATAGGATCCGGCAAAAAGCGGATCTAAGCTGGGACCTTAACCGCCGCCCCTTTCGACGTGTTTCGGCGGCGCGAAGTGGATGGGTTTGCTTGGCGCAGATCTTTCACCGCAGCTCGAACAGTTTGGCGAAGGTGAGCATTGTTGGTGCTCTCCTCCTGGTCTCCGGCGTCGTCTGGGCCGCCTACCGATTGAACGCCGGCGCGTTCACTACGGCCGTCGATCTCAATCTCGATCAGCCGGTTCCCTTTAGCCACAAACATCACGTGGGCGACGACGGCATCGATTGCCGCTATTGCCACACGTCCGTCGAAACTTCGTGGTTCGCGGGTATTCCCCCCACCGAGACTTGCATGAGCTGCCACTCCCAGATCTGGACCAACGCCGATATGCTGGAGCCGGTCCGCGCCAGCTACCGGACCGGCAAATCCCTCGAATGGGTCCGCGTCCACGATCTGCCCGACTTCGTGTATTTCAACCACAGCATTCATGTGAACAAAGGCATCGGCTGTTCGACATGCCACGGCCGCGTGGACAAGATGCCGCTGATGCGCAAAGTCAACACGTTGTATATGCAGTGGTGTATCGAGTGCCACCGCAATCCGGAGCGCAATGTGCGTCCAAAATCGGAAGTGTTCAACCCGGCGTATGAAACTCCGGCGCCGGATCAAGATGAGATCGGGCCGAAGCTGGTCGCGGAATACAAAATTCAGAGCCTGACGGACTGTGTAACGTGCCATCGGTAAGGTAAGAATGACAAAGTACTGGCGGAGCATGGAAGAACTGGCCGAAACCGAAGAGTTTCGCGCCTTCGTCGAAGACGAGTTTCCGAATCGCACGCCGGACTGGAACAATCCCCAATCCCGCCGCAAATTCCTCACGCTGATGGGAGCCTCCGCGGCGCTCGCCGGCGCATCGGCCTGCACCGTGCAGCCGAAGGAAATGATCGTCCCGTACGTGCGCCAGCCGGAAGATTATGTTCCCGGCAATCCGCTGTTCTACGCGACGTCGATGTGCACGGCCGGCATCGCGACCGGGCTATTGGTAGAAAGCCATCTCGGGCGTCCAACCAAAGTCGAGGGCAATCCTCAGCATCCGGCGAGCCTAGGCGCGACCGACACGTTCATGCAGGCCAGCGTCCTCACTCTGTACGATCCGGATCGCTCACAGACCGTAGTCCGAAACGGTCAGATCAATACGTGGGGCGGATTCCTCACCGCCCTCGTTGATGAGCGCGAAGTCGCAGGCTTGAGGAAGGGCGCCGGATTCCGAATTTTGACCGGGACCGTAACGTCGCCCACGCTGTCTGCGCAGATCCAGGAATTTCTTGCCGCGTATCCGGAAGCGAAGTGGCATCAGTATGAACCATGCGGTCGCCATTCATTTCGCGCGGGATCGACAGCGGCGTTCGGGAAGCCGGTCAATGCGATGTATCGCTTCGATCGCGCCAACGCGATCGTGTCGCTGGACGCGGATTTTCTATGCTCCGGAATGCCCGGTGGCCTACGCTACGCCCGCGATTTCGCGGCGCGGCGGCGAGCGGCGGCGGAAGATCCCACCGCACCCGCCCCGCGCCTGTACGTGGCTGAATCGACACCGTCGATCACGGGCGGCATGGCCGAGCATCGCTTCCGAATGCGCACTTCGGATGTCGAGGCGTTCGGGTCCGCTTTGCAAGCCGGAAGCGGCGATGCGCGCGTCGCCGCGGTTCTAAAAGACCTGAACGCGAATCGAGGCGCCAGCATCGTCCTCGCAGGCGAGCACCAGTCTCCACGGGTCCACGCTCTGGCGCACGCGCTGAACGCGACACTCGGCAACAACGGAAAAACGGTAATCTATACCGACCCCGTGGAAGCGAATCCCGTCGACGAGATCGCCTCGCTCACGCAACTCGTGAATGATATGAACAGTGGCGCCGTCACCACGCTACTGATTCTCGGCGGCAATCCCGTCTACGATGCCCCCGCCGATTTGCAGTTCCTTGCCGCGCTCAAGAAAGTGAAGTTCCGCGCCCATCTGAGCTTGCATCAGAACGAAACCGCGGAATGGTGCCACTGGCACGTGCCCCAAGCGCATTACCTGGAATCCTGGAGCGATGCGCGCGCCTACGACGGGACCGCGTCCATCGTGCAACCGCTGATCGCGCCGCTTTACGACGGAAAATCCGCGCACGACGTCTTCAACGTCCTGCTCAATCGCGCCGACCAGACCGCGCACCAGACCGTTCGCGATTACTGGTCAACTCAGCATAAAGGCGCCGACTTCGACGATTTCTGGCAGATCTCCCTGCACGACGGCGTCATCGCCGGAACTGCGTTCCCCGAAAAACCGGCTCCGTCCGCGAAAATCCCCGAAGCGGCCGCCACCGCGGCCACCGGGCTCGAAATTGTGTTTCGTCCCGATCCCGCAGTGGGCGATGGGGCCATGTCGAACAACGCGTGGCTTCAGGAAATGCCCAAGCCGCAGAACAAAATGACTTGGGACAACGCCGTGTGGGTTTCGCCCAAGAGCGCGGAGCATTACGGCGTCACCACCGGCGATGTCATCGAGATTCAGGCGGCCGGTAGAAAGATTCAAGGCCCGGTGTGGGTGCTTCCAGGGCACGCCGATGAATCCATGACGGTTCACCTCGGCTACGGCCGCACCCGCGCTGGACGGATCGCCGACGGCGTCGGATTCAACGCGTATCCGATGCGAGCCACCAACGCGCTGTGGCATGCCACCGGCGCCAGCATTGAGCGTAAATCGCACGGCTACAAGTTCGCCAACACGCAGCACACCCAAACCATGGAGGAGCGCGATCCCTTCCGCGCCGCCACTCTCGCCAAATATCACGCCGACCCTGAATTCGCGCGCCCCGAAGAAAACAAGGTCCCCGACGATCACACTCTATTCCCGCTTTGGAAGTACAACCAGCACAAATGGGGCATGTCGATCGATCTCACCGCGTGCGTCGGCTGCCAGGCGTGCATGGTGGCGTGCCAGTCCGAAAATAACATCGCCATCGTCGGAAAGGAGGAAGTCGCCAAGGGCCGCCACATGAACTGGCTGCGCGTGGATCGTTATTACCAGGGCTCACTCGACGATCCGGAAATGTATTTCCAGCCGGTCCCGTGCATGCATTGCGAAAACGCGTTATGTGAGTTGGTGTGCCCTGTGGCCGCGACGGTCCACAGCGTGGAAGGCTTGAACGAAATGGTCTATAACCGCTGCGTGGGCACGCGCTACTGCTCCAACAACTGCCCCTATAAAGTGCGCCGGTTCAATTTCCTGTTGTATTCGGACTGGGACACGCAAAGCCTGTGGGGCGTCCGCAATCCCGACGTTTCGGTGCGCAGCCGCGGCGTCATGGAAAAGTGCACCTACTGCGTGCAGCGCATCAATCGCGTGAAAATCGACTCCGAAAAAGCCGATCGCCCCATTAAAGACGGCGAGATCGTCACCGCGTGTCAGCAGGCCTGCCCCACGCAGGCGATCGTCTTCGGCGATCTCAACGACACCAACAGCCGAGTGGCCAAGTTGAAGCAGCAGCATCGCGATTATTCGCTGCTGGAGGAATTAGACACGCGTCCGCGCACCACCTACCTGGCGCGTCTGCGTAATCCGAATCCGGATCTGGAGAAGGCATGAGTCTGGCGAATCTTGTGAGCCAAGCGGAGCTTTGAGAATGGACCCTGAAGACAGAGGCGTAGCCACCATCGACCCCGGACCAAGAGAAGTCCTCGGTCCCGGCCACGACTTCGGCACCGTCACCGACAAGATCGGTGGAGTCGTCTACCAGCCGTTCCTCAAGACGCCGAAGCAGATGTTTATCGGCTTCGCGTGCGCCTTCATCCTGGTGAACGTCCTGCTGGTTTCGGTGACGTGGCTCTTCTACAAGGGCGTTGGCATCTGGGGTATCGTGATCCCCATCGCCTGGGGATTCGCGATCGTCAACTTCGTGTGGTGGATCGGAATCGGTCACGCGGGCACGCTGATTTCGGCCATTCTGCTTTTGCTCAAGCAAGACTGGCGCACCTCGATCAATCGATTTTCGGAAGCGATGACGCTGTTCGCCGTCGCCTGCGCGGGCATGTTTCCGATTCTGCATCTAGGACGTCCGTGGCTGGCTTACTGGCTTATTCCCTATCCCAACACGATGTGGTTGTGGCCCCAGCCGCGCAGCCCGCTGATCTGGGACGTGTTCGCGGTCTCCACCTACGCCACCGTCTCGTTCATTTTCTGGTTCACCGGCCTGATTCCCGATTTCGCCACCATGCGCGATAAGCGCGCCACCACGTGGCCGGGAAGAGTCTACGGCCTGCTCGCCATGGGCTGGCGCGGATCGGCCAAGCATTGGGCGCGCTATCAGAAAGCCTACCTGTTGCTTGCGGGACTTTCGACGCCGCTGGTGGTTTCCGTCCACTCTGTCGTGAGCTTCGATTTCGCGGTGGCGATTCTCCCCGGCTGGCACACCACGATTTTCCCTCCCTATTTCGTCGCCGGCGCGATTTATTCCGGATTCGCCATGGTCTTGACGCTCGCGATCCCGGTGCGCCGCTGGTATCACCTGGAAGACATGATCACCATGCGCCACATCGAGTGCATGGCGAAGGTCATGCTCGGCACCGGCCTGATCGTCGCCTATGGATATGCGATGGAAGCCTTCATGTCGTGGTACAGCGGCAATCAGTATGAGCGCTACGCGTTCTACAACCGCATGTGGGCCGGCGGCTACTGGTGGACTTACTGGCTGCTGATTACCTGCAATATCGCCATCCCGCAACTGCTGTGGTCGCGCAAGATTCGCCTGAACGTGCTCGCCGTTTTTCTGATCTCGCTGGTGGTCAACATGGGCATGTGGCTGGAGCGGTTCGTCATCGTCGTCACCAGCCTCACGCGCGATTACGTCCCCTCCTCCTGGGGCATGTACTATCCGACCAAATGGGACTGGAGCACCTACGCCGGCACCATCGGCGTATTTCTATGTCTGATGTTCCTGTTCATTCGCGGCCTTCCCGCGATCTCGATTTTTGAAATGCGCGAAGTGGTTCACGACGCGCAACATCTGGAGCCTACGCATGGTCACGGAGACTAAAGCTGCCGGACAACTCGAGCGCATCTACGGTCTGATGGCCGAGTTCGATCAGCCCGAGCCCCTGCTCGCGGCCGCGCATGAAGCGCGAGCAGCGGGATATTGCCACATGGACGCGTATTCTCCCATGCCGGTGGAAGGATTGGCGGAAGCGGTCGGCTTCCGCAACCCCATGGTGCACCGCCTCGTGTTCGTCGCCGGATTGCTCGGCGCCACCGGCGGATTCATGCTGTGCTGGTGGATGACGGTGGTCGCGTATCCGCACATCGTCGCGGGCCGGCCATTGAATAGCTGGCCCGCGTACGTGCCCATCACCTTCGAATCGATGGTGCTGATCGCGTGTCTTACAGCCGTAGTCGGGATGCTCGCGCTGAACGGCCTCCCGCAGCCCTACCATCCGGTGTTCAACGTGAAAGAATTCGAGCGCGCCTCGCGCGACCGTTTCTTCCTGTGCATCGAATCCACCGATCCGAAATTCGACATCCACGAAACCAGAGAGTTTCTAAACGGCCTGAGTCCGATGGGAGTGACGGAGGTCGAGCCCTGATATGTTTAGCCACAGATTCACACAGATAAACGCAGATAACGCAAATAAAGTTTTATCGGTGTGCATCTGTGTTTATCTGTGGCTATTAACCGGCTGCCGCCAGGACATGCACGATCAGCCGCGCTACAAGCCGCTCGCCGCCACCGACTTCTTCGGCGACGGCCGATCCGCGCGCCCGGAGGTGGAAGGAACCGTGGCGCGCGGCCATCTGCGCATCGATCAGGCTCGCTACACCGGCAAGGTTAACAGCGAGGACGTAGACTACTTCCCGTTCCCGATCGGCAGATCGGATCTGGAACGCGGCCAGCAGCGATTCAATGTTTACTGCTCGCCGTGTCACAGCCGCATTGGGGACGGGAACGGGATGGTGGTGCGCCGCGGGTTCCGCCAGGCTGCGTCCTATCACACCGATCGTCTGATCAAAATGCCGATAGGTCATTTCTTCGACGTCATCACCAACGGCTTTGGGGCGATGCCCAGCTACGCTTCGCGCGTCGAACCGGACGACCGTTGGCGTATCGCCGCCTACATTCGCGTCCTCCAGCTCAGCCAGAACGCGCAGCTCGACGATGTTCCCGCCGACATGCGCGGCGAACTGGACAAAAACCCCATCACCCCGAAAGCGGTCGAGCCGATTCCATCGCCCACGCCGCCATCCGCCAACAAGGAGCCAGCCAAATGACCGCGGCCGATCCCGTCAGCACTCAGATCGGACAATGGCAGCAGCGCTCCCTGCTGGTCGGGATCGCCGGTGCTCTGCTCGCGCTGGTCGGCCTGATTCTGGACCGGGAACAATTCCTGCGGTCCTATTTATACGCATTTCTCTTCTGGACCGGAATGGCGCTGGGCTGCATGGGGATTCTGCTGCTGCATCACACCGTCGGCGGCAAGTGGGGCATGGTCATCCGCCGGATGTGCGAGGCCGGAGCCCGCACGCTGCCCTACATGTTCATCTTTCTGATCCCGATTCTGGCCAGCCTGCCTACCTTATATGTATGGGCGCGGCCGGAATCGGCGCACGACGCCAATCTCCAGTTGAAAACCGCGTACCTGAACGTCCCGTTCATGATCGGACGCGCGGTGTTCTATTTCCTGGTGTGGACGTTTTACGCGTACCGGCTCAGCGGCTGGTCCCGCGAGCAGGATTCGAGCGGCGATCCGCACCTGATCGAAAAAATGCACCGCATGAGCGCGCCCGGCCTGGTGGTATTCGTGTTCGTCACCACCTTCGCGTTCATCGACTGGATCATGTCGCTGGAGCCGCACTGGTTCTCCACCATCTATGGAGCGATGTTCCTGGTGGGACAGGTGCTGGAAGCGTTCGCGTTCGTGATCGCGCTGGTGATCGTGTTGTCCGGCCGGCCTCCGCTCAAGGATTACGTGACCAAACAGCACCTGCACGACCTGGGCAACATGATGTTCGCGTTCATGGTGCTGTGGGCGTACACGTCTTTTTCACAATTCCTGATCACCTGGGCCGGTAATCTGCCGGAGGAGATCCCGTGGTATCTGCGGCGTCTGCGCGGCGGCTGGGGATGGGTGGCGCTGGCCATCGTGATTTTCCATTTCGCCACGCCCTTTGTGCTGCTGTTGATGCGCGGCGTCAAGCGCCACGCGAATCGTCTGCTGCAGGTCTGCATTCTGATGATCGCCATCCGGATCGTGGATGTGTACTGGATCGTCGAGCCGGCCTTTTATAACCAGCAGCTCAAAATTCACTGGATGGATTTCGTGACGCTGGTCGCGGTCGGCGGCTTGTGGCTGGCGGGATTTTTCTGGCAACTGAAATCGAGCCCGCTGGTTCCTTTACGGGATCCTCGTTTACAGGGCGCGCCCAGGGAAACGGTGGCTTTCTAATGGAACATTCGGAACACATCGAACCCATTGAACAGACGGGCCACGAGGTAGAAGACGCCCATGTCTTGCCGGTCGTGGTGACGCTGGCTGGCCTCGCCGTCGGAGCGATGTTGGTGGCGCTGCTGGTGTACGGGATTTTTCGATACCTGGCGGACCATCCTTTGAGCGAGATGCCTCCCAATCCAATGGCGGAAACGGCGACCCAGCAGTTCCCTCCGGCGCCGCGCCTGGAAGAGCATCCCGCTATCGAGATGCAGGAATTGAACGCGCAGGAAGACAAGATTCTAAGTACATACGGCTGGACGGATAAGCCTTTGGGGATCGTGCGGATTCCGATCGACCAGGCCATGGAGCTGCAACTGAAGCGCGGCTTCCCGTTGAAAAAAGAGGCGGCCAAGAAATGAAGTTTCTCTTTGCCTCAGCATTGCTGGCGGGATCCGTTTTCGCGCAGGCGTCGCAGACCGCCTACAAGCCGCCCGCCCTCCGCAACGTCGGCATCGATCAAAAAATGGGAGCCCAGGTCCCGCTCGATATCCCACTTTTCGACGAATCCGGCCAGACCGTCGCGCTACGCCAATACTTGGGAAAACCCGTGATTCTCGCCCTGGTCTATTATCAATGCCCGTCATTGTGCAACATGATTCTCAACGGCGTAGTGCGCAGCCTTCGCAGCTTGCAGATGACTGCGGGCCAGGAATTCGACGTAGTGGCCGTCAGTTTCGATCCCCACGAAACCTCCGAGATGGCGGCTCTGAAAAAAGCGTCCTACTTGAAAGAGTACGATCGAACGGGTTCTGAAAACGGCTGGCATTTCCTGACCGGACCCGAAGCCTCCAGCCGCACGCTGGCCGATTCCGTCGGCTTCCGCTACGCCTATGACGCCGCCACCAATCAGTACGCGCACGGCAGCGCGATCATGATTCTGACGCCCGAAGGCAAAGTCGCCCGCTATTTCTACGGCATCGATTATCCGTCCAGGGATGTCCGTCTCGGCCTGGTGGAAGCCTCCGAGGGCCGCATCGGCTCGCCCGTCGACGCCGTCTTGTTGTACTGCTACCACTACGATCCGGCGAACGGGAAATACGGCTTGGTGATCATGAACGCGCTCCGCATCGCGGGCCTGCTCACGCTTGGATGTCTGCTGACCTTCATGCTGGTGATGTTTCGCCGCGATTTTCGGGCGAGGGCCACGTAATGGGCGACTATTCCATATTTCCGCCGCGAGCCTCCACCACCGCCGGTCCGGTGGACGCTCTCTATGTCTACCTGGTGGTCGTCAGCGTTGCGATGACGCTGCTGATCTTCGCCGCGGTGACGATCTTTGCGTTCAAGTACCGCCGCCGGAGCCCTGACGATCCGCCTCCGAAGCCGATTCACGGCTCGATTCCGCTCGAAATCACCTGGAGCATACTGCCGTATCTTTTGATGCTGGTGATGTTCGCGTGGGGAACCAAGCTGTATTTCGAAAACTACACGCCGCCCCGCGACACCCTGGACATCTATGTAACCGGCAAGCAGTGGATGTGGAAGATTCAGTATCCCGACGGCCAGCGCGAGATCAATGAAATGCACGTCCCTACCGGCCGTCCTATTAAACTGACGCTGGCCAGCGAAGACGTGATCCACAGCTTTTTCCTGCCCGCGTTCCGCCTGAAGCACGACGTGGTGCCCGGCAGCTACCAGACCTTCTGGTTCCAGGCCACCAAGCCCGGTCGCTACCACATCTTCTGCGCGGAATATTGCGGCACCAATCACTCCCGGATGATCGGATGGGTCACGGTGATGGAACCGGCCGCGTATCAGAACTGGCTGGCCGGCGGCGCGACCGGAACTTCGATGGCCGATCAGGGTGAAAAATTATTCGAGCAGTACGGCTGCATGACCTGCCACGTCCTCGATCAGCAGGGCCGCTGCCCATCGTTGCGCAATGTTTACGGGCATCCGGTGCAGCTCGACGACGGGCGCACCGTCCTTGCCGACGAAGCTTACCTGCGCGAATCGATTCTCAATCCCAACGCAAAAATCGTCAAGGGATACCACAAGGACCTGATGCCGGTGTTCCAGGGGCAGATCAACGAGGAGGCCCTGCTGCAACTGATCGTCTACATCAAGAGCCTGTCGCTGCCTACTCCCAGCACCAATCCCGTGCCCAGCGCGACCAGGGCGGCAAAGCAATGAGGAACTCATCATGAGCACGTTGACCACGGCGGTTCCGCCTCAGCACGCCGGAGAACGTACCAACTATCTGAACGCCGACTACGGCTGGAAATCGTGGCTGTTCACCACCGACCACAAGCGCATCGCGCTGCTGTACCTGTTCTCGATTACCGCCATGTTCTTCGTGGGTGGAGCCTTCGCGGTGGGGATGCGGCTGAATCTCCTTTCCCCCAGCGGCCTGTTCGAACACGACACCTATAACAAGCTGTTCACCATGCACGGGATCATCATGGTGTTCTTTTTCCTGGTGCCCTCGATTCCGGCAACGCTGGGAAATTTCCTGATCCCGCCCATGATCGGCGCGCGCGACCTGGCCTTCCCCCGCATCAATCTGCTGAGCTGGTACATCTACATTTTCGGCGCGATCTTCGCGATCGTCGCCATCGTGCGCGGCGGCGTCGACACCGGCTGGACCTTCTATGCGCCGTTCAGCTCCACCTATTCGAACACCCACGTGATTCTGGCCGCGATCGGCGTGTTCATTTCCGGATTCTCCTCCATCCTGACCGGTCTTAACTTCATCGTGACCGTCCACAAGATGCGAGCGCCCGGCATGACCTGGTTCCGTCTGCCGCTGTTCGTGTGGGCGCATTACGCCACCAGCCTGATCCAGGTCCTGGGAACTCCGGTAATCGCGATCACCATCGTGCTGCTCGGTCTGGAGCGCATTCTGCATGCCGGAATCTTCGATCCGAACCTCGGTGGCGACCCGGTCTTGTTCCAACACCTGTTCTGGTTCTACTCGCATCCGGCCGTTTACATCATGATTTTGCCGGGAATGGGCGTCATTAGCGAAATTGTCGCCTGTTTTTCCAGAAAATCGATCTTCGGTTATGGATTCGTCGCGTTTTCGAGCGTCGCCATCGCCGTGCTCGGATTCCTGGTTTGGGGCCACCACCTGTTCGTAGCCGGCCAATCCATGTACGCGAGCATGGTGTTCTCCTTTATCAGCTTCCTGGTCGCGGTTCCCTCCGCCATCAAGATCTTCAACTGGACCGCCACAATGTACCGCGGTTCCATCTCGTTCGAAACGCCCATGTTGTACGCTTTCGGCTTCATCGGCCTGTTCACCATCGGGGGCTTGACCGGCCTGTTCCTGGCGACCATGGCGATCGACGTCCACCTGACCGACACCTACTTCGTGATCGCGCATTTTCATTACGTCATGGTGGGCGGAATGGTCCTGGCCTACATGGGCGGCCTCCACTTCTGGTTCCCCAAAATAACCGGCCGTCTGTATCCCGAAAACTGGGCAAGACTCGCGGCCGCGGTCATCTTCGTCGGATTTAATCTGACGTTTTTCCCGCAATTCATTCTCGGCTATCTGGGAATGCCCCGCCGTTACGCCACCTATGCCGATGAATTTCATACGCTCAACGTGCTGTCGACCGCGGGAGCCTCCGTGCTGGGAATCGGATACCTGATGCCCTTGATTTATCTGGCTTGGGCATGGAAGTACGGGCCCAGGTCGCCACAGAATCCGTGGCACGCGAAAGGCCTGGAATGGGAGCAGTCGCCCACGCCGCCGCCCACGTTCAACTTCGACGTTCCCCCGGTGGTGACGGAACCGGCCTACAATTATTCTGGCGAGGAGGCGGAAGTTGGCGGACACTGACACAACCTTCCCGCACGCAGCGGGCCTGAAGCACCATTTCGACGACAGCGCGCAGCAGCTGGAATCCTCCACGCTGGGGATGTGGGTGTTCCTGCTCACCGAAATCATGTTCTTCGGAGGCATGTTCGGCGCCTACACGGTCTATCGCAACCTGTACCCGGACGCGTTCGCGTCCACCAGCCATTTCATGAACGTCACCATCGGCGCCATCAACACCGGCGTGCTGATTTGCAGCAGCTTCACCATGGTGCTGGCGGTCCGCGCCTCGCAATTGGGGCAAAAGAAAGCCCTGATCATGTTCCTGGTGTTCACGTTGATTCTGGGCTGCGTATTCCTCGCGCTCAAGTACGTCGAGTATCACGAAAAGTGGGTGGACCACCACGTTCCCGGCCCCACGTTCCGCTACGCCGAGCCGCAATATTTCCATCAGGCGCAGATTCTATTCTTTCTGTATTTCGCCATGACCGGCATGCACGCCATCCACATGATTGTGGGTGCGGGCCTGCTCACCACGTTAATTATCATGGCGTCGCGCAACCGTTTCAGCGCGGAATGGTACACTCCCGTAGAAATGATCGGGTTATACTGGCATTTCGTCGATATTGTGTGGATATTCCTGTTCCCGCTGCTGTATTTAATCGGACACACATCATGACCCATCAGGTTGTTCCCGTTCGCACGTACTTCTTCGTATTCCTCGCGCTGATTGCCCTCACCATCACGACTGTCGCCGTCTCGAAACTCGAGCTCGGCGAGTACAACTTCATCTGCGCGATGACCATCGCCGTCATCAAGGGAACATTGGTCGTGTGGTTCTTCATGGACGTCCGCCGGTCGAGTTCGATGACCAAGCTCTTCGTCTGCGCGGGATTCTTCTGGATGGCGATCCTGCTGACCTTCATCCTGAGCGACTACCTCAGCCGAGGCTGGCTGCCCTTGCCGAAGTGGTGGTAATCGGCGGTCATCGGCGTTAATCTGTGGCCATTTTAAGCAGCCACCTGCGGAACACCATCCCGCAATCGCAGCGATCCCTGCGCGAGCGCGCTGGTCCGAGGCCCCGGCAGCACGATCCCCGTCAAATTCAGCGGATCCGCCAGCGCGATTTCGATTTCCTCCTCGGCTCCCCCCGACCGCCGAATGTGCCGCAGCAGATCCACCGCCTCCGGCCGCGCGAACTGTTCGCCGACAAAGCCCGATACGAAGCGCCCTCCCCGAATGTCGCCGCGAGCCTCCATCCTCCGCAAAGCCACCAGCAGATCGCGCCACGCCGGAGCCAACGTTTCGCGAGCCAGAACATCGCGAAACACCACCCCCCAGCGGTCCAGCAATTGCTTCGCGAAAAACTCCGCATCCACGTCGCCGGTGCCGCGTTCCAGTAGCGCCCATCTCCCCGCCGCGTGCCTGGGACGCGAAAATCGTCCTCGACCTTCGCCGCGCCGCCGCTTCGGATCGATCAGCGCCCGCAAATTCTCGAATCCGTCGGCCGTGATGCGCCCCGCCGCTACCAGCTCCCAGACCGCATCCTCCACTTCGCTGGCCAACCGCCCGGTCGCGCGAACCAGGTCGTTAAAGAACGATGCCCCCCGTGTTTCGAGCGCGGCGAACACCTCCTGCGCCGCGGGCGAAAGTGGAACCGGAGCCATCGCCGCAGGCAACAACCGCGCGGCATCTTCACGCAAGAAAATCGCGAGCGGCGCGACTCGCGTAGGACGCACCCGGCGCGCGCCCTCATTCTCCAGCGCCGGATGCGGCGACAAGCGGCCCCACATCGCCTCACCCGAAAGACACAACCGGTCCAGCCACTCCGGATCGTAATTGACCAGCCGCCGCGGCAGCACCACCGATTCCCACGCCGCCGCCGACATCTCATATCCCTGAAGCTGGCGTAAAAGCTGGAATAGCCCATCCACGCCGTGCAGTTGCGAGCCCGGCGTCAGATGTTGCCACCGGCACAGGAATCGCATGAACCCCGCCGTCGGCACCGGCTCGATCTCGCGCCGCAATCGGCCCAGCGTCAGCCGGTGAATCCGCGCCAGAATGCGCCGGTGGCAGAACTGCGTTTCGGTCGACGAAAACTGCCCGCGCAGAATCTGTCCTTCCGATTCAAGCTGGCCCAGCCCGATCTCGACATCGCTCAACGGCAACCCCAACCGCTTGGCGAGCTCCGCCGGTTTCGCCGGCCCGATCGAATCCATCCACCCGCGCAGGATCGCGGTTACATCGCCAACTCGTTCGAGCCGCTCCGTCGCGACCCACCAAGCACCCACCGTCGAAGCTCTTCCAGAACCGCGCAGCTCATCAAAAAGGGCCTGCCATTCAGCAACCGGCGGCAGCACGATCAGCGTCAGCAGAGCGTCATGCAATTCATCCGCGTCGCGCACCACCGGCCAGGACTCCTCGGCCACCTGCGCGATCGCCGCCGGATCCAACGCCCCGATCCCGCCCGCGTCTTCGGTTGAAAGCGTGCGCCGAAGCTGCACCGCGCGCGCCCGCCGTTCTTCCAGCGGAGCATCGTCCAGATACGCATACGGATTCGCATTCAGAATTTCGTGGCTGAAGGGCGAAGGCTCCGGCGTATCCACCGCGACCGTGCGCAGCGAGCCTTCATCCATCCGCTCCAGGATGCGCGTCAGGCCGTCCAGGTCCATGGCCTCATGCAAACAATTCGCGATGGTTTCGTTCACCAGCGGGTGATCCGGAATGCGAATCTCCCCCGTAAGATTTTCCGCGCACGCCGCCTGATCGGGAAACACCGCGGCCAGCAGATCGTCCGAGCGCATCCGCTGAATCGGCGGAGGAACTTTCTTCCCGCCCATGAATCGCGGCACCGCCAGGGCCCGCGACGCATTCCATTTCCACCGCGCCCCGAACATCGGCGAATCGAGCAGCGCCTGTGTCAGCACATGCTTCAGCGAATGCGGCCGCAAGAAACTGAACACCGATTCCAGCGGAAACGAATGTTGATCGCTCAATGAAAGCAACAGCCCGTTATCCGTCGCCGCGGCTTGCAATTCGAAATTGAACGTCCGGCAAAACCGTTTCCGCAGCGCGAGCCCCCATGCCCGGTTGATGCGCGACCCGAACGGCGCATGAATGATCATCTGCATGCCGCCGCCTTCGTCGAAAAATCGCTCTGCGACCACCACATCCTGCGATGGCATCGCGCCCAGCGCCCGGGCGCCCGCGCGAACGTATTCCACGGCTTGCTCAGTTCCCAACCGGTCGAGCCCACACTCATTTTGCAGAAACGCGACCGGATCCGAAGACGCCGCAATCAACTCCCGCACCCCCGCCACTTCCAGCGACAATTCCCGAGTTCTCCCTGGAGCCTCCCCGCGCCAGAAAGGAACCGACGGCGCCGCCCCGCGAGCGTCTTCCACGCGCACCCGCCCGGGCTCCACGCGGCGAATCCGCCATGAAGTGGTCCCCAGCAGGAAAATATCGCCCACCAGGCTCTCCACCGCGAAATCCTCATCCAGCGACCCGACCACCGTCCCCTCGGGCTCCGCCACAACCTGGTATTGCGATGTATCCGGAATCGCGCCGCCGCTGGTAATCGCCGAAAGCCTCGCCCCTCGCCGTCCCCGCACGCGATGATTCACCCGGTCGCGATGCAGAAACGCCCCGCGCCGTCCATGCGAAGTCGCGATCCCCTCGGAAAGCATCTCGACCACCGCTTCGAACTCGCGCCGGTCCAGATCGCGATACGGATAGCTCCGTCGGATCAACTCGAACAGCTCGTCTTCATTCCAATCGTCAGCCGCGCACGCCGCGACAATCTGCTGCGCCAGAATATCCAGCGGCGCGCGAGGAATCTCGATCCGATCCAGCTCGCCCGACCGAATCGCGCGCACCAGCGCCGCGCATTCGATCAACTCATCGCGTGTGGTCGCGAACAGGCGTCCCTTCGGCACCGCGCCGATCCAGTGTCCCGCGCGTCCCACGCGTTGCAGCGCGACCGCGATCGATCGCGGCGATCCGATCTGGCACACCATGTCCACTGACCCGATATCGATTCCCAGCTCAAGCGACGCCGTCGCCACCACCGCGCGCAGTTCGCCCGATTTCAGGCGTTGTTCGGCTTCCAGGCGCAGCGCGCGCGACAGGCTCCCGTGATGCGGCAGCACCGCGTTCGCCCCCAAGCGTTCCCCTAGGTGATGCGCCACGCGCTCCGCCAAGCGCCGCGTATTGACGAAAACCAGCGTGGTCCGATTCTCGCGCGTCAGCTCCGCCACGCGATCGTAAATTTCGCCCCACATTTCGGTGCT
>Ga0209415_10000983_pt1 | contig 54179 bp, 53 predicted proteins | sample PeaSoiSIISIP2007_FD_187696 | JGI IMG/M metagenome (GOLD analysis project Ga0209415, IMG submission 187696) | Peat soil microbial communities from Weissenstadt, Germany - SII-SIP-2007 (SPAdes) (version 2) | ecosystem: Environmental > Terrestrial > Soil > Wetlands > Peat | place: Germany... | reverse complement strand
CTTGGGCAATATACCCCCTGGGTATCATGGCAAGCGGAGAGTACCCGTGACGCGACCGGAGACGTACCGACAGTGGCCCTGCGTCGACCAGACTCAAAGCGTTGCAGCTGAGCGGGCGAGGGTGTACAGGGCGACTGCGACGAGCAGGACGGCGAACCAGCGCAGGAGGGTCGGTGGGCGCGCTCGGCTCGCCAAGTGGTTGCCGGCCAACGCGCCCGCCAACCCCGCGGCGGTGAACGGCAGTGCGACGCGCCAGTCGACGCCGGTGGTCGCCAGTCTCGAGGTCAGCGAAACACCGCAGTTGACCGCGATGACCAGGAGCGACGTGCCGACGGCGATCGGCATCTCGAAGCCCAAGGTGAGCACGAGCGCGGGGACGACGATGAAGCCGCCACCGACGCCGAAGAACCCGGTCATGAATCCGACCAACGTTCCCGCCACCACCACCTTGGCCACCGTCGACATTCGGACGGTGGCCTTTGGCCGGGTCGGTAGCCCCTGCGTCACGATCGAGTTGCCGCCGACCGAAGTGGTGTCGGAATGGCTCGCCGGAGCCGGATACCGGCTGATCTGATCGGCCGGGGCGATGGGGGCGGAGGACGAGCTCGTCGCACGTGCGGCCGCCGCTGCGACGCGGATCTGCCATCGCGCCGTCACCCACATGCGCCATGCGGCGATCATCATGACCGCGGCAAAGGCGGCGAGCAGGATATCGGGGTTGACCGACCGGTTCAGGCGCGTGCCGAGCAAAGATCCGGCCACACCGGCCAGGCTGAACCACAGGCCGGCGACCACCCGAACACGTCCGGCCCGCCAGTGACCGACCATGCCCCCGAGGGCGGCGACGCCGACGATCACGAGCGACGTCGTGACCGCTTCCTTGGGCCCGAGACTGACGACATAGACGAGGGCCGGCACGGCCAGGATCGAACCGCCTCCGCCCAGGGCGCCGAGCGCCAGCCCGACCACCAGCCCCAGGGGCAAGGTGAGGAGGAGTTTCACACCACCGTGCCCGGCCGCGCGTCGCCGGTCTCCACGGGCAGCCCGGCAGAGGCCCAGGCCTTCATTCCACCGCGGAGATTCACGGCGTCAAAGCCGCACCGGACGAGGACGGCGGTCGCCGTCCCCGAACGGTTCCCCGACCGGCAGATGACCACGATGCGCCGGTCTCGCGGGAGCGCGCCAAACCGGCCCTCGAGCTGCCCGAAAGGGACGTGGACCGCTCCAGGGCCGTGACCGGCCTGCCACTCGGCCGGCTCCCGGACGTCGAGGAGCACTGCCCCCCGCGCTCGAGGTCTTCGGCCTCCTTCGGGCCGATGTCGCCATGATCCCCGCCGCCATGTGCCCTCTGCAACCAACCCACGATGACCTCCCGGCGTCTAAGCGTCGCGTTCAGATACTTGGGCATCCACGTCTGCGGAATATACCCCCTCGGGTATTGGTTTAGACTTCGAGATCTAAGAACGGTGGCCGGTCCCGAGCCACGGAGGAGCAAGGCGATGTACCGAGACGCCGAACCGGCCGAGTTGGCCGCCCGCCTGGGCACGCCCGACGAGCCCTTTGTGGTGGACGTGCGCGAGCCGGTCGAGTTCGCCGCTTGGTCCATACCGTCCGCCGTGAACATCCCGCTCGGTGAGCTCGCGGAGCGCGCCTCGGAGGTACCGACCGATCGTGAAGTGGTCAGCGTGTGCGCCACCGGGAGCCGTTCCTCGGCGGCGGCGGAGATACTCAGCCGGACCGGGAGAAAGGTGGCCAACCTCGCCGGGGGTATGGCCGGATGGGCCACGGCCTACGACGCGGTGACCCTCGAGTCCGACGATGTGCGCGTCGTCCAAGTCCGTCGGCGCGGCAAGGGGTGTCTGTCCTATCTGGTCGGGGCGGGGGACCAGGCGTTTGTCGTCGACCCGTCTGTGGACACCGAGGTGTACTCCCGACTGGCCGACGAGCACGGGTGGCGGATCACCCGAGTGTTCGACACCCATCTTCATGCTGACCACTTGAGTGGCGCCCGCCTACTGGCGGAGGACGCTGATGCGTACTTGCACCTGAATCCGGCCGATCCGTTTGAGTTCGCCTACGAGCCCCTCGGCGACGAGGACCGCTTCGAACTCCCCGGCGGTGTCACCTTCCAAGTGGCAGCCATCCACACCCCGGGCCACACCCGTGGGTCGTCCATCTTCGTCGTCGCCGACCGTTTTGTGCTGTCGGGCGACACGCTGTTCGTCGACAGTGTCGGCCGGCCGGATCTCGCCGAACGAGCCGAGGAGTTCGCTCACAAACTCTACCGCTCGCTCCACGAAACGGTGCTCGCGTTGTCCGACGATGCCCTCGTGCTCCCCGGCCACTATGGCGACGTCGTCGTCGTTCAGCCGGACCAGCCGGTCGGGGCAACGCTTGGTGAGCTGCGGCGGGTGCTTCTTCCCTTGTCATACGGCGAGGAGGAGTTCGTGTCTTGGGCAACGGCGCGGGCCGCGCCGCGTCCGCCGAACTACGTGGAGATCATCGAGGCCAATATGGGCCGGTCGAAGGCGCCGCTCGCTGCGCTGCGGCAGCTCGAGCTGGGTCCCAACCGCTGCTCGGTCTCGGCCTGATGACACGGGTCAGACATCCGGCCGCAAAGCAGCGCCACACGCAGGGACAGGAGAAACCGATGGAACTTCCCCAGGATGTGATCGAAGATGTCCGCAAGCGACTACATCGCGTGGTCGGCCAGGTCCAGGGCGTCGAGCGCATGCTCGACGAGGGTCGTGAGTGCCGTGACGTTGTGACCCAGCTCTCGGCCGCCACCAAAGCGCTTGAGCAGGCCGGGTTCCGCCTGGTCGCAGCCGGCCTCGTCTACTGCCTCGAGAACCCCGAGGACGCCGAGGCGGCCGGTTACCCGATCGATGCCGTCCAAAAGATGTTCATGAAGCTTGCCTGAGAGTGAGCACCGCCATGTCCATCATAACGATCACCGATGACACGGGACGGATGACCAAGCCCTACGACGTCCCAAGGTGTCCCGATCATCGCCTTGGTCTACGACGATGTGGTGGCGTCCGCCGGCATCGCCGGCACACCCGGCGCCAGATCGAGGCTGACCTGGGCCTCACGTCGAACTGAGGCCGGCATCCATGCGCTCACTTGACGGGGTCATCAACCAACCCATCGACCGCGCCGAAGGCGCTGTGCGCGCCGCACTAGCTGCTCAAGGCTTCGGAGTCCTCACCGAGATCGAGTGGCCGCCACCTTCGAGGCGAAGCTCGACGTCACCGGTCCGCCGCTCAAGATCATCGGTGCCTGCAACCCGGCGCTGGCCCATCGGGCCCTGGAACTCGATCCGACGGTCGCCCTGGTTCTGCCCTGCAACGTCGTGCGGCGTAGAGAGAGCCCCCGGACCTCCGTCTCGATCGCCTATCCACGGGAACTCATGGACGACCCAGCCTTCGCCGAACTTGCCGCCGAGGCCGCGCATCGCCTGGAGACGGCGCTTGCGTCGCTGGCCGACGTCGGCACCTGCTAAAGGTGGTCTCGGCGTCTCAGCCGACGAGGCCGTGCGCCCGCAGGAATGTCCGTTGCTCGTCGTGCATGTCGTCGGGCAGTCGGGTGAACCAATCGAGTCGGTCCGGTGCCGTCGCCAGCGCATCGCCCTCGACAGAGGTCAGGTGGGCGTGAAAGGCCAGGCCGACGGGCCCGTCGAGACCCCGTCGGGCGTGACTCGGGTACTCGATGTAGCCGAGGAAGACGTCGATGGTGACGTCGACGCCGATTTCGTCGAGCGCGACCCGGTGGACAGCATCGGTCACCGGCTCGGCGAACCGGACAGTCCCTCCGGGCAGGTTCCACAGGCCGGCGCAAGGGCCGCCGATCCGACGGGCCAACAGCACGCCGAGTTCCGAGTTGACGACCACCTCCACGGTGAGTCGGGGCACCTTCTGGAAGATCGCCTTGTATTCGGCCTCCGGGAGCGGTCCGGTCGCGACGCGGTCAAGCGAATGACAGCCCCGGTCCTGTTCGTGGCCAATCACCACGTAAGGGGCTCGACGTACTGCAGTCCGAATAGGTGGATGAGGTCGTCCAGCACTCGGCCGTGTGCCTCCTTGGCGACGGTCAAGGCCCGTCGGAGGTCCAGGTTCTCGAACAGAGCCCGACGCACCTCCTGCATTGCCGCCGCAGATCCACCGGGCTTCGCCTCGATGACCCGAAGGTCCTCGAGTTCGTTTTCCGCTCGGTCGAGCTCGGACTCGTCAAACTCCCAGGATTCGTGCCATGGCCGCGAGAGGATGAGGAGGCGGATGGCGGCCGCAGACCAGCGTTCGAGCAGATCATGGACGAACACCAGGTTGCCGGTGGACTTGGCCATCTTCTTGCCACCCGCCATGACGGTACCGACGTGCATCCAGGACCGGGCGAAGGGGTGCACCCCGGTGAAAGCCTCGGCTTGGGCGGCCTCATAGGCGTGGTGCGGGAACGCCAGATCGGCGCCGCCGGCGTGGAGATCCACCGAGGCCCCGAAGGTCGTGAGCGCCATGGCGGTGCACTCCGCGTGCCAGCCCGGCCGTCCCGCTCCCCACGGGCTCGGCCATGCCGGCTCGTCCTCGGTTGAACGCGCCCATAACGCGGCATCGAGAGGATCGTCCTTGTCCGGGTCGTCGGGGTGGCCGCCACGCTCGGACGCCAATGACGTCGCTTCCTCGCGACTGAGTCCTACCGTCTCATGGACCGAAGCGCCGCGGAAGTAGATCGAGCCGTTGCGTTCATAGGCGAGTCCCCGGGTCAGGAGCTCTGCGGCCAAGGCGATGACGCCGTCGACGTGGTCATGGCTGCGGGGCTCGAAAGCGGGATGAGAGATGCCCAGAAGCTCCATGTCGTGCTCGAAGCGGTAGGACTGCTGGGTGGCCAACGACTTCCACGGGACGCCCTCCACCTGCGCCTGGAGGAGCAAGTGGTCGTCGACGTCGGTGATGTTGCGGCACACCTCGACTGGGTGCCCGGTCAACCGAAGGATCCGAGCAGCCATGTCCGCCCACACAAAGGTGGCGGCGTGGCCCAGGTGCGTGGTGTCGTAGGGGGTGATGCCGCAGATATAGATGCGTCCCGTGCCCATGAGGGGCAACCGGGTGCCGCCGATCTGCACGGTTCCAGACGTACTCTCACCCGAGGCTGCCAGGGTTCCCGAATGGTCTCCTCTCGAGGTGAACAAGGTGATGCCTTCCTTTCCAGCCAGAGCTACGTGAAGATGATCTCACCTCCGGCTGCCATCTCGTAGAATTCACCGATCGTGATGATGTCCTTTACCTGGTCGATGAGATCGTCCTTGGTCAGCTCGAACAGGTCGCACGACGCTTTGCAGCCGTAGAGCCCGGCACCGGCGTCTGAGATCATCTCGATGAACTCCGGGATCGACGGGATGTCGAGCTTCTCCATTTTGCGCTCGAGATAGTGCGTCATGACCGATGACATGCCCGGGATCCCTCCGGCCATCGTGGCCAGGTGGAGACCGGGATTCCCGACAGTGGCCACCTTGATGTGGTCATGTCGCTTCTTGTGGACAGCGTCGAGACCGAAGAAGGTGAAGAACAAGTTCGCCTCGATACCTTCGGCGCGCGCCCCGTTCGCCATGATCAGCGCTGGGTAGATGCCCTCGAGAGAGCCTTTCGACACGATGATGGAAACCATCTCGATGGTGTCGCCCATGGTGCGTTCCTTTCGTCGGAGATTCTTCGTTCCGTCAGATGCAGCCGCGTGGCTTTGGGATTCCGGCGATCTTGGCCGCGGTCTTGGCCGGGCCCTTGGGGAACAGCTCGTAGAGCTCCTTCACCGAGACCCCGGAGGTCTTCCCGAGGACGCGGACCGTCGGGCCGGTACCCTTCTCGGCGTACTCGGCCCGCATGAATTTGAGCACCCGCCAGTGCTGCTCTGTGAGCTCGTCGATCCCCGAGGCCCGGGCAATCTCCGGCGCCATCTCCTCGGTCCACTCGTCGGGATTCTCGAAGAAACCCTCGTCGTTGACGGTGATGCTCTTACCGGCGTAGACGGCAGTGGGCATGATCAGCACCTCCTGGAAGATGTGGTCAAGGTCGCGACGGCTCGCGATGCTTGCCCCGGGCGGGCATAGCCGAACCTACGCCCGGAATGTCGCGGCCGGGCAGCAGACTGTGCCAGTAGAAGGACTGGAACATGAGCTTGCCCAGATGATTGAGGCGTGACTCCTTGAGCAGCGGGAGACCGACGGAGGTGGGGAAATGACCCGGAAGCGGCTCGGTGTCGTAGTTGAAGTCGATGAGCAGAGCCTTGTGGAAGCCGGATTCTATGAAGCAACTGGCGTGACCGTCGTAGCTGGCGTCGAGCGCCTCTCCGGCCAGGAACCGGCGGATGTTCTCCACCAGGACCTCGCCCTCGAAGTGGGTGACCGAACCCGCCTTCGACACCGGCAGGTTGGCGGCATCGCCGATGACGAACACGTTCGGTCGAGCCTTGGACTGAAGCGTGTGCTCGTCGGTGGAGACGAAATTGAGCTCATCGCCGAGGCCCGGCGACCGGCCCACGTAGGCGGCACCGCTGTGGAGGGGTACGACAACGGCGAGGTCGAAACCGACCTCCCGACTGTCGTAGGAGACCAATCGACCTCCAGGACCGTCGACTTCTCCGGTATTGAACTCGGTGACCAGCTCGACACCCTTCTCCTCGAGCAGTCCGGCGAGGGTGGCGGAGGCGACCGGCTTCGTGAAGGCACCGTCGAGCGGGGTCACGTAGGTGAGTTCCACCCGGTCGCGTATACCGAGTTCCTGCAGGTACCAGTCGGCCAGGAAGCAGAACTCCAATGGCGCCACCGGGCACTTGATGGGCATGTCGACGATGTTGACGACCAGGCGCCCGCCGTCGAACCAGGTGAGGGCGTCGTGCAGACCGGCCGCCCCGTCGGGCGTGTAGAAGGTGAAGACCTTCTCCATCCAGCCCGGACCAAGGAGGCCCTCGGTCTCCTCGGGGACCAGGGTCGAGCCGGTGGCCACGACGAGGACGTCGTAGTCGAGGACCGACCGGTCCCCGAGCACGACACGATCGGCGTCCAGCTCGACATGATCGACCGCTGCCTGGCGGTAGCCGATCCCATGGTGAAGCTGGCGCTGGCGGGGTCGGACGATCTCATCGAGGTGGGCCAGGCCGAAGGGCACGAAGAGGAGGCCAGGCTGATAGACGTGGGCGTCATCCTGATCCACCACCACGATCTCGACGTCATCGTCGAGATCGCGCCGCAGCCTGTTGGCGGCCAACGTTCCACCGGTCCCTCCTCCGAGGACCACGATCCGCGTTGTCACACTCTCACCGTGTCACCTGCTGAGAACCCGCGCTAGGGACCAACGGCCATATCTATTGCCACCTAGTACCGAATCCGTCGAAGGGACCTTGTACCCTTTCAGCCCTCACGGGAGCCTGTCAGGCTGGGATCTCGAATCGATCGGAGGAGTCGATGAATCGCGACGTCGTCCGTGGTGGAACGAACGAGCGACGGGCAACGGAGTCCCGGCACGCGACGTCTTGCATCGGGCCTCGACGACCGATCGCAGCCGGCGACCAGGAACCGAGGGGGGCAGGTTGACGCCCCGGCGTGTCGTGATCGTCGGTGGTGTGGCCGGAGGCATGTCGACGGCCACACGCCTGCGACGCATCGACGAGGCCGCCACCATCACGGTGATCGAGCGATCAGGGCACGTCTCCTATGCAAACTGCGGGCTCCCCTATTTCGTTGGCGGCGTGATCGAGGACGAAGACGACCTGCTGCTGCAAACGCCTGAGCACCTCTTTGATCGATTCCGGCTCGACGTCCGGGTCGATACCGAGGTCGTCGACATCGACGCCGACGGTCACGAGGTCACGACCCGTTCGACCGTCGACGGGCGCACACAGTCCATCGGATACGACAAGCTGGTGCTGAGCCCCGGTGCCGTTCCGGTTCGCCCTCCCATACCGGGCTTCGACCGGGTCCGCGTACTTCGGACTGTCGAGGACGCCGAACGACTGGCCGTCGACGTCGCTGGACAGCCCGAGACGGCCGTGGTCATCGGGGCCGGGTTCGTCGGCCTCGAGACGGCCGAGAACCTCGTCCGCCAGTCGATTGCCGTCACCATCGTCGAAGCCGTCGACCAGGTCCTGGCCCCGCTCGATCCCGAGCTCGCCATTATGGTGGCCGCCGAGCTGGCGTCGCACGGGGTGGTCGTCGAGACTGGCGTGGCCGTCTCCGAGGTGACCGCCACGGGCATAACTCTGGCCGACGGCCGAGCCATCCCCGGTGAGCTCGTGGTGGGGTCGATCGGCGTTCGTCCCGACGTCCGTCTGGCGGAGATGGCCGGCCTCGCCCTCAGCTCGCAAGGAGGGATCGCCGTCGACGAGACGAATCGCACCAGTGACAAGGACATCTATGCCGTCGGTGATGCCGTCGAGAAGCCCGACTGGGTGGGCGGTGGCAATTCGCTGATCGCGTTGGCCAACGTGGCCAACCGCCAGGGGCGGCGTGTGGCCGACCACATCTGCGGCCTCCCCACTCGGTCGAGCGCCTCGCTCGGGACGGCCATCGTGAAGGTGTTTGATCTCACGGCGGCGACGACTGGATGGAACGAGAAGCGGCTGCGGGCGGCGGGGCGCAACTACCGGGCCATTCACTCGCATCCCATGAACCATGCGAGCTACTACCCAGGCGCACAGCCGATGTCGCTCAAGCTCCTCTTCGACCCCGGTGACGGCACCATTCTCGGGGCCCAGGCCGTCGGGGGCGACGGCGTCGACAAACGGATCGACATCATCGCCACCGCCATGACCGGAGGCATCACGGCCGACGAGCTGGCCGACCTCGAGCTCGCCTACGCGCCCCCTTTCTCCTCGGCCAAGGACCCGGTCAACATGCTCGGCTATATGGCGGAGAACGTGCGCTCCGGCGCCTGTGACGTCGTCGAGTACGACGAGCTCGGGGCGTTGGTGGCGGCGGGCTGGACACTTATCGACGTCCGGACCAAGGAGGAGCATGGACGCGGTGCCATTCCCGGTTCGGTCAACCTGCCGCTCGACCGGTTACGCGAGGAATTGGACGGCGCCACCGGCCCCTTCGTCGTCTATTGCGAGGTCGGCCAACGGGGACACACGGCTACATCACTTCTCCACGAGCTGGGGATCGAGGCACGAAATCTCGATGGCGGCTACCGCACATGGATGGCGGCCGACGCTGCCCGCCAGCAACAGCCCCTGCGTCTCATAAGGGTTGCGTCGGGTGAAAACCCATGAGGGCAAGGAGAAGTGTGCCTTGCGGCTCCTTCGCTTACAGCGCCCGGGGGCTCGAATCCACCTCCCTCCGCTTTTGTGATCTCGAGCTACTTGGGTTTCCCGCCTCGCACGAAAGCGCTCATGACTGAGTCACCAAGCTCGGCCACGATCTCGTCTCGGTCGATGTCGGCGGGAAGCTCGACATCCACCGAGAGCTCGGCGGCCAAGGCCATGATGTCGTCGTCGCCGTACACTTTCGTCGGTTCGATCGAGATGTTCTCGAAACCGGCGGTCCGGAGAACTGCTTGGTAGTCCTCGTCCACCAGCGCTCCGGCCACGCAACCCGTCCACAACCCGATGAGTCCTCGTGTCCTCTCGGATAGGGGTCTGCGGAGCACGATGTCGGAGATCGCCAGCCGTCCGCCAGGCTTGAGAACTCGGAACGCCTCTCGAAGCACGGCATCCTTGTCCGGAGACAGGTTGATCACACAATTGGAGATCACGACGTCGACCGTGGCGTCGGGCAAGGGTATGTCTTCGATGGTGCCCTCCAGGAACTCGACGTTGGTCACCCCGGCTTCGACCTGATTCCTCCGGGCGAGATCCAGCATCTCGGGTGTCATGTCGAGCCCGTACGCCATGCCGGTCGGCCCGACCCGCCGCGCCGACAACAAAACGTCGATTCCTCCACCCGACCCCAGGTCAAGGACGACATCGCCTTGATGCAGATCGGCCAGCATGGTGGGGTTTCCGCATCCGAGCGACGCCGTCAACGCATCGGTCGGTAGCACCTCGGTGTCGCTCGCTTCGTAGAGCGTGCGACCGAAGAGCCCGGACGCCGTACCGCTCGGTCCCCCACTCGAGCTGTCGGATGCGGCACGAGCCGCGTTGGCATAGCGGTTGCGTACGGCAGCGTGGATCTGGTCGGATTCGCCGGTCGTCATCTCATGCTCCTCGGGCGGCGGTTGACGACTGGTCTCGCCTGGGTATGCCACCTCGCAAGACATCATCGACACTGGTAAAGGCGTGGGCAGTCAGCCACAATCGCAAAAGGTGACGTCGCCGATCGGGCTCATCGTCATCATCGTAGGACTCTCGCGAGTGCAAGATCTTGGCGTTGGCGAGCAACTGAATATCCCCGGGCTTGAAGTCCATCTCCAGGTGGAACTCGGGATCGTTGGCAATTGTCTCGATCATCGTCAGCGCTTCTCGTTGGAGGTCAGTCAGCCGAGGGACTCGGGGGTGACGTTGGGCGTCCTCGATGTACCAGCCGATGAAGAACATACGCGGAGTGCCGGCTACGTCATTGAGCACGGGCAGCGCGAAGAACGGCTCCTCACCGGTCGACTCCTCGTCGTTGCGGTCCCAGTACATGGGCTCGTAGAGGACATCGATGAGGTCCGGGCGGCGACGGAGAATCTCGTTGTAGACGGCGGACGAGCTGGCAATCCGGCTCTCACCTCCCGACTTGGCCCGCTGGAGGCAGAGCAACCCGACAATGTCCGAGCCGTCGGTATGAAAGTCCTGGCGGCCCCTTGTCCGGTAGAGCCGCACGCTCGGACCGGTCCGCGGCACACCTTCGTCGCGCACATGACCGAGGAGGGTGGCGTCGGCGTCCTGGCCGACCGGGGTTCCGAGTTGGAGCCCGAGCCCCACATACGCCACCTCCGTCGCCTCGGGCGACAACTGCTCGCTTGGAAACCCGCGCAGCAAGACGAAACCACGGCCTCCGCTCAAAGCGTCGACCCACCGAGCCACGCCCGGGCGCAGCACCGGGAGGTCAAAGTCGGTGCGCTCCACGGTGGCCGGTGTCCGCCCCAACTCGACGGCACGGTTGGCGGCGTCGACGATGGCGGCGCGCTCCGGATCCGCAAGCTGTGTGCACCACTCGGACAGGTCCTCGACATCGGCGGCGCGCCACACCGCCGACGACCGAATGGGCTGATGGAGGCTCATCTCGGCACCCGCTAGCCAACCGGCTGGAGCGCCGACCTGAGATCGGCGAGGCGCTGGCGGTCGAGTGAGTACCAGACCCATTTGCCACGCTTGTCACCGTGGACGAGGCCGGCGTCACTCAAGATCTTGAGGTGATGGGAGATCGTGGGCTGGCTCTTGCCGAGGGGTTCGACAAAGGCGCACACGCAGACTTCGCCATCGGGCGCGGCGGCGAGCAGGCTCAACACACGGAGTCGGACCGGGTCGGCCAGGGCCGTGAACCCATCAGCCAGCTCGGCCGCCTGCGAGGCGTCGAGCGGTGAGGCCAGCACCGAGGGGCAACACTGTTCGATGGCTACCGGGTCGAGCGTCACCATCCGTTTGGCCATGGAGACCTCCTATTGACAGTCGTCAATGCATCGATAATACTCGATGTATCGACACATGTCGATGGCATAGGAGGAACGCCGTGTCCCGAGTCCAGCTCGCCCTGAACGTCACCGATATCGACGCCGCCGTCGATTTCTACTCGAAACTGTTCGGAGCCGAACCGGCCAAGCAGCGTCCCGGCTACGCCAACTTCGCCATCGAGGAGCCACCGCTCAAGCTGGTCCTCATCGAGAACGGGGCCGGGCGCGGCGCCGGCGTGGTCGGCGCGCTCAATCACCTCGGCGTCGAGGTCGAGTCGCCCGAGGCGGTCCAGGAGGCCACCCGACGACTCTCGGCCGAGGGGCTCGATCCCGACGTCCAGGAGGCGACCACCTGTTGCTACGCGCTCCAGGACAAGGCATGGGTGAACGACCCCGACGGGGCGCCGTGGGAGGTCTACACGGTTCTGGACGATGCGCCGGAGGAGTCGGGGCTCGGGTGTTCGACCGAGAGCTGCGCTCCCGTCGGGGAAGAGGCCGTTCCGATCGGTGCCACGTCGGATCGGGCGGCCAGCTCCTGCTGCTGATTCGAACCCAACAGATCGTCGTCGGCCGGAGTGGTGGTGAACGAAGCAGCGTTGTGGCGTCGCCTTGTCGCTGAATTTCTCGGAAGCGCCTTTCTGGCGGCCGTGGTCATCGGTTCCGGCATCGCCGCCCAACGGCTCTCACCGGGCGCTGTCGGCCTCGAGCTCTTCGAGAATGCCGCGGCCACCGCCACCGGTCTCTTCGCCATCATCTTGATGTTCGGTCCCATCTCGGGAGGACACTTCAACCCGGTCGTGTCCTTCGTCGACGCCGCCTTCGGAGGTCTGCGCTGGCGGACGGCCGTCGCCTACCTACCCGCTCAGGTGACCGGATGCGTCGCCGGAGCGGTCATAGCCAATCTCATGTTCTCCGAGCCGGCGGTGAGCATCTCCACCAAGCACCGGGCGTCTGGCGCCCACTTCATCTCGGAGATCGTGGCCACCCTGGGGTTGATCCTGGTCATCTTCGCCCTGGCCCGTAGCGGCCGGAGCCGGAGCGCTCCCGCCGCTGTCGGGGCGTACATCGGGGCCGCCTACTTCTTCACCAGCTCCACCAGTTTCGCCAACCCCGCCATCACCGTCGGACGTATGTTCTCCAAGACCTTCGCCGGGATCGAGCCGTCCTCGGCCCCGAGCTTCGTCGTCGCCCAGGTGCTCGGTGGGGTCCTCGCCTTCGTCGCGATCAAGACCTTGTACCCGGGAGTGACACCGACGGAGGCAGCGGACATTGTCTTTCCCCACCACGAAGACACCGCTCCCCGCTTGGAAGAGCTCGCCACCCCGACAAAGGAATCATCGTGACCGACATGCCCGTGGTCCTCTTCCTCTGCACCCACAATGCCGGCCGGAGCCTGGCCGCCAGGGTCCTGCTCGACTCCTACGCGCAGGGCCGAATCGATGTCCGGTCGGCCGGGTCGGAACCGGGCGACCAGCTCAACCCGGCGGTGGTCGCCATCCTCTCCGAACGGGGCTTGGACCCGGCCAAGGAGTTCCCCAAAGCACTGACCGACGAGACCGCCAGGGAGGCGGATGTGATCGTGACCATGGGATGTGGCGACACGTGCCCCGTCTACCCCGGGAAGCGCTATCTGGAATGGGACCTCGAAGACCCGGCGGGACAACCGGTCGAGAGCGTCCGGCCCATCGTCGACGAGATCGATCGCCGAGTCCGGGCCTTGCTGGACGACCTGACTCATCCCGCCGGGTAGGGCGGAACAACCGATCGGACGCTGCCGGCCGACACTGACACCGGAGACCGCGACGATGGCATCAGCCAACGGCCGAAGAGAAGCCGCGGCCTGTACTCGGCGGGGTGGCCGTACAGCCGACGCAGGGACCCCTGCCTGTGAAGTGAGCCGGTATCTGCGGGGAATCCGAGGGCGGGTTGGTCGGCAGCAGCACCGGAGTACGGGGTGACTGGTCGAAGTTGAAGTCCTTGACCATGTTGCCCAGGATCCTTTCGTCCTCCCGGACGTCGGGTCGGGGGTCGGGTCGGCCGTCGGTCTTGGGGTTCAGTCGCGCACCACCCAAGAAGTCGTCCTCGATGAACTTGAGGTAGGCGTCACTCGAAAGGATCTGATGGTCGATGAAGCCCTTCTTGGCGTAGGGAGAGATCACGAGCGCTGGCACCCGCAACCCGTAGCCGTTCTGATCCACCTTGGGCGGAACGACGTTGTCGTAGAAGCCGCCCCAGTCGTCCCATTGTAAGAAGATGGCCGTCGAGTCCCAGTCCGGACTTTTCATAGCGGCGTTGATCACGGCGGTCACGTAGGCCTGACTCTGGTGGACACTGGCCGGCGGGTGGTCGCTGTCGGCCTGCGAGGGGGTGACCCAGGAGACGGCCGGAAGCGTCCCTGCCCTGGCCGAGGCAAAATAGGAGTTCAAGGGCAGGATGTTCTTGAGCTGACCGTCCTTCTGGACGTCCTCGAAGATGGGCAGCGGATTCCAGATTCCTGGTGTCGTGGCGCTCTGGGCGATCGGCGCGCAGGTCTCGGCTCCGTCGTTGGCACAATCGGGCTGGTCCCCGGTCTGGACGTAATAGGCCCACGACACGTGCTTCAGGTACATGAGCCAGGTGACGTCGGTCCAGGCGGCAACGATGTCGGCCGTACCGGTGCTGAGCGCCTGGGTCACCGCCGATTGCATCGCAGCGACAGAGTCTTTCCCAGTCGGACGGACGATGCTGTTGACGCAGCTGAAGGGGTTGGTGTTCTTGCACTTCGCCGACCACCCCGAGACCAGGTAGAAGTGGTCGGGCAGCGACCAGGACTTGACCGGCTCGAACATGTGGTCCTGGAGGACGAAGTCGTTGGCGTAGGTCCAGTAGTTGGGAACCTCGGCGGCGGTGTGGTAGCCCATGACATCGGGAACCGTGCCGGCGGCGTGGGAACAGGCCGGATCCAGAGCGCTCCGGCAGTTGGCTGCCGAGTTCTTGCCCGAGTCGCGCTGGATGATGAAGCCGTTCATCTTGCCCCCGTTCACGTCGGCCAGGGCGTTCTTTTCGTTGTGGGGGCCGCCCCCGTCGATGTCGGCCGTGTCGTGGTACGGCGAGGTGCAGCCTTGGGTGGCCGGGTTGGGGAGGCAGACAGTCGGTCGGCCGTTCTTCATGGGGATGCCGTCAGCGCCCGGATAGGTCCCGAAGTAATTGTCGAAGGACCGGTTCTCCTGCTCGATGATGATGACGTGCTTGATCTTGTGGATACCCGGCGGCACGACGTAGCTGCCGGAGAGGCCGCCGCTCACCCGTTCGACGCGGGGCGCCGCCGGTGTCGACGATGGACTGCTACAGGAACTGACGACGAGCGCCAGGGCGATCACAAGCGCCACCGAGGCCCCTCTGCTCAGGCGTTTCCTCCTTGCGGTCTCAGCCTGGGCCGCGGTCATCAGGGCCTCGTTTTCGGAAGGTCGTCGGGGTGAAGCGCGCTGAGCGTGGACATGGCGACCCACGCCGCCCCGTCCGCCGGGAGGATGGTCGCCCCAACGAGTGTCCTCCCATCTCCGAAGTATGGAGGCGGTTGGGGTAACATGTCAACTGTGGTTGACGATATCGTCACGCTCCACCGATGAGTCGGCAGGGAGCTCCGGGCGCCGGCGCGCAGGCCGAGCCGGAAAACCGCCATGGGGGACGGGTGGCCCTCGGCGGCGCTCTGCGCCGGGCATGGGTCGGCTACCAATGTCGACTGGACGAGGAATTGGCCGGCGCGGACTTCGATGATCGCGGCTTTCCCGATGGACGGGTGTTGCGCATGTGCTCCGGTCCGTCGGAGACGACGATTGCGGAGATCGGTCGGCAGCTCGGAATCACTCGACAAGGCGCCAGCAAGAACGTGGCCAGCCTCCGTGATCGTGGCTATGTGACCCTCAGCCCGTCGGCCACGGACGGCAGAGAGAAGATAGTCGAGCTCACGCCCCGCGGTCTCGGTTACCTTGCCGCTCACCGGAAGGCAGCTCGGTCCATCGAGCGTCAGGTGCGTCACGAGCTTGGACCAGAGGGCTTTGCCAACCTTTACCAGCTCCTCGAGGTACTGGGGGGAAGCGAGCAACCGCGCATGAGGGACCATCTGAGGCAGATGAGGCTGGCGGGCGGCCTGTGGGATCCTGAGGACTGACCGCTGAGGGTGAGATCGATCCACCTCCAGAATTCGTCGGTGCTTGAATTCGATCTCGAACGTTTGGAAGCAATTCGATCGCTTGTGAGTAATCTGAACCGACCGCTGGAAGGTCCGGCAGACCGCTTGGTACGGAGGTGCCGTTAACGTGGATCCCTACATCGTCTTGGGGAGCGCCGTTGTCGGTTTCCTCGTCGGAATGACCGGTTCCGGCGGGGGTGCTCTCATGACGCCGATGCTGATCCTCCTGTTCGGGGTCAAGCCGTCCACCGCCATCTCGAGCGATCTGGTGGCCGCCGTGGTCATGCGACCCATCGGAGCGGCCGTACACCTGCGTGAGCGGACGGTCAATCTGAAGCTCGTCGGGTGGTTGACGCTCGGCTCGGCACCGATGGCATTTCTAGGCGCCTATCTCCTCCACCTGATCGGCCATGCAAAGGCAGCCGAGAACAACGTCCAGATCGCCCTCGGCACAGCCCTTCTCTTGGGGGCGGCGGCCATGGTCCTGCGTTACGTGCTCGACCGCCGAAGCGGCCGTACGCGCCACGGCATCGTCCACGATCTCACCATCCGGCCAGTGTCCACGGTCGCCATCGGCATGATCGCGGGAATCATCGTGGGGATCACCTCCGTCGGATCAGGATCTCTCATGATCGTCTTCCTCTTGTTTCTCTATCCGATGCTCGGGGCCAACCAACTGGTGGGGACCGATCTCACCCAGGCTGTTCCCCTGACGGCGGCGGCGGCCCTGGGGGCCCTGGCCTTCGGTCACGTGGAGCTGTCGGTCACCACTTCACTCATCGTCGGCAGTGTGCCAGCGGTCTTCGTCGGCTCCCTTCTGTCATCGCGAGCGCCCGACCGCTACATCCGACCGACCATCACCTTCGTCATTCTCGCGTCCGGGCTCAAGTACGTCGGTATCGGGACGACCGCGCTCGGCTGGCTCCTCTGCTCCATCCTCCTCGTCGTCGCCATCGCATGGCTGATCCAAGTCCGACCCTGGAACAAGGACCAGCGCCAAGCCCAGGGTGTCGAGGAAGGCGATGGATTGCCGGCGATCTCCCTGGATCCGGACTAACCGTAATTCCACGACCGGGCGGCCGATCGGCAAGATTGTCCAGGTCGTACAGAGGGTGCCGTGAGCCTCCGGCGTATGGTCCAGAGGTGACCATGATCGAGGTGTACGCAGATATCTGGTGCCCGTTCGCCCATGTCGGGCTCCGCTCCGTTGTGCGGAGACGAAACGAGTTGGGACGCCGTGACGTGGTCATACGCGTCCGGGCTTGGCCGCTGGAACTGGTCAACGGGAAGCCCCTTGACAGAACTGTTACCGCCGAGCACATCAGCGAGTTGCGCACTCAGGTGGCTCCAGACCTCTTTGCCCACTTCGACGCCGATCACTTCCCGTCGACCTCCCTTCCGGCTCTCACGGTCGCTGCCGCCGCCTATCGGCGAGACGACGCGACCGGTGAGGCCGTGAGCCTTGTTCTGCGTGATGCGCTGTTCGAGAAGGGCCTCGATATCTCGGACCCCGATGTTCTCTCACATGTGGCGAAGAGCCATGGAGTCGGCGAGCCCGGCCCAGAGGACGAAGGAGCCGTCCGCACGCAATGGCACGAGGGTGAATTGCGTGGGGTCAAGGGCTCGCCACACTTCTTCTGTGGCGATGCTGAAGCCTTCTGCCCGTCGCTCGACATCTCCAGGGATGAGAACGGTCAGCTTCGCCTCCGGCGCAATACAGAGGTGCTCGATACATTCCTGGCGGCGTGCTTCACCATTTGATGAGGTGCCCGTCAAGCCAACCGTTCGGAGATGGCGCGTCGGGCCCTCGAGTCATCGCCGCAGCCCCAAGGTCTTCGGCTGCCGACACATCGGGGGCGCTCTTGAACAACCCTTGCCCATCACCAAGGACAAGTCGTCCCGGATAGGAAATCCCCTCGAGGAGGTGGCCAAACGCCAGTCCTCCAAAGTACCGTATTCAGGGGGTGACCGACGACTCGTCGGCCAAGGGGGGGCATGCGATTCTTCCGGCATCAGCGCCGGCCGGGGCTTACCGCCGCCGGAGTGACGGTCCTCATGGGGGTGTCGCTCGTCTCCGCCGTTGTGACGTCGGCCCCACCCGCTGCCGCCGCTGTGACGATCACCGATCTCGGTACGTTGGGCTGCAGCTTCAGCAGCGCCGCCGCCGTGCTCGACAGCGGCCAGGTCGTGGGCCAGAGCTGCCTGGCGGACGGAACAGCGCGCGCCTTCTCGTGGACCCAGGCCGGGGGGATGATCGACCTCGGGGCATTGGGGGGCAGCGGCTGGACCGAGCTGGGCACTGGCGGTAATGCCGGAAACGGCGCGGTGGCTGTCAACGACACGGGCGAGGCCGTCGGCACCAGCAACAGCGAGGCGTTCGCCTGGACCCCGGCCGGCGGGATGATCGCCCTCGGCACTCTCCCCGGCGACGACCAGAGCAGTGCCAATGCGGTGAACGACGATGGACAAGTCGTGGGCTACAGCCTGGGTTCGCTCCTAGACGGGACGTGCTGCCGACAAGACGCGTTCTCGTGGACCCCGGACGGTGGGATGGTCGATCTCGGCACCCTGGGGGGCGCGATCAGTGACGCCTATGCCGTGAACAACAGCGGGCAGGTCGTGGGCTACAGCACTCTTCCGGGCGACACGGTGACCGATGCCTTCTCGTGGACCCAGGCCGCGGGGATGGTCGACCTCGGGAACCTGGGCGGCGACAACACGGCAGCCGAGGCCGTGAACGACAACGGCCAGGTCGTCGGGGCCAGCACCGACAGTTCGGGGAACAATCACGCATTCTCGTGGACCCAGGCCGGTGGGATGGTCGATCTCGGCACCCTGGGCGGCAGCTTCAGCGTCGCCCTGGGAGTGAACAACAGCGGGCAGGTTGTCGGCTACAGCGCCCTACCGGGCGACACCGCCGTTCACCCTTTCCTATGGTCGTCGGGCACGATGACCGATCTCGGAAGTCCCGGCCCCAGCTTCGCCGAAACCTTCGCCTACGCCATCAACGACGATGGTGAAGTCGTGGGTGAGGCCAATAGCGCCGGCAACAACTGTCCTTGCGACGCGTTCTCGTGGACGCAATCGACCGGAATGGTCGACCTCGGTTCTCTGAGCGCCAGCGCCACCCGAAGCTCGGTCTCCGCCTTCCCGGCCGGCGACATCCCCCTCCGACGCGCCTCTCTCGCCGATCTGCGGGCGACGGCCAAGACCGCCTCCGTACCCAACAGCGGCGCCACCGCCGTGAACGACCGCGGACAAGCGGCCGGCCGCAGCATGACCAACGGTGGCCAGATCCACGCCGTCCTGTGGAGTCCAACCCCGACAACCGTCAAGGTCACCGTGAACGGGAAGCCGAGGCTGATCCACCAGCCTGTGACCTTCACAGCCGCGGTCTCTGCGGCTGCGGGCCGGCCCAACGGTACGGTCAGCTTCTACGACAACGGGACCCTGCTCGGCTCCTCCGCGCTGACCAGGCGCAGAGCGACCCTCAGAACGTCTTCGCTCGCTGTTGGCAACCACAGCATCACGGCCACCTACGCCGGGAACTCCAACTTCCAGGGCAGCACGTCGGTCAGCGTCAGCCAGGTGGTGACGTACAGGATCAGGTCGATCCCCGGTGGGAGGGGCGTCGGGAGTGGCTCCGTCGACATACAGCTGCTCGACGCCGGGAACGCCAACCTGTCATCGCCTGGCATCGCCCTCGATGCTCAGTGCGTCGCCCCCTACCCGTCGATCTCGTGTTCGAACCAGGTCGTGAACTTGAGTGACGCCCCGCTCCCGTATCTCTCGGTGCCGAACGCCTATTCCTTCACACCGCCGGGCGGGCTCGACCATCGGACGACGTACGATCTCATCGTCGCCGCACAGAACGACCCGGTCGTTCACGCGGTCCGCTTCGCCCCTTAGGACTCCGTTCGTCGACAGCCGATTACGCCACCAGGGACGAACCATTCGACGGGCACGTCGCTCTGATCGTGAGGTGGGACCCCCTGTCAGGCTCGTCGGGCGACGACCTGACAGGGGGGTCGTGCTCTACGGAGTCCGCCTCAGGGACCAGTCACGACGACGGTGGCGGCCCCGAGGAGCGTGACGGTGTCGACTCCCGTCGGAGTGGGAACACCGATGCAACACCTCTCGGCGAAGCCCGGTGTCCCGCCGGGACACGTCTGCACGGTGAAAGGGCTCTTGAACTGGCCACGGGAGTTGGTCACCACGACGATCGAGTTCGTGCTGTCGCAGGGGTCCTGGGGCGCGATCCAGTTCTTCTGCCCACACTCCTCGATAGTGAGGCTCGTCGAAGGCTTGAAGTTCGTCCCGACCAGCTTGGTCTTGGTGTTGACCATGACGTTGTGGGGATGGGCCACGATATGGGGCGGTCCGGTGCTGGCACCGGCAGATGCGATCCAGAAGCCTCCGACACCGCCACAGATCAAGGTGGCGACGGCAAGTCGCAGGCTAAGTCGACGGGTCATGACTCTCCTTTCGGGTGCAGGATGTCGGAGTGACACGGATCAGGCCCTCGCGTTGTCGTCCCGGGAGATTCAACGTTTCGGGATCGTCCATCCGTTACAGCGTTCCCGACGATCGGGATGAACCCTTGCCAGCACATCGCGCTTTACTGAATGACAGTGTCGCCCGCCGCCGGGTGCGCTCCGCTCCGTGAGGATGCCCTCCCTCGGCGCGACACTGGCTCGGGCGGTCCTGCCCGAGCCAGTTCGCGGTTCCCCGTTTCTGACGTCGTCGAGGGGAAACACGAGGAACGCCATGAGAGGAACGTCCCAAGACACGTTAGGCACCGAGGGTTAACAACTCGCGACCGTTGTGCGACGGAGAGGCCAATTCAAGATGAACCCGTGACAGCCCGCATGAACCGGCCAAGGACAAACCAGACAGCACGTACCCGCCCACATGCCCACCTCGTGGGCCTTCACCCGACGGGCCAACGAATCGGGCATCGTCCTGCCGATGTGAACCGGAAACGGTGGAGGCCCCTTTCTGTCGGGTAGACACCGCGCAAGGAATTGCAAGACTGTCTCAATCGGCTCGTGCCAATTCGCACCCCTGGCCCAGCCTTCCCCGCTCGGTTAGGGCCAGGGTTCGGGTTGGCGACAATTCCAACACCATTGGCGAAGCGATCTGTCATAGAATTACCGTTCACAGCAGAAACAGGCAGGTCCACGTCGGCATGTCCCACGCTCCAATCACAGGTCCCGATCTTCCCGAACGCGGCGAGCAGGTCATTGTCACGTTCCCCAACTCAAAATCGGATTCGGTTCCGAGCTACGTCCTCGGGCACATCACCAATCCTCGGCCACACCTGCTCCTGGCTGCACCGGTACTCAACGGTGAGGTAACGGTGGTCGCCAAAGGCGAAGCTATCCTCATCCGATGGCAGTCGAAGAAGAAGATGCATAACCTTCATGGCACCGTTGAAGGCCTTGTGGATACCGGTATCGCTGCGTGGCGTGTCGGTGTCGGAGCCGTCGGAGAGGCCGAAGGGCCGGAAGTCGTCGGAGAGGTCGAATCGATCGAAGCGACCAATCGACGCCGCCATGTTCGTGTGCCCATGCACGGTCATGTCGATGTCATCGCCGCGGGGAGAAAGCTGAGAGCCGAAACTATCGATATCAGTGAAAGCGGCGTCAGGTGCCGATGGCGTGGTGACCGCTTTTGGGCACCCTCAAGAGCTTCCTCTGTCATCGTCTCTCTTGAGATCGGCTCTGGTCGGCCCATCACTCTTACGGGTACCATCGTGTGGGTGCGACCTAGTGATCAGGGGGTGGAATTCAGCGTCGCGTTCACTCATCTCAACGAGAGTCCCAAGGCCATCCAATTGCTTCGCCGTTACGTCGTGACGCTGGAGCGGAGACAGCTTCTTCGCGATCAAAGCCGGTAGTGTGAACAAGACGGGTGCAGGTGTGGCCCCGGACGAGATGTCTCGAATAGTGACAACGACGGGAACTCCTGCGTGAACAACCTCGGTCGAGGCTCCTCCCCCGCCGCCCCCTCCCGTCCCTTTCCGCTCTCCTCCCGTCGGCTGGATGGTGGCGTGGTCCTCCGGGCCCTCGGCTCCCGCCCCTCGTGCCCCGTCCCCTTCCGGGCCGTCCTCCGGTCCCCGGTGGTCACCGCCCCGGACCCGTACGTCCGAATCACGGGGAGGACGAATTCTGTGGGTGCCGGAAAGCCGCTCACGACTTCTACCTGGACTTTCGTCGAGCGGAAGCCGGCTTCGGCCTAATAGTGGCTGGTTCCCTCCGGTTATAGCGAAAACTCGTGGGAATCGGGAGGAACAGCGCGGGAAACCGCGCCACCCCGGTCGTGGTCCATCCAGGTCGGCGCAGTTTCGTCGCACGGTGAGCCAATTCCGGTCCGCCGGATCGACGCAGCGGACCGTTCGTGGACAGACGTTTGTCACCAAGCGTTCTCCGGAGGTTGGCACATTCTTCGCGACGTGTTCACCTTGGTTCATTAGATTCACTCACGTGCCGGAGATCGATTCGCGGGATGTCGTCACGACCTCCCAATGGGTTGACGAGCTCCACGAGGAGGAGTCCTGGTTCGCTGGGGGATCGCAGTCCGTCCCGCCCCAGGAAATCGAGGAATGCCGGCAACAGAGGTCGGCATGAGGGACGCCGACCGACCGAACCTCCGACTGCTCGACGGCCCGGGGCCCACACCACCCGAACAGCCGGGTGACACAACTCGCTCGAGATGGGGCGCACACGCTTGGCACCCGGCCCAGGGCGGTCGATGTCGACCCGTGCTCTACGTGTGCGGAGGAGCTGACAACCGCATGCTGTTCGCCCGCATCGTCCGTCGCTGGGCGGCGGTCAAGTTCCTGGTGACCAGGGGTGGTCGAAACGGCCTGCAGACGGCCATCGACCGGAGGCCCCGGATGGTGGTGGTCGAAGCGCGCCTACCTGATATCGATGGGGAGATGCTCGTCGGTGCCCTCCGGAACGGCGTCATGCGACCAGGCGAGCCGATCGTCGTGCTGGCTCATGACGGCACACCCGGCGAGCGGGCTCGATTCCTCCGGGCTGGAGCCACCGCCTACATCGCAAAGCCCTCCGGTGTCGCCGAGTTCGATCGGACGGTGGGTATCTTGTTGGAAGTCGCTGCCTGGCGGTGAGGGGAGGTTCACCGTCGTCACAGACACACACCGTCGCCCGGGCCGGGAACCCACGTGCCTGTCGACGGCACGGTCGGTGGTTCCCACGGAGAACGGCGCCCTGAGGTGACGCCGCGCAGCACTCTGATCACCGTTCGTGCCGGTGTAAGAACTTCTTCCTCTTGAACGCAACCTCGGAGGGCGCTCGTGCGTCAGAGGGAGAAGACCATTCGTCCGGCAGAACGCCGAACGTGTCGTTCGGGATCTGGAGGTCAGCCGACATGACTAGCGGTCAGGAACCGATCGTGGGACCGGCCGCCGGGTCAGATCGGTCGGCCAACTTCCCCTCGTTCGGTCGCCGTCGCCCCTCACGGGGCGCCCGGCTGCGGCGGATTCCCGGCCTTCGTCGGAGCGCCGTCCTCGGCGCGCTCGGAATCGTCGCCATCGGGGCCGTCGTACCCTTGGGCGCGCCACCGGCGTTCGCCGGCCTTCCGGGCACGTACAGCAACCCCTTGTCCCCGTTGGACACTCCCGACTCGGACGTCATGCGCTTGGGAAACACCTACTACGCGTTCTCGACCGGCGACGGGTTCGACAACATCCCCGTCATGACCACGACGGACCTCTCGTCGTGGCCGCAGACACTCTTGCTCAATCCCGACGTCGTCGACGCTCTGCCCTGTCAATCGGGGTCCGTCCAAGGCGGAACCTGCCAGATCAGCGCCTGGGCCACGCGCGCTCCGGGGAACGGCGCTCCATGGTCACCCTCGATGATCGAGGTGGGAGGAGATTTCTACCTCTTCTATGCGGCATGGGACCCCTCGGTGGCCCACTACTGCGTCGGTGTGGCCGAGAGCACACAGCCGACAGGTCCCTACGTGGACGATTCGGCCGGACCCGTCGTCTGCCAGCCGTCGATCGGAGGTTCGATCGATCCCGACGTCTACCAGGACCAGGCGGGGAACTACTACCTGGCGTGGAAGAACAACGACGGCTACAGCTCGACCGCACCCGCCACCCTGTGGGTCTCACCGGTGGTGTTCGACGGCGGAGGAGCACAATTGGTGGGATCGACGACGGCGCTCATCACGCAGAACCGGGCCTGGGAGACGACGATCGAGCAACCGAACATGGTTCTGCTCGGTGGGCGGTGGCTCCTGTTCTTCTCGGGCGGTCCGTGGCAGACGGACGCCTACGCCATCGCCTACGCCAACTGCGAAGGTCCGGTCGGGCCCTGTGCCGACCCGAACACCACGCCTGTCTTCGGCTCGGTGGGCGACGTTGCCGGTCCGGGCGCCCCCTCGTTCTTCACCGACACCTCGGGCTCAGTCTGGATGGCCTACGACGCCTGGACGGCTGGGAACGTGGGGTACCCCGACGGTGCCCGCAGCCTGCGAATGGACCCGCTGTGCATGGTGGAAGGGACACCGGTCCCGCTCGGACCGTCCGCTACCCCACTCCCATTGACCCCGACATGCCCCACGGAGCTCCCCGACGGCTACCAGATGGCCGGTTCCGACGGCGGCATCTTCTCGTTTCACACAGCCTTCGACGGTTCGGTCGGTGGTGACCGGCTGGACGCCCCGATGGTCGGGGTGGCGGCCGATCCGGCCGGGGGCTATTGGGAGGTGGGGGCCGACGGAGGGATCTTCGCCTTCGGAGCACCCTTCGACGGTTCGCTCTCCGGCTGGACACTGCGCGCGCCCATAGTGGGCATGGCCGCCGATCCCGACGGTGGTGGCTACTGGGAGGTCGACCGTCAAGGTCATGTCGCCACCTTCGGCAACGCCGGCAACTACGGATCGATAGGCGGAACTCCCCTGAGTGCCCCCGTCGTGGGCATGGCCGCCGATCCCGGAGGGGGCGGGTACTGGGAGGTGGCCTCCGACGGCGGGATCTTCTCCTACGGCACCGCCCTCTTCTACGGGTCCATGGGCGGCCAGCGACTCGACGCCCCCATCGTCGGCATCGCCCCGACGCCCGACGGCGGTGGGTACTGGGAGGTGGCCTCCGACGGCGGGATCTTCGCCTTCGGTGACGCCGCTTTCTACGGGTCCATGGGCGGCCGGCGACTCGACGCCCCTGTCGTCGGCATCACCTCCACCCCCGATGGCGGTGGGTACTGGGAGGTGGCCTCCGACGGCGGGATCTTCGCCTTCGGTGACGCCCCGTTCTACGGGTCCATGGGAGGGCAACGAATCGACGCCCCCGTTGTCGGGATCGCCCGCATCGGCACCTGAGATAGCCCGCCACAGGCCCGGGCGGCGACGAACGCAGAATGTCTTCCAGTGGGATGACCTGACAGTCACGGTCGAGACGATCGGTGCGTGGGAATGCGGCCCCTTCCGCACCCTCCAGTCCCTCAACTTCCGCGCTCTGTCAGGCACGTTCGGCGACGTGACGGTCTCTGGCAGATGCTTGTCTGCTCAAGGATCAGGCGCCGCGTGTCGAGAAGAATCACAGACCCCCTGAGAGGGGCGCCTGGTTTGGACAGGGCGACCGATCCGGTTGCCAGTCGCCGAGGCTCGACGTGTCCTCTCCCTGTTGATCGGAAGAGGCACCACGTCTTTGAATCGAATCGTCCTATTGCCCGTCGGCGCGAAGTGCGCGAGACGCGATATTTTCGCTTTCGCTTCTCGTCGCGTCACTGCGTCATGTGTCGTCACTCCGGTATCCGCCTTCCCCCACGACGTTGTTCACCCTCCCTGCAGACGCATGCTCTGGCAGCGATCGCGCCCGCGTGCCCGGGAGATCACGACCTGAGCAACACCTTCTCTTCGTCCTCAAACCAACGAGGTCGTGCCCAAACCAAGATTCAGTCGGGTACGGGCTCCAGTCAGGAGATCACCGTGTCAAGTCGCACCCACCGTTGGATCGCAGCGGGCCTCGTCACCACACTCGTCGCCTCGTTCGCTGTCATGACGTCCACCGCCTATGCCTCCGTGGTGACCGGCGTGAGCGCGTCACCGTCACCTCTCACAGCAGGTGCCGCAGCCACCTACACGATCAACTTCTCCACCAGCGTCACCGGTGCATTGGCTGCAGGGTCGGGAACGATCACCCTAACGGGTCCCGCTGGTACCCAATTCCCTCTGACTGCTTCTGACTACACCGTGAACGGCAGCGCAGTGACAGTTACGCCGACCGTTACCCCTGGCGCCGTAACGATTACGACGCCGGTCTCCGTCTCGTCATCCACACCGGTTGCGGTGCTAGCTGGTGTGGGTTTCACAGCGACTAACCCGACCGCTGCGGGGACTGACACGATTAGCGTTAGCACTTCGCTCGACATATCCCCAGTGATCAGCAGCCCGAGTTACACGATCGTGGCTGGCCCTGCCTCTCAGGACGTAGTCACGGGCGGTGGAGGTCAGACGGCCACCATTGCCACGAGCTTCACAAATCCCTTGAGTGCCACGATCGAAGACTCACACGGGAACCCGGTGCTGGTGTCTGGCACCACGGTGATCTTTACGGCTCCAGCAAGTGGGGCCAGCGGAACTTTCTTGAACGGTACGAACACTGACTCAGCCACCACGGGCTCAAATGGAGTCGCTACTACGACCTCCTTTACTGCCGGTACAACCGCTGGTGCCTACTCCGTCACAGGATCATCAGTCGGCGCGACCTCAGCAAGCTTCAGCGAAACCAACCTTGCTGGTGCCGCATCGCAGGTTGTTGTCAATGCCGGTGGAGGTCAGAGCACCTCTGTGGGCACCGTTTTCGCTACGCCTTTGAGTGTCACCATCGAAGACTCACACGGGAACCCGGTGCAGGTGTCCGGTACGACGGTGACCTTCACCGCTCCTGCCGGTGGAGCCAGTGGCACCTTCGCCAACGGTACCAACACAACGGCGGTCACGACGGATGGTAACGGTGTCGCCACGGCTACGGCGTTCACAGCCAACACCACAGCGGACTCGGCCGGCGGGACATACACGGTGACGGCATCGTCGGTAGGCGCGACCTCGGCCAACTTTGCCGAAACCAATGTCGCCGGTGCCGCATCGCAGGACGTGGCCGGTGGCGGCGGCGGTCAGAGCGCTTTGGTCGGCACGGTATTCGCCACGCCCTTGAGTGTGACCATCGAAGACTCGCACGGGAACCCGGTGCTGGTGTCCGGTACGACGGTGACCTTCACCGCTCCCGCCGGTGGAGCCAGTGGGATCTTTGCCAACGGCACCGACGCAACGGTGGTCACGACGGACGGCAATGGGGTGGCCAGCGCCACCGTCTTCACCGCCGAGACGGCGGCCGGCACGTACACCGTGACGGCCGGATCAGCGGGCTCGACCTCGGCCAGTTTCAGCGAGACCAACGTGGCCGGTGTACCGGGTGCCCCGACGGGTCTCACCGCCACCCTGGGCAACACCACCGTCGTCCTGGCGTGGAACGGGCCTTCGAGCAACGGCGGCGCATCGATCACGAGCTACAACATCTACGAAGGGACGATTTCGGGTGGCGAATCAGGGGCTCCGGTCAGCGGGACCGGCCTCACCGGACGCACCTCCACCGCGGGCCCGTCCGGCTGCACGGTGACGGGCCTGGCCAACGGGACGACCTACTACTTCACGGTGAGAGCGGTGAACGCGGTGGGACCGTCGGTCGCCTCCAACGGTGCGTCGGCCACCCCCGCCACGTCCTCGCCCGGAGGCTATGACCTGGCCGCCGCCGACGGTGGGGTCTTCGCCCTCGGGGGGACCGGGTTCTACGGCTCCGAGGGTGGAACGCGGCTCACCAAGCCGATCGTGGGTTCGGCCACCACGACCGATGGGAAGGGCTACTGGGAGGTGGCCTCCGACGGTGGGGTCTTCACCTTCGGCGACGCCCACTTCTACGGGTCCGAGGGCGGGAAGCCGCTCACCAAGCCGATCGTGGGAATGGCCGCCACGGCCGACGGCGGTGGCTACTGGTTGGTGGCCTCCGACGGTGGGGTCTTCACCTTCGGCGACGCCCACTTCGACGGGTCCGAGGGCGGGAAGCCGTTGAACAGGGCCATCGTGGGGATGGCCGGTGACCCGGCGACCGGCGGGTACTGGGAGGTGGCGTCCGACGGGGGCATCTTCTCCTTCGACGCCCCGTTCGCCGGTTCGATGGGTGGGACACACCTCAGCAAGCCGATCGTCGGGATGGCCGCTGACACGGTGACCGGTGGGTACTGGGAGGTGGCCTCCGACGGCGGGATTTTTTCCTTCGGCGCTGCCATCTTCCACGGGTCCGAGGGCGGGAAGCCGTTGAACAGGGCCATCGTCGGGATGGCCGCCGACACGGTGACCGGTGGGTACTGGGAGGTGGCGTCCGACGGCGGGATCTTCTCCTTCGACGCCCCGTTCGGCGGCTCGCTGGGAGGGACGCACCTGAACGCGGCGATCGTGGGAATGGCCATCGGCTAGCGCCATCGGCTCTCTTGCCAAACCGACGGCCGGGCGTCACGCTGGGCCGATGGGAGACCTCGAAGCCGATACCGCCGTCCGGGACTGTGGCGAGGGGCGCTACCAGGCGACGTTGAGTGCCGACTGGGAGATCTGGGGTCCGATGGGCGGGTACGTCGCCGCCTGCGCGCTCCGCGCTGCCGGTGCGTCGGGCGAGCACCCCCGCCCGGCGGCCTTCTCCTGCCACTACCTGGGGGCCGCCCGGTTCGGGGCCGTCGATGTGCTCGTCGAGACGCGCAAGCGTGGGCGGACGGCCGGCTCGCAGCGGGTGGAGGTCACCCAGGACGGTCGACCGATCCTGGACGCCATGGTGTGGAGCGTCGGCGACGAGGTCGAAGGGCTGGAACACGACGACACGGTGCCGCCAGCGGTGCCGGGGCCGGACGATCTCGCCGGTCTCGACGAGCTCCTTCCGCAGGACGCCAAGCGGCCCTATCCGTTCTGGAACAATCTGGACGCCAAGCCGATCAATTTCGAGTCGACCTGGCCGCCGCCCGACTCACGACCCCCGCGCTGGCAGGAATGGCTGCGCTTCACGCCCAAGGCCACGTTCGACGATCCGTGGGTGGAGGCGGCCCGCTGTCTCATCCTCGTCGACCTGCCCAGTTGGCCATCGGCACACCGTCGCCATGCGTGGCGGGAACCACCGTTCATCGCGCCGACGCTGGACCTGAACGTCGCCTTCCACCTCCCCCCCACGGGGGAGGATTGGCTGCTCTGCGACGGGGCGGCGCCTCTGTCGACCGCCGGACTCTTCGGGTGGACGGCCCGGGTGTGGTCCCGGGGCGGGAAGCTGCACGCCTCCGGCGGAGGCCAGTGTCTCTACCGACGCCTCTAGGTCTCGCCGGGAGATCGAAGATTTCTTCCCGGACCTGTCGATGACGACGGGTGGGCGGCGTCACTGAGTCAGGTGGATATCCCGCCTACCTGACGATGGAGGAAGCGATGCGCTACATGCTGATCATCCACAACGATCCCGAGCTGCACCCCGTGCCCGGTGAGCCGGGATGGGACGAGCTGATGGCCGGCTATGTGGCCTTCGGCGAGGAGCTGGCCTCCCGTGGTCGTCCCTTCACCGGTGATCCGCTCAACGACCCGAGTACGGCCACCACGATCCGGGTGCGCAACGGCGAGACCCTCACGGTGGACGGACCGTTCGCCGAGACCAAGGAGTGGATGTCGGGCTTCTACATCATCGAGTGCGACGACCTCGACCAGGCTCTCGCCGCCGCGGCCATGGTGCCCTCGGCCAAGTTCGGCTCCGTCGAGGTCCGCCCCGTGGCGGAAATGTAGATCTGGGACTCCATGGACCGCCGGGCGGCGTCGGTCCGGTGGACGAGGCGCTCGACCTCGTCTACCGGGCCGAACGCGGGCGCGTCCTCGCCCGCCTGATCGCCGTCGTGAAGGACTTCGATCTGGCCGAGGACGCCGTGCAGGATGCCTTCGTGGCGGCCGCCACAGCGTGGGCGGTGACGGGCATCCCGAGCAACCCGGCCGGCTGGCTCGTCACCACGGCGCGGCGGAAGGCGATCGACCGCCTCCGGCGGTCGGCCTCCGCCGAACGACGCCACCGGGCCTGGGGGGAGCTGGCCATCGCCTGGGACGCCGGGGACTCTCCGGGGCCGATCTCCGATGACCGGCTCCGGCTGATCTTCACGTGCTGCCATCCCGCTCTGTCGCTCGACGCCCAGGTGGCTCTGACCCTGCGGTCCCTGGGTGGGCTCACCACCGGCGAAGTGGCCCGCGCCTTTCTCGTCGCCGAGGCCACCCTGGCCCAGCGGATCGTCCGGGCCAAGCGCAAGATCCGCGATGCGGCCATCCCCTACCGGATCCCGTCACTCGACGAGTTCCCCGAGCGCCTCGGTGCCGTGCTCGCCGTCGTCTATCTCATCTTCAACGCCGGGTACCTGGCGTCGAGCGGAGCCGAGCTCGTCCGGGTGGATCTCTGCGACGAGGGCGTCCGTCTGGCCGGGCTGGTGGTGGAATTGCTTCCCGAAGAGCCCGAGCCTCTCGGACTGGCTGCCCTGCTGTTGTTCCAGGATTCGCGCCGCGACGCCCGCAGTGACGACCGGGGTCGGCCGCTCACCCTCGAGGAACAGGACCGCGGTCGTTGGGACGCCGGTCAGGTGGCGGCGGGCCGGGACCTCCTGGGCCGCGCCCAGCGGTTGGACCGGCCGGGCCCGTACCAGCTGAAGGCCGCCATCGCCGGCGTCCACGCCGGGGCCCGGCGCGCCGAGGAGACCGACTGGACCACCATCGTGCTGCTCTACGACCGCCTGCTGGAGTGGGAGCCGACACCGGTCGTGCGGCTGAACCGGGCCGTCGCCGTGGCCATGGCGCAGGGACCGGCCGACGGCCTGGCCCTGCTCGACGACCCGGAGATGGCCGAGGCGCTGGACGACTACCACCTCTACCACTCGACACGGGCCGATCTGCTGCGACGGGCCGGGCGGCCCGAGGAGGCGGTGGCCGTCTATCACGACGCCCGCCGCCGGACCGAGAACGCGGCGGAACGGAGCTTCCTCGATCGGCGCCTGGAGGAGCTCAGGGAGAAGCCGACGATCGCCGGCGACGGCGTCGGGCCGGGCTGAGCCCCGTCAGGCCCGGGCGCCGAGGGTGGCCACACCCTCACCGGTGAGATCGGCCAGGGCGACTTTGCGTCCCACCATGGCCAGCACCAGGGACGCCAGGGGGCCGGAGACCTCGGGGCCGTCGCCCGTGGTCCAGTCGGCGTCCGACGCCCGGAGCCCGAGCCCCGCGATCCGCCTCTTCGCCCCGAGAAGGAGATTCGACTTCCTGTACGAATCGGCCACGGCCACGAGGGCCTCCTCGGGCACCTTGTGGACGAGTCCGAGGGGCCGACGGATGTCTTCGCCGTGGACGACGATCTCGCCGAGCATGGCCATCACGGGGGCCGGTGGGTGGTTCGTGGTGGTCGTCCGCGCCCGGAGGCGGGCGACCAGGGTCGCCGGCTCGAGGGCGCCGAGACGCCGGGCGGCCCGGTCGGTGAAGACGTTGAACCGGAAGCGGGCGGCGATCAGCTCCTTGTAGAAATTCGCCGGGGTCTGCTCGGCGGCGGCCAGGATGTGGCCGGCCGTCTCCCGGACCGACCAGCCGGCGCAGAGTGAGGGCGTCGACCACGCCTCCTCCGAGAGACCGGCCAGGGTCTCGGCCATCTCCGCCCTTTCCGTATGGATGTGGCTCCAGACGACGTCTGTCTTCATGACACCCTCTCTCCCGGCGCCGCCATGGCGCGGTACCAGGATGACGCAGGCCGGCCCACCGGATCGACAAGGAAGCGGAAGAAAGTTTGGACGCCGTTCGTTGGCCTGGGCACGCGATGTCAGACGCACGGACAGTGGTGGAGGGAGAACAACGGGCAGGTCGACGGTCACGGTGTGAGAGGTCGGTCGGGCGGGACCGCCGTCGGCCCGGCCGTGCGCTCGCGTCCTCGGGCGGCGAGGGGGCCGGAGCGACCGAAATGACACGTCCGTCAACGTCGGGCGTGCCTAGACTGCGGCGCGTGGCACGTGTGGTGGCCGTGGCGAACCAAAAAGGTGGAGTCGCCAAGACGACGACCGTCCACTCCCTGGGATATGCCTGGGCCGAATCCGGGCACCGTGTCCTGCTCGTCGACCTCGACCCCCAGGCGTGCCTGACCTACTCGACCGGGCTCGACCCGGGCACCTTGCCCGCCTCGATCCACGACGTCTTCGTCCGGACGATGAAGGCCGCCGACGCCCGTTACGTCGTCGGCGGGATCGACGGGCTCGACATCCTGCCCGCCACCATCGACCTGGCCAGCACCGAGGTCCACCTCCTCACCCGGACCTCGCGTGAGCACGTTCTGCGCCGTGCCCTGAAGGGTCTGCACCACGAGTACGACATGATTCTGATCGACTGCCCGCCGTCACTCGGGATCTTGTCCATCAACGGCCTCTGCGCCGCCGACGAGGTGGTCATCCCCCTGCAGTGCGAGACTCTCTGCAGCCGGGGCGTGGGCCAGCTTCTCGAGATGATCGACGACGTCCGGATGTTCGCCAACGCCGATCTCAGGGTGCGCGGGATCATCAACACCCTGTACGACGAGCGGACGAGTCACGGTCGGGTCGTCCTGGCCGACGTGAAGGAACGTTACGGGCTGGAGGTCCTCGACCCACCGGTCCGGAAATCCGTGCGCTTCGCCGAAGCGCCGGAGTTCGGGCGCTGCATCCTCCAGCACGCACCGATGTCGGCCGGGGCCGAGGCGTACCGCGCCCTCGCCCGCGAACTCGAGGCCGACCGATGCCTGGTCGGCTGATCGGGAGGGTGGACCCCGACCGGGAGGGACGCCGTGGCTGACCCCCCCGACCCGCTGGGCAAGCGCGCTCTGTTCTGGGCACCGGCGGAACGCCACGAAGCCGGGCCGCGCCGACCCGAGAAACGCGTTCTTCCCGGACGCCACGCTCTGTTCTCGGCCGCCGGCACGGCGGCGCCGGCCGACACCCCCCGGAGCAACGGACGGCCTCGACCGGAGTTGAGCGGGAAGCCGCAGCCCCTCCGTGTCCCTCGTCCCCCGCGCACGGGGGTGGCCAAGACCAAGGCGGCGACACCCAAGGCGGCGGGCAAAGTCGTGGGACCCAGGGTGGCGACACCCACGGTGGCGGGCAAGGCGGCGACAACGCCGGGCCCACCGCCGCCGGACGGTCGGGACGGTGGGCCGATCAGCCTGTCGTGCTCGAAGTGCGGCACCCACACCGACGTCGACATCCTCAAGTACGTCGTTCTCCACCTGCCGTGGTGGCTGTGGCGTCCCGGACGCGGGTACACGAGCCTCATGAAGTGCCCGGCCTGCGGCCGGCGGGCGTGGGTGAGTGCGTCGTGGAGCCCCTGGCAGCGCTGATCTACCTCGCCATGTACCAGGTCAGCCGGTTGCAGGAGCTGAGGGCGGCCAGGTTGTCAGCCCTGCTGCCGTCGGTCACCGAGCAGATCGTCTTCTCGCCACAGCACTTGTGACGCTTCACCGCCACCTTGTCGCCGGTCATGGCGTCGACCGTGTAGAAGGTGTGCTCTTTGGCCTTGATCGCCCGACGGACATCCTTGACCGACTTCTGCTCGAGCGCCCCGGTGCCGCGGACGACACCGACGCCGGTGATGTGGTGGTGACCGCCCGCGGGCTTGCGCTCGACGCAGACCACCTTGTACTCAGCCATGGATTGCCCACCCTCGTCCCGCCCGGTACCGGGGTCCCCCCGGACCGGTGCCATGGTAGGCACGTTCGACGCGTCAGGTGGCGGGACCGCTGGCCAGTTTGACCGAGGCGCTGTGCTGCACGCCGTTGGCGTCCACCCAGACCACCGGGATGGAGTCGCCCGGGGAGTGGGCGGCGATGACCGACGAGAGCGATGCCGGTCCGGTCACGGTCTGGCCGCCCGCCGACGTGATGACGTCACCGGCGACGAGGCCGACGCCCTCCGCCGGTGAGCCGGGGGCCACCCGGGCCACGTCTGCCCCGGCCACGGAGCTTCCGCCGAGGCCGTCGCCGCCCGGGGGCGCGATCTCCACGCCGAGGAGGGCGGTGGGGCCGATGTGCACGGTGGACGAACTCTTCCCCGCTTCGATCTGCTTGGCGATGGTGATCGCCTGGTTGATCGGAATGGCGAAACCTTGGCCTGCCGTCGAGGAGAACGAGGCCTGTGATGCGGCGGTGTCGATGCCGACCACGTGCCCGTTGCTGTCGACCAGCGGACCTCCGGAGTCACCGGGTTGGACGTCGGCATTGACCTCGATGAGCCCGGTCAACGTCTCGGCGTTGCTGCCGTTGTCGTCGCTGGCGGTGATGGCCTGGTCGAGCGTGGTCACCGATCCGGCCGCCACACTCGGTGTGCCGCCCGTTCCCCCGGCGTTGCCGATGGCCACGATGGGCTCCCCCACCGCCACCTTCGACGAATCACCGATCGAGACGGTGCTCAGGCCCGAGGCCCCGTGGAGCTGGATGACGGCGAGGTCGCCGGTGCGGTCGTAGCCGACGACGGAGGCGGTGTAGGTCCGTCCGTTTCCGATGTCGGTGGCCGAGATGGTGGTGGCGCCGTCGATGACGTGGTTGTTGGTGAGCACCTCCCCCGACGAGGTGAGCACCTGGCCCGTTCCCGCCGCCGACTCCTGTTGGTAGCCGAGCACCACATTGATGTCGACGAGTCCGGGATCGACCTTGGAGGCGATCGCCGAGGCGTTGGCCGGACCCGACGAACCCGAGCCCGGCGGCGTGGTCGTCGCTCCCTGACCCCCGTTGGACGGGGCGAACAGACCGGAACCCCCGCCGAACGGGGAACCGCCGTTGCCGGCGGCGTTGGCCGACGACGACCCCGCCGGATGCCGGACGGCGTAGCCGAGGCCCGCCCCGGCGAGCAGGGAGATCACCACGACCGCCCCGATCAGGGGGACCAGGCGCGGGTGGCGGCGGGAGGTGACGGGAGCCGGAGGGGTGGGCAGAGGACCCCAGGCCAGTCCGTAGGGGGTGGAGATCGGTCCCCACGCCGCCCCGCCGGCACCGGCGGCGGGGCCGGGGGGCGTCGGCGGAAGGGGCGGGGGGGGCGTCCAACCGCCCGGGACGGGACCGAAGGCGATAGGGGCGGACGGCCCGGGGCCGGCCTCGTCGGGCGGGCCCGGGTGGGCCGCCGGAGGGGGGGCCGGGTGGGTGGCCTGGTCGTCGGGGACCGGAGCGGAGGGGCCGGGGGTGTCCATGGATCTCCTCAGGAGTTCGTGAGCACTGGTGCGATCATCTGCTCCCCAGTACACCGACAATTCCTGAGGATTCGCTTTGTCCCGCCTGTGAGTTCGCTAGACGACCCGGACAGGGGTTGTGGAAGCACCGTTTCGTGGTCGCAGCCATCTAAGTTGACGGAACCACTCCCCACCCAGGCTACCGGACGCAGGCACGAGGTTGATGACAGATTGGACGTGAATCTCGAGGAGACGGACCTTCTCCCGGTGCCTGACCCGGCGGCCGCCGTCGTCGTGCAGGAGCCCCTGGGAGACGGCCCCGGGCACTGGGCCGGCGGGCCCAGTGCCGCTCTCGGCCCGGACGGGGCCATCTATCTCGGCTACCGCTTCCGGCGCCCCTACGGGGAGGGCCGGGGCTTCGCCAACGTGGTGGCCCGGTCCGACGACGGCGAACGGTTCGAGACCCTGGTGACCCTCGACCGGAGAGACTTCGCCTGCGAGTCCCTCGAGCGTCCGGCCCTGGTGGCCGTCCCCGGCGGAGGGTGGCGGATCTACGTGAGCTGCGCCACCCCGGGGACCTTCCACTGGAGGGTGGACGTCCTCGAGGCGTCCGATCCCACCGGGTTCGATCCCCGCTCGGCCCGCACCGTGCTTCCCGGAGACGAGCTCACCGGGGTGAAGGACCCCGTCATCCTCTGGCACGACGGCCTCTGGCACATGTGGCTGTGCTGCCATCCGCTCGACGAGCCCGACCACACCGACCGGATGTGGACGCGCTACGGGACGAGCGGCGACGGGATCGACTGGGATCTCCACGACGTCGCGCTGGGGCCCACTCCCGGGCAATGGGACGCCCGCGGGGCGCGCGTCACCCACGTGGTGGCCGGGGACGGTCGGTGGCGGGCGTACTACGACGGTCGGGCCACGGCCGAGGAGAACGCCGAGGAGCGGACCGGCGTGGCCGTGGGCACCTCACCGGACTGCCTGGTTCCCCGACCGGGGCCGGTGGCGGCGTCGCCGTGGGGCAGTGGCTCCCTGCGCTACCTGTCCGGGGTGACGCTTCCCGACGGCGGCGTCCGTCTCTACTACGAGGCGAGCCGCCTCGACGGGGCCCACGACCTGCGGACCGAGTACGTCCCGCCCTCCCGGTAGCTGCGCCACTGGGCCAGGTCCCACCCGGTCAGCTCCTCGAGCAGGGCGATGTCGTCGGAGAAGTACCCGATGAGGTCGGCGCGGTCCTGTGGTGCGAGCTCCGGTCGGTGCTGCGGCGTCCTCTGGATCATCCACAGGAGCGGGATGCTCGCCTTGCGCCAGAGCTGCGGGGGGAAGAGCCGGCCCACGGCGGCGCCGCCGCGCATCGCACCCTGGAGGAGTCTCGTCGTCGGTGTCGGCGGCACGTAGGTGCCGACGTTCTGGGCCGGAGCGTGGTCGAGGACTCCCTCGTCGACCCCGAGGAAGCGGCAGACGGCATCGAGGGTGCGGGGAGCCTCTTCCACCAGCCACTTGTAGCGGAGAACGAGGACCTGCTCCCGGGGGAACACCGTGTAGAGGTGGGCGAGCTGGCGCCCGTAGAGGCCGGTCTCGAGATAGCGCCAGAACGGTGCCCAGCCGGCCTCCGTGCGCTTCTCCTCCTCGGCGCAGGCCGACGTGAAGCTGTCGATCGTCTCCAGGCCGTCGGCCCACAGATGGGCCCAATTCGAGTAGGCACGGTCCACGGGGTCGCGCAGGATGGCGATCAGACGGGCGTCGGGGACACGGCGGTGGATCCGGTCGAGCGCACGCGGGTCGGCCAGGTAGAACGGGGTCGACTCGCCCCTGAGGGTCCCGGCCGGGGCGTCGGCGAACAACCGCTCGTAGTCGTCGGGCCGCCAGATCCATTCGCGATAGCTGTGCGCGTCGCCCGGTCCTCCCTGGCTCGGGGGAGGTCCGTCGCAGAGGAAGAACTTCGGCTCCTTGACCGGTGACAGGAAGAGGTGCGGATGGCGCGCCAGTGCGCCGTGCAGCGCCGTGGTGCCGGCCTTGGGAGCGCCGATGACGAAGAAGTCGGGGAGCGCCACGATCGGATCCTCAGGCGCCGGTGCCGCCACGGGGGCGGGAACCCTCGAGCACGAGCGGCTGTGTCATGGGGGTGGCTGTGTCATGGGGACACTCCGGAAAGCAGTCGACGGACGGGAATTCCTATCAATCCACTGGTATTCATCATCATTATTTCCGGTGCGCTCTGGCAGGTCAAGGACCGTGTCACGGAGTTCACGTGGACTTCATCGAATGGGCACGGCCGGTGGATGCGGAGAGAGCGTCACCGACCGGTGGACGAGAGGCCGCCGATGACGGAGCGATCTGGTCACGATGAACGGCGATCTCCTGATCCACGAGGGCGGCGAGGAGAGATCGTTCTCGATCAGCGGTCGGGCCAGGTGGTACCCCTGGAGGATGTCGAACTCGAAGGCGACCATCCGGTGTGCGCCGGAAACGATCGCCCACCGGGACGATCAGCAGGCGGGACAGACCGAATTCGAGAGACCCGGGGCCAGCTCCGAGTACGACGAGGGAGACCACGTCGCTCCGTCCGGGGGTATGAAGTACGGGGGGAACAGCGTCTGCAGGGACGTGTCGTAATTGTAATTCTTGACGTATCCGATCCCCCCTGATTGGCCCACCGGCCCACGGAAGTTCTGGGCGACCGACCCGAATACGCTCAGGGTCCCGTAGGACGAGCCGCCGAACCAGTTGTTCACGTAGAAGGAGTCGGCCAGAGCCAGGATGGCGGCGTCGATCTCGACGGAGCTCGTGGTCGTGACCTCGACAGAGTTCGCCGCGATGAGCCCGAGGGCGTCGTGGGAGTCGCTCGTCGGCTGGCCGCTCACCATCACCTTGTTGGCGGCGGGATAGGTGAGGGCACCCGAGATGATGATGTTGGACGTGGTGGCGCTGTTGCACTGGAGAAGGCCGGTACTCCCGTCGGTGGAGCTGCTGCAGGTCACGACGTCGAGTCCACCGGTCATCTGGCCGCTGATGGTGACGTTTCCGTTGACGAAGATCAGTCCGGAGGTCAGATTGCTCACCGTGATGGGGCTCGTGCAGCTGTTGTGGTTGCTGGCGGCGTTGTCGACGATGGTGCCGCCCGAGCCGCTCCAGGCGACGGACGTCGTCGAGCCGGAGACGCTCAGGGTCATGGTGACGTTCGTCGGGGTGAGCGAGTTCGGTGCCGTCCCGCCGGTGATGAAGCAGCCGTAGGTCCGGGCCGGCGTCAAGTCGTCGGAGGCCGTCCGGGGTGTCTGGTTACCGATCTTCGTGGGAGCCGGTCCGTTGAAGACCGGCGAATTGCCCCCACAGCCGCTCGAGGGGACCAGAATCCCTGCGTACGCCGGACCGGCGTTGGAGGCGGTGTTGTAGATGTTCCCGCTCTCGACGGTCGATCCGAACGTCGGCGTGCCGCACATGCGGAAGGTGTCGTTGGAGAAGATGGGACCGTTCAGCACGTCACCGGTCTGGAAGGACACCTCGCATGCGGATTCGATCGGTGGTCCTGTCGGTGCTCCGCCCGACTCGTCCGCTTGGTAGGGGTCGGGCTGGTCGTAATGGACGTTGCAATACTGGTAGCCCTGGGGCGCGCTGGGCCACAGGGCCCCGATGGCCGGGTCCCGAGTCTCGTAATTGCTCCAGTAGACGTCGTTGAGGCTCGAGGCCGGCTTCACGCTGTAGCTGAAGGTCCGGACCACGGTGCCGGCGCCCGTCCCGGCCTTGCCGCTCACTTCGAGCGCGATCTGCCCACTGGTGTCCGTCGACGCGTACGAGTAGTACTCCGGCGGTGATGCGGACGCCTGGACCCAGGTCGTGAAGGCCAGGTTGCCGTTGGTGCCGCTGGCGCATCCCTTGCAGTAGATGCCGTAGTCCTCGTTGGCGTCGAGGTGTTGGATGTAGTCGTTCACTCCCGCCTGGGCGGCCTCGTAGGCGGCCTCGTAGTTCAGGTTGCGTGTGGTCTGCGGCAGCTGGTCGGCCGTGGTCGTGGCCAGGGCCAGCGGGATCGACGCCAGCAGGGCCACGGCGATCAGCACGAAGAGAAGAGCCTGGCCGCTCTCGTGCTCACGACCGGTGATGAGACCGCGCAGCCGGCGCGTCAGGGCGATCAGCATGACCCGCTCGCCCCGACCGCGCTCAGCGCGCTCTGGCACGCGTACTCACCGTTGTTGAGGACGATGGTGGGGTCCGACAACGTCGTCTGGGAGACGTTCTGGGCGCCGACCTTGGGGGTGTCGAGGATCAGGGTCGACGCCGCCGACGTGAAGAAGAAGGCGTTGGTCGTCACCGAGTTGGCCGTGGTGGAGACCTCTTTCGTCGTCAGGGTGAAGAGGCTCGTCGAGTCGACGTTGGCGATCTGGGCCTGGGTGACGGCGCCGCTACCGTTCGGACGACAACCGGTGCCCGTGCAGGTGACGGTGAGGACGTGGGAGGAGGTGTTGAGCGCGATGCTGATCGTCGGCGTACCCCCACCGAGTTGGGCCGAGAAGGCGAGGCTCGTCTGGGTGATGGGCGAGCCCGGTGCCGACGTCGGGACCGTGGGGGACGTCCACCCGTTCGGGGTGGCGGCGTGGAGGTCCTCGGTGATGGCCTGCTGGGCGCTCTGGAGGTAGTCGAGAGCCTGGGTGCGGTCGCTCACCTGGACCTGGTGCGACTGGACGACGGTGACCGAGGCGTCGACGGTGACGACGACCACGGCGAATAGCACCAGGGAGACCATGACCTCGACCAGGCTCATGCCGGACTCGTCCCTGGCCCGCACCGAGTGCTTCATTGGACGTTCACCGTCACCGAGCTCCCGGCCGGGTACGGTCCGGCCGCCCCGATGTAGATCCCTGCCGTGGTGATGGTGATGACGACCTGGACCGACTCGGTGGTGGACGTGTAGGTGTGTCCCGCGTTCGTGTAGGTGGCGCTCAGCAGCCACACGCCGTAGGGCAGACCGCAGAGGGTGTACGGGGTGCCGGCCGGGGCGTTCACCACCTGGGACAGGGTTCCGGTCGAGGGCCCGAAATTGCTGGGATTGGTGGCGGTGAACACGGCACTGAGCGAATGGGTTCCCACTGTGAATGTCGACGTGGCGTAGGTGGCGATGCCGGACCCGTTGAGGGCGACGGTGGCCAGCACGGTGGCGCCGTCCTTGAAGGCGACACTCCCGACGGCGGGCGCACCGGACGCCGGGGTCACCGTGGCGGTCAGGGTGACGGAGCTGTTGAACGTGCTCGGGTTGGCGCTGGAGGTGAGCACGGTGACGGTGCTGGCGGCGTTGATCTGCTCGGTCACCGTCGACGATGTCGATGCCTGGTAGTTGGCGGAGGGGGTGTAGACGGCCACCACGCTGTAGCTCCCGCCGTTCAGCCCCGACAGGGTGCAGGGCGCCACCCCCGCCGTCACGGTGACGCCGACGCACCCGCCGATGTTGACGCCGTTGTCGGTGAAGGTGACCGTACCCGTGGGCGTTCCGCACCCGGAGGCGGAGCACGTGACGGTGGCGCTGAGGTTCGTCGACGTCCCGTAGGAGTTGGGGTTGGGGGTGGCCGACAACGCCGTCGCCGTCGGGGAGGTCACGACCTGGGTCACGGTGCTGGAGGTCGAAGCCGCCCACTTACCGGCCACCACGGCATACGAGGCGGTGATGGGGTGGGAGCCGAAGGCCAGGGCCGACGTGGTGTAGGTGGCAACCCCCCCGGACAGCGTCCCCGAACCGAGCGTCGAACCGTTGTCCTTGAAGGTCACGGTCCCCGTCGGAGTCGTCCCCGGCGTGGGCGAGCTGCAGGCCGGGCTGCAGGCGACGGTGGCGGTGAAGGTGACAGACGCTCCGCTCGTGCTGGGGTTCACGCTGGAAGTCAACGTGGTCGTGGTGACGCAGTTGGAGGTGCAGCCGGACACGAGGATGGCGTCGGTCGGCTGCTTCCGGCCGCGGTGGAAGCTCGACCAGACGGTGGTGGTGTTGCCCAGTGACAGCATGGGCATCACGCCGGCGCCGGTGGTCGGGCAATTGGCGTCGGCGCCCGTCCCGGCGGCGTTCGACGGTTGCGCCGTGACGGTGGCCGGCGAGGTCGCCGACCCGACCAGGCTCCCACCCTGGTTCACGAAGATCTGCAGGGGGACCAGATTGACGGTGGGAGACGCCGTGCCGCCGGCCGTGAGGGTGACGGGTTGCCCGGCCACGCTCCCGCCCCCCGGAGCGCTCTCGGCGCCGCAGGAACCGGCCACCACGTAGTAACTGGGGGCGCTGGACATGGGGAAGACCAGACCCGGCGACGACGTCACGTACGGGCTGACGGTCAGGTTGGCGCTGTAGAACGACAGCGGCATGCTGCTGATGTTCGTCGGGAGAATGGGGTGCACCCCGTCGGCCATGGGGACGGTGTACACGGGGGTGACGGTGGCCTCCTTGTCGTAGGCGTTGTAGGGGGTCGTCCCCGACGGCTCGAAGTACAGCGACGTGGTGGTGCCGGCCGTGAGGCTCAAAGGACCCTGTGACGGCAACGTCGACGCGTTCTGTTCGGTCAGGTACCCGGGCAGGGTTCCGAACGAGATCGTCCACGTGGTGGGGCTCGCCGCGATGTTGGCGAACAGCGCACATCCGCCCGCCGTGGTGGTGACGGTCTGGGCGCTGCCCGAGGACGGTGTCGCCGTCACCGAGAGCCCGGCGATGGCCTGAGCCGTGGCCCCTTGGATGGTGACCAGGATGGAACCCATGTTCGGGTTGATGGCCGACGACGGGACGGCCACCAGGCTCGTCTCCTCCACCAGCAGACTGCTCGCCGACGACGAGCCGGCCAGCCACCAGGTGGAGCCGGAGGCCTGGTCCGTCCACGTGGCCCAGATGGAGACCTTCAGCATGGCCCCGGGATCGCTGGCCGGCGACTGGCACCCCGAGTTGCCGGGATCGAAGGGGGCCACCTCCATCTCGAGGAGGTAGACCTGCCCGCTGCTCGTCACCGACGGCAGGGCGGTGTCGCCCGTCTTGCCGAGCAGCGTCGTCGCACCGGTGGCCAGTTGCCCGTCGAGGGTGCTGGAGGCGATCTCGGTCGCCTCCTGCCGGTAGCGCGAGTTGGCTCCGACCTTGAATGCCGTCTGCAGGAGCGACGACACCGACACCAGGACCGTCATCAAGATGGCGATGGCGATGACGACCTCGAGGAGCGAGAAGCCCCCGTCCCTCGGAGAAGACGGGGATCCGGGAGGTGGTGTCACGGGAGGTCCGGCGCGGCCCGGGGAATCGGGCCGGGCTCCGATCGTCCGCCGCGGCCTGGACGTGGAGACGAGCCGCCACACCAGGCGCTTTCCACCTCGATCGCGGTCGACGAGCACTCTCTCACTCCATGTAGCAGTCTAACCACTCAATGTGCAATACGGGCAGGCAGGAGTGGTCGCGGCCCAACCCACAGCTCCTACTTCGGCACGCTCGTGACCGAAGTGAAGTCGGCCTGCCGTCGAGGCACGTCACATGCGCCCCACCAGCCACAACGGGAAGGGGGCCCCGGGAACCGTGGCCAGGCGCCGCCATCGGCGTCGCCGGACAGGGGTCGTCAGCCCTGGGTGGTCCGGAAGCTGTAGCTCCCGGCCGGCACCGGGATCGTCACCCGGCCCGTGGCCGGGTCGGCCACACCGGCCTCCGGCGACAGCGGGCTCCCACCTTCGGTGATCTGCTCGGGCCGGGTCCCCGGCATGTGCACCCGCGCCGAGGAGTTCGGGGGGAGCACCAGCGCGAGCTCCGTGGTCGTCCCGGCCCGATGCCATCGAACCGTGGCCGTCCCGGCGATGGTGGGGACCTGCCCCGACACACTGAGCGTCCCGGGCGGGGGACCGATGTCCAAGGCGGCGGCCCCGCCCGGGGCGGCCGGCGCCAGCGGGGTGACGCCGAGCAGGACCTCCTGCATGGCCACTAGGGCGCAGGAACCCCACCCGTGGGACATGCTGTCGCCGATGTCGTCGCTCGGGACCCAGACCTCCCACGTGAACGTTCCGCCGGTGGCGACGATGTGCGCCCAGCCGGGGATCCGGGTGTTCGTGAGGGTGTCGACCAGAACGTCGTCGAGTCCCGCCGCGTGCAGGGCGCGCAGCAGCTCCAGGCCGTGGTCGGGGCTCACCGAGATGCCGAGGCCGGCGACGTACGCTCCCACCGTCTTCACCCGCGCCGCCGGGACGACCCCGTAGGCGAGAGCGGCCGCGTTGACCTGCTGCGAGGCGTGCCCGCTCTGCGAACCGCCGGGGTCCAACCCGTCGACGTAGACACCGTCGGCGCGAACCAGGTGGGCATTGACGGCCGCCGCCAGGCTGGCGCTGCGGGCCGACTGGACGGCGACCTGTGCCGTGTCGCCGAGGAGCTCGGCCACCTGACCGATCCGGTTGAAGGCGTTCACCCCCATCACGTTGATCGTCCCGTCGGCGACCGTCTGGAGGTCGTAGCCGTAGACGGGGTCACCGTTGCTCCCGATGGCCAGGCCGGTGATCAGTCCCGTGGTGGTGTCCACGGCGTTCTGCAGGTAGTCCGAGATGTTGAGGAGCGTCTGGTGCAGAGACGCCATGGTGTCGAGGTCACCGGTGTTCAGGTAGTACCGCCACACCCACTCGGGATACATCTCGGTGAACGTCGGGAGGTACCGCGCCCCGTCGCCGTTGGGATAGACGCAGTTCAGGTTGCCGTCGGGCCAGTAGCGCGCCTGCGACCGCGAGAAGTCCCGCAGCGCCTGCCAGGTGAGGTTCTGCTCGCCGAAGGCGCGCATGGCCACCTGGGACTCGTTGGACCCGTCCCACAGGAACGGGCCCTTCTCCCGCGTCGGCGTGTCGATGAATTGCTCCTGGGCCGTGTACAGGGCGGAGCGGCCGGTCAGAGCCCACACGTCGTTCAGCATGGTGTCCGAGGCCGCGAAGGTGGCGCCCGGAACGTCGGGCATGGCCGCGTGCCGGGCCATGGCGGTGATCTGGGAGTGGGCCAGGTGCTCGCCGGGTTCGTCGATCTGGAGGTAGCGGAACCCGAGGTAGGTGAAGGGCCGGAACGTCTGGCTCCCGTCGCGCTGGATGTAGGAGAAGCCGAGATCGGTCCCCTGGACGCCATGGACGGTCGAGACGTGCCCGTCGGCATCGAGGAGGTAGCCCACGTGCATCGGGACCGGCCGGCCGCTGACCCCCTGCCGGAACGTCACCTCGGGGCGGGCCGCGTAGACCTTCCCGAAGTCGACCACCACGGCCCCGCTGGCCAGGGTCCGCACCGTGACCGGGTCGACCGGGTGCTCGACGATGCGGGTCCGGAGGGCGAAGAGGGCGGTGAACGGCGCCGTGCCGACGGGACCGAGCACGGTGCACCGGGCCCAGCTGCGGTCGTCGAAGTCGCCGTCGGCCCACCCGAGGAGCGTCAACCGCCCGTCGATGTTCTCGACGAAGTCGGCACCGTCGGTGTTGCGGTAGGCGCCCGGGAGCCATTCCCCGGGACGTTCGCGCCAGGAGCCGTCGGAGGCGATGACCTGGCTGGTGCCGTCGGTGAAATGGACCGCCACCTGGACGAGCACCCCCGGCGCCGACGCGGGCCGGCCCTGGCCGGCACCGTACCAATGGTGGAGGATCCCGATGGCGTTGGTCTGACCCGGCCGGAGATGGTCCGTGACGTCGGTGGCCTGGTAGTACTGCTCGTCGGGGTAACAGAAGCTCGGTCCCGTGTCGACCTCGGTGCCGTTCACCCACAATTGGTACTTGTGGGCCGCCGCCACGAAGGCGGTGGCCCGCGCGATCGGCTTGTGGGCCAGGGCGCGGGCCGTCCGGAGGTAGGTATGCCTGTCCGGTTGCCGGTCCGAGGCGGCCGGCTGCAGCCACACCGACCGCCAGTCGCCATCGCGCAGCCCCGTGGTGAACGGCGCCGGTGCGGAGAAGGCACTCCAGGCGGCACCGCCGTCACGGGTCGACACCCGCCACTGGTACCCGGTGTCGGCGGCCAGTCGCCGACCGCTGTAGGCGACGAAGGCCTGGCGCGACGACGCCACGTGGGCGCTGTCCCAGACCGTCCGCGGCGTCCGGGTCCGGTCCGACGTGGTCACGACGATCCGGTAACCGCTCTGGACCGAGCCGCGACGGGGGTCGTCGAGCACCCAGGCGAAGTTGACGTCGTCGGGATCGACCCCCACGGGCCCCTCGACGCCGTTGACGGTCAACCCCCGCGGGGCACCGGCCGACCCCCCCGGGGCCGGCTCGGAGCCCGACGCGTCGGATTCCTTGGCGGGGCTCGACCCCCTCCACCGCCAGTCCAGCGGCAGAGAGCCCACGGCGACGGCGGCCGAGGTGCGGGCGCTGGTGGTCAGGAACGTCCGGCGGTCCGATCGCGACGGCGGCATCGTCTCAGACCCGGGCCGTCATGAGCTCGTGACCCGGCCGACGCTGTTGGCGCCCTGATCGCTGAAGTAGAGAGTGCCGGCGGGACCGAGGGCGACATCGTCGGGGTAGGTGACCCGGGTCAGGATCCAGCGGGTGGCGTCACCAGCGGCGGCGCCACCGACCGGGAGGATCCCGGCCAGTGTGTCCATGTCGCCCGCCACCACGCGGCGGCCGAACAGCACACCGCTGTGGGCCGGGACCTCGCGGATGCACCGGTCGTAGCTGTCGGCGATGAAGAGGTCGCCGGCGGTGTCGACGGCGAGACCGCTCGGATAGTTCAACGACGACACCGGTCCGCTGGCCGAGAGTCCGTCGTTCAGGTATTCGGTGTACATGTCCTGGCCGGCCACGGTGGCGATATGGCCGGCGGCGATGGCCACGCCGTAGAACGTCCCCGTGCCCGCCGCCACCTCCCGGACGGCGCTGTTGCCCTCGTCGGCGATGAGGACGTCTCCACCTCGGTCGACCGCCACGGCCGACGGCAACGACAGCTGGGCCGCCACGGCACGGCCCCCGTCCCCGCCGTAGCCACAGATGCCGGTACCGGCCACGGCGTAGAGGTCCCCGGCGTCGAGGGTGGCACCCGACCGCGTCCCGTCGCCGTCGGGAACCTCGTCGACCTGGCAGGCGCCCGTGTCAGCGATGTAGAGGTTCCCCGATCCGTCGACGGCGATGCCCTCGGGGTCGTCGAGCCTCGATCCCCGGGCCGGTCGCCCGTTGGCCGGCGTCCCGGCCACCCCGGTCCCCACCACCGGGGTCAGGTGCCCGGCCCTGACCGGCACCCCGTAGTCCCGACCGGAGACGGCCGGGAGATCGAGGATCCTGTTCCCCGTGCCGTCGGCGATCAGCAGATCGCCCGCCGAGTCGAAGGCGACACCGGTCGGATCCCCGACCGACGGCGTCGCTCGATCCGCCCTCCGGCCGCCACAGCGTGTTCCCGCCACGGTGTAGATGCGACCCTCCATCATGGCGATTCCGAAATAGCGACCGGAGCGGCCGGCGATCATCTCGACCCGGCAGTTGCCGGTGTCGGCGACGGCCACGTCACCCGCCTGGTCGACGGCGATCCCCGACGGGGCGGTCAGCTCGGCGCGCGTCGACACCCCACCATCGCCGGAGCTGCCCACGACACCGGTGCCGGCCACGACCGCCACCGACGCGGCGCCATCGGGCGCCGCCGCCGCTCCCGGTGCCGACGCGGCGAGGAGCGCCGCCGCACACCCGGAGCCGAGGAGAGCTCGCCTGTACCGAGATCGCATCACACCTCTCAGTGGTCGGAAGCCGCCGGTCAGAGTCCGGGAAAGACCGAACGGAGCCGGTCGAGGGTCAGTCCGGCGGCGTCGAGCTCGATCGTGGGGGTGTGCTTGTCGTCGAGCCTCCCGTAGACGAGACGGACCAGTCCCTCGGCCGGCAGCCGGAGCACGCCGTCGGTGGATCCACCGTCCGACCCCTCGATGCGCACCCCGTCGTCGACGGCGAGGGTGAGATCGCGGGCGGGATCGGAGGTGACCACCCGGATCCGGATGGGCGTGTCCTGTGGCTTCCCCACCCGGCGCGCCAGCTCGGGAAGGGTGTCGATCAGGAGCGCCACGGCGTCAGGGGCGACCGTCGCCGTCGGATCGAGCGAGGCGGCGACATCCCAGGTGTGCACGGCATTCTCGCTCACCCGCATCTGCAGGAAGCCGACGACGTCGAGGTCCATTCCGAACATCGGGAACCGGAGGCCCTCGAGCTGCGCATCGGAGAGCGTCTCCACCCGGCGAACGAATCTCTCGTTCGCCGTCACGCTGTCGGCCACCTGATCCACCGCGCTCCGGGCGTTCCATGCGTCCCAGACCGGAGGGAAGGCGTCCGGTCCGGGTAGTGGCCGCTGTTCGAGTGCGGCGTCGAGGATGGCGCCGAAGATCTCGGCTTGGCTCCCCAGATGGGAGAGGACCTGGGCCACGCTCCACTCGCCGGCCATGGACGGCGCGTCGACCTGGTCGGGGCCGAGCGGCTCGACCAGGGCCGCCAGGCGGTCCTGGGAACTGCGGAGTACCGATATCCAGGGCAACGGATCGCGATCCACGATGGGGCTCCTCTCAGACGCCGTCGCGCCAGGGGCTCATGTCCAGCCCAGGGTAACGAGCGGCCACGCCGGCCAGGGTCTCGTCGGTCCAGTACGGATCCCCCGGCTTGGGGAATCCGAGCACGGCCAGCTGGCGCGGGCTCGCCTGGCTGACGAATTTGTGCCATTCCGGGGAGTACCCCTTGATCGGCCAGGCCTGGTATCCCATCCAGTCCAGAGGGGCGGGCTTGTAGGCCACGTGGAGCATGAACCGGGCTTGTCCCGGCTCGGTCACGTCCACCGAGCGGTGGTAGACGTCGCCGCTGTAGGCGACCACCGATCCCGCCGGCCCCGCCGCCTCACCCGGCTCGTCGTAGAGATGGCCGTAGTCGTCCAGGTTCAGCGTGTGCCGCTCGACCGGGATGTCCGCCGTCTTGGTCCGCGACACCAGACGCGTCGCCCCGTTGCGGGCAGAGACGTCGTTCAGGTAGATGAATGCCTCGAGATGCTCGTAGCCGGCCGCGCGCCGCGGGACCACGAGCGAATGGTTGGGATAGTCGGTGTGCAGGAGCCGGTTGTAGCCGGACGATTGGTGTGCGTACTTGGCCGTCACGAGGGCCAGGTACAGACGGACGTCCTCTGTCCCGAGTAGCTCGGTGGCCAGGTCGATGAGAACGTCGTGGACGACCAGCTTGTTGAGTCGGCTGCTCCTGAACGGGAATTCCGGCCACGCCGCGTCCCACGTCCGCCACGCTGTGGTTCTCTCGTCGTCGACACCACTGTCCATCTCTTCGGCGGTCGGGAACAGCAGCGCCAACGCGCTCTGGGCGGCGGCCAGGTCGGCCGGTGGAATGGCCCCCTCGATCAGGCACCAGCCGTCACGACGCCAGGTCGACTTGAGCGTCGGAGACAGGCACGAGCGACCCACGGGCCAAACCTACCCCGAGCCCGTCGACCGGCCCCAGCTCGATTCGCCGTCGGACGCTTCGTTCACACAGACGCCCCGTTCACACAGTTGTCATCGTCTGGACCCATGGCGTTCACCGCCCCCTCCTACGCTGCGAGTACCGGCAGCTGAGGGGCTCCGGGAACCGCACGGCCGAAGGGGCTTGGCGACAGGTGTGTCCCCCGCACCCAAAGCTCGCCAGGCCCCTTCGCCGCGCCTGGACCGAAGAACGGGTCGCCTGGTCGTGGTCCCCCCCCAGGGTCACGCCGGTGCTTCGCCCCCGTCCGCAGGTATCTCCGGCCGGGGAGGAGAAAGGACGCTGTAGGCGAGAACGGGCTCCTCGAATCCCTTCAGCTGGCGCCGTCCCGCTCCTTCGAAAACGAGCGCACTGTCGTGCGCCGCCATCCGGACGTTGTCGTCGGCCAGGACCTCGCCGGGAATGGCCAGGTCGGCCAGCCGGGAGGCCAGGTTCACCACCTCCCCGTAGTAGTCCCCCTGCCGGGCCACCACGTCGCCGAAGGCGATGCCCCCGCGCGGCTGGATCCCCTCGGCGAGGAATTCCGTCATCAGGGCCAGGGCCAGCTCGCACCCGGCGACGGGATCGATGGCCACGAACATCACCTCGTCACCGATGTGCTTGATGATGCGCCCGCCGTGCTCGGCGGCGAGACGGAAGGCCCGGTTCTCGAACTGTCCGATGAACGAGCTCAGCTCCCGAGTGGCCATCCGGTGCGAGAGCGGCGTGAAACCCACCAGGTCGACGAAGCCCACCGCCACCCGGAAGAGGGCGCGGTCGCTGACATGGGCCTGCGCCCGGCGTTGGCGGTCGACCCCGTCACGCAGGAGATGGGCGAAGACGGCACCCAGCGAATCCCCCAGGTCGAGCGCCGTCCTGGCCGCCCGCGCCCCCTTCTGGGCCATGGACAGCGTGTCGGCTCCGCTGGCGGCCAGGTTCGACTCGACCGTCTGCACGTAGAAGGAGATCGCCGCATCGGCGACACGGGCCAGGGCGCTGCCGATGACATGCAGGATCTCGTCACTCTCGGCGTCGGTGAAGAGATCGATGGCGGTCAACGTGCGGACGAGGCTCACGTCGTCGGTGGAGAAGATCGGCGTCTCCGGTCCCGGCACCTCGACCCCGAGAGCCCGCCAGATGCCCATCACGGCATCGACCGGGGCGCCCGACCGGGCCGCCACGTCGCGTGCCGTCAGCCTTTCAGCGGCGGCGAAGACGAGGTCGGCCCCGAGCCCGATCAGATTCGATTGCTTCTCCGCTTCGGCGATCCTCTCGGGCGTCGCCCCCAAGGACGTCAGGAATTCGACCAGTTCGGGGGTGGGCGGGCACGACGAATCCACCGGGCTCACAGGTCCTCCGTCCACGGGACAAGCTTGGCACCCGGAGCCGGCCCCATGTACACCGGGGGGGCCACACCGGGCGGAGGGGAGTCTCATGAAGCTCAAGCTCGACCTGCACGAGATCTACAACCGTGGCACCGACATCGATCAGGCCCTCCGTGATGTCATCGACGAGGCGGTCCGCACCAAGGCGACCCTGGTCGAGATCATCCCGGGGAAGGGATCGGGCCAGCTGAAGAAGCGGGTCCTGCGGTTCCTCGACACGAAGGAGATGAAGGCGCTCTACCACCGGGTGGAGAAGGACTCGAACAACTTCGGGCGGGTGTTCGTCCATTTCCGCTGGAAGTGACCGTTGCGCTTTCGGTGACGGCGTCCACCGGTAGCCTCACCCCGAGGCCAGGTCGGCGAGCTTGGTCACCGTCTTCCAGTTCCGCGTGGTGGCGGCCGACCCCAGTCTCTTCTCGAAGAACGAATTGGTGAGCTTCGTCGTCCCGTAGCCGTTCGGGCAGAGCAGGTAGACCTCGCGCCCGCGCAGCTGAAGCTCGTCGGCCTCGACCGGCTTCATCTGGACCGACGTCACCGAGTCGGGCGGGGGGAGGGCGCCCATGAAGGTCACGTGGAGGAACCTCGGGTCCTCCCCGCGATGGACGAAGGGATTCGTGTCGATGATCGCCTCGAGCTCGCCCTTCGTCCGCACCAGGACCGGGACCCTGGTCCCGAGGGCACTCTCGAGCCCGCTCTCGAGCGAACCGACGATCGCCGACGGCGACCGGCGGCTCACGAACACGGCGTTCCCGCTCTGGATGTAGGTCCGGACGGCGGTGCCCCCGACAGCACTGACGAGGGCTCGCAGGTCCTCCATGGTCAACGTGTTCCGGCCGCTCACGTTGATACCGCGGAGCATGGCCACATAGGTCGTCATCGGTCGAAGAGCCCGACGAATTCGGCCACACCACGACGCGCCCTGTCCCCCGTCCGGAAGCAGACGAACCACGGCTCGCCCGGGATCAGGTCGGAGACGGGGTGCACCTCGGCGATTCTGTGTTCCTCGAGGGCGCGGGCACAAACGAACCGGGGGAGGATGCTGCACCCGATCCCGCGCTCGACGGCACCGGTCACGGCCCGGAGGTCCGGTGCCACCAGCCGCAGCCGGGCCGAGAAGGGCCGACGGAGATGCGTCTGCCAGAACCGCCGGGTGATCGGCAGCTCCAGGCTGTACGCCGCCCACGACTGTCCGACGAGCCAGTCACCCAGGGCCGTCAGCGAGGCGAACGGTGAATCCGGCACCAGCCGCGGCGAGCCGACGAGGACGAAGCGCTTCTGCCCGACCGGGACGGCATCGAACGACCGGCGCCCCGGGACCGAGCTCATCACGGCCACGTCGAGCTCGCCGCGCTCGAGCTGGGGGAGCAGCTCGGCGTCTTCGCCGAAGCTGGCCACCACGGCCAGATCGGTGGCCCCGATCCGGGGCAGGACAAGGGACGAGAAGAACTCGGCCGTCGATCCGAGGCGCAGCGGCGCCGTCGACACGCCCGACGGCACGTCCTCGAGCCCGGCCAGGACCGTTTCGAGCTGGTCCAGGGCCGAGGCCGTCTCGGCGTACAGGGCCACCGCCCGGCCGGTGGGCTCGACGCCGCGCGGCGTGCGCACGAAGAGCGGACTCCCGACCGCCCTCTCGAGCGCCGCCAGCTGCTGGCTGGCGGCGGGCTGGGACACCCGGCGCTCGCGGGCGCCGTCGGTGACCGACCGGGCCCGGTAGACGGCGACGAAGGTCCGCAGCTGCTCCGGTCGTGACATCCATTTATCTTATATCAAACTATTGATAAATCACTTTGCTAATGAGTGCCGGGGGGCGCATGCTGGCCCCATGGTTTCCCCGCACCGCTATACCCACGGTCACCACGAGAGCGTCCTGCGGTCGCACCGCTGGCGGACGGCCGAGAATTCGGCCGCCTACCTCCTTGCCTGGCTGCATCCGGGCATGGACATCCTCGACGTCGGCTGCGGGCCGGGAACGATCACCGTGGACCTGGCCCGACGCATCGGGCCGGGGCACGTGGTGGGCGTGGACAACGCCGAGGAGGTGATCGGCGTCGCCCGCACCACGGCCGCCGAGAGCGGCACGGCCAATGTCCGCTTCACGGTCGGCGACACCTATCACCTCGATTTTCCCGACGGATCGTTCGACGTCGTCCACGCCCATCAGATGCTCCAGCACCTGTCCGATCCGGTCGGCGCCCTGGCCGAGATGGGCCGGGTCTGCCGCCGCCACGGCCTGGTGGCGGCTCGCGACGGCGACTACGGGGGCTTCACCTGGTACCCCGCCGATCCCTGGCTCGACGCCTGGCTCGACATCTACGGCCGGGTGGCCCGCCACAACGGGGGTGAGCCCGACGGCGGCCGGCACCTGGTGGCGTGGGCCCGGGCGGCGGGATTCGCCGACGTGCAGGCCACGGCGTCGGCGTGGTGCTTCTTCGAGCCCGACGACCGGCGCTGGTGGGGTGACCTCTGGGCCGATCGGATGACACAGTCGGCCCTCGGGTTCCGGGCCGTCGAGCTGGGCCTCGTCGGCCACCACGAGCTCCACCAGATGGCGGCCGCCTGGCGGCGGTGGGCGGCGCATCCCGACGGGTGGTTCGCCGTGCTCCACGGCGAGATCCTGTGCCGGGTCGGGGATTAGGGCAGGAGCAGGACCCGTCCGAAGGCCTGCCGGCTCTCGATGTAGGCGTGGGCGGCGGCGGCGTCGGCCAGGGGGAAGCGTCGGTCGATGACCACGCGTAGCCGGCCGGCGGCGATGTCGTCGAGATGCCGGGTGATCATGGCGTGCGGCCGGGGGGTCAGGAACAGCTCGGCCCCGAGGAAGTACCCGGTGAGGGACTGGTTGTTCGGTCGCAGGGTGGAGATGTCCATCTGCTCCGTCCCCTGCCGACCGGCGTCGCCGACGGTGACGCACCGACCCCGGTAGGCCAGGCAGCGGATGCTTCCCTGCAGCGTCGATCCCCCCACGGAGTCGACGACCACGTCGGCACCGCGCCCGTCGGTGAGCCAGCGCACCTCCTCGACGAAGTCGGTCGACGCATAGTTGATGCCTTCGTCGAGACCGAGCTCCAGCAGCCGCTCCAGCTTCTCGTCGCGCGACGCCGTGGCCAGGACCCGGGCACCGGCCCGCTTGGCCAACTGGATGGCGGCGATACCCACGCCGCTGGCCCCGGCGTGGACCAGAACGGTCTCCCCGGACTGCAGCCGCCCGAACTCGAAGAGACAGTCGTCGGCCGTCCCGAAGGGGACGGGCACGCAGGCGGCCTCCTCGGTGGAGAGACCGTCGGGAATCTTCCAGCAGAACGGCTCCGCCACCGACCGCAGCTCGGCGTGCGAGCCGTCGAGACCGACGGTGACGACGCGGTCCCCTTCCCCGAAGAGGGTGATCTGGTCGCCGGCGGCCACGACCGTCCCGGCGCACTGGTACCCGACGATGTGCGGCACCCGGGACATCTCCCCACCGGTGCGGTTGAGGGTGTCGCCACCCTCGATGCTGATCGCCTCGACCCGGACGAGCATCTCGTGCCCGGCCATCACCGGATCGGGCACGTCTTCGTAGCGCAGGACCTCGGGACCGCCTGTCTCGTCGTACACGGCTGCCTTCAACGGGCACCCTCCCTTGACCGACGCACGAGCGTAGCGGTCGTCGACGGCTAAGGACAGCGGCGTCGAATGGGACCTTCTGCTCTGGTCGAGGGGCATGTCGTGGGCAGAGGCTGACCGTCATGCGAAACCTGATCCCCTCCACAGGGTCGTTCACGCTTCATTTACGCGTCGACGGTCATCGTTTACGACCGGTTCACGGCGACCCGCCTTACGGTCTCAGACATGGCTGACTTTCTCTCCGTCGTCGGGGCGGCGGGCTTCGTTCTCGTCTTCCTCGGCCTCATCTGGGCACTGGACCGGGTATGACCGTCGTCCAGGGCATCCTGCTGGCGGTGTCCATCGCCGTGTTCATCTTCCTCGGCATCGCCATGTTCAAGCCTGAGTGGTTCTGATGGGCTTCTTCTGGACCATCGTCGTCCTGGTCATCGCCCTGGGGATCACGTGGCGGTACCTGGGTTCGTACATGGCCGCCGTCTTCGACGGTCGTGTCCACTACCTGGCCTGGGCCGAGCGGCCGTTCTACCGGCTGCTCGGGACCGGCCCCGACCATGAGCAGACCTGGAAGCGCTATGCCGGCTCGACGGTGATCTTCTCGGGCGCGTTCGTCGGCGTCGGCTATCTGCTGCTCAGGATTCAAGGATCCCTGCCGCTCAACCCGCAGCACTTCGGCGCCGTACCGCCGGCGCTCAGTTTCAACACGGCTGTCTCGTTCCTCACCAACACGAACTGGCAGAACTACGGCGGCGAGACGGCCATGTCGTACTTCTCCCAGATCGGCGTGCTCACCGTGCA
>Ga0209415_10000982_pt1 | contig 54214 bp, 48 predicted proteins | sample PeaSoiSIISIP2007_FD_187696 | JGI IMG/M metagenome (GOLD analysis project Ga0209415, IMG submission 187696) | Peat soil microbial communities from Weissenstadt, Germany - SII-SIP-2007 (SPAdes) (version 2) | ecosystem: Environmental > Terrestrial > Soil > Wetlands > Peat | place: Germany... | reverse complement strand
GGTGGGCCCTCCAGGATTTGAACCTGGGACCAATGGATTATGAGTCCACTGCTCTAACCGCTGAGCTAAGGGCCCGCCGGAAATCCAATCTAGCACATTCGAGAGGCTGTGTTGGGTGTGGGCGGATTTGCTGGCGCAATGGAGCGAGCCCGCTGCGAGCGGGTAATTGCGGGCGATTACGAAAGTTTCAGAAGAATCCGGTAAGTGATGGCCGGGAGGCGGGTTAGCGGTCACACTTAGGTGGTCAGTCGATCCTGCTGGGACCCCCGAAGTGGAGAGGTGTGGCGGAGAACTATGAGCGGCCTAGTGTATGACAGGAAAATGAGTTTTCGGGCCAGGGTGTTTGTCGCCCTCGTGATCGCCGCGGGCTCTGGGGTGCTGGTTTACGGCGCGGCCCACTATGCCAGCAGAAACATTGCCGAGTTCCTCTGCTATCTCCTAGTCGCCCTGCTTGCCTCGCGTCTCAGGGTCAGCCTGCCTGATGTTGCCGACAATATGTCGATCAATTTCATGTTTGTGCTGATTGGTGTTCTGGACTTGAGCTTCAGCGAGACGCTGATGCTGGGGTCGGTGGGGGTACTGATCCAGTCCTTCCACGGCCAGCGCTCGCGCCCGCTGCGGATCGCGTTCAATACCTGCGTAAGCGCATCCGCCATCGCTCTGGCGTATGGCACGTATCACCGCTTGGAGCCATTTCACGCGCGGCTGGACCTTCGCCCCGTGCTCCTGGTGGCGTCGGCGATCGTTTACTTCGTGATGAGTACCGGTTCGTTGGCGGCATTGACGGCGCTCACCGAACTTAGGTCTTTCAAGAAGATCTGGATAAAGCACTACGGCTGGTCTTTCCCCTACTACTTGGGAGGGGCCGCGATTGCCGGCTTGATCGGCTGGCTGAACCTCTCTTTTCAGTGGGAAACCTCGCTGCTGGTTCTGCCCGTCGTTTACCTGATTTACCGCTCTTATCGCCTGTACTTGGGGAAGCTGGATGACGAGAAGCGCCACGTCGAGGAAATGGCCGAACTGCACATGCGCACCATCGAGGCCCTGGCGCTGGCCATCGAAGCGAAAGACCATACCACCCACGATCACCTCCAGAGGGTTCGGGTCTACGCCATGGAGGTGGCCAAAGAAATGGGTTTGGATCCGGGCGATATGGAGGCCTTGCAAGCCGCCTCGCTGCTGCACGATATTGGCAAGCTCGCGGTGCCGGAGCACATCATTTCCAAGCCGGGCCGGCTGACCCAGGAAGAATTCGAGAAGATGAAGATTCACCCCGTGGTGGGGGCGGAGATTCTCGAGCATGTGCGATTTCCCTATCCCGTGGTCCCGATCGTACGGGCGCACCACGAGAAGTGGGACGGATCCGGCTATCCCTTTGGTTTGAAAGGAGAGCAGATTCCGATCGGCGCGCGCATCCTTTCCGCGGTGGATTATCTGGATGCCTTGGCATCCGATCGCCAATATCGCAAAGCCCTGCCGCTCGAAGAAGTCATACGAAATCTGGGGGCCGAGTCCGGCAAGGCTTTCGATCCCCGCGTGGTGAGCGTTCTGCAGAACCGATATCGCGAACTGGAAAGGCTGGTGATCTCGCAGTTTGGACCGGAGCCGGGATCCAAACTTTCCACCGAGGTAAAGGTGGAGCGGGGCAACGCGCCGGATGCTGGATTTGAGAGCAACACCTCCAAGGAAGGTCAGGAGACCAGCTTCCTATCCTCGATCGCGGCGGCGCGCCAAGAGGCGCAGACCCTGTTCGAACTGAGCCAGGACTTGGGCGCGTCGCTGAGCCTGGGCGAAACCTTGTCGGTATTCTCGGTAAAGATCAAGCGCCTGGTTCCTTATGACGCCATCGCGATGTACGTTCGCCGCAACCAGGTATTGATACCGGAGCATGTGAGTGGCGACAACTTCCGGCTGTTTGCCTCCCTGCGCATCCCGCTTGGCCAGGGGCTCTCGGGATGGGTGGCGCAAAACAAGAAGCCGATCATTAACGGCAATCCTTCAGTCGAGCCGGGTTATCTAAACGATCCCACCAAGTTCAGCACCTTGCGATCTGCGCTCGCGATTCCGCTGGAGGGCGTTGCCGGCGTGGTTGCCGTGCTCACGCTTTACAAGCTGGAGCCCGACTCGTTCACCACCGATCATCTTCGCATTCTTTTGGCGATCAGCTCGAAGATGGCGCTGGCCATTGAGAACGCTCTGAAATACGAGCAGGCGGAAAGCTCCGCTACCACCGACTACCTTACGGGTCTTCCCAACGCCCGCTCGTTGTTTCTGCAACTCGACCACGAACTGGCGCGTTGCAAGCGCGAAAACTTGAACTTAACCGCCATGGTCTGCGATATGGATGGGTTTAAGCAGATCAACGACCGCTTCGGCCACCTGGAAGGCAACCGCGTACTGCGCTTGTTCGCGCAAGCGCTGAAACATAGCTGCCGCGAATATGACTACGTGGCCCGCATGGGCGGCGACGAATTCGTCGTCGTGGCCCCAGGACTGACGCCGGATGCGGCGGCCAGCCGGATGCATCAGTTGAAGGAATTGGCCAAACAGGCGGGGCGCGAGGTTTGTGGCGAGAATATTCTTTCGCTCAGCATTGGCCGCGCGCTTTATCCGAAGGACGGGCAGGACGCGGAGGCGCTTCTGGCGGAGGCCGACCGCCGTATGTATCTGGAAAAACAGAAACAGCCCTTCCGCAAAAATCGTAGAACCTATCCGCGCATGAAATGCCGGGTCACCATTGAATTACAAGCCCACGGAGACGATCGCCCGGTGCTGGGCAACTTGACCGACGTCAGTCTAGGCGGATGCTTCATCGAAACCAGCGTGATCCTCACCGCAGGCACCAGGCTGAACCTCATTTTCTCGATCGACGACGGGAAATTGCAGGCCGAGGGCACCGTGCTGCGCACCGACCCCGGGACCGGGATCGCAGTGCAGTTCGGCGACATGAATCGCGAAGGCCGGGCCGCGATCCAGCGCGTCATCCAATACGCGCAGGACGCCACGGCGCTGTACGACGAGAACTACGTCACCCAGCTGAAAGAAAAACTGCGGCAGCAGTGAGCCTCCCGGAATTACAGCGGTTGTCCTTATTGATGACTGTGCCGCCAATCCCAGTATTGCTTCTGTTCCTCGGCCGGCCGCCTACGAAAGTCGACATGATCGCGGTGGGTTTCACCCTCCCAACGCTGGTAAAAAACCACTTCGTTGTGGTCCCAGCGATGATCGTCGTTGTAATAAGGGTCGTGGTAGGTTCGCACCGCGCAGCCGATGCTTGCCATCGGCGAAACCAGAGCGGCTCCGAGTAGTAAGGTTGCCCAATGCCGGCATCTTCTCTGCATATCGTTGTTCCCTCCCTGCTGCCTTCGGCAGTCTTGGAATGAATCCGCCAATCTGAACTGAATCTTAACAGGCCAGCGAAGCGTCACGTGTCTCCCCTGGTCCTCATTGCAGCTCACTCTACTGCCAGCTCACGACTGAGAAGCACAACGGATGCCAAACCGCTAAGTTTCTGAAATCAAAATGGAATCCAAGATGAGTTGGTGGGCGGCCGGGGTAATTTTTTCTATTAAGCCGTGCAGTTTGGTGGCGCGAAGACTTGCTAAGCCAAACCTGCTTGCACTCTTCTAGAACGGCTTGCCGCGGAAGAAATAAAACAGTTCGATCACCAGGATAATCACGACGGTGAGTTCCAGGAAGAAGGCGCGGCTCTGATTGAACTGGTCCACCATGAAGCGGTAAAGCTGTTCCGCGGTTTGCACCTTCTGGGTGACCAGATCCTTGTAGTCGGGAACGCCAACCTTGGCGGCCGCCAGCTTATACAGGCGGGCCGAGAACATGTCGCTGAGGAACTTGATGGCGTTATCCGCGTGTTCGGTCAGCTCCGTGACGTCGAGTAGAACAGTATGCAGCTTGGTGGCGGCACGAGCCAAGCGCCAGCGTGCCAGAATCCCCGTACCTTCTTCCAGAGAGTCGTACACGTTCTCCAGTTCGCGGGTGAGCAGTTCGTCGTAGTGGCGGAATTCCAGAAGCTGAGAGTTGGCATATTCGAGAAGCTGGATGGCCGTTTCCGCGCCGGCCGCGCTGTCATAGAGAAAAGCGGCGTTCCAGCCGATGACCGCCAAGTCGTTCGGATAGTAAGAGATCCGCGACTGCAGGATTTCGTTGCGTTCGCCATCCGAAAGCTGGGCGGTTTCGCCACGCACAATCTGCGCGATTTGCGGTCCGCGGGAGCCACACAACTCCTCCGCGGTCGGCGAGCCCGCAACCTCCCGCAGATGGAAGATGAAATAGTCTTCACTCAGCCATTCGGGATAAGGCTTGACCAGCGCCGGGGCCGCGAGCTTGAGCCGTTCCTGCGCGATGCGGGTGGCGTGGCGCACGAAATCCACATCCCAAATCCAGCGGCCGCCGAGCCGGACCAGCGTGTCCCAATCGCCCGAAAAAGGTAGCTCGAAGACCACGCTGAGCACGCCGTAGTCGTAGTATTTGATCTGGCCCAGGAGCCGCTCGCCGCTCTCGAGGACCAAGGGGTCTATGGTCTCCACTACCGGAGGGCGCTGGTAACGAACATAGCCCGGCGCCGGGTGCTTAAAGCTGGGCTGCTCCAGGGTGCGGGCGCCAAAAATCTGCCGTAGCTGGTCGAGCTTGATCTCCTCGCATACGTCGAACTGTATGAGGACCAAAACCGAGCCGTGAAGCGAGGTTTCGGCGGCCTGTACGGGCCGTACTTGCCCTTCCGCAACGGTGACCGCGTGCTCGCTGTCTCGAATCATGGGAATGGCTCGAAGGAGGTCGATCTTGGACCCCTTGCACAAGGTCTATTGTCCCACCAACCGGGGATGGCTGGCGAGTCTAAAGCTAAGCCATTTAGAATCAGTACATTATGGTTTAACTTGGGCCATTCGAATGGCCTCGGCTAGGTGCAGTGTCTGGCGACCGGTACACTGAGCGATCTGTTCCCGGCAACTGAAGCCGTCGGCGATGATCAGGCAGTCCGGAGAGGCTTTGCGCACGGCGGGCAGAAGCTCCAGCTCGCCGATGGCTAGGGAAATGTCGTATTTGTCGACTTCAAATCCAAACGCCCCGGCCATGCCGCAGCAGCCGGGGGCGGGCGCATGGAAGTCCACCCCCATGTTCTTTAGGACTCGTTCCTCGGCCGACATTTTCATCACCGATTTGTGATGGCAGTGGCCGTGGAGCAGAGCTTGGCGGGGTAGCTGGGGCAGCTTGAAATTACTTGCCTTGGTTTCCAGAAATTCGCTGAGAAGGAAGGTCTGCTGGGACAGCTTCCGAGCCCGGTCGTTGTTGGGAAAGAGATTGAGCAGTTCGTCGCGGAAGACCGTGGCGCAGCTTGGTTCCAGCACCACTATCGGGATGCCGGCGTCGATCTCCGGCGCCAGGGTCTCCAGGGTCTGCAGCAGCAGCCGCTTGGCACGGTCGAGCATGCCCCAGTCGTAGAGGGGACGTCCGCAGCACAAGATCGCCCGGGGCAACTGGACGCCAAAGCCGGCCGTTTCCAGCACTTCCACCGCCGCCTTGGCGGTATTCGGAAGGAAATAGTTGTTGAAGGTATCGGGCCATAGGACGACCGGCGGGGCCTGGGAGCTTGGCCGCGTTCTTCGCTGAAACCAGCTTCGGAAAGTTTGCCGGGCGAAGGCCGGAATGGTGCGCTGCTGAGGCATGCCAGCGACCCATTTTGCCAACGTGCGCAGCCCTGGCAGTTGCGTGGTCAAATTCACCAGCCCCGGCGCTTTGGAAGCCAGCCGTGCCCAGCGATCGATGTTCGCGAAAGCGTGCGCGCTGCGCGGCCGCCGGTGCGTTTCATAGTAGTGGGAAAGAAACTCGGCCTTATACGTGGCCACATCCACGCCCACGGGGCAATCGCTCTTGCAGCCCTTGCAGGCCAGGCAGAGGTCGAGGGATTTCTTAACGTCTTCGTCGCGCCATTGATGGCGGACGACTTCTCCCTGCGTCATCTCCCACAATAGGTGTGCGCGGCCGCGGGTGGAGTGCTCTTCTTCTTGCGTGACGCGGTAGCTCGGGCACATTACGCCGCCCTCGGCTTGACGGCACTTGCCCACTCCCACGCAGCGCAGGGTCGCATGCGCCAAGCTGCCGTGGTCTTCGGGGAATTGGAAATGAGTCTTCGGTTCCCACGGACTGTACCCGGCGCCCAGGCGCAGATTCTCATCCAATTTGTAGGGCTCAACCACTTTGCCGGGATTCATTCTCCAGTCGGGGTCCCAAAGCGCTTTGAACTCGCGGAAAGCCTGCGCCAGTTCCGGGCCGAACATTCGAGGCAGCAATTCGCCGCGCGATTGACCGTCGCCGTGCTCACCCGACAGCGATCCCCCGTAGCGGACCACCAAGTCCGCCGCTTCCTCCACAAATCTGCGATATTTGCCAATGCCTTCCTGGGTTTGAAGATCGAAGTTGATGCGCGTATGCACGCAGGCATGCCCGAAGTGGCCGTAGAACGGGCCCACATAACCGTGACTTTCCATCAGCCCGCGGAATTCACGCAAGTAATTGCCCAGGTTTTCAGGAGAGACCGCGGCATCCTCCCAACCCTCCCACAACCAAGGCTCTCCCGGCACATGGGACGCGATTCCCAGCGCCGAATCGCGAAACTCCCAAATATATTTGGCCTGCGGCTTGGTTAGCAGGCGCAGGTTCGGCGGGTTGGGGCTTCGGCTGAGAGAAGCCATCAGGCGCTCGGCCTGGGACTCCGCTTCCGGCATCGTGTCCGCGCCGAATTCGACCATCAACCAGCCGCCGCCCGCCGGCAAGAGCGCTAGCCCCTCCAAACTCATCTGTTTGCGGCGGGCGTAGCCGACGAAAAGATCGTCAAAGCCCTCGAGACCGATGGGCCCGTGCTCCATAACCTGCGGCACGTGATCCGCACACTGGTAAACATCCGGATAGGCAACGACCAGCAACACGCGCTCGGGAGGGCTTTCCACCAGCCGGCAAGTGGCTTCGAGAACGGTGACGCACGTGCCTTCGGTTCCGACCAGCGCCCGGGCCACGTTGAAACCATTCTCTGGCAACAGCTGATTCAGGTTGTATCCCGAAACCCGGCGCGGAATGTTCGGATATTTCTGGCGGATTAGGCCGGCGTAATGGTTGCTGAGGAATTTCAGGCCCGCATAGATTTCGCCGCGCCGCCCGCGCTGGCGAATGATGCCGTCCAATTCATCGTCGCTCGTCGGGCCGACTTTCATGCGGAGGTCGTCATAGGTGACGACATCCAGTTCCTCGATGTTGTCGTCGGTTTTTCCCGCCATGATGGAATGCACGCCGCAGGAGTTGTTGCCAATCATGCCCCCGAGAGTGCAGCGGCTGTGGGTGGCGGGATCGGGAGCGAAAGTCAGATGATGCTGCTCGGCCCGGTTGCGCAGATGGTCGAGAACCACGCCGGGCTGCACCCGGGCAATGCGGCGCGCCGGGTCGATCTCGAGAATGCCGCGCATGTACTTGGAGAAATCCAGGACGACCGCGACGTTGCAAGTTTGCCCGGCCAGCGAGGTTCCGCCGCCGCGGCACAGGATGGGCGCGCCGAATTCCCGCGCGGTGGAAATTGTTGCCAGAACATCGTCCGCGTCGCGGGGCAGAACGACTCCGATGGGGACTTGGCGGTAGTTGGATCCGTCGGTGGCGTAGAGGGCCCGGCTGCCATTGTCAAAGCGCACTTCACCGCGCACCCGGCGACGCAGGGCAACAGCCAGCGCGTCCGCATCCACTACAGCCGATTTCGCGGCGCGGGCGCGAATGGCGAAGTTGTCTGGCGATGAGTAAGAGGCCATTTAGGAGGCGACTAGGAAACCGTACCAAAAGCTCAGCCTCTCTGCCACCATTTCACGGGCCCCGCGGCAATCCGGCACGGAGTGCCCGGCAAAGCTTGCCGGATTGAGGGCGGGTAGCCAACTGCGGATGCCGGAGCGGCCGCACCGTTCAGACGTCCTGCGGGCTGAATCAACAAGTTAGGCCCATCGGCCGGCAAAAGCAATCGCGGCAACCGAGTTGCATGGTCAATGGCCGAAGGCGTTCAGGTCAGGCTGAGGACGTTCAACCAACGGCGCACTCTGCTGGACATTGCCGCCTAAAATCGCGCTTCGTGAGGTTTGGTTATGTCAATCGCGGGTATCGCAAGCACTTTGCTTTCTCAGATCGGCAACTTGCAAAACAATCAACAGTCGCAAATACAAGCCGAGTTTCAGCAGTTAGCGCAGGACTTAACCTCCGGCAATCTGACCCAGGCGCAAACCGATTTTGCGACCTTGCAACAGAGCGCTCCAACCACTCAAGCCAACAGTACCAGTCCCTTATCGCAAGCCTTCAGCAAGCTGGGCACCGACTTGCAGTCCGGAAATCTCACGGCCGCGCAGCAGGATTTCGCCACCATCCAACAGGATGTCGCGGCCGCCACGCAAGGCGCACAGAGCGGCCAACTCCACCACCACCATCACCACCATGCGGGGGAAGCCCAGAGTTCCGCTTCCGCTTCCGGACAGCAAAGCTCCATTTCGCAGCTCTTCTCCACCCTTGGGCAGGATCTACAATCCGGAAGTCTGTCCAGCGCCCAGCAGGCCTACGCTTCGCTTCAGCAGGACTTGTCGCAATTCGGAGGAGGGTTCAATTTCGCTAGCACGGCATCACCCAGCGCGATCAGCCTGAGCGCTTGACGATGGCCCAAAATCCGCGGATTGTCAGCGATGGGGAAAGGACTCCTTCCCTCGGGTGCGGACCCGTCAGTTCCCCGTCGCCTTGGTAGTGACTTTGGCCACGTGGATCCGCGTTTTTCCATTCTGCGGCTGGATGGTGATGGTGGTCATGTTGCTCTTGTCGCCCGCCAGAATGGTATAGCTGTTTCCCGAGGACGTGAAAGTTCCGCCAGGAAACTTCGACTTATAGAAGTCCGCAACCGTGGCCGGCGGGTCGTCGCTCTCGAACTGCGCGGCCGACGAATGCACGCTGCCAAAAGTCACGTCGGCGTTGCCTTCCTTCATCATTGTTGCCCCGGGATAGATGTCCACGCCAACATTCTGGGCCGCCTGGTTGGCGTCTTGCGTGGTTTCCACGGTGCCAAAAGGCGATTCAATTTTCACATTGCCGTCTTTGGTCTCAACCCGGGAGTTTTTCAGGAATTGATGGGCGAAGAACCCGAGAGTACCCACCCCCAGGATGCCAACCCCTACGACGACCGCTACCACGATGAGAGCGATTTTGAGCCCGCTGCTGCCTTGAGCGGGCGGTGCCGCCGTGACCGGAGGAGCGGGAGAGCCCGTCGGAGTTGAACCAACCTGAGCGGTGCCTACCGCCGCGGTGCCGCACTTGGGGCAGAACTTCGCGCCAGCATCCATGGCTGTGCCGCAAGAATTGCAGAATGCCATAAGTCACCTCGCAACGCAGTTTGCTATCCGGTGCGGGAGTATACCGCAAGTCAGGCGGAAGCGCTCGTGCCGGCGGATGCTAGAACCGCAGCCGGGTGGCGTAGTCGGAGAGGCTCAACGCCAGGAGAATGAACAGCCAAAAGATGGCGGACACAATGATCACCTTGGTCATCTTCTCGCTGGCGTACTTCACGTGCATGAAGAAGAGCACAACCAGAACGGCCTTCAGGCTGGCGATGGCAAGAGCCACCACGATGTTCCACGGGCCCAGGTCGATGTGAGCCACGCCGACGGTCGTTGCGGTCAGCACGAGCAGGACGATCCAAATGCCGTAGTACATCTTGCTGGAAAGAACGTGTTCAGACATGGCCGTGGCTCATTTCTTGCACTATTTCTTCAAGTCAATCAAATACAGCAGCGGGAACAGATAGATCCATACAATATCGACGAAGTGCCAATACAAACCGCCGTTCTCCACTGGCGTGTAGTAGTCCGGGGTGTACCGCCCCTTCCAGGAATGGTAAGTCAGGTACACGAACATGCCGACGCCGATGATCATATGCAGCGCATGCATGCCGGTCATGGCGAAATACAAGGAGAAATAAAGTTGGATGTGCTGGGGATCGATCGACTTGCCGTCCAGTTCGGTCTGTTCAAAATGGAATGACGCCCCCGGAACGTGGTGCTCTTTGAATTTCGCGGTCCACTCCACGCCCTTGATTCCCAAGAATGCTAAACCGAAGACCAGAGTCAGCAGCATCAGGACGACCAGCAACTTGCGCTTGCCCATTTGCGCGGCGCGCACTCCCAGCGCTACGGTCAAGCTGCTGCAAATCAGCACGGCGGTGTTGATAGCTCCGAGGGTTACGTTCAGGCTGCGGCTACCGGCGGCGAACTCGGTGAAGTATAAGCGGCGATAGATGAGGTAGGCGCAGAACATGCCGCCAAAGAACATGATTTCGGTGCTGAGGAAGAGCCACATGCCCAGCGATGCGGCTTCGCGCTGCTGCTCTTTGGTCGCGAAGTGGTGCCGCAGGGCCAGGTCGTGCGTCTCCACGGCGACGGGACTATCGCTGCTAGCGCTCAATGGGCGCCTCCTCCGGAGCCGGGATATTGGCGTAGTCGTAGGCTTCCCAGGTAACCACGGGCGTCTCTTCAAAGTTGAAGGTGGGCGGGGGAGAGGTGGTCATCCACTCCAGCCCCGACGCGCCCCAGGGATTGTCGGGCGCGATCTTCCCGTAACGCATCGACCACAGGAAATACATCATGGGCAGAACGTATCCCACCGCCAAAATGGTCGAGCCTGCGGTCGAGAGCACATGCAGCACCTGATACTGCGGCGGATACTGCCAGTAGCGGCGCGGCATTCCCAGGTAGCCCAGGATGAACTGCGGGAAAAAAGTGAGGTTGAAACCCAGGAATACGATCAGCGCCGCCAGCCTGCCCCATCCTTCCGGATACATGCGCCCGGAAATCTTCGGCCACCAGTAATGCATTCCCGCCATGTAGCCCATCACCGCGCCCCCGACCATAATGTAATGAAAATGGGCAATGACGAAGTAGGTATCGTGGACATGCACATCGACTCCCAGCGCCGATAGGAACAATCCGGTCAACCCGCCCATGGTGAACAGGCCAATGAAGCCGAAGGCATACAACATGGGAGTGGAGAAAGTGATCGAGCCCTTGTACATAGTCGCGGTCCAGTTAAATACCTTGATGGCGGAAGGCACCGCAACCAGGTAACTGAGCAGCGAGAAGACCAGCGCCGAGTAGAGCGAAATGCCGGCCACGAACATGTGGTGCGCCCATACCAGGAAGCCGAACACGGCGATCATGATGCTGGACATGGCCACGAACTTGTAGCCGAAAATTCGCTTGCGCGAAAAACAGGGAATCACCTCGGTGACCACGCCCATGGAGGGCAGAATCATGATGTAAACCGCGGGATGCGAGTAGAACCAAAATAGGTGCTGGAAGAGCAGCGGATCGCCGCCCAGCGCGGGATCGAAGATTCCGAGATGAAAAGCCCGCTCCAGCACCACTAACACGAGCGTAATGGCCAGCACCGGCGTGCCCAAAAGCATGATGATGCTGGTGGCATAATGGGCCCAGATGAACAGCGGCAAGCGCGACCAGGTCATGCCCGGCGCGCGCATGCGGTGGATGGTCACCACGAAATTCAGGCCGGTAAGGATGGACGAAAACCCCGCCACGAAAATGGCCAGGCCGGCCTCAATCACTTTGGTGTTGCTGAAAGCCGTGCTGAACGGAGTGTAGAAGGTCCACCCGGTGTCCACGCCGCCGGTCAGGATGCAGTGAGAATAAAGAACGCCCGCGATAACGTAGAGATACCAACTCAATAGGTTGATCCGCGGAAAGGCCAGGTCTTTCGCGCCGATCATGAGCGGCACCAGAAAGTTCCCCAGCACCGCAGGAATGGATGGAATAAGGAAAAAGAAAATCATCACCTGGCCGTGCATGGTGAACAGCTTGTTGTAGGTGTCCGCCGAAACCAAGTCGCCCGCCGGCGTGAGCAATTCCAGCCGGATAAGCAGCGCGAAGAATCCGCCGACAAAGAAAAAGAACGTGATCGACATCAGGTACAACAGCGCGATCCGTTTGTGGTCGACGGTCAGCAGCCACGACTTGATGCCGTACTCGGCGTTCAGGTAATTCTCGCGTTCTTGTGTGACGGCTGCGGTGGCCATGACTATTGCACCTTCGCTTCTGGTTGAGTGGCGGCGGAGGCGGTCTTGACCGTCTGTCCCGCTTGCTGCCCCCCTGGTTGTGGGGTGGCCAGGGATTTGACATAGGCCACCAGCGAATTCACTTGTTCTTCGCTCAGCAGTCCCTGAAACACCGGCATAATGGCCGGAAAGCCTTTCACCACTTGCCCCCGCGAATTCAAAATGCACTGGCGAATATAGTTTTCATCCGCGGTGACGGTGCGCCCGTCTTCGAGCGCGACCGGCTTGCCGAACACACCGACCAGGTTCGGCCCGCGGCCCTGGGCGTCCGAGCGATGGCAAGTGACGCAGCCCATCTCGGAAAATAATTTCTGGCCGCTCACCGCCAGCGGCACCACCGGCCCTCCGCCGAGCCAGGCTTCGTAGTCCCGCGGCTCCATGACCACGATCTGCCCGATCATGGCGGAATGCGAGGTGCCGCAATACTGGGCGCAGAACAATTGATAGCTGCCGGGCTTGTTGGCGCGGAACCACAGCGTGGTGTAGCGGCCGGGCAGCACGTCTTGTTTAATGCGAAACGCGGGAACGAAAAAGCTATGAATCGCGTCCTGCGACGTCATAATCAGCTTGATGTCGCGGCCCACTGGAACGTGCAGTTCGTTAATCTCCCGCTGGCCTTCTTCGTGCTGCACTTTCCACATCCATTGCTTGGCCACGACGTAAACTTCCGCCGCGCCCCGGGGAGGTGTGCGCTCCTGGAAGTAGATGAACGCCCCCCAGGAAAAAATGAACAGGAAGATGAACAGCGGAATGATCGACCAAGTAATTTCCAGGTGCGTGGATCCTTCAATCTGCTCCGCCGCAACCCCCGCGCGCCGCCGGTACTTGATGGCGAAGATCAAGATCAGGCTGAAAATGGAGACGCACATAAACCCCGACAACACCACCAGGAAAACGTAGAGCGCGTCAACGTTGGCCGCGCCGGTCGAGGCCTGGGTGGGCCAGAGTGGAAAATTGTCAAACATAGCGATGAGCCCCGTTCTGCTCCTTGCCGCGCGGCGCCGATCCGATGCGGGCCAGGATCAGGACCATTCCGCCGATCAGTAGGATGGTCGCAATGCCCGAAAGCTTCAGGATTCTGGTAATGACGGCGCCGTATTTTCCGGTCGCTGGATCGTAGTGGTAGCAGTACAACAACACTTCATCCACCAGCGTTCCGATCTTGCCATTCGAGGCCTGAATGATTCCCAGGCGCAAGTCCTTAGGCGCGAACTCCACGCCGTAGTAGTACTGCGCAACCCGTCCATCGGGCGTCAGCAACATGATGGCGGTGGCATGCGCGTACTGGTCGGTTTGTGGATCGTATTGATACTGGAAGCCGACCGCCTGAGCCAGCGCGGTGATGGATTCCTGCGGCCCGGACAGAAAATGCCAGCCCGCAGCCGCCCCGGCGCGGCCGTAACGCTTCAGATATTCGGCCTTGGCGGCGGCGGCCAGATCGGGCGTTTCCCGCGGATTGAAACTTACGGTGACCACGTTGAACTGATTGCCTACGTCAAACTTCAGGATTTTGAGCGCGCTGGTCAGGCCGGTGAGCACCTGGCTGCACAGCATGGGACACTTGTAATAGACCAGATTCAAGATCACCGGCTTCTGCCCGAAGTAGTCGGCCAAACGAACCGTTTTTCCGGTTTCGTCGCGAAACGTGAGGTCCAGCGGAACCTGCTGATTCAAGCGCTGCTCAATGCCCACGTTCTTCAGTCCCGGCGGGCGAACGTTGGCGGGAGGCGACAGCACGCCCTGAGTTACCGGCTGGTTCATGCCCTGGCCCCACGCCGAGACGGACAGGAGCAAAGCCCCGAGAAGCGGAAACCATTTCGAATTCGTCTTCATACTCATGTGCTGCATGTCGTACGTCCTACTGCACCTTCGCGCCGCCGGCGGCCGCTTTTCCAGTGCTCGGATTCTTCGGGCTTGCCTCACCCTGCGGCCGGACGGGCAATCCCCGTTCGACGATGAGTTGCATCGCCCGTTCGATGGGAATGTGCACGACTCCGGCCGGCTGATCGACATAGCCGTAGCTGTTCAGGCGCTCTTCCTCCCGCATGCGAGGTTCGGTGAGTTCGTTGCGCTCATCGGTTTCGAGACGCGGCTCGGAGAAAACGCTCTTGATCTCGCCGCGCACTTTCGCAGTGTCGAAATCTCGAGTGTCGGTCTCGACGTTCTGTTTCAGCGGATTCCGCCGCGGCTCGTGCGCTTCGTTGTATTTCTCCAGAGACCAATAGACTCCGTTGGCGGCGAAATAAACTAGCAGGCCGAGCACGACCAGCGCCAGCAAGAATCCGAATATCGCTCGCGCGCCCAGATCTTCGCGCTCAAAACCGCCATTGCCGCCGGGTTGGACGTGTTGATCAGTCATGCGCCGGCTCCAATACTTCTCCCGCGTCAACATCGTAGGCGGGCACCAGGGGCATCAAGCCCAGGTTGCGGAAAAAATACGCCAGCCAAAGACCGCCCATCGCGACGGGCACGACCACATCGGCCAAAGTCACGTGAAAGCTTTTGGAAAAATTCGGCTCGATCATCCAGAACAAATCCACCAAACGCATCACCATCAGCCACGCCGCCAGCCACACCAGCTTCCTGATGTCGCGCTTGAAGGGACGCGAAAGCAAAAGAACGAAGGGCACGGCGAAGTGAAACAAGACTAGAAGCAGGCCCACATAAGCCCAGCCGCCGCTCAAGCGCCGCATGTACCAGGTGATCTCATCCGGCAAATTTCCTGCCCAGATGATGAGCCACTGGGAAAATGCGAAGTACGCCCACACCATGATGAAGGTAAGCATCCATTTGCCGTGATCGTGGACGAAATCGGGGCGCAGCAGTTCCGACATGGGCTTGTAGTTGACCAGAATCCGCTCCACCACCACCGCGAAGCACATGGCCGACAACACCTCGCCGATCAGGAACGACAAGCCGTAGATGGTGGAAATCCAGGTCGGATCAATCGACATGACCCAATCAATCGCGGCAAATGAAATTGTGAAGCCGTACAAGATCAGCCCCGGCCCGCTCACCGCCTTAAAGCGCGCGCTGTTGTCGCGGGCGTTGGGGTGGTCTTGCTCCGCCGACCATTTGGTGAGGAGAAACGACAGCAGGTTCCAGATCGCGAAATAGATAGCGGCGCGAACGATGAAGCCGTGCACCGAAAGATACGTCTGGGTAAGTCGCTGCAATTGCTCGCGTAAATGCGCGTCGGAGATCGTGTCCAGAGGCCGCGCCCAAACATAAAGACGGGGCAGCCCGAAAAGAATAGGGACAAACAGTAGCGCCATGAACGGAATGCATCGCATGGCCGCGCCCATGGTGCGGCGAATGACCGTACCCCATCCGCCGCCGGTCAAATGCCGGATCATGAGAATCGCCATCGAGCCCAGCGTCACTCCCAGCCACGCCATGAAGGCGAGCAGGTAGGCGCGGAAAAACTCATCGGGCCGGGTGAACGCGATGAGCAATGCAATCGCCGAGAAAACCACGCCGATGATCAACGAGCGGCCCTGGATGGTTTTGACCACCGGCGGCGGCGACAGATCGATCGGCACCGGGTTTACGTGCGCGCTGCTCATTTGGCCTCCTGCTCGGCGGAGCCTGCGGACTCCGGCGCGGGAACCGGCAAGGTGGCGCCCGAACCCGGAGCCTCAAAACGCAGCGCCGCGGAAGGCACAGTTTGTCCAGCGGGAACGTCCGCCATGGCCGCGTTTTGACTCAACTGCAAGGCTTTGATGTAGGCCACAATGCACCAGCGGTCGCGTGGCGGAATCTGCGAGGCATAGTCCGGCATGATGCCAAAGCCATTGGTCATCACGTCATAGAAATAGCCCAGCGGCGCTTTGCGCAGCCGTTCGATGTGGTAGGACGGCGGTTTGCGCGGGAAACCGCGTGCCGGAACGGTGCCATTGCCGTCACCCACGCGGGAGTGGCAAGGCGCGCAAAAGATGTTGTAGCGCTCTTGCCCCCGCGCCAGCACTTCCGCCGTCACGGGAAACGGCATGTAGTCGCCAGGATTATTTCCGATCTTTCCGGTGTAAAAATAACTATCTTCATGCAATTGGCCGCGCGCCACCGTGCCTTCCACCGGCTCGCGCGCGGAACGCATATCCGCGTAGAAATCGCTCTTGGCGAATGGCTTGAAGCGCGGCTGGTCGTGCATGTCCTGGCGGCAACCGGCTAGCGCCAGCACGGCCAGCAGTCCCAGCGGCGAAATTGTGCGGAGGTTGCGCATGTGCTAGCTGGGAACCTCCGAGATGGCGCGCGGATTCAGTCCTTCCAGAAACTTGCGCGTCGCCGCCGCGTCGTATTTCTTGTCGGACGCGAACACGATCAGGAAGAATCTGTCCTTCGTAGCAAAAGCGAATCGCGGCACGTTGAACACCGGGTGATACGGCATGGGCAAGCCATTCAGCGCCAGCATGCCGAGAACCGCCGCAATCGCGGCAAACAGAATCGTCATTTCGAAGGTGATGGGGATGAACGCGGGCCAGGAGTTGTGAGGCTTGCCGCCGATGTTGACCGGGTAGCTCACTACGTTAATCCACCACTGCATCAGGAATCCCGAAGCGCCGCCGACGATCCCGCCAATAAGCGTGATCAGCGGCACCAGGTCAAGATGAAAGCCGATCGCCTCGGCCAAGCCTTCCACCGGAAACGGACTGTACGCGTCAATCTTCTGATACCCGGCTTCGCGGGTGCGATCCGCCGCCGCTACCAGATTGCTGGCCGAGTCGAATTCCGCCATCAGACCGTAGTTTCGCGTGGCCCTCATTCCGGCTTCACCTCCGCCTCCGGCAGCAGGGTGCGCATTTCAAAAATCGAGATCATGGGCAGGATGCGCACGAACAGGAACATGGCCGCCAGAAACATGCCGATGGTTCCGATGAAAGTCATCCAATCCCAACGCGTGGGATAGTACATACCCCAAGAGGAAGTCAGGAAGTCGCGGTGCAGGCTGACCACAACGATGATGAAGCGCTCCAGCCACATGCCCACCAGAATCACGCCCGAAAGCAGAAACAGCGCGAGCGGGCTGGTGCGCAGCCGGCGAATCCAAAGCAGCTGCGGAACAAATATGTTGCAGATCAACAACGCCCAATAGAACACGGCATAAGGCCCATGCAATCGGTTCCACAGACTGAACGCGTCGTAGCGATTGCCGCTATACCACCCCATGAAGGCTTCAATGCCGTAGCCGTAAGCGACGATCAAGCCGGTCGCCAGCATGACTTTGGCGGAGTTCTGCAAGTGGCGCTCGGTAATGAAATCTTCCAGCCCATAAATCCTGCGGATGGGGATGGCCAACATCAGCACCATGGCGAAGCCGGAGTAGATGGCACCGGCCACAAAATATGGCGGAAAGATCGTGGTATGCCAGCCGGGCACGATGGCGATGGCGAAGTCGAAGCTCACCACGGTGTGCACCGAGAGCACCAGCGGCGTGGCCAGACCCGCCAGAAGCAAGTAGGCGGTTTCGTAGCGATGCCAGTGCCGCGCCGATCCGCGCCAGCCCAGGGCCAGCAGGCCATAAATTCTCTTGGCGATGAAATTGTCGGAGCGGTCGCGCAGCGTGGCCAGGTCGGGAACCAGCCCGATGAACCAAAATATCAAGGAAACCGTGAAGTAGGTCGAAACCGCGAACACGTCCCACATCAGCGGGCTGCGGAACTGCGGCCAATACCCCATGGTGTTCGGATAGGGAAACAGCCAGTACGCGAGCCACGGACGCCCCACGTGAATGGCGGGAAAGATTCCCGCGCAGGCGACAGCGAACAGCGTCATGGCTTCGGCGAAACGATTGATGGAGTTGCGCCAGGACTGCCGCAACAGCAGCAGAATCGCCGAAATCAAAGTACCCGCGTGGCCGATTCCAATCCACCACACGAAGTTGACGATTTCAAATCCCCAGCCGATGGGCGTGGTGTCGCCCCAGATGCCAATGCCTCGCACAAACAAATAGCCGATGGCATACAGCATCATCATGGTCAGCAGAAAGCCAATGCCGAAACCGACGAACCACCCGTTCGAGGTGGGGCGCGTGAGCACGATCGAGCTGATCTTGTCCGTGACCGAGCCAAACGTGTATCCCGGCCCCATCACCGGGACCGGTTTGCCGGCTCGCGCTAACGCTTCTTGTTCTCGCTCGTCCATTTTCTTCTCGGGCGCGTGCTTGCCTTTCGTCTAGCCTTCCAGTTCCGGGTTAGGGTTGCGAATCTCGGCCAGGTATGTAGTCCGCGGCCGGGTGTTCAAATCGGCCAGCAGACTGTAGTTACGCGCTTGCGCTTTCAGCTTCGAAACCCGGCTGTTGGGATCGTTGATGTTGCCAAAAACAATCGCGTTGGCCGGGCAGGATTGCTGGCAAGCGGTTTGCAGTTCGCCATCTTGAATCTTCGTGTCTTGCCGCTCCGCGTCAATGCGATGTTCGTTGATGCGCTGCACGCAGTAGGTGCACTTCTCCATCACCCCGCGGCTGCGCACCGTGACATCAGGATTGCGCATCATCTTGTACTGCGGCGTCTCCCAATCCTGGAACAGCAGGAAATTAAACCGCCGCACTTTGTAGGGGCAGTTATTGGAGCAATAACGCGTGCCCACGCAGCGGTTGTAGACCATATCGTTCAGGCCTTCGGTCGAGTGCGTGGTCGCGCCCACCGGGCAAACCACTTCGCAAGGCGCGTTCTCGCACTGCTGGCAGGGCACCGGCTGGAAGTAGGCCTTGGGATTGTCGCGGTCGCCCTGATAGTAAGCATCGACGCGCAACCAATGCATGTGGCGGCCGAGGACGACTTGCTCTTTGCCAACCACCGCAATGTTGTTCTCCGACTGGCAGGCCACAATGCAGTTGTTGCAGCCCACGCAGGCGTTCATGTCGATGGCCATGCCCCAGGCGTAGGCTTCGTCTTTATATGGATAAGGCTTGTAGAGCGTCAGCGACGCTGGCGGTTCCTCATCCTTCGCGAAGTTGGGTTCCTTTTGATACTCCGCGAGACTGGCGGTCCGCACCTGCGGCCGGGTCGCGCCGTCGGGAGTGTCCATGGTCTGGTAGCCCTGCGTGGTCGCGAGCTTGTAGGTCCCGCCCGCCTTGGTGATGTTCACTCCGGTGGTGAACCACGGCGTCGCGCTGTTGCGCAGCGGATACATGTCAAAACCGGCGCCGGTTCCGGCACGGCCTGCACGGCGGCGTCCGTAGCCCAGAAATACGGTGATGGAATTGTCGGGATGGCCCGCCTGAATCCAAACTGGCGCAGTGACAGTCTTGCCGTTGAGGCTGATGTTGATGAGATCTTCGGTCTTCAATCCCATTCGATCCGCCATCGCCGGACCAATCAGCACTGGATTGTCCCAGGTCATCTTGGTCATCGGCTTGGGCAGTTCCTGCAGCCAGCCGTTGTTGGAGAATTGCCCGTCGTAGATCGAAGGATCGCGGCGGAAGTTGATCTCGATGCCTTCCTTTGACTTCGGTCCTTCGGCATAGGCCGGATACGCAATCATCTGGAGCTGTTGAACGGTGTTGTCCTTTATCGCGACCGCTTTCGGCGCGAAGGTCGTCCCCTCGATCCAGCCATCATGCAGCGATTTCCGCCAGAAGGCGTCGAAATCGGGCGCCGGATGCTGCTTCTTCCAATACGCCTGCACGATCTCATGCCCGGTGGCATCGGGCTGTCCGGAGAGCATGGCGACCATCTCATTTGCGCTCTTTCCTTCATATAGCGGTGCAATGAGAGGTTGCACGATGCTGACAGTTCCGTCGTAGGCGCGAGAATCGCCCCAGGCTTCGAGGTAATGCGCTTCATTCACATGCCAGTGACAGAGTTCCGCAGTTTCGTCCTGATAGAGGCCAAGGTGCACGCGCAAAGGAATCTTCGTGTTCCTAAGCGCATCGGCGAAGCCAAAATCGGCGGGCGCGTCGTAGGCAGGATTGCCGCCCAGAATGACGAGCAGATCGACTTTGCCGCCGCGCATGTCGGCAACGAGGTCCTTTAGAGATTCAGTCTGATTGATGGGGTTGGCGTTGACCGGGTCAGTGTAGAAAACGGTTTTGCCGACATTGCCGAGTTCGGCATTCCTTATGTGCGCCAGCGCGTGAACCTCAGGAGGCAGGTGATCGCCGACGACAATAACGCTGGAGCCAGCGTGTGAATGCAGGTCATCGTCGAATGCTTTATTGAAAGCATAGGACGATAGCACGCTGTCGTTCATCACGGCAGCACGTGTAATCTCCGATGTCCTAACAGCAGCGCGATGATCCGCCTTCGCTCCCGTCGAACTCGGCGTGCTCTCCACCACATACAACCGGCTCATCTCGCCGCTTTCCGGATTGCGCCGCTGCGCGAAATCGCGGATGTAGCGCGTGTTCCCCGGGAACCCGGCGTAAAGGAAATCCGCGTCCAGCGAAAGAATTACATCTGCTTTCGAGAAGTCGTAACGCGTCTCAACCGGCTGTCCAAAGGCCAGTTTCGCGCCTTCAACCACATTGTCGCGATTTACCGGCTCGTACACATGCCACTTCGCCTGCGGATAGAGCTTTAGAAACCCCTGCATCTGGTCGGCGAGCGTGGGCGAAGAAATGGTCGGCGTCAAAATGCGGATGCCCGCGCCCTGCAACGCTTTATGCACGCTCAATGGCCCGCGAATCGCGTTGCGAAAATCTTCCGCATCGCGCACATCGCCCAGATAGGTAATGGTCTGCGAGCGGTCGGGGTCATACATCCCAAGGATGGAAGCCTGCGCGAAGATGTCAGTGCCGCCTAGACTCGCGGGATGCTGGTCGTTGCCTTCAATCTTGGTGGGACGATAAAGGTGGCTTTCCACCAGCACCGGGCTGGCGTATCCGCCTAGCGTAAACGCCGTGGCGTAGAACAATGGCCGGCCAGGAATGGTCTCCTCCGGCTGCTTGACGTAGGGAACAATCGGCTCGAGCGGCTGCTTGGTGCAGGCCGTCATGCCCGCCAGCGCCATGGATGCGCCCATTAGCTTTAAGAAGCCACGCCGCGAGACCGAATCCAGCCATTCCGATGCGCCTTTAGGAAATTCCCGGTGCATCATGTCCTGGAATTCCGCGCTGCCCGCCAACTCCTCCAGGCTGCGCCAGAATTCTGGACCCTTGGTCTCCGCGATGCGAGCCTGAGCGGCCGCCAAGTCAAGCGTGCTTCGCTTGCTCGGACAAACATCCTCGCGCTGCGCTTTGCCGTGTTTTTGTTCTTCCTTATTCATTCTTCTTCACACTGTCATCCTGAGCGGAGCGAGAGTTCTCGAAGCGAACTCTCGCGCAGTCTAAGGACCTGCATTTCCCTCACAACCGCATCAAAGATTTCGGCAATCACCCCAAGCCTCACAGCCGATGCCCGCCAAACTCCAGGTCCTTCGACTCCATGAGTGCTCCGCCGAGCGGAGCACTCACTCCGCTCAGGGTGACAACTTGAAAAAACTCTTTACTCCACGAACGGGCCAGAAGCCCGTCTCTCCACATCCCCACATCTATCGATGGCACGTCGAACAGCTGGTAATATCCGCCACCGTACGCAAATGATACTTCTGCTGCAAGTCGCGCCCCAGCGCGATCTGATCCGTATAGGCCTTCCCGTCCACCACCACCGGCTGCGCGTCCGAGGGCTGCTGATAGCGCATGTTGAACACCTGATCGCGCGGCCGCAGATATTGCTCACTATTGCGATGGCAATTCAGGCACCACTCCATTTGCAACGACGCGTAGTTGTACATCAACGGCATTTGGTCCACCGGCCCGTGGCAGGTGTTGCAGCCCACGCCCTTGGCGATATGAATGCTGTGATCGAAGTACACAAAATCCGGCAGATCATTCGCCCGAATCCACTCCAGCGACTTGCCCGTCCGATAACTCTCCCGCACTGGCTCCAGCATCTTGGCGTTGGTCCAGATTTGCGAGTGGCAGTTCATGCAGGTTTTCGTGGGAGGAATACCCGCAAAGCTCGAAGTCTCCACCGAGGTGTGGCAATAGCGGCAGTCAATGCCCATGGCCGCCACATGGTGCTCATGACTGAACGGCACCGGCTGCTGGTGGACCACTCCCGCGTAGGTCACGTAGGGAGAACTTTGGAACTCATACAAGGCCCAAAGCAGCGCCGCCACCGCAAAAACCGCGCCATAAATCGTGGCGCGGGAAATCGTATTCGTGCTGCGGTGAAAAATTTGCATCGAACAAGAGCGTTTCGTGCAGCGGAAACCTCGTGGTCTCCGGTTAGTTACGTTGCTGGATTACGCGGTCAAGCGGGCCTTGCGCTGATTGTGAAAACTCGTGATTATAACAGGTCGCGATGATCTATGTCGTAAGCCGAGCGAGAAAATTGCTGCGTGAGATTGAACCGCGCGCGGTAACCGGCGTTCCACGCTCAGCATCTCAGCGAAACTCTTTGCCGCAGCCATAAATACCACTCGGGTGCCCATGTTATATCTTCCCAGTTGAGGAAAAGCGGCAGGATGATTATAAAATTCTCATTTCCTTCCATTGGCGGAGCGTGCGGCCCCGCCAAAAGGTCGCGTCCATAGGGTCACTCGAAAGGATCGACGAAGAAATCTTGCGCACTTCCATCCTTGAACTCAGCGCACGCTTGCGCAACCGGTCTCTTTCTCCGGTCGAACTGACGAGAGACTCGCTAGCGCGCATCGAGAAACTAAATCCCGCGCTCAATGCATTCATCGCGGTCACCGCGGATCTCGCTTTGGCGCAGGCGCATCAGGCGGAAGCGGAGATCGGACGCGGCGATTGGCGCGGCCCGCTGCATGGCATTCCACTCGGGCTCAAAGACATTATCGATACTGCCGGCATCCGCACCACCGCGGCTAGCTCCGTGTTCAAAGATCGCGTTCCGCAAGAGGACGCCGAAGTCGTTCGTCGCTTGAAAAATGCCGGCGCAGTATTGTTGGGCAAACAGAATCTGCACGAGTTTGCCTATGGCGGCAGTTCGGTGGTGAGTTACTACGGCGCGGTTCACAATCCCTGGAGCCTGTCGCACATAGCGGGAGGATCGTCTGGAGGCTCCGCGGCCGCAGTCGCGGCGGGTCTATGTTGCGGTGCGATCGGCACCGATACCTCCGGCTCCATTCGTGAACCCGCGGCGTTGTGTGGCGTGGTCGGGCTAAAACCTACCTCTGGGCGAGTCAGCGCCCGCGGTGTGATTCCATTGTCGCTATCGCTCGACCATGTTGGGCCCATCGGAGGGTCCGTCGCGGATGTCGCAGCGATTCTGCAAGCCATCGCGGGCTTCGACCCGGATGACCCAACCAGCGCCGACGTTCCCGTCGAAGACTACGTTGCGGTGCTTGATGAAGGGCCCAAAGCCCTGCGCATCGGTGTGCCGCGCTGCTTCTTCTACGACCATATCGATCCCGAAGTTGCCTCGGCTGTGGACAATGCTCTCGCTGCAATTGCGGGCATGGGGCACGAGCTCCGCGCGTGCGAACTGCCGGTGCCGACCGACCGCGCCCTGCAGAGCGCCGAAGCCTACTCCTATCACGCTGGCTTCGCTGCCCGCGCTCCCGAGCTTTATCAACCGGAGACGCTCCGGCGCATCCAAGCGGGAGCAAACATCAGCGCCGAAGACGTTCGCGAACAGCGCGAAGAACTGAAGCAGATTCGCCGCGAGATCGTCCATGTTTTCGAAAACCTGGATTTGCTGGTCACGCCCACTACGCTGGTCGCGGCACCCGCCATTTCCGAGTTGACGAAGGACCCGGACCGCCTTCGCGTTCGCGAACTTGAGCTGCTGCGCAACACTCGCCCTTTTAACGTTTGGGGTTTGCCGGCGATCTCGCTTCCTTGCGGCTTTACCGCGGCCGGCCTTCCCCTCGGCCTCCAGATCAGTGGCCCGCCTTGGCAGGAAGCGCGTGTGCTGCAGCTGGCTTATGCGTATGAGCAAGCTACGGATTGGCACAAGCGGCAGCCGCCCATCAACTTCCATTAAGATGTTTCGGTGCCCACCAAGCGCTCCCCTGGAAATCAAGTTGATATTCTGCACGCCGAATCGCTGGCCGGTTTCCCTTGGCTGATTCACGGTTTCAGCACGCGCCTGGGTGGGTCTTCGAGGACTTACGGTGGGTCGACGCTCAATCTCGGATTCACCGAGCACGATTCGCGCACAGCCGTCGAGCGCAATCGCGAGGCGTTCTTGCGGAAGCTTGGCGTTTTGCACGGAAAGAAAGCTTGGCCGCTGGTAACCCTGCGCCAAGTCCACTCCGACCTCATTTGCTGCGTGACGGGCGCGCCTGAACATCGGCTCGTTGGCGATGGCCTCATCACCGACACGCCCGGGCTTCTACTGGCCGTCCAGACCGCCGATTGCCTGCCCGTGATTTTGGTGGATACGAAGCGGCGCGCGGCTGGCATTTTCCACGCTGGCTGGCGCGGGACGGTGCAGCGCATTGTCGAAAAGGGAGTGGGAGCAATGCGCCAGTATTTCGGCACGCGCCCCAGCTCTGTGAAAGCTGCCATCGGCCCCGGAATACACAACTGTTGTTACACCGTTGGCCCGGAAGTGCGGGAGCAGTTCGAATCCCAGTTTGCCTACGCGGATAGGTTATTTCACGAAGTGCAGGAATCGGACCCAGTGCGCGAGAAGTACCCCCTGCTCTTTCTGACCGCACGCGCACCCGGCCACGGCGAATTACCCAAGAAGATTTTCCTGGATTTGGCGGAAGCCAACCGCCGCCAGCTTCTGGCCGCCGGAGTGCCGGCAAGAAACATCGGCGTGTCGCCGCTGTGCACCTTCTGCCGCAAGGATCTCTTATTTTCGTATCGCGCCGAAAAGGGAGTGACGGGCAGGCTGATGGCGGTGGTTGGGATCAGGCCATAGCCGGGCTTTTCAAGTTCGTGCGGAACGGCTAACTACTGCGCGGCGGGCGGAGCGGCAGCCGGCGCAGCCGCCACCGGTGCTTCGCCGGTATTCACCAGATCTTTCAGTTCCTTGCTGGGTTTGAAGAAGGGAATCTTCTTAGCCGGAACTTCCACCCGCTCTCCGGTCTTGGGGTTGCGTCCCACCCGCGGTTTGCGCTGCCGGGTGCGGAAGCTGCCAAAGCCGCGAATTTCAATCTTGTCCCCCACCCGCAGCGAGCGCACCACGCTATCGAAAATGGTCTCAACGATCACTTCGCTATCTTTGCGCGTCAACTCCGCCAGCCGGGAAACTTCGTCAATCAGGTCGGCTTTTGTCATACGTCAGTTCGCTCCGTCGTCTGTCGATTCAAATGTGACCAATATGTACGCAGGGCCCCGGGTCACTCGGTGGTCCTGCATAACCTTCTCAAATTTCAGGGGTTGTGCGCAAGGGGCTTCTCGTCCATGGCCGCAACCGGCGATTCGGCACCGGCCTTACTTCCACAAGAAATAGAACCCCACATGCTGCTCGAGCAACTTCTCCCGGGTGGGCAACCACTGGGAAACATCGCCGAATAGCAGGTCGAACATGGTCTTGCGCTCTCTCTCGGGATGCACCAGCACAGGTTCGCCGCTGATGTTGACCGCTTTAGCGGTGTCGTTGACGGCGTCCTGGAAATCGCCCACTTGATCGATCAGCTTCATGGCAAGCGCCTGCTGGCCGGACCACACCTTGCCATTCGCAATAGCGCGGATATCCTCGACCTTGGCGTGCCGCCCGTCCGCCACCGCCTGCACGAACTGGCCGTACATATTGTCGATTAGCCCCTGCATGTAGGCACGCTCGGTCGGCGTCATGTCGCGCGTGGGATCGCCGGTGTCCTTGAACTCGCCCACGGTCAGAACTTCCGGCTTGAGTTTGGCCCAGCGCATCAGGTCACCGTAGTTCACCCACTCGGCAATCACCCCGATCGAGCCCACCACGCTGCCGTTATCCGCGTAGATCTTGTTCGTCGCGGAGGAAATGTAATACGCGCCGCTCGCCCCAACGGTGCCGATCGAGGCCACGATGCGCTTCTTCTTTTCGTCGCGGATGCGTTTGACTTCGCGGTAAATCTCTTCCGAAGCCGCGACCCCTCCGCCGGGAGAATCCACCCGCACAATAATGGCCTTGATCGAATCGTCGTCGGCAAACTTCTTAAGCTCCGGCACCACCGTAGTGGGATCGATGATCACGCCTTCCAGATCCACCACGCCGATTTTGTCGCCGAAGCTGCTACGCAGAGAGTTTTCCCCGCCGGCGTTCAGGGTTACATACACCAGCGCAAACACCGCCAGCACGAAGAGGAAGAAAGCTCCTCCCCCAATCAATATCCACAGCCAGGTGCGGGAACGCTTTTCGTCGGCCATACTCAGGGCATAGTTTAGCACCGCCGGCCAGGGGATTTCCTGTTTTGCCGGAGAGAGCAATAAAAACGGCAGAGAGGCTGGCTCTCTGCCGTTAGCCGTAAGATGTCACCGCTGGTTACGGCTCATCTTCCTCGTTAAGTTCAGCCGAGACCGGCGTCAGGGTTCCGAACAGTCCATCGTTCTCGCCGTTGGGACCGGCAGTGAAGTACAGCGTGTTCAGCGGACCCGCTGTGCCGCCATTGCCGAAGTTCAGTCCCCATAAGCCGTCAATGGTCAGGATGGAATCATCCGGATTCTTGACAAAGCCCTCGAACTTCCCGGTTACCGGGTTGAACGCGGAAATCCAACCACTGCCGAAGTTTCCTACCAAAATAGAGTGGCTAAGCTCACCGAACTCGCTCGGTGCAAGCACGACTCCCCACGGCGCATTCAGCCACCGGCCGTGCTCCAGGCGAGCCAGCAGTTTGCCATAAGGGCTGAAGACGTCGACGAACCCGAGCCCTGCGCCGGCCACGTCGTCATGCTTGGCCGCGTCCTGCTTGGCGTAGGTCACATAGATGTTCTTGCCAATCGCCTGAATGTTGAAAGGGGCAAAACCCCAGGGAATATGGTCATCGTCGAAGAATCCGTCCGGAAGCCTTATCTGATGAAAACTCGAGTCGTACACTTCCACGCGGCCGGCCCGGAAATTGGTTACGTAAAGGTACTGAGCTCCCGCGGCTTCGCTGATGGTGGCGCCTTTGAAAACGGCTCCATTCTCCGCGTTGGGGACTTGCGAGTGGTCGACCATGATCACCGCGCTCGCCCTGTTAAGAGTGGGGTTCCAGCCCGAGATGGTGCCATCTTCGGTCACGAAAATGAAGGCGGCTGGGTCGCCGGGGGCCAAGAGAAAGTTGGTGGCGATCCCGTTGAATACGATTCCCGTCGGCGATCCCGGCGCCGGTTGGCTTGGGGCATTCGGGACTATGACAACTCCGTTTGGGTTGATGGGAATCACCGATCCGGTGCCGGTGAGAAGAACTGAACTGCCGTCGTTGTTGTCTGAAATCCACCAGGGACTGCTGGCGCTGCGAACCAATCCCCAGGGATTCTTAAGATGCACATCGGCGGGTTGCGTCGCGGCGGGGGTGACGGTGATGCCGTCGGTCAATAGATTGGTTTGAGTGTAGTGTTGCGCAAAGGCAAAAGTGGACAGCAAGAAAGCCACTGTCAGCACTCGAACGATGGACCGTGGGAGAGAAGTGGTCATGCGTGGACCTCCTGAGACTTGGCGGGCTTTGCCAGTCCTGGAAACGGTAATCGGCCCCCGCATTACCTTTTGTCACTTTCTTGTCACCAATTTGTCATATCTGTGTATAGCAAAGCTACGTACGTCACCCTTGGACTGCCTTCCAGACAAGCCTTTCTCCGAATTCTGCGCACATGGGAATTACGCGAGGATCGCAGAACCGTCTTGTCGGGGTTTTAGAATGCAAAGCGCGTAGGATGAACGATCGCTCGCAAAGCTTGCCGCGCGACCCCAACCTCAATTGGAGTATGGCAAACGAATTCGCCGTCGGCGTAGACATCGCATGGCGTTTCCGTTTCCAGTCTTATTCCTTCGGCCTGAAAATATTCGACTTCGGCGACCTTCAGATGGCGGCCGAAATATACGGTGGGAAAAAGGCAGAGAAGCTTCAGCTTACCCACATCCTGTATGACGCAGGCGTCCAATTTGCCGTCATCGATGCGCGCCCGCGGCGCGATCCTCATGCCGCCGCCGTAGGCGGCCGCATTGGCAAAGGCGGCCAGAAAGATTGGCTTGGCTTGCGCGGTTGGAACTTGCCCAGCCGTCGTAATCTTCATGGCAATCGGCGCGAACTTGAGCAGCGCGGGAAGCAGGCAAAGCGCGTAGCCGCCACTCCCGCGCAACCAAGCGGGAAGCTGATTGGCCCGCCGCGCCACTTCACTATCCAGACCAACGCCGCCCACGGTGCAAAAGTAATGCTCGTGTGCCGCGGACCCGCCCTGAGCGAAGTCGAATGGGGCTCCGCCCGCGCCCTTTCCATCCATTTCCGTAATAAATCCCAGATCAATGGTTCGCAAGTTGCCGCCATCCGACACGAATCCCCGCCACGCCGCCAGCGAATCGCGTGCGCTTCTTAAGCCCAGCGCCCGGGCAAAATCGTTCCCGCTGCCGCAGGGAACAACCAGCACCGGGAGTTGCAGCTTGACGAGATCCGCGAGATAGCGATGGATGGTACCGTCGCCCCCAAGGATGAGGACGGCGTCGGCATCGCCGGAAGTTGCAGGCAAGCCGGTGACCCATGCTGCTTCCGCGGTCCGCTGAAATGGCTTCAGGTCTTTCGCCGAGGCTCCCGGCCCGAAGATGGCAGCAACACGCATAGCGGCCGCACGAGCTTAGCAGACTCGCGTGGGGACAGCCGGCCCCGGCTGTCCAGCGGAGCAAAGCTCCGCAGCTGACGCATCCTCTTGCTGAGAGCGAGTGTCGCGAGAACAGCTCAGCGCCAAGAAACCCTGGCGAGCTAAGGCTCGCCCGGACAGCCGAGGGCGGCTGTCCCCACGCGATTGTTGCAGTCACCAGCTTATAATCGCGATTCGCAGCTTTTTTCCTGCCCTCACCTTCAGCGGGATCTTCATCGGCGGCGGAGCTGTCTGTGTAAAATAGGGCTCTGTCAGCACATGATCCTCGATTCTCACTGCACCCTGCTTTAATTTTCTTACTGCGTCGGTTATAGAAGCAGCGAGCCCGCACTTGACTAAGAGTCGATCTGCTCTCAACGTGGCCGCATTACCACGATCAGTCTTGACAATATGCCCTCCAACCTCCTCAAGGGTGACGTGCACCTCCTCCACATCCTCCGGCACCTCATCCTTCTGAAACTGCTTCGCCCAATCCTCCCCCGCCTTCACCGCCGCTTCCGCGGAATGAAAGTCGGTCACGATCCGCCGGCCCAAGTCCTTCTTCGCGGCCATGGGATGCATCTCTCGCTTCATCTTCGCAATTTCCGCCACCTGCACATCCGTCAGCAGCTCGTAATACCTCCACATCATTTCGTCCGAAATCGACATCAGCTTGCCGTAAATCTCGAGCGGCGATTCCTGGATGCCAATCGCATTGCCTAGCGATTTCGACATTTTCTGCACGCCGTCGAGGCCCTCCAGAATCGGCATGGTCAGCACCACCTGTGACTCCTGCCCATAGCTGCGCTGCATCTCCCGGCCGATTAGCAGATTGAATTTCTGGTCCGTGCCGCCCAGTTCAACGTCGGCCTGCAAAGCAACCGAGTCGTAGCCTTGCGCCAGCGGATAAAGCAGTTCATGCAGCGCGATCGGCTTCTCTTCCTGAAAGCGTTTGTGAAAGTCCTCGCGTTCGAGCATCTGCGAAACCGTGAACTTGGCCGCCAGGCGCACCCAGTCGGCCGGCTTCATCTTGTCGAACCACTCGCTGTTGAAGCGGGTTTCGGTCGTCGTCCGGTTGAGAATTTTGTACACCTGCGCCATGTAAGTCTTGGCATTGCGCATGATGTCTTCCGAACTGAGCGGCGGACGAGTCACCGAGCGCCCGGTCGGATCGCCGATCATGGCCGTAAAGTCGCCAATCAAAAAAGTGACAGTGTGCCCAAGATCCTGAAAGTGCTTGAGCTTACGTAGTAGCACGGTATGGCCGAGATGCAAGTCGGGCGCGGTCGGATCAAATCCCGCTTTCACGCGCAGCGGCTTGCCCGAGGCGCGCGATTTCTCCAGCTTGGCTGCCAGCTCAGACTCTTTGACAATCTCAGCCGAGCCTTTCTTGATGTAAGTGAGTTGTTCTTCAACCGAAGCGAACGTGGGCATAAGTGAGTGATTATAGCGGCAAACCCACGTGGGGACAGCCGCCGTAGCCTGCCCTGAGCGGAGTCGAAGGGGCTGTCCGGCCAGAGCGAAGCTCGGCCGCAGGCACGTAGAAGTCGCGGGATATCCTCACCCGGCGGGTCGAGCAGTTGGTTGCTTCAACCTTCTGCCCACAATTTCATATTCGCCCTCCAACACAATATTGATCGCTTCAGAGTAGGCAACGTGTTCCTGCTGCAGAATGCGCGCGGCCAACGTGTGCTCGTCGTCCGTGGACAGCACTGGTACGGCTTTCTGCACAATGATCGCCCCATGATCGAGTTCTTCATCCACAAAGTGCACCGTGCAGCCCGAGACCTTCACTCCGTAGGCGAAGGCCTGCTCCTGCGCCTCCAGGCCTGGGAACGCGGGCAACAGCGATGGGTGGATATTCAAAATGCGTTGCGGAAACTGGCGTACAAACCACGGCGAGAGCAAGCGCATGTACCCGGCCAGGCAGATCAAGTCCACCTTGTGCTGCTGCAGCACGCCGGCCACTTCCCGGTCGTGTTCTTCGCGCGACCTGTCCTTGGAAGCGATCACCACAGCCGTCAGCCCAAGGCGTCGCGCGGTTTCAATTCCGCCGGCATCCGTCTTGTTGGAAATGACGACCGCAATGCGCGCGTTCGGAATGTTCCCCGAAGCCACATTGCGCGCGATGGCTTCAAAATTCGAGCCGCGTCCCGAGAGCAGGATGCCGAGATTTTTCATGGGAGCCATCAGTCGTTAGCTTTCCTCCGTGACCATGATAATTCACCAGCCGCCGGCGAAATCGGCAGGCCCAGAGTTGGCGCCGGTTTGCCCCCGCGCCGCCCGTCCGATATAGTTTTGACATCGCCATGTATCGGAACTTCCACGCCCTCGACCGCTGGACGAAAAGAGACGTCCACTGCGTCTACCAGGCGCTGATCGTGGCCATTGCCACGCGCCACGCCGATGCCGTCGACGTGAAATTCCTGGTCGATGGCCGGACGGTTTGGGTCGCCCTTCCGCATCCCGCTTGGGTGGAGTACCAAAAGCGCTCCGGGAAGATGATCACCGACCCGCTCGCGGTTGAGATCGCTGGACACTACTTGAAGACCGCTCTTGAATCCGGCGAAGGCGTGGGACGGGAAATGTATTCTCTAACCGTGCAGGAAACCCTCGAGCATTTGGAGGCAGTCGTGGCGCGGACCGTAACGGTTAGCGCGGACGCTTCCAGCTAATCGGCAAACTACGCAATCGAGACGACGGCCCCGTGACAGCGAAACCGAACTGAATTAAGCTGTAAATCTCACCCACCTGCCCAAGAAAGCCGGGATGGCGGAACTGGCAGACGCAGCGGACTCAAAATCACATTACACCGCCATCTCAAGTAGAGGCAATTTAGTGGCCAGTTCGCACAAACCACTAAACTTAGTGTTTGCAACACCATTTTCATCCCACGTCCACGGCTCCCGGCAGCGTGGTATCTACGTTTCGCATCTACAGCAAAAAAGGCCCCGTTGCATCCCGCAGCGGCCCGGCTGGACGTGGCCATTGCGTTGCTGGACCCGCCGCCCGCCAGAAACCGGGCACGCACGTATCCGTACCGATTCCGCCAGCGATTCACTGGTGACCGGGAGCTGGGAAGTGAGTAAAAAGTGATTTGCGCGGGCGTAGAATATTAAGGCATGAACAACCAAACCAGAGCTGACTTGTTGTCGCGGGAAAAAATGGCTAAAGCTGATGCGCGATTAGCGTTCAAGGCGGGACAGAAGCGCATGGCCGCTGACAAATTGCTGGAGGCGTTGCTGTGGGCCAAATATTGCGTGTATGAGAATCCGCGAGACTATCACATGGCTTCCAAACTTCGTGACGGCGGAGATGCTTGTGGCGGGTCAGCAGTCGCCGATCTCCGCTATATCTAAGCGCCGTGCCGATTTAAGCGACCGGCGGCTCAGTTCTGTAGATGACCGCTAGGATGCCCTCTCGTACCATTTCCTCACGCTGTCCCGGTGTGAGCGCCCCGGATATTTTTGCCACCATAACCTGGATGTCTCGCTGCTGCTCAGGCGGGAGGCCCCGGACATCTTGCTTGTTGAATAGTATGAGCTGCTGCTGTACGTGAGTCACAACGTCTTGCGGGATAGCGGCTGCGTCCATTTTGGTCCCTCCACTTAGCAGTCACAATTGTACGTGCCGGGCAGCAGACTCGGCCACCAGCACGGCTTTTGGGCTGGGAAAAAACTTGACACGCGCCCCAGCTTGCGCTTAGTGTATTAAGACTGACCACAGTGTACGGCCTGTAACCGCACAGGTGAGCGAAACATCTCACCCCCGCCCGTAAGGAAAACCACCCGCTGATACAAAAATTTCTTGAGGAATTTCTATGTCGGATTCCCTTGACCGCAGAACCGCTGCGCTAGTTGCCGCACATGCCGCGTATTCGCGGTTTGCTGCGGAACTGGCGGCTGCATTGGCTGAGCACAGTGTTACGCACATTTCCGAGTTACCACGGCCCGTTCGCCGGAGGTTTATTGGGCTGCGAAACAGCCTGACGCCACTGGACGTGCTGGGCAGGGAAGCCGAGGCGCTTGAGCGCTTGCACGCGGAATGGCTGGGAACACGGTTGGCAACGGATGCGGACTTGCCGTGCGTGAGGGGCGACTAATGGCCCGCGTTTCCTTAGCCGCTGACACTCTAAGGCAGATTCGAGATTGTCGCACGCTGGATGACCTGCTTGCGCTTTTGCGACAGCATGAAGCATACGTTTTGGAACTCCAGCAACGGCCGTCCGGGACCCGTGAGGAAATTCTTGACCTCACAGTTGTCAATCTTTCGTTTCGGCTGCGGATGGCTGAATTTCGCAAATCGGCGGGCATCGCGGAGGCTTAACTATGGCGGTCACTCGGGAGCAAATCCGATGGGCACAGAACGCCGATGAATTGGCTGTCTTGTCAGCTCTGGCCCATGAAGAAAAATTGCTTTCACCATCTGAGATTGTTGAGGCCGCTGACGCCCGTGACGCGGAGCTGCTAACCGGAGGTCCTCAGTTATGACCCCGGCCGCAGCATGGGACAGCACCGTGGAGTACACGCCGGGCCAACGTGCCAGCTACAACGGCAAGGACTATGCGGCCCTGGACAGCTCCTATGCGAATTTGGATAAGCAGCCGGACAAGTCCCCATCATTTTGGGGATTGGTGCCACCACGGGACCAGCAAGACCCGCGTGTGACGGAGGCGCTGGAAGCGATCCGGCCCGCCTGGACAGACTTTTAGAGTTTTGGAATTGGCTGCGGGAAACGGCCAGCTCCGAATGACCGATTGACCCGCTGCAATCGGTTTTAGTTTTTACGGCCCGCTGCGCCAGCAGCGTGCCGGTTTCCAACACAATTTCGCTGCGGTTACCTCTGGTGCATGACCGGAGGTCGCAAGGCATTAGCCGCCACGCTTTGACCGTGACCCTAGATGCCGAGTTACCCGCAAATCTGTCCAATGCTCTGCGGCCGCAGAGCGTTCGGACGGCGCGGCAATTCATTAAGGGGAATTCTAATGCTGGAAAAAATCAACACTGCACTAGCTGATGCTCGGCGTCAGGCGGCTCCCAAAAATTTGCCAACAAACATTTCTGAGCAGATTCAGGCCCGCACCGCAGCCTTGGCGACGATGACCTATATCGTGGCCAAGTGCGAGAAAGATGGCCGCCGTCCACTGACCGAAACTGAAACCTCGGAGTTTGATGAGGCTCAGGCAACGGTCCAAGTTCTCACACCACAAATTGACGCCAAGATGGGTCCAGGGTCAGTCGCATTTCAGGCGCGGGAGTACGCAGCCCACGCCAATGACCCGAATTGGAAACTACCCAAGCGCGTCAGCGAAGCACACGCCGAGCGAGTCATGGAGCAGGTCAACGATTACATCCGTCACGGAATCATGGCTACTGATAGCCCTCTGTTTTCTGGCGGTGGACCCACTGCGGGCAGCGGCTTGGGAGCGGCCATTCCGCTGGATGTGTTGGGAGCACTGCGGACCTATTACCAGCTCAACAGTTTTGAGCTGGCCGGTGCCACGGTCATCGGGACTGACAACACGATTCCATTGGTCAAGCCCATCATCGGCGCGGGGGCTGCGGCCTCAGCGTTCTCTGAGGGCGCGTCCAGCACGGACAGCAATCCGTTCTCGGCGGACTCGTTCACGTTCGGGGCGGACAAGTATTCCCGTCTGGTCAAGGTCAGCAATGAATCGCTGATGAACGTGGCCTATGACTTGAATACGGAAATCACCGCCGAGCTGATGGCTGGATTGGCGAATAGCCAGACGGCTGTGTACAGCGCGGCGCTGGTTGCTGCTCTGGAGGGCAACGCCAGCACTTACGTTGCGCCGGGGGCTGACAAGCTCAGCACTCTGCTCGGCGTGCTTGCAAACGTGCCGGTGCGCTTCGCGCTGCCGGACAATAAATGGATGCTCAGCCGGGCGAACCTCAAGCTGATTCGTGACCAGCGTGACGGGTTCGAGCGGCCTCTCATCCCCACCACTGACACGCAAATCTTGGGTTTCGATTTCGTGTTGAATGACAACCTGACGCGGAACATCGTGTTTGGCAGTTGGAAAAACGGAGCGTTCATCCGCAAAACCGGGATGTACGTACAACGCTTGCTGGAGGCGTATGCCTCGGCCGGTGAGGTTGGCATCCGTGCAACGCAGTTCAGTCAAGCGAAGTTCATTGCCAGCGTTGGCAGTGTCACCGTGGACCCGCTCAGCCATTGCACGTTTGATGGTGAGGGCAGCTAACTTTTGGCGCGGGTTTATATCCGTTGCTAGGGCGGGGACTCACGGTGCGCCAATGCTTGTACCCGTGAGCCATGACCTAGATCAGCCTTGAACGTGCTGACTTTCAGAAAGCGTCAGAGTGGCGGGACTCTCTTCCCGCTGATTCGAGTGAGGGCCGGGCGGCCCGCTTAGCCGTCCGGTCATCCTTTCCCTGGAGGCATCATGTCAACGAACGTTGGAAACGTAACAATCAATTTGCGAATGAATATGGCGCAACTCAAGACGGACACGCAAGACGGCGCGTCCGCAGCCAAAGCCGCAGTCCAGGACATGTCGCATGACATGCGCGGCAGCATCACGGAGGCACGCGGCTCACTGGCCTTGCTCGGGGAAGAGTTTGGGGTCCACATCCCGAGGCATCTCCAGACGTTCATAGCAGAGCTGCCCGGCGTGGGCACCGCGCTCAACGCGGCGTTTAGCTCTGTCGCAATCATTGCCCTTGTGGAGCTGCTGGTCAAAGCGGCCCAGCAAATCGAAGCGTTCCGCGCCAAGGCCCAAGAACTGAAAGACGCGATGGCCGCAGCCGGGGACGCGGGCAAAGACTCGCTGCACAAGCTGGACGAAGAGCTGCTCAATCTCCGGCAGGAATTTGACACCATAACCGGGGACCAAGTGGGCGCATTTCTCATTGGCTTGCAGAAGATCAATAACGCGAGTCTGGACAAGTTGGCGGAGCAGCTCAAGACCGTGGGCAAGAGCCTGGATGACCTGCTCGAAAAGCAAAAGGACCCCGCTTGGCTTGGCTGGCTCCGCCGTGGCAACTCTGACATCTCCGATGTGATTAAGCAGTTTGACGCGATGAAAAAACATCTGGAGGACTTGAAAGATGCGGGGGACATTCCCGCATACGGCAAGGCGCTGGCGGAGGACCTCAAGGCAGCACAGGCCGGGGCCAACGTGCAAGGATACGGGCTAAAGGACTTGGCAACCGCGTGGGGGACGGTAGTGGCGCGGCTCCAGGACCTCCAGAAGGAATACGTCAAGACTGCGGAAGTGGGGAAGCAAGCAACGGAGAATGACTTCGCCAAACATCTCAAGGATGAGCTGGCGGAGGACGCACAAGCCGCTGGCGTTTTGGCCAAAGCGATGGCCACGGTAACGCCAGCCGTCCCGCAAGACGCTTTCCAGAAGATCAATACAGACCTTGCCAGCGCAGTGGCAGCGGTAGACAAGTTCGCTGCGGCCAATAAAGACTACTGGACCGCCGAGCAGCAAGCGGACATCAAGGCCCAGCTTGCCGGGCAAGCCCGCATCAACCAGCTTAATGCGATCATCGGACAGGTCCAGCAGCTCACACAGCTCCAGACGCGAACGCCGGTCACGCTGCCGGTGGGTCCCACTAACTCCGTATTCCAGGCCGGATCCGGTTCGCAGAGCAGTGACCAAGCCAATCTCCAAGAGGTCCAGAAAGACGGCGCGGCAGCGGAGGCGGCTGCACGGAAAGTAGCGGACGCCACGGAGACAGCCAACCAGAAATTCCAAGAGCAAGCCGCGCTGCTGGTCACGCTGTACAACCAAGGCCGTCTTACGGATACGGAGCTGGCTAAGGGACTCCAGCAAGCCCAAGCCGCAGCAGAGCCGCTCAACAAAGAGTATGAGCGCCTCGGGCAAGAGATTGGCAAGCTCATTATCAGCGGGAAGCTCTTCTCCAGCCAGTGGGAATCTGCCCTACGCTCCTTGGGTATCCAATTCGCCGAAGTCATTGTCCAAGTGACGCTGCTTAAGACGCTCACGGATGCGCTCGGGTCCACCGGCGCGGGCGGATTCTTTTCCTCAATCCTCACCGGCATAGTGGGCGGGCACCGCGCCGAGGGCGGCCCGGTAAAAAAGGGAACAATCTATCCCGTGGGAGAAAAGGGACCGGAGCTATTCGCACCGGGCATGTCCGGCAGCATCATCCCTAACGGCGCTTGGGGAGGCGGGCGGTATGCGGACAATCGCAGTGTCAACGTCCACCAGACAGTGGTCACGCCGGATGCCAATAGCTTCCAGCGGTCACAGCGGCAGCTCAACGCGCAAGCATTCCGGGACGGCGCTGCGGCGCACGCTCGGATGAAAGGGTAGCCGGATGAAAATCGTGTGCCTCTTCGCAGCCTACTTCGCGGCACTGTTTCTCCTGTCCGGTTTTGGCCGACTCGTAGAGCGAAGGGTCCGCAAAAAACATCGGAGGAAATAGTGGCGCATATCGTGGTGCGTTTGAATTTGCCCGAGGTACTTGCCGCTGAGCTGGAGCGGGCCGCAGCCCGGTGCGAACTTTCATCCGCAGCCTACATCTCCGAAGTCTTGACGGCGGATTTAGCAGCTCGGCGCTTGCCGGGCGTCCCGTCTGGACACACCGGGCCGAGGGTCCTTGGCGATGATCGCGCCGGGGCTGCGGTGGAACACTCGCTTGTCGGCCGTGCGAGAAATATCGTCCTGGAGGACATCTGAGTATGGTGGACAAAAAGCTAGCCGATCAACTTGAACGCATCGCAGACGTTTTGGAAAGCAAGACCCTTGACTTGCGGGTAGTCACAGCGCAGGGGGAGCCGGTGCATGTAGTGGTTCACCCTTCGGAGCGGCTGCGTGAGGCGCTGGAGGGGATTGCTGCGGAGCTGGGAGAGGGACTTCGTGCAATAGCGGATGCCCTAGCAACGCGGGGCGCGAAGTGACCATCACAGAATTGCAGAGCCAGCGCCGATGGCTGCTGTGGCGTCTGGAGCCGCGCAAAGGCGCGAAGCCGGATGAGAAGCCCACGAAGGTTCCGTATCAGCCGGACGGGCGCCGTGCGCGGGCCAATGATCCGGTGACCTGGAGCACTTACGCGGAGTGCTTGGCCGTGGTGTCTCAGTTTTCCGGCATCGGCGTGGCGCTTGGGGACGGCGTGTGGGGCGTGGACATTGATGTCTGCTGCGATGCCGCAACCGGGAAGTTTACGCCGGAGTCACGCGAGATAGTCATAGGGCTGGACTCCTACAGCGAATTCTCACCCTCCGGGACGGGCTGTCATGTGCTCGGCGTGGGGGAGCTGCCCGGCGATGGGAAACAAATCGTCAAACAGATTCCCGGTTGCAAGCAAATAGAGATTAAGGGGAGCGGCTGCTATCTCACGTTCACTGGGCGTCATCTGAGCAAGACTCCGCACGATCTGCTGGACCGCCAGCCGCAGCTTGATTCCCTTTGTGAGCACGTAAGACAGTCAGCCAACTCCGGGACGCTTCGCGTTATCGTGCCAGCAGATGAGGAAACGAAATTCCGCAAGCTGTGGGCCGGGGACATGAGTGACTATGGGGACAATCACAGTAGCGCGGACCTTGCGCTGTGCATCATCCTTGCACGCCGGACCAATTGCAATGCTTTCCTGATAGATGAGCAGTTTCGGAAGTCCGCACTGTACCGGGATAAGTGGGAGCGTGTGGACTACAAGTGGAGCACGATCTGGAAAGCGATCCAGGCGGCTAAGGGCGCACCAGTCCCGGCGGATGACGCGGACGCTGTGGAAGAGGACGGCGAAACGGAATACGTGGTGGATGCGCTGCCGGATTTTCCAGCACACGCGGGGTGGTTTCCCAAAGGTGAAATATCGCTCATCGGCGGATCGTCCGGCGTTGGTAAGACAAGCTGGGCAATGCCGTTGCTGGAATCCATACGCCAAGGCCAGTCCGTCCTAGGTCACCCGGTCAAGTCGCGTGAGTACCGGGCGCTGCTCCATGACCGCAGCAAGAAAGCGATGCGGCGCACAATGGAATCGCTTGGGCTGAAATCGGAAAGCGTGGAGCGCATCATACGCCTCAGCCCGGCACAGCAAGCATGTCCGCCCTCGGATGTCCTGGAAGCCTCGATAGTCGAAAACCCCGGCGTGGAGGTCTGGCTCATTGAGGGACTGGACTTGTGGATTTCGGACATGAATAAATCCAGCGTGGTCCAGGCCGTGCTCGGCGGATTGCAAGATGTAGCGATGCGCCACGATGTTTGCGTGCTTGCTACTGTGGGAATGCCAAAGCAGAAAGGCAAGGATCGTTACTACGGCCGTGACTCGCTGTTTGGCAGCGCGGCGCTGGCACGCAAGGCGGAAACGATTGTGCTGCTGAATATGTATGACGAAACGGACAATAGCTCCGTGCGGCAGTGTGACGTGCTGCCACGGTACAGCGCGGCAGAGCGTTTCCACTTTACGTGGCGCAATGGACACTTCTGTCTCACGGATGCGCCAGAGTCACAGCCGGAGAACACGGCCCTGTACCGGATGGAGCGGAACGTGTTCGCCAAGTACAAGCCGGGTGAACTGGTGATCTATTCGGCTGAGTTAGGTCCAGAAGGCACGTTCTACCGCTGGCGCAAGCAAGCAGCCAAGGATGGCAAGCTGGTGTATGCCGGAGGCCGGTATCTGGTGCCACCAGCACGGGAGGAAAAGGTTAATTAGCACGCGAATGCATGATGGCGATGAGCCACCACCATCATAAAATATACTCTAGGGTTACCTACATCGTGTTGCATTGAAAGGGTTTGGGAGCCGCAAAAACAGACCTGCTTTGGCGGTGGCGGACCGCCAAAACTATGTTTACATTCTGGTTAACATGGCGCGAAGGCGGACCAATACCCAGGGGGCAAATAGTATGAGCCACAGGCGCGGCAACCCGGATGCAGTTGGACGCCCATTCACCATTTACGCATTGGTGTGCCCGGTCACTCACCGTGTTCGCTACGTGGGCCAGAGCAGTGACCTGAAAAAGCGTTGGAGGTTCGGACATAGAGATTGTCATCACACCGGCGCGATGGCTGACTGGTTGCGATCCATCAAACCGGAGCGCCCCATGCTCATGGTCCTAGAGCAAGGCGTGAATCGCTTAGTGCCATTGCGGATCAGGTCATCCAAGGGGCGCAACGGTAAGAAGCGATGGCTGCTCAGTGATGTGCTGTTTTCTACGGTGCGGGAAACCGCGTGGCAGATGCGCTTCCGTCGCACGCTGTTAAACAGGATGCCGCAAGAGTCAACGGTAGTGGCCGCGCTGCTGTGCAATCCACCGCTGCCGTGGGAATGAGGCGTGGCGGCCAATACCGGGGCGGGTCATTTTCTTATAGGGCATCGTCGAATCTAGCCCGATGTATCATGAATTTGCAGAAACGCCGATAATCTCATTTTCGTGTTTTGTTCGCTATCTAGCCGGAGGGCAAAATTCATGGGGCGCGTGTCACCCGTCAAGCAAGCCAATGGCAGCATCAAGGCGCGGCCCGGTGGCGTGTACGTACCGCTGTGAGATGACAATGGAGCTGTGACCGGCCAGCCGTTGGATGGCAAAGGCATCCGCGCCCCGCTCCCCTAGCCGCGTACAGAATGTATGCCGCGTGCTGTGGAGCACGCAAGCGTCAGGCAGGCCGAGGTTGCGGCACACCGCCCGGAACGTATGAGACATCCATGTAGGGCTGACATGCTCCCGGCCGCCAGTCAGGCCGGTGCGGAGCGAGAACACAAAATCAGTCTCTACTCCGGCCAACCGCTGACTTTCTTGGATTTCCGTGAGGATGCGTGCGGCCCGCGTGGTCAAGGGAATGCGACGGCGGGCGGCCTTGGTCTTGCCCTTGAACACTTCAATGGAGGGCGGCGTGGTGTCCAGGTGGACGGCGGTCCAGGTCAACGCGGATGCTTCTGTCCTACGGAGGCCGGTATCGCACAGGATGACAACCAATCGCCCCATGAGTGTGCGGCGCTGCTCAAATAAGGCGATGGTGGCGGCCGATAGCACGTATTCCCGTTGATTTTCGCCGGATAGCAGATTGATCTTGGGGGCGCGGGTGATGACCTCCCACTCTTCGGCTAGATGTAGAATCCGGCGAAGTGTTCGCAGGTTATGATTGATCGTGGCCACGGCCAGCGTGGACTTGCCCGTCTTACGGCGGTGCTGTACGAAGTCCTCGATTATGGCGGGATGAATTCGGTCAAGACGGCACTCGGCAAGCGCGGGGAAGGCAAGCAAGGGCCGCAAGTGCGTCACGTAAAAACGGCGGGTCTCCTTAGAGACTCGGGCCGGAAGCGATTTAGTAAAGCGATCTGAGAAATCTTTCAACGTAGGAGATATGCCAATGCCCGCTATCAGTTCGTCGCGCCTCCGGGATTCAATCCAACCGGCCTTGGTCTTATTCGTCTCTTTCGTTGTAAACTGGTGGGCGATGCCCTTTACCTCAAGGCGACTCCACCAGATTTTGCCGCGTAGATACAGGCTCATAAAACATCGTAGCATAGTATCTACGATTCCACTACAGTGGGGTTTGGCTGCTTGTATGATGATGGTTTAAAAGGGCCGGGATGGCGGAACTGGCAGACGCAGCGGACTCAAAATCCGCCGACCTTCGGGTCATGGGGGTTCGACCCCCCCTCCCGGCACCAACAAAATAAAGAGCTTAGATTGAATTGGCCTCTCCAAATCGGAGAGGCCAAAATCGTTTGGTGGCTGTTCTGATGGCTGTTGGTTCCCACAGTAGCGAAGAAGAAGCTACGGAATGGTCCGAAAAGTCTCAACAGCCCTGCAATCGCAAATTGAGAATTTTGGCACACGTACGAGATGGCAACTCGACGGGCATGTGACAGCAAGCGCATCCACCCTTCTCGCGAGCGGCGAAGCTTACTGTAGGACGACTCTGCTACCACTTGAATCGGGCCTCGGGAGAGTCCCTCGGGAACATGTCGCCTGGAAGTGGTGTCTAAAATATTGATCACGTTTGCTTAGGCGGAAACGATGAAAGCAAGTTTCCTGGCCGTGTTGTCGCTTCTGCTCGCTTCATCCTCCACCGCGCAGCTTCCCGTTACCGAGAACGAAGCGGTGGTCTACGCCAAAGCTCTCGACGTCAGAACACTCGATCCTTCACTTCCCTCGCAGGGTCTTGAGGACTGGCTCAAAAATGGCCCGCCACACATCGAGGTTCTGCGGTGGCAAAGTGCTGATACTTGTGACCTCCATCCTGATGGGGATTTCGACTATCCGCGCTGCGTGCGCATAGCGTTTGCACGGGGTGGCCAGGAGGGATTCTTCCTAGTCCTCATCGGGACCCTCAAACGAGGCATCATCGGGCCTCCGCAGCTCTATTACGGGATTGAGGTCGCAGAGCCCGGCTTCGTGCAAACCGGAGGCAGTGACCGGCTCTCCGGCCTTCCTCAACTTCTCGACCAACCCGCTGTCACCGGTGGGGTGAGCGACCTCTACCAGAAGATCGTGGAGCGACACCTGATCGGCATTCCGCAAGGCGAGGATAAGACAGACCTCTGGCCACTCCTCAGCCGACGATTGACCCAGCAACTGGAGACGGCGCAAGCTTGCGAGGATGACTACCTTCGCGAACAGCCCAAGGCAGGCGCTATTCCAAAACCGTCATGGATGACGAGCGATCTCTTCTCCGGCGAAGACGAACGAACAGCACCTTACTTTGTGAACATCGTTCACAAAGAGCCGCTGAAAGGTGGATTCTTCGCAGTGCAGCTCGACGCGGTCGAGCGGGACGTCACAGGAAAGAACAGCTCAATCATCGCAGGTGGGATTCGAGCCTATAGAGTCAAAAGACACTGGCCGATCATCGCCACCGTAGTCCTTGAAGACAATCGGTTCGTAGTCGATGACATTCGCATCTTCGAGGAAAGCTCGACCGACGGCCCGTCTCATTTGCTCTCAGAGACCTTTGCGGGCTGCGACGGCCCCCACTGGACGGGGGTACATGTCGAGAAGAAGCTTGTTGCGGCTCGAACTCCTCCTCCCGTTGTGAATTGGGACGCCGTGAACGCCCTGCGATCAGCCGCCCTTAAAGAGGAAGTTGCCTTCGCCAAGGCTGTCGATGTGCACCAACTCGACCCTTCGTTACCCTCACAGCGCCTGGAAGACTGGCTCAACTCCGCATTCCTGCATGTCAATCACATCGAATGGCATGCCCACCAATGCAATATCAAAGAAGGCAGCGACGGCGCCACGCGGAATCCGCAGGGTGGCCTTTGTGCTGGAGTGTCGTTTCAGCGCGGCAACGCCCGCGTTGACCTCTTTGTCGGCAAAAGTATCTCCGATCCGCCAAAAGTCAAGTACATCGGAGTCAAAGATAAGGATGATGGGCTCTTGATTCGCCTCGATGGTAACAAAGAAAGGGCCTCGGACTCGGACCGGCTGTCGGATCTTCCTCGTCTTCTGAACGAAGAATCAGTCATCGATGTCACTCGCAACCTCTACGACGCCGTCGTGGCCCGTCATCCACTCGGCATACCGCAAGGCGCAGACTGGACCAGGATTAGCCCCCTGCTGAGTAAACGTCTCAAAGATCGGCTTGCGACCGGGCAGGCCTGTCAAGAGGATTACCTCCGGCAAGCTCCAAGCCGGGGCGCAAGCCCGCGGCCCGTGTGGCTTGGCGCCGGGCTGTTCTCCGGTGAGGGCAAATTTGCCTTGCCGGGTGCTGATCTCATCGATCACAAAGATCGACAAGATGACGGTTCCTTTCTCGTCATTGTGTGGCTATCTCACAAGGACTCAGGCGTTCCACCCGCCCCTGCAGCCGAAGCAACTTGGAGAAATTGGCGAGTTGATTCGAGAGTGATATCGGAAGGCGGTCGCTTTGTCGTCGATGACGTCCGGCTTTTCGATGGAGTCTCCAGCGACGGCCCGTCCCATTTGCTGTCCGACTCCTTCCCGGGGTGCGACGGCCCGCGTTGGGCTGGCATCGGTACCCACGATTAGGTAAGCTCACACTGCTCACATGTACGGAAAACGGTACGAGTTCAGTGAGTCGATGCAACACACGCCTCTCGCCAATCGGGTTCAACTCACCGTGGCGGTTTGATCGATGACCGAAAGTCTGTGTTCCGGCGAGAGATGGCTGTAGCGTGCGGACATCGTAATCGTCTTGTGGCCGGCGAGTTCCTGAATCTCCTTGATCGACGCTCCGGCCATTGCCAACTAAGAGCAGAATGTGTGCCGGTTCGAATGCCAGACGTAGCTCGCAATCTTTGCCTCTTCCAGACATGGTTGGAACCAGCTTATGCGAGATTTTGCGACCGGGTGCAACTCGCTGCGAAAGCCCTAAAAACAGACTCAAAATCCGCCGACCTTCGGGTCATGGGGGTTCGACCTCTCGGCACCATCCGCAATTTTCTTCGTCGTGGCGCCTGAACCCCTTTACGCCCCCAGCGCCTTCCTAATCGCCCCCGCAATGCTCTCCGCCAGCCGCTTCATCTTCGCTTCCGATTCCGCCTCAATCATCACGCGCGCCAGCGCTTCCGTTCCCGAGTAGCGCACCACCACGCGTCCATCGCCGTCCAGTTCCTGCTCGGCCGCCGCAATCGCCTGCTGAATCTCCGGCACCTTATGAAACGGCGTCTTCTCCCGCACCCGGACATTCTGAATCGTCTGCGGCAAGACCTTGAGATCCCCCACCAACTCCGCCAGTGGCTGCCCCGTCCGCGCCATGATTTCCATCACCCGCAGCGCAGTCAGCAATCCATCCCCGGTCGTGGCTTCGCCGTCGCGAAAAATAATGTGCCCGGATTGCTCACCGCCCAGCATCGCCCCGCTCTTATGCATCTCTTCGAGCACATACTTGTCGCCGACATTGGCCCGCAGCATGCGGATTCCCGCCTTGCGCAAGGCAATCTCCAGCCCCATATTAGACATTGTCGTCGCGACCACCGTGTCTCCAGGCAACACGCCCCGCGCTTTCATGTCGCGCGCCGCCAGCAGCAGTACCGCATCCCCATTCACCACCCGCCCGGCGGCGTCACTGAACAGAACCCGGTCCGCGTCTCCGTCAAACGTGATCCCCAAATCGAAGTTGCCGACATTTTCCGCGACCGCTTTGGCCACGGCTTCCGGATGCAATGCGCCGCATCCCGCGTTGATGTTCCTGCCATCCGGCGACGCACTGACAAACAGCGCCTGAATTCCGCAAGCCCGAAACAGCGCCGGCGCTTCCGCGGCCGCTGCGCCGTTGGCACAATCCACCAGCGCCCGCAGCCCGCTCAGGTCCGCGCTCACGTTCTGCGCCAGCCACTCCACGTAGGCGCGCCGCAGGCTGGCCTCGCCCGGCAGGCTGGCCACGGATTTTTCCGCCGGTGGCTGGGGCGGCTCCGGATCGCGCAGCAAAGCGAAAATTTCCCGCTCGATCGCCAGTTCCCGCGCGTCGGGCAATTTATAACCGTCCCCGGAAAAAACCTTAATCCCGTTATCCGTCCAAGGATTGTGCGACGCCGAAATCACCACCCCCGCGGCGTATTCGCCGGAGCGCGCCAGGTAAGCGATCCCCGGCGTGGTAATCACGCCCGCGCTGTGCAACTCGCATCCCGCCGAAGCCAGTCCCAGAGCGACCTGATCCCCGATCCAGGAACTGGACTCCCGCGTGTCTTGCCCAATCACCACCCGGGCCCGCGGATTGGTCCTCATCAAATCGTGCCCGAGCGCTCGCCCAATCAGAAAGGTGTTCTCCATGGTCAGGGGGAACTCGCCGGCCAGGCCGCGAATCCCATCGGTTCCAAAAAGTTGCCGGGTTTGGGGAGTCATCTTGTCGAGTTAGCGTTGTTGGATGGCTGGGCGCCGCTCGCGCTCGAGGTTTTCTGCATGATCACGGTCACGCGAATCGGAGCCGGATCGACCACTTGGACCATCGCGTCAGCGACGTAAGCGTGCGTCACGAAAGTTCCGCGGTCCATCGTGCCGCTCACATCCACCGGATCGGTGATGGCGGCTTCGACCGCCTCTACTCGCTTCCGCGGCCCGGTGATGTCGATCGCCGGAGGATCGGCCACAATGCGCGCGATGCTGTATCCCGCGGCAAATGTGCCCACCACCCGGGGATGAACCTCCACCTGCCGGGTAAGCCGCGTGTCAAACGCCAAGTGAAGCTGGCTGGGCACGACCGACACTACTTCGAGATCGTAAGGATGGTGAACTTCCGCGCCCGTAAGATCAAAAGTGCGCTCGCCGGGCTTGACCCGGCTCAGGTCGATCCGCACATCTACATCCGAGCGCTGCAGCCGGCGCATCAGCCGCTCCGCTCCGCGCAAGCGAATCTGCAGTTCTGGAATGTGTTCCGAGCTGATCTCAATGTCTTCGGGAACATTGCGGAATTCGATGGGCACTTCGATGGGAACTTCCGCCTGTTGGTCCCGCGCCACCGCCAGCCACAAGCCCACGGCGAAGGCGAGAGAAACGACCTTCAAGCCAAAATTATGCGCCACGTAGCGGCGGAAGAATTCCTTCATGGCTAGCGGTCCGCCTCCCGGCTCAGGCGGGAATCCTCCGCCCGCTCCTGGCTCGGGAAATCGTCGGTGTTGAAACTCGCTCTCTCCCTTCCGTTGTTGATTGGAGTGGGCAAAGTCGAAGGCGTCACCCGGCGCTTCAACAACGCCCCTAGCCGCTCGCGCAGCTGCTCGATCGTGAGGTCGCGCTCAATCGCCCCGCCCACCGCCACGCTGATCGCCCCGGTTTCCTCCGACACAATCACCGCAATGGCGTCGGTTTCCTCAGTCACGCCGATGCCCGCCCGGTGCCGCGTTCCCATCTGGATGGAAAGCCGGGGATTCATGGAAAGCGGCAGAAAGCACGCCGCCGCCGCGATGCGCTCGTTCTGCACAATCGCCGCGCCATCGTGCAGCGGAGCGCTGGGCCGAAAAATCGTAGCCAGTAAATCGTAGGACAGCTTGGCATCCAGCGGCACTCCGCTTTCAATGTAGGTGCGCAGCCCGATTTCGCGTTCAATCACGATCAGCGCGCCGGTCCGGTTCTGCGAGAAAAGATTCGCCGCCAGCACAATGTCGTCGTACGCATCGCCTTCGGCCGCGGACGTGCGCCGCAGCGTAAACCGCCGCCCCAGCCGCGCCAGTGCCTGCCGGATCTCCGCCTGAAAAATTACGATCAGCGCAAACGCCGCGTAGGGCAACAGGGTGCTGATCATCCAGTTGAGGGTCGCCAGCTCGCCCAACCGGGAAAAATAAAAAGCCAGCGCCAACGCCCCTACCCCCACCAGCATCAAGGCCGCGCGGGTGCCTTTTACCAGCGCCAAGAATTCGTAAATGATGACCGCGACCAGCACGATGTCGAGAATGGAGAGAATCGACACGTGTGACCACAGCGTTGAAAACTGCAGCACGCAAAACCCCTTTCAAACCATGTTCCTGGAGGGCCGAAGGCTAGCCTCTATTGTAATCTAGCCCGCAAAACTCCCGTGAAACTCCCATCCAGTGTGGCGCGGGCGCCCCCGCCCGCGAAATGCCAGCATTCACTATGACGTTTTTCCCGGAAAGGGCTTATTCGGAGGCTTCCCTGGAGAATCTGCCTGAGGGTCTGCGTTTCCGCGGTGCACCCTGGGCCCTCTGTGGTTAACCTTTCTTGCTCTTCACTCTGGCCACCACCGTCCCCCGCGCCAACCGCGCCGAAATCTCTTCTCCCGCGCGAACTCTCGCCGCATCGGTCAGCAACTTTCCCGAAGCATCGAAAACCAACGCATAGCCACGCTCCAAAATCGCGGTCGGAGAAAGCGCCGCCAATTGCGCAGCCAGTTGCTCGATCCGTCCTCGCCGTTGCAGGAAGACGGTCCGCGCCGCCGACCCTAGCGCCACAACCCGCCCGTCCAATTCCTTCCGAATCCCCACCAATATTCGCCGCGCATCGTAATGCTGCACCGCCCCCGCCAGACTTTCAAATCGCCGCCGGCGCCCTTCCTGCGCATCGCGTTCGGAATGAACCAGCCGATAGAGCAACTCATCCACCCGCTGTTGCCGCCGGCGAATCAAATCCATCATTCGCCCAAATGCCCCGTGCTGTGCCAGTTCGGTCAGGTTCTGCCGCGCCATCAGCAAGTGATAGCGCAGTCCTTTTTCCAGCCGCTGCTGCAAACTCAAAACCTGTTCTTCGATTTCCTGCCGCGAGCGAATCACCAACTCCGCCGCCGCCGACGGCGTAGGCGCCCGCAGGTCGGCCACAAAGTCGATGATGGTGAAATCCGTCTCATGGCCCACCGCTGAAATCACCGGAATCCGCGAATCCGCCACCGTCCGCGCCAGCGTCTCATCGTTGAAAGCCGCCAGATCCTCCGCCGACCCTCCGCCTCTCGCCACCACAATCACATCCACGTTGCGCGCGTGATTGAAGTATCGAATCCCCGCGCTGACTTCCACCGCCGCCGCTTCCCCCTGCACCTGCGCCGGAAAAATCAAAACGCCGGCCGAATGATGCCGCCGTTGCAGAATGTTCAGAATGTCCTGCAACGCCGCCCCTTGCGGAGAAGTCACCACTCCAATCCGTCCCGGCAGCGCCGGAATCGCCTGCTTGCGCCCCGCATCGAACAGCCCTTCGGCGTCCAGCTTGGCCTTCAGTTGCTCGAACGCAATCTGCAGCGCCCCTGCGCCCTTTGGCTCCAGATACTCCGCCGAAATCTGCAACTGCCCGCGGTCTTCATAAATCGTGATCCGCCCGCGCACCACAACTTGCATCCCGTTCTCCGGGCGAAACCGCAGCAGCCGCGCCTGCGACCGAAACATGACGGCGCTCAGCTGCGAACTCTCATCCTTCAACGTGAAATAGAGATGCCCCGAATCATGCGCCCGGAAATTCGAAATCTCCCCCTCCACCCAAGTGTCTCCATACTCGCGTTCAATATGCGTGCGCACCGCGCCCACCAGATCGCGCACCTTCCAAACCCGCCGGTCCGGCGGCCGAAAGCTAAACCCAAGTTGATCCCCAAAGTCCATGCCGAGAAAGTCTACAGGCGCAGTTACTCGAATGCCTAGGTGGTTATTCCGTGACAAGAACGTGCCGGGACAACAGAGGCAAGCCGCGGAGCGGCGAAATACGTTAGCCCAGGACGTAAGTCCTGGGCAAGCGAGAGATTAAGCCAAGTCCCGTAGGGACGATACCGGCGGCTTGCGCAAAACGGATTGGGTCTAAAGACGGCTGTCCTTCAGCAAGCGTCAGAGGAAATACACGGTTGACGAATGTTGTGATCGCGCCTTCGCCCACCAGAGCGTTTTATCTGCCCTGGGAAGTTTGTTGCTCAAGCGAGTTGGATGATTGCTTCTGCTACTCTGCTACAATTTCCGGCTTCTACGAACTACAGCACAGAGGGAGCCGATATTGCGCTGCGCGACGCTCCGAACCAACCTCTTTTTTGTGGTTGTTTTCATTTCTGCTGCGACGAATCTGGGCGCGCAACAGCGTGAAGGATCAAGATGCCCCCTCCTTCCCGTGCCCCACGCGGAGAAGTTCGGATACATAGACGGTTCCGGCAAGCTGCTGATCAGCGCCCGCTTCGACTTTGCCGAGTGCTTCCATGAAGGTCTAGCGCTTGTCCAACTTGGCTCAAAGTACGGGTTCATCGACAAGGCAGGAAACCTTGCTATTCCTGCCAGCTTCGATCAAGCCAGTTCGTTTTCTGAGGGCCTCGCCGCGGTGAGTGTTGGGACCAAATGGGGATTCATCGATTCGAGTGGGCGGATGGTCATTCCTCCCAGATTTGATGACCTCGGCTTTCCACCTGGAGCGAAGCCATTTTCTGAGGGACTGGCCGCCGTCACTATCGACGGGACCACCGGTTACATCGACAAGACCGGTAAGATGATGATCCCGCCGCAATTTGACCTATTCACCGAGTTTTCCGAAGGGCTGGCAGCCGTGCGTCCTCGTGGCGTCAATACCCGTGAATACGTGGCTCGCACTGGCACAATCGCCAGCCGTGACTTTGGCTACATCGATCGGACCGGCGTGGTAACCATTCCTTTTCAGTTCCACAATGCGCATGCTTTCCACGAAGGGCTGGCAGTCGTGATTGTTCGCGGCAGCGGGGACAAGCACTTTGACAACTTTGGTTTCTTAGACCGCACAGGCAAGCTCGTAATCGTACCGAAGTTCCAGTGGGCGGAGGACTTTTCGGAAGGGCTGGCGGCGGTAAAGGTGGACAAGAAGTTCGGATACATCGACCACCTGGGCGCGTTCGTTATCGCTCCCCAATTTGCGCAGGCGGGGCCGTTTTCCGAGGGGCTGGCTCCAGTGCTCCCGCACCAGGACAGCCGTGTGGGGTTCGTCGACAAGACCGGGAAGATGATGATCCCGCCTCAGTTTTCTGAGGCCTGTCCATTCATCAACGGATTGTCCCTGGTGCAGATGGCAACCAAGATAGGTGTCATCGACAAGCATGGGAAATTCGTCTGGGGTCCAATGGAGGAACGGAACACTTGGGGAGAAGGTGGACCGCCGTGTCCACATTGAACACATACGACTAAGGTCAGGTCGGTCAATGCTGGGTGGCTAAAGCACATGGAGTAAGTTCTGGTAGTCGCTGGATCGGGATGTCGGCAAGTCCTGGAAGGATCGCGGCCAGATAGTCGCGCACAGGGAGTGTTAACCGGCGACAGCTTTCCACAACCGAAAGGATCGCTGCAATCTTCGGCCCTGCCTGCGGGCTGCCGACGTGCATCCAATTCCGCCGTCCGATTGCGACGGGACGCATTGAGTTCTCCGCCAGGTCATTGCTCAACTCCAGTTCGGGATATTCCACGAACCGCGTGAGTTTTTGCCACAGGTTCTTCACCGGGGGCCGCCACGAACAGAGGCCAAACCTTACCGCCGAAATCTCCCCACCAAGTAAAACAAAACCGACAACACCACACTAACCACAATCGAAGTCGCAAGAGGAAAATAGAAAGTCGTGTTCTTTCCCCGGTAAACAATATCCCCCGGCAGTCGTCCCAAGGGAAGATGAGTCCGGCCCAAAAAGACCACGAGCAACCCAGCCACTACAAGAACGATGCCAAGAAAGACTAGTAGCTTTCCCATCTCGATCATACAATCCGAGTCTAAATCAGAGGGCGGGACCGCGTCGGCGAGAACTAGCAACGCGCAAGTGTTTCCTTCGTGAACCTTCGTGTCCTTTGTGGTTGACGAAGTTTTCTGCGACCCTAAGCCGCGCTCACCTGCGTAACCCTGTGCCCCCTGTGGTTAAGCGCAGCCAGCGGCCAGTGTTAGAATCTCCGCCCATGAGATTCCCGGCCTATTTATTTTTCTTACTCGCCGCCATCACCCTAACCGCCCAAACCCCCGAAGTCGAAATCACCTCTGAACCCCACCATCACCTTGTCCTCCAAAATTCCTACATCCGCGCTTTCCTGGTGAACATTCCCCCAGGCCAATCCACGCTCATGCACCGCCATCAGCACGACTACATCTATGTAGTGCTGGGCCCATCCGAAATCTCCAATCAGGTCGAAGGCAAACCCGCCGTCCAGACCAAACTGCAGGATGGCGAAACCCACGCGGTGGACGGCGGCTTCTCCCACCAAGTCCGCACCGTGAGTTCCACCCCATTCCGCAACGTCACCATCGAACTTCTTCAGGACGCGCAAGCCCGCAACACGCCTCCCGCGAAATGGGATGAAGAACGCGCCCTCCACATCCTCGACGGCGGCACAGAAGACGTCATGTTCGTGAAAGACGGCGTCCGCGTCGCCGAGACCGAGCTGCAGCCCGGCGGCATGACCCATAAAGAAACCTATGCCGGCCCTCGCCTAACCGTCGCCATCACCGATCTCGTATTGCAGAGGGACGTTGTTGGCAAGGGCACGGCCACCATCACGCTCAAAGCAGGGGAAATCAACTGGTTCCCGGGTGGCAAGACGAACATGATCATGAACGTGGGTAAGCAGCAGGCCAAGTTCGTCACCCTGGAATTTCACTAGAGCCGTCTTATAAAACGGTTTCGGGTAGGGCACGGCCTCGGTGGCTGCGGAAAAACTCTGGGTTGGCAGGCTCTGGGAAGGGCACGGCCTTTGGTCGTGCCGCTAAGCGACTGAAAATGCGTCAGCGCTTTAGCGCCCCTATCCCTGACCAAGAAATTCGTTCATGGACGTCGCCAATTCCTCGGACTGCTGGTTGAGCAACTGCGAGACGTCCTTTAATTCTCCGATGGTCTGGCTGAGCGCGGTAACCAGTTGCGCAGTGAGGTCGGCGGCGGTGCGCACCGCAGTAATCTCCCGGTCGATCTCTCCCGTCGCGGTCGCTGTCTGCTGTGAAAGTTTCTTGACCTCGGTCGCCACCACCGCAAATCCTCGGCCCGCCTCGCCGGCGCGGGCTCCTTCGATGGTCGCATTCAGCGCCAACAACTTTGTCCGGTCGGCCACGCCGGAGATCAGCTTCACTACCCCTCCGATTCTCTGCGATGCTTCATTCAACGCGTCCACCGTTTGGTGCAGATTCTGCCGCTTCGCGGCAGGCGTCTTGCCGGGCTTGCCCCCTTCGTGCCCCGCGCCATTGCCGGAACCCTGCGCCATCTCCGTCAACGCGCCGGCGGTCGTGTTCATGCGGCTGGCGGTGGAAGCCAGCCCGCTTACGACGCTCTTTACCCGCTCGGAGAGCATACGCCGCGAGGCTTCGACCCGCGCCATCTCCTGCGCATCGTTGGACAGTTGTTGCGAGGTTCGGTTGATCTGCTCGGCCGTCCGCTGAAACGATCCTCGCATTCCGCGCAGCAGCACCCGGCGATAAAACTTTTTTTCCGCCGCGTGGGCCAGCGCCGCTCCCGCCTCACGCAACAAGGCGTCGGTCATATCGAGAAGGTGGTTGACGGAAAAGACCGCGCGCGCCACTTCCCGCGACGCCGGGCAATGCAGCAGGCGCGGCTCCAGGTTGCCTTGCGCGGCCTGTTCGCACACGTCCGCGATGTTATGAATCCATTCGCCGTACCCAGCCCACTCCGCGTCCGCGTCTTCGCTCGCGGTTCCACCCCTGCCCCGCGGAACAAGTTCAGTCGCCATGATCCATTTTCTCCAAGTTCCCGGCTAATCAGTTCAGGCCGATAAGCCCGCACCGGCAAGCTCAGACCGACAATATGAATTCGTCGTAAGCCATGTTCTTCTCCGCGATCATTTGCAATAACATCTCCCCGGCCGCCGCCATGCCTTGTTGCCAGTCGGCGTGCCGCTTCTCCTCGGTTCTTAGCTTGGCGTACACTTCTTCGAACAGCTGCACCTGCGCGCGTTCCGGCACGCGCCGGTTCGAGTGATACCCGATGACGCGCTGGGCGTTGTCAAAGGTCGGCGTCACATGCGCGAATACCCAGTAATAATCGCCGTTCTTGCACATGTTCTTCACGTAGGCAAAAATCTCGTTGCCCTGGGCCAGCGTGTCCCACAGCAGCTTGAAGACGCATTGCGGCATATCCGGATGGCGGATAATGTTGTGCGGCTCGCCCAGCAATTCTTCCTCGCGGTAGCCGGAGACTTCCAGAAAGGTCTTGTTGGCGTAAGTGATCAGGCCCTTAAGGTCGGTCTTGCTGACAATAATGTCGTCCTCCGCGAACGTCCGCTCCCGCTCGGTCGGTTGCACCGTGAAATGCTTCATGAAGCCCCCTAGGGGCTATCGGCGGGAGGCGGATTAACCTTAAAGGGCGGGTCAAGGGAGCCTCGCCTGCTAAGAGGACGCGTCATCCCCCAAAGAATCGTCATCCCGGGCCCGCCGAGGGACCTTGCGTTGCAATCCCCACGCATCAACTCCGTAAACACCCCCTTGCGCCCGGGCCATTCATCTGCTATAAACAATTCACCGAGAGCAGTGTGGCTAGCCGGGCGTATTATCCGAATCTCTCGTCGCTCGTCCGGCATCTAAGGCTGTAACAGGTTGAAATCCTGAAATTGGCTCCGGCCACGGAGCTGTGATTCGGGAACAGAGTTTCTCGAAGGGTTCGGTAGTCAGATCCTTAGGTCTGATTTTTCGCAAGAACCTCCTTTAAGGTCTTTTTTCAAGTTATCGACTTCTGCCTGCGCGCGTGCCTGAAAAGCAGTGTGCCGATCTGGTACCAACGCCTGTGCGGAAGTAGCGTTCTGTTGCGCGCCTAAGAGCGGGAAGGGCACGACTTAAGTCGCGCCGAACCAGCCTGCCCCATTGAGCGGCTTTAGCCGCTGAGGCTCAGTCCCCATGTGGAAAAGCGGTGGAAATTGCGCCGCTACGGTGGAAATCCTGTCGCCACAATGAGTTGACAGGGGGCGCAGCGAACCGGTAACTTGTACAGGTTTCGAGGACAGGCGGATTTTTCTTTGTGGTGCGGGCGCCTCGCCCGCACTCCTTAAGACTTTCCGCACTGGACTGAAGGCGCGCCGCTCAGGCGGAAGGCGATTCGGTTCTTTGACAACTAGGTTGAACGTGCCAGTCGTGAGAGGAAGGCTCGGGTGAAA